>Ga0187815_10000798_pt1 | contig 15005 bp, 11 predicted proteins | sample NC_S_5_FD_132962 | JGI IMG/M metagenome (GOLD analysis project Ga0187815, IMG submission 132962) | Wetland sediment microbial communities from Neuse River Estuary, North Carolina, USA - ASW-S_5 | ecosystem: Environmental > Aquatic > Freshwater > Wetlands > Sediment | place: USA: North Carolina...
CCTCGGCGTACCCGTGACGCCGGTACGGCCGACCCACCCAGTAGCCGACCTCGGCTGAGGCGTGCCGCTCGTCGAGATGGTATAACCCGACCCCGCCGATGAGTTCGCCGTCGACGCGCCGGTGGACCTGGAGTGGGAGGTCGCCGCCCCGCCGTCGCCATGCGCGAGAGCGTAGGATGTCCTTGCGAGCATCGGTCGCCGTGTAGGGATAGGGGATGTGGAGGGTCCATCGAGCAATGGAGGGTTCTCGAAGCAGTGCGACGAGCGCCTCGACCTGGTCGAGCCGGGGAGAAGCGAGCTCTAGCCTTCGAGTCCGGATCGGAAGAACGAGGCTTCTCACCCGGTCCGCGAGCGACGCGGTCACGCGGATCCTGTTAGCGCCGGCGGGAGTGCGAGCGTGGCGGCCGGGTCTTGCGGAAGTTGAGGTACATCCGGGAGGGGGTCGGGTGGTCGGAGACCTTCCGGTACTTCGCGGACCGCTTGGCCGAGTAGCTTCGCTCCACGCGCCCGGAGATCTCGAAGTAGATCAGCTGCCCGACGGGCATGCCGGCATACACGCGGACCGGCAATTTCACGCTCATCTCGAGCGTCCAGTAGTTGCAGAATCCCTCGTCGCCCTTCCCGGCGGTGGAATGGATGTCGATGCCGAGGCGACCGACGCTCGACTTCCCCTCGAGGAACGGAACGAATCCGTGGGTTTCGGTGTACTCCTCGGTGACTCCGAGATAGAGCTGCCCCGGGATGAGGACGAACCCGTCCTTCGGAATACGGAACTCCTTCACGGGATTCGCCCGCCGGGCGTCCAGGGCCGCAGTTCGATAGACGGAGAGGTAGGGTCCAAGGTGGACGTCGTAGGAGTTCGTCCCGAGGCAATCCGAGCGGAACGGCCGGATGAGGATCGTCCCCTCCCGAATCGCCGCGCGGATCTTCGCGTCCGAGAGGATCATAGCGGCCGGGCGCGCCGAGCCGCCCGCGCTATTTAACGGGGGTCGACGGCCCGTCCCCTCGCTCGAGGGTGATCGATGCGTAGCCGACCACTTCGCGCATCGGAGTGACCTCGCCGGAGTGGCCCCAGCGGAGCAATCGCGCGGAGAGTGGTCGTCCATGTGTCGCCGCGAGGAGGACGGTCGTGGGGGCGATCCCGCACATCGAGATGTCGTTCCGCGCGACCGTCTCGTACAGCGCGCGTGCATCGCGGGCCAAGATGGCGTTGATCGCGAGCCGGTCGAGGCGTTCGGCCGTCCGGGCGGGAACGTAGTGGGAGAAATCGGTGGACGCGAGGAGGAGCACATCCCGGTCCCGGACCGCCTCCCGGACCACCCCGGCGACCTCTTCGAGGAACTCGAACGGCCCGAACCCGACCTCGAGCGCGACGAATCGAGGCTTCGGCAGCACGTACTCGAGGAAGGGCAGCTGCACCTCGATCGAATGCTCCTGCGCGTGCGCGGCCTCGTCGACCTCGATCGGCCCGCGGCTGAGGGCGCGGACGAGCTCGTGGTCGACCTCGACGGGTCCGAGGGGGGTGGACCACGCGCGGTCGGAGAGCGAGGCTCCTCGGCTTCGGCCGTGGTGGTCGACGCCGAGAATGAGCACCGTCTGGGGGGGCCGTAGCGCGGCGATCCGAGCGTAGACGTGCGCGGCGATCGCCCCCGAGTACTCGTACCCCGCGTGCGGCACGACACCGGCCTCCAGCGGTCGGTCGGCGGTCCGTTGAGGCGGCGGAAGTTCCCCCGGTCCTCGCCGGTCGAGGAAGCACGCCTCGATCTGCTGAGCGAGCGTCCTTCCTTCGGCTGGGTAGAACTGGCCCGCGACCGCTGGTTTCCGTGACACCGGAGTCATGGAACCTCAGGGGCGAGAGAGCTCCTCGACCACCGCCCGCGCGTCCGCTTCGGTCAGCGGGGCGCGTGCGGTGGCGCGGAAGGGGTTCGCTCCCCCGTAGCGGGGGATGATATGAAAGTGGACATGAAACACGACCTGACCGGCCAGGGCGCCCGCGTTGAGCGCGACGTTGTAGTCCGGCGTCAGGCGCTCGGCACGCCGGCAGAGCTCGTCCAGCGAGCGGATCAGCGCCATCTGGTCTTCGAAGGGAATATCGGTGAGGCGCGCACCGTGTCGCTTCGGGACCACGAGCAGATGGCCTCGGGTGAAGGGGAAGATATCCAGAAAGGCAAGGGTCGAAGCGTCTTCGTAGACGATCCAGGCGGGAGACCGTCGCGCTACGATGCCGCAGAACACGCACCGGTTTTCGTTCCTGGGGGTCGACGAAACCATCGGGCGACGGATTCCTACCCGGACTAAAGGGTTGCCGCGCCGCTACGGTCGCGTCGAGCCTATTAGGGGAGGCCCGCCTGTAAGCTCCGGATGTACCGCCTGCTACCCGTCGTCGCGATCGCACTCGCGGTCATCGTGGTCGTCAGTTCCGTCGGACTCCTGGCCGGTGGCTCGTCGTCGGGCCGTGGGTCATCGCGAGTCGCCGCGCCCGCGCTCGAATCCGACGCGGCCCCGCTACCGGAGGGAGCGACGGCGACACCGCTCAGCGATTCCGTGCCCGTCGTTCTCACCCTGACGCTCGCCTCCCCCCAGCCGGCCGCACTGTCCGATTTCCTCACCGCGGTGGAGAATCCCCAATCGCCGCTCTACCGGCATTTCCTATCGTTCCCTGAGTTCGTTTCCGAGTTCGCGCCGTCGTCTGCGACCGCGGACACCGTTCGGACGGCCCTCTCCGCGCTCGGAGCAGGCTCGGTCACGGTGTTCCCCGACCGCTCCGCGGTTTCGGTCCTGCTGACGCCCGCGCAGGTGCGTTCTTGGTTCGGCGTCCAGCTCGTCGAGTACGGCCGCGCGGGTGCCCTTCCCCTCTACACGGCCGTAGGCGCTCTGACGATGCCCTCCGAGCTACGCGGCCTGGTCAGCGGCGTGAGCGGTCTTTCGGACCGGTCCGACGCCGACTTTGCCCCCAATCTGGTGGGTTCGAGCCCCCGCCCTCTCGCACCCCGACCCGGCCTCGGGTCGTTCGTCTACGACAATTCGAGTGGGAGCGATTGGACCGTGGGGTCGGACTTTACCCAGGTGTTCGGCGCGACGCAGCTCTTCCCTGGGGTCGGTAGCGTTCCGGGCGCTACGTATCCGCAGAAGGTCGCGATCGCGACCCTGTTGGCGGGCGGATACAACGCGACCGCAGCCCAGAACCTGCCGCCCTGGGACCCTGCGGTCGTGGATGCCTACTTCAATCAGACGTTCCCGACCAGCTGGCCAAAGCCTCAGCTCGAGGGTGTCCCAGTGACGGTGGGCGGTGGGTCACTTCCACCTCCGGGGTCGTTCGGCGGGGTGAACGATTCTACCCTCGATGAGGTCGAGAATTCCCTCGACCTCGAGATGGCCGGAAGTATGGCTCCCGGGGCGACTGTGGTCAACTTCTATCTGCCCGGTAGCCTGCTCGCGGGTCCTCCCTTCTTCTCCTCGCTCGCGGACGACTTCGCGCAGGCGCTCTCGGACGCCCTCGCCCACAACTACCTGCCGGCCCGCCTCGCGGTCGTGTCGGGGTCCTTCGGACTCCCGGACCTCAACGACTCGCTATGGAATCACGAGCTCGACCTAGCCGCGGCTACGGGCGTGACGGTCGTCGCCTCCAGCGGCGACCAGGGAAACGCGCCCAACGACTTGACGGGCCGCGACGACGGCCCGTGGCCGGTGTGGCCCGCCTCGGCGGCGTCCAACGGTTCGGGAACCCTCTCCGTGGGCGGGGTCTCCCTTTCGATGCAAGGAACCCCCACCACGACCTACAATGGGTCCGGGTCGCTCGACCTGGAGTACGACTCGAACATCTCGGGGGTGTCCGACCTCTCTGCGTGGTACGATGCCGGTCACTCCGGACCGGTCGCGGGCACCGAGGGAGGCGCGAGCGTGGTGTTCCCCGAGCCTTCCTGGCAGATTCGCTCGGCCGCCCAGCCGGCCATCGTGAACGCGACGGTGCTCCAGGGGGCGCCGACCCTCGGACGCGCTGGTCCGGACCTCGCGCTCTCGGGCAATCGAACGATCGCGACCGTCCTCGCGAACGCGACCGGCGCGATCTTCTTCGCGGTGCTCGAGGGGACGAGCGTCGCGGCCCCCCTCGTGGCGGGGCTCCTCGCCGACGTGGTCGGGGTCGAAAGCAACCGTTCTTCCGGAGGCTGGGCCCCTCTCGGGTTCCTCGACCCCGAGGTCTACCGGATCGCGAGTTTCTACGCCGTGCACCCGTCGGACCCGTCCAACCCGTTCACGGACGTGACGCAGGGCCACAACTACGTGTTCTCCGCGGCCCCCGGTTGGGATGCGACCACCGGCTGGGGAACGGTCAACGCGCTCCGGCTCCTGAAGGCGGACCAGAACGCGACCGTCCAGGGCTTCGTCTACACGGGCCCGACGATCGGCCTCCCGTCGCGGCCGTCGACCACCCCGAGCGGCGGCGTCCCGTGGACGACGATCTACCTCATCTTCGGCGCGGGGATCGTGGCGGCGGTCGTCCTCGTGGTGCTCATGGCCCGGCCTAGCCGCCCGCGCGAGGCGCCGACCGTACCGTATGGCGCGCACGGCGGTTTCGGGCCCGGAGCGCAAGGCGGGGTCTTTACCGGGGCGACCTTCCTCTGTCCGTACTGCGGGGCCGTGCGTCCGGCAGAAGCGGGACGTTGTCCCCAGTGCGGGGCGTTCTAGGCCGGGGGGGCGGGAACGACCGCCGCTCGTGGAGCGGTCTCAGGGTCGTTCGGGGCCGGGTCGGCGGGACCTTGGGACGCGGCGCCGACCTCCAGCGCTTCGGGCGCGACGGGTGGGCTCGCGGGGGTAACGCCGAGCTTCTGCTCGAGAAAGCGGCGGATCTCTTCCGGCCGCGTGGAGGCGATGCCAAAGTACTCCGCGAATCGCCGGGTGGTCGTGAGCTCGAGCGTGCTGGCTTTCGGCTCGGTGTGGACGAGGCCGATGCCGCGAAGGTGCTGGCCCTCTTCGTAGGCGACGTCCCCGATCATCCGCACGAGGATGCTTTGCAGGATCGGCTGGTGATACGCGACCAGGGTGAGGGTCTTCAGGGTCCGCGGCGCCATCTCGACCGGGGTCACCTCGTGCACGGAGGGGACGAACTCCTCCTTCAGCTGAAGCGCGTACCGGTCCCCGACCCGGCGGACCTCGACCGCGGACTGGCGGTGCGCGTAGGTCTGCTCGAGGGTCCGCACCGCGCGCTGGACCGGTCGGTAGTCGTCCCGACCGAGCGCGGCCGTGAGCTCCTTGACGCTGAGGGGCTTTCCGCTGGCGAACAGGACCGCTTCGACCTGGAACACCAGGTCATCGAGTTTGGACGGCATCGTCAGACTTCCTCCGGGAACGGGGTCCGTTGCTCGGTCGTTCGGATGACCAAGACCGGAGACTCGCCGAGTACATCCTGGCGCAGTTCGACCGACCGTTCTCGGGCGAGGAACAGGAGCGCGAGGAAGACCGCCACCAAGCGGTCGCGCCCTTCGAGCGGGTTCCACAGGTCGAGGAGCGGGAACGGTTCGCCCACCGGGTGGTGGAGCGCCGCGGCCCACGTGTCGACCAGGTCACGTTCGGGGATGTCCCCGTGGACGAGGACCTCGGGGGGCGCCCGCTGCTCTTCGCGAAGGCGCTCCCTCAGCTCCTGGATTCGCATCGACCGTCGGGCGTCGGCCTCGGCCTCTCCGAACGCATGGACGAGCTCGAGCAGCGAGACCGGACGGGTCTCGGGGTGGCGCACCATCTCGAGCAGGGGGGGTGGGTCGGTCGAGCCGAGCACGGCCGAGGTGACGTCGACCGCCTCGGGGGTCTCCATCAGCGGCAGGTAGCCATCGTCCGGGGCCGCGGAGAGCGGGTCCCCCTCGGCGAGGGACGGCTCGGGCAACGCGCGGAGCTTCAGCAGCGCCTCCGATTGAAGGTAGAGGATGCTCCACGCCATGTACAGGAGGCGACCGGCGATCGCGAAGTTCACCGCGCCGTCCTTCTGGACCCGTTCGAGGTACGACTGCGTGAACTTCACGAGGTCGATCTCCCACGGGTCGAACTCCTCCTCCATCACGAGCTCGAAGAGGAGGGCCATCGCCTTTTGGAAGGGGTCGGGGATGACGATGTGAACACCCTCCTTCAGGTTCTCGACGAGCGCGAGGTACCGCTCGAGCAGGGTCGAGGAGTCTTCCGACTCCCCGAGGAGCGAGCGGTGGAACACGAGATAGTTCAGCACCTTCTGCGCGGCGTCGCGCGGCACCGCGTTCGGCGCCGAGAGGTCGAGCGCTTCCGTCTCGGAGATCGTCATCGTGCCTCGATGGGGGTCGGCCCTTCGGGGGCCCGAGCGTTCTCGCGGCTTTCGACGTCATGGATGTCGTCGAGATGGATCCCGATGACGCGCGAGCAGCCGTCGCCGCGCATCGTCACGCCGAATAGGTGATGCGCGAACTTGAGCGTCACCTTCCGTAGAGAGATGACGATGAACTGAGCCCGCTCGGCGTTGTGCCGGAGCAGTCGGCCGACGAACTCCGCGTTGAGCCCATCGAGCGACATGTCGACCTCGTCGAACACGTAGAGCGGGCTCGGGTCGTAGCGCTGCATCGAGAAAATGAACGCCAGGCTGGCGAGTGACTTCTCCCCTCCGGAGAGCTGCTCCAAGCGGGCGACGGTCTTCCCGACCGGACGGGCCTTGATCAGAAGGCCGCCGGCGAGCGGGTCGTCCGGGTTCTCGAGGGCGATCTCTCCCTCGCCACCCGCGGAAAGCTCCCCGTAGATCTCACGGAAGTTCGTGTTGACCTGCGTGACGACCTCGGAGATCTTCTCGCGCTTCTTCTTCTCGATCTCGCCGACGAGTCCGACCAGTTCGTCCTTCTCGCTCGTCAAGCGCTGCACTTCTGACTGGAACTCCTGAAGGCGACCCTTCTCGGAGTCGTACTCCTCCACGGCCCGGAGGTTGACGTCCCCCATCGCCTGAAGCTGTTGCTCGAGGGTGTTGATCTTCTTCTTCAGCTCCTCGACCGAGACCGGCTTCTCGTTCGGTTCGGGTTCCGGGAACTGACGCAGGGCCTCTTCGAGCTCGGCGAACTTTTGCTCGGCTTGCGCGAGGCGGGTCTCCTCCTGAGTGAGCAGGCTCCGCCGCGTCTCGAAGTTGGCCTGAACCTGGCCGAGCTTGCCGCTCACGTCGAGCCGCTCGTCCTCGAGCTTCTTTCGCTTCTCGGCCTGGCCCTTGGCCGCCTCACCCTGCTGGGCTTCGACCGACTTGAGCGCGTCCAGCGACGCGCGGGCGTCCCGGACCGAACGCTCGGTCTGGACGATCTCCTTCTTCTTCGCGGCCGCGTCCTTCTGGGCTTTGTCGAGCTCCTTCTTTCGGGCGTCGAGATTGGTGGAGAGCGCCTGGAGGCTCGCCCGGACGCTTTCGAGCTCGCCGTTCACTCGGACCCGCTCTTCGGACGTCTTCTGGGTCGCCTCTTGGAGCGCGCGCAGGCGGTTCGAGATCGTGTCCGGGAGCTGACTCAGGTACTGTTCCTGAGCCTTCTGGATGGCGGCCTTGAGCTCCCCGACCTCGGTGCCGATCCGCTTCAGGCTTTCCTCGGCGCGGGTGAGCTCCGTGGCGACCTTCTTCTGCTCGGCCACGGCGGAGTCGATCCGCTCCCGAGCGGCACCGAAGCGTTCCCGGGCCGCGGTCAAGTCCCTCGAAAGGGCCTCCCGGGTCGAGGCATGCGCCTCGTCTTGGATGGATCGTTTCGAAAGCTCCTCCGCCAGAACTCGGATCCGCTCGGTGACGGTCCCGAGCTCGGTGCGGGCAGCGGTCTCCGCGGAGCTCTTTTCCCGCAGCTCGCCGCCGAGGCGCTTCAATTCGACCGCACTGTCGGCGCCCCGACCCTGGTTCGAGGGGTCGACATACCCGCCGGAGATCGCCCCCGTGGCTTCGATCAGGTCGCCCGTGAGCGTGACGAGGCGGACGCCTCCCATCTGAGTTCGGGCGTGGACGAGGTCGTCCATGACGACCGTCTCGCCGAAGACGTACCAGAACGCCGGTCGAAGGGATTCGTCGAACTTCACGAGGTCGATCGCGAACCCGGTTGCCCCGGCAGCTTTCGAGACCACGAGGGATTTTCCGTGGGCGCGGCCGGGGAGCATCTTGTTGAGCGGGAGGAAGGTCGCACGGCCCCGTTTCTCATCCCTCAGGATCTGGATGCAATCCTCGGCAACCTGGTCGGATTCCACGACCAGCGCCTGGAACCGACTTCCGCCCGCGACCTGTAGCGCGACCTTGACCTTCGGCTCGAACTCCGCGAGCTCTTCCACCGTGCCGCGGATCCCCGGGATCTTCCCCAAGTTTCGTTGGGAGAGCAGAAAATCGACCGCCGCAAGCGCGGTGGGCCGCGCCCCCGACTCCACGCGCGCTTTGAGGCGCGCATCGAGCGCGAGGTATCGTCGGTTGAGTTCGAGGACCTCCTGGCTCAGACGGTCGGTTTCCGAGGTGAGGCTCTTCTCCTTCTGCTTGAGAGCGAAGAGTTCCTTCTGGACATCGCCGGTCGACGCTCCACCGTTCTTTCCCGGGAGCGCGTCCTTCGCGCGGAGCTCGAGGTCCTTGACCTCGACCTCCCGCTCCCTCAAATCGTCCTCCGCCTGGGCCTGGGCCCGCTCTGCGGCCTGAAGGGCAGCGGCCGCCGCCTCACGGGCCTGTACCGCGGACTGCCACGCCTTCTGCTTGGAATCGTGCTGACGCTCGAGCTCGAGTTGATGCTTCCGGGCCCCTGCAAGCTTCTCCTGGGACTTCCCCGGGGACCCGGTCGCGGTCTGGATCTCCTTCGACTGTTCCTCAGCCTTGCCGGCGAGCGCAGTCAGCTGCTCGGCGAGGTTCGATTCCTGGTCCTCAAGAGTCTTGCACTGGGTTTCATCCTTCCGGACCTCCTGAGAAAGCCCGCCGACCTGGGTCTCGAGGGTCTCGAGGGCCTCCTTGAGGTGCCCAAGGCTCTGGTCGAGCCGGGCGAAGGCCATCTTCTTCTCGTCGAGCTCTTGCTTGAACTTCACCGCGGCGGCTCCGCCGGCCTCGGCGATCTCCCGGTCGACCGTGTCGATCGAGCGGGCGAGCTCCTCTTGGCGGGAGGTGAGCCGGGTGCGTTCCTCGTCGAGCCGGGTGATCTCCACCCGAACCCCTTCGACCTGATTCTTGCAGGTGGCGAGCTCCTTTTCGGCGAGGCGATGGCCGGCCCGGGCGAGCCGGGCCTCGGAGCGACGCTTGTCGTCCTGGACCTGCTTGTACTGGATCGCCTGCAGTCGTTGCCCTTCGAGGGAGGAGAGGCGGTTCTTGATGTCCCCGAGGAGCGTTTGGATGCGGTCGAGATTCTGGTCCAGGTCCGCCCGCTTAACGGTGGCCCGTTCGAGCTCCTCGTCGTACTGGCTGATCCCCGCGAGGCGCTCCAACAGGCCCCGGCGGGGCACCGGTCCCATCGTCACGACCTTGTTCACATCGCCTTGCTGGACCAGGTTGTAGCCGTCGCCCGAGAGGCGGGCGTGGGAGAGCAGCGCGTCGATCTCGGTCTGGGTCGTGCGCTTCCCGTTGACGTAGAAGTACGAGTAGTAGCCGTTGGGGTCGCTGGGGGCGAGCTTGACGTACCGGGTAACTTCGACCTCCTCGGCGTCCGAGGGGATGAGCTTGTCCGCGTTGTCGAAGACGAGCGATACCTCACACTCGGTAGCGGGCTTCTTCGCGGCCCCCCCGTTAAAGAAGAGGTGCGTGAGCCGCTCGGCCCTGAGGGCCTTCGAGCTGGTGGGACCCAGCACGAACAGGATCGCGTCCGAGATGTTCGACTTCCCCATGCCGTTCGGCCCCGCGACCCCCGTGAAGCCGGGGAGGAACGGGATCTCGGTGGCCCCCGCGAACGACTTGAAATTCCGCAGCTTGACCCGCTTGAGGAACATCGAGCGTCTCTCCCTGCTTGGAGCCTGTTCGCGTCGTCCGTCGCCGACAACCGCCCGTTTGTCGGACGGTTGTCAGCGCGTCTTCCCGAGCCCTGTCAGCCATATTTAATCGTTGGCCCGGAGGGGTATTGTTCAGAATCGGGTGGTGGAGGGGTCTCGATTTTCCGGTGTTCGGTTAACGGGTGGTGGACCCGGCCGCTCGAGGTAAAACCGGGACCTGGCAGCACTTTCCAATGCGCATTGTCTTGTCTGACAAATAGACCTAAGGGACTCCGAAGGGTCCCTTTGCCCCATGATTCGTGACGTGCGGACAATCGGTCCGGTACAAGTGTCAGACACGAGGTTTCAGGGGTCCTGAGCCGTCACGTTTCACATTTCACCAGGTTGGCAACCGCCTAGTGGCTGAGATGAATCGTTGCTGCGACACTCGAGCCGTGAAGACAGATCTCAGCCCATGGCCGGACGAGCGGACACCCGCGCTGGCGATTGTCGCCCGGGGCGATCAGATTCGCTCGCTGTCCCCGGTCCGCTATGAGGTCCGTTCTCAAAGTCGGCCCGACCGGAAGTACGAGATCCGAATTCGTAAGGACCGTTGGTCCTGTTCGTGCATCTATCACAGATCGACCCGGCGGGTCTGTATCCATATACTCGCGGTTCGTTTTCGCGCGAAACTCGGGGATCCGCCGGACGAGGGTGCAGTCGCGCGCGAGTGCCCGCGATGCAACTCTTCCCAGGTGATTCGCTTCGGGAGGCGGCACAACCTACGAGGAACCGTGAATCGGTTTCTCTGCAAGGCGTGTGGGACCCGGTTCACGAATGGCGAGGGCGAGCTGCGGCTGCGCCATGATCCCCGGACCGTCGCACTTGCCCTCGACTTGTATTTCCGAGGGCTTTCCCTGAGAAAAGTCTCGGATCACCTCAAACAAGCCTACGGTCTCCACGTCGCGCCCGTGACAATCTATGGCTGGATCGCACACTTCACCCCGAAAGCGGCGAGATGGATGGATTCCCTGGGCGCTCGAACCGGGGAAAGGTGGCACATGGACGAAACCGTAGTGACCTCCGATGGAAACCCACGCTGGGTCTGGAACGTCGTGGACGCAGACACCCGGTTTCTGATGGCAACCCACGTAACGAAGCTTCGGAGGCTGCGTGACGCGCGAGTTCCGCTGCGACGTGCGAAAGTGGCCACGCCCGACCGACCGCTTGCAATCTTGACGGACGGTCTAGCGGCCTACCGAAAGGCGATCGGTCAAGAGCTCGCCTTCCGGAGCGGGGCTGAGGTGGTGAATCCTCACGTCCGGGTGCCTTCCATCCGCGCGAAGAAGTCGAACAACCTCGTCGAACGATTGCACGGAACCGAGAAGGAACGAATCAAGGTCATGCGAGGGTTCCACGGGCGAAAGGGGCCTAAGTTGCTAATGGAGGGGTTTCGAGTCCACTACAACATGGTTCGTCCCCACACGGCGTTGGGCACGACTCCCGCGGTCGCCGCGGACTTGCCGGATCCCGGAAGGTTTCGATGGAAGGAAGTCCTGAAACAGGCGAATCAAAGAGTCCCTCCGGGGCAGGTCGAGATCGTGTTCGTATCAGATGGGTGATATTCACGGCTTCCCGCTGAAAGGGCGACGGTCAAACCGGGTGAGGACATAGGACTGTAATGCAAACGGGCAGCTCGAGCCCGTCCTTTCGAAGTCTCTCCTCATGGTCGTTCACAAAAGCGGTCCACGGCCGAGACTGAGCATTCGGGTGGCGACCGCCGCGGTCGCCACCCGAATCTGAACACCCGCTGCTCCAAGGTGGCGACCACCCGATGACTGAACAGAACCGCCCGGAGGGGTATTGTTCGCGGGGTAGTCGCCAGTGGTCGACGACCCAGCTGACCCCGACTCGATGGCCGAAGAGCCTTCGGGGGCGTCCCTTTCGCGTGGGAGCCCAACCCCTCCGAACGCCAAGCGTCGTATCTCACGTGCACCGCGACGGCTTCTCGAAAGGGTTAGGGACTCCCTCTGGGCCGCAGGCTCTCCTCGCCCTTCAGCGTCCGGACGAGCCTACGCTCCCAGGGGTCTCCGACGGTGCCGCCAGTCCCGCGCCTCGGGCCGCGGCTGCAAACTCGGCAAAGGCCGTGCGGCACCACTCCGGGTCGCGGTCGAAGAGGGCATACCACCGCGAACGAGTTTCCTTGGACAAGCGGATCATGAGGAAGGCACCGTCGGCATCGGCCCACGGTGGCGGCCTCGGCATCTCCTTCAGCCTCGGAGCGCATCGTTCGGCGGTCGCACGCAATCCGGTGGCCCGGGCGTCCTTCGCCATGCGTTGGACGGCCTTCTCGGCTCGGTGGCACGAGGCCTTGTCTGGATCAAACCAGGTGACCGGGTGTGACCTGGCGTGGACCGCACACCAGCGGGCTGGCAGTGACGGGGCGTCAGCGTCCGTTGCCATCATCGACTTGGATGTGGATATGTGCGCATCATGTTCTTCAACCCGGCGGGCGATGCCTGGCGTGGCCCTTTAGACGCGTGGGCACCCCGAAGTCGCGGTGTACCAGTGAACATCTGGTCCCATTCCAGCAAGTCGCTCCCGAGAACCGTCGCCGCCCGACACCGGACCGTCGAGCGAACCCCAGACCGGCTACCCCTTTACTGAACAGGACCGCCCCGAGGGGGATGGTGCAGAATCGGGAGGTGGACGGGTCTCGAGTCTCGGGCGTTCCGCTAGCGATGGATAAACGGATGTCCTCGAAGTTAACTCGACCTCGGACACCCGTTCCAGTGCGCACGGAGCGGTCTCTCGAGGGTCCGGCCGGTCGTTCGGTACTCCAGACCGTCAGCTACGCTTTCGTTGAGGAAGTAGCCGTCGATTCGTCTGCGTTGTTCGATCGTGGATCGACTTCCCATGCCCGATACCTTTCGGCGGTCGAATGGACTCCGCATCGACCCGTAGACCTCCACGGCTCCTGCGAATCCTTGGGGTCCAGCTATGGAGGTCCATGCGGACTCGTCCCCCTCGGAAGGTCACGCCTTCGATCTCCAGTCGTAGGCGCTGTTCCCGGCCCTGTTCACCCTGCAAGGCGATGCGGCCGCCAGCGCCCACCACACGATGCCACGGCAGTCCCTCTCCCCCCTGCAACGCCCACACGGTCAGGCGTGGCGCCCCCGGGAATCCTGCGGCTTTCGCCACCTCGCCATACGTGATCACCTTCCCCCGCGGAACGCCAGCGATCACCGCGCGCAAGGGTGCGAGCGTGGTCAAGCCTCCATCCCCCGAAGCGTCATCCGCACTGGACGACATGACAATCGCACTCAAAATTTCCCGGGGGCATCGGTAGAACGCGCGTGGGGAGGCATCCCGTCGAGCCCAAACGGGAAGCTGAATCGGCGTGGGTCCTCACCGACCGGAACGTGCCAACAACTAGGTCCGGAACACCACTACCTCACCCGGCTTGGGCGGAGGGTGCTCCTTCCCGCGGCTCGTAGTGTCGTTTCGTGGGCTCCAGCCATGCCATCGCCGCAACATCTTCACGTGAACCGGCAACCGCGCACCCGTGAAGTGAAGGCGGTAGAAGTCCAGGGTGATCGCATGCTCCTCGAAGACCACGGACTCGTTGTACCCGTGGACCGCTTCGAACGCGTCCCTTCGAACCGCCGCGAAGCCCGACATGAACAGCTTGTACCGGAATACGGAGGTCAGCACGTTGAGCATCGTGCTCTCGGCACGCATCATGAACCCATCGACGGCGGGTCCCGGCCAGTAGAGCGACGCGATGGCGAACTGCCAATCCCACCTCAACCATTCCTCCCAATCCCATTCGGTTTCCAGTTGGACGTCATCGTCCACAAAGACGAACACGTCACCCGACGCCGCGCGCGTCCCGACGTTGCGGGCGTGGGCAGCCCCGCCGGGAACTGAAACGACGACGAGCTCAGAGTCCCTGGGGAGCATCGTCAGGATGCGTTGAATGTTCGCCGGGTCGGGGCGCCGCGTGGGGGTGATGAAGGAAATCATGACCTCACCCTTCGGCTCTCATCCTGCCGCGAACCCCAGCCTTGTCCCATCCACGAGCCCACCGGAGGCGCCGAATACGGCGTCCCGCTTCCCTCATAGGCCGAGGATTATAGCCCATGCGTCGGCAAAGAGGCCTCGCGCCGGATCGGATCGAGGTGGTCGGGGCATCCTCTTCGCCTCGGGGACCCCCGAGTCGAGACCGGCGGATCGGTCAAGGGAAGAGAACACGGAACTCAAGGTCGGCCTGGCGAAGCTCCTCTTTCTCACCCGTCGGCGAGGTGGTGCGAATCGAGGGCTACGATGCGGGGTTCCCCGCCCTGGTCCTTCCGAGATCGAACGGACTTTCGGAGATCAGCGACGTCGGAGCCTGAGGAGATTCGGACGACGGCGTTCCCTAGAGGACGCATCGGGACCGATGGGGGGGTTGGGGGGAGGGCGCTAGGCGTCTCGGAATGCTCGAGTCAGCTGAGGTATCGAACCGAGCTGAATCGGTCGTCCGACCGTGAACTCGACGTCCGAGGGAACCTTCTCCGGGACGAGGAACCCTTTCCGCCAGTGGGCGAGGTCCTTCGCCCTCACCTCGAACACGAAGTCGAAGGCCCACCGTCCTGCGCCGGGCGGCGAGGTCGCCGAGAAGAACGGTAGAATCGGTGCCGCGAGGAATGGCTCGATCACGTGCCGGACCCCCTCGACCGTCGTGGGGTAGTCCCTGCGCACTCGATCGCCGTTCGCGATCGCGACCACGTGGCAGGTCTCGGTTCGATTGAGTCGGCTGACGATCTCCTGGGCAATGGGCGGTAGGCGAAGAAAGTCGGAGATGTGGGCGAGCACCTGTGCGGGCTCGTCCCCCCGAACGAGGGTCGAAAGCGCCTGGTTCCCGACCGCTTTCTGGGGGCGGGCCTCTTCGGGCTCCCCCGTAAGGAAGAGCCGGTCCGGCGGGATCCAGCCCAGCTCGACCGGGCCCGGCTCGGAAGGGACGTCAGTCGACCCTCGGATGTCGAGCCAAAAGGGGGAGGAATCGTTCGCGCAGACCATGCCGTAGAGGACTCGGTTGGTGACGGCGCGCGAATCCCCCCAGATGAAGGTCGCCCACG
>Ga0187815_10000801_pt1 | contig 14976 bp, 13 predicted proteins | sample NC_S_5_FD_132962 | JGI IMG/M metagenome (GOLD analysis project Ga0187815, IMG submission 132962) | Wetland sediment microbial communities from Neuse River Estuary, North Carolina, USA - ASW-S_5 | ecosystem: Environmental > Aquatic > Freshwater > Wetlands > Sediment | place: USA: North Carolina...
ATAATCCACCTCCATCAAGGTGGATGTTGAATCACCCCTCAACGCTGCCGTCACATCACAATCGATTCATCGATCACAGGACGTGCTCTAGGTTCCTATCCCCAAAGACCGCCACCGTCAGTTCGCATCCTGTCCTGCGCGGTATGCGTCGGACAGCCGCTTCTCGTCTTCGGGCCTCAGCACCGGCGGCTCGAGTGTGAACGTCAGCTTGTCGATCCTGCCGGTGAACGGGAACGGAACCTGATAGTGCTGATCGTCGACCGGCGTGCCTGTGTCCGAACCGATGTCGAACGTCTCGTCGATCGGCAAAAGCAGCGGTATGGTGCGCTCCATCATCTGGGATGAAACCTCGCGGCCGTCGATCTTCAGTACGGCTGTGCCGCCGCGCCCGATGCCACTCAGATTGTTGAAGGCCAAGGTGGCGAAGCCGAGTCCGCCATACCTAAAATCGAACTCGATGGTGTGCTTGCCCGGCTCCAGCGCCTGTGGGCCCTCCCAGCGCATGCGCTTGAGATCGAGAAGGTTCCAGGTGAACACCGGCCTGCCCTTGAGCAGGTACAATCCGTAGCCGCCGAACCGACCGCCATCCGTGACGATTACACCTTCGGCGCCCGTCTGCGGCACGTCGATTTCCGCAGTAATCGTGTAGGAGGTGTTGAGCAGGCTGGGCGCGGCGTTATCCGGAATTCCGGTCACGTTCTCGCCCGAATAGGTGAAGACCTTGCGGCCTGCTGCCAGGTTCGGTCGTGGCGATACCACGCGCGTCGCCACGGAGGCGTCGAGCGGCAGCACCTGATGCTTGGCGAACTCGCCGAACATCAGGTCGGTCATCTCGCGCACCTTGTCGGGATGGTCGGCCGCAACGTCACGGTTCTGCGTCCAGTCCCTGCTGGTATCGTAGAGCTCGAACTTGAAGGCGCTTGCAGGGTCGAGGGTCGCCTTGCCCAGCAGGTCCCAGGGCGGTCGGATGGGAACGGCACTTAGCATCCAGCCGTCATTGTAGAGCCCCTGCACGCCAAACATCTCGAAATACTGTGTCTTGTGCCTGGTGGGTGCTTCGGCGTTAGCTTTGTCAAAAGTGTACATCATGCTGACGCCTTCGATCGGCTTCTGGGCGATGCCGTCGACCATTGAAGGAGCCGGAATGCCGGTGGCTTCGAGAAGCGTGGGCACGATGTCGATGACATGGTGGAACTGGTTACGGATGCCACCTTTGTTGGTGATGTGCCCCGGCCAGGAAATCGCCATACCCTGCCGCGTTCCGCCAAAGAAGGACGGAATCTGCTTTGTCCATTTGTAGGGCGTGTCGAAAGCCCAGGCCCAGCCCACCGCCATATGGTTGTAGGTCTTGTCGCTGCCCCAAGCGTCATACCATTTCATCTGCTCGGCGATGGGCAATTCGACACCGTTGAACTGCATAATCTCGCTTGGGGTGCCGTTGGGTGAGCCTTCCGCGGATGCGCCATTGTCGCCGCTGATGTAGATGACCAGCGTGTCGTCGAGCTTGCCGAGGTCCTCGACAGCCTGGATTACCCGACCGATTTCGTGATCGGCGTAGGCAAGATAGGCGCCATAGACATCCGCCTGCCGGATGAACAGCTTCTTTTCGTCTGCGTTCAGCGTGTCCCAAGGCTTCAGCAGCTTGTCTGGCCAAGGCGTGAGTTGGGCATCGGCCGGGATCACGCCGAGCTTTTTCTGGTTCGCGAAAATCTCATCCCGCAGAGCGTTCCAGCCCTTGTCGAAGAGATGCATGTCGCTGATCTTCTTAATCCATTCCGGCGTCGCATGGTGCGGGGCGTGGGTGGCACCCGGCACGTAATAGAGGAAGAACGGCATTGACGGATCGATGCTGTTCAACTGATCGAGCCAACGGATGGCATCATCCGCCATCGCGGTTTCGAGATTCCATGTCGGGTTTCCGACATAAGGATAAATGGCCGTCGTGTTGCGGAAGAGATTGGGCTGCCACTGGCTGGTATCGCCACCGACGAAGCCATAGTAGTATTCGAAGCCCATCCCATTTGGCCATTGATCGAAGGGGCCTGCCTGGCTCGCCTGATAGGTTGGCGTGTTGTGGTCCTTGCCGAACCATGACGTTCGGTAGCCGTTCTCGAGCAATATCCGCCCTATGGTCGCACTATCCTTCTGGATGATGCTGTTATAGCCCGGAAAACCGGTGGATTGCTCCGAGACCACGCCGAACCCCACTGAATGGTGGTTGCGCCCGGTGATCAGCGCCGCGCGGGTCGGCGAGCACAAGGCGGTCGAGTGGAAGTTGGTGTAGCGCAACCCATTGGCGGCGATGCGGTCCAGGGCTGGTGTAGGAATGACCCCGCCGAATGTCGACGGCGCTCCGAAGCCGACGTCGTCGGTCATGATCAGGAGGATGTTGGGCGCGCCCTTCGGCGGTACCGTGCGTGGCGGCCAGGCCGGCTTCGACTGGGCCGCATTGAGATTGATTTCGCCCTGGAAGGGTTGCGGCGGCGGCGGCAGGTAGCGGCCGTCGATCGTTGACGTGGCGTTTGGGGAACCTGGGGCGTTGGGCCCTTCCTGCGCCATCGCCGGGGACGTTACCGCGCACGCCAAACCCCAAACCAACACGGAAACAGATGCAGCCCTCTGGCTAATGTTCTGCAATAGACGGCTAATCGTACCCATAGATTCCTCCATGAGCGCAATCCGCCGCCACGGCCTTCCGCTTACTGTTACCTGATCACCCCTGACCATCCCACCGGTGAATCAGTCGGCAAGGGCCCAACTCAACACTGCGATGCGTCATCGCAGCCACGGCATCAAACGAGTAGCCCCACCGATGGTTCCGTGAGCTGGGGGCGGATCAAGATTCTCGCGCTTTGCCGAACGTCTGTTTCACCTCACATCCGGCACCAGCAGCTACCGGCCCGCTCTCGGCCCCGGCAGCAGGATTTGCCCGCAATGGAGGGTGGTTGCTCGAGCCACCCGCCGCGGAAAGCTGGTTCGTCAAGCCAATTCACCTTGGTGCCAAAATCGGCATCTGGACGGCCACAGTCGCGCGCAGGCTCTCGACCTGAGCCGCAGAATTTACGAGCCTACCGCGAAGACGCGATCGTTCAGCCTTCCGTTTCCGGGAGGAACGTGCGTGCCGGTTTCCTGTCGGTCGACCCCTGTTGAGACATCGAAGGATCCTTCGATGCGGGAAAATCAGTGCTGGATCGAAAGGTGCCGCTTCAATGTGGGTGAAGGCCGTTTTAGCCTCGCCATGGAGACGGTGGGCTTCTGACGTGAAGGTCTCGTTAACCGGCCCAGTGTGTGGGGCCACGCGTCAACGCTGTTGTATGCTGCGAATATAATAGGCGAGGGCAAGGATCCTGTCCTCGGCGCTGACAGCGCTGTTGGAGGCCTCACTGCCGCTGCGAAATATTTTGCCCCATACCGGCATTTCCCGCGTACCGTGTCCCGCAACCTCGATGCGCCCGTCGACTGTCGCGATGACACTGTCGAGCGGGAAACGCCCGCCATTGATTTTAGCAAGCACGGTCAGGTCTGCTGGCTTCGTCGTCAGCAGTTCAGCCATGATCCCGTTGCCGCGCCCGCTGATACCATGACAGCTCGCGCAATAGGTTCGGAACTCCTCTTGCCCGTTCGGCCTTTCCTGGTCGGCCGCGGTGCTGGCCGGTAGGTTGCCAGCCAACAAGACGCACAGCCCGAAAATCTCTGTTTTCATTGGCGGCATCCTTTGAGACGCTGTGCCCATGGTCGCGGCGTAGAGGCCTGTCGCGCAAGTCCGGGAAAACCCGCACGCAGCCATAAAGCCGTTCTCGCTGAATGGCTGAAAAAAACCTTTCGATTTGTCTGGCCGAAGCGAGGCGGGGCCGAGCTGACTGAAATCAAGGGCCGTCCCGTGCTGCGCCTCACAGACCCCTGCCGCTTCAAGCTCTTTGAAGTAGATGTTCCGCCAGCACAATTTGTAGGTCCGTTCAAAAGCGACTGGAAGCCCGCCGGCGCCGCGCTACCTTGGAATGAGCTCTGTCGGCACTTGCGATCCGCCAAGACTGACCGGACGTGCCGACGATGATATCTGCATTTGCCTTGTGGGAGTTTGGTCAGCGTGGAACTTGAAAGCGGTGGCGCCAATCTGGCTTTCCTGACGTGCATGCTGGCCGCAGTAACCGCGCGGGCGGACTTCGAAGGGACGCCGGCACTGAGATACGCCACGGCCCTCGCAGCCCGTGACGGCTTCGAGCTTTCTCTCTATGTCTTTGCGCCCGCGGTCGACTCTCCGGCGCAACTCAGTTCGACTGCGGCATTGGACTGGGTGGAGCGAGAGACGGCAAGGTCTAAGGAGCTGTCGCTCTCGACCCTTCAGGTGGCCAGGCGATTAATCGCCGAGGCTGGCGTCAAACTGGTCGCCGATCATGCGCCTGGGCGCGATCCGGTTCCCTTCCTACATGCGGCGCGCGTTCATGACCTGATGGCTCTGGACGCGGCAGGGCCGGACGGTGCTCCGGCTCGGAACGTAATCGATAGCGCGTTGTTCGATACCGGGCGCCCGCTGCTCATCATTCCGCCACAAGGCGCCCTCCCTTGGCCTCGTCGTATCCTGATCGCCTGGGACGGAAGTGCGCGCTCGGCCCATGCCGTGAAGGAGGCAATACCGTTTCTGAGGCTCGCCGATAAGGTGACGGCCCTGACAGTGGCCGACGACAAGGACCTGTCGCGGATGACGCCGTGCGCCGACCTGAAAACCTATCTCGCGCGGCATGGCATAGGCAGCGAACTCGCCATCCTTTCCGGAAAGGCTGGCAGTGCGGCCGAGTTGATTCGCAGCTTTGCCGTCAGCGAAGCTATGGACATGCTGGTCATGGGCGCATTCGTCCATTCGCGGTTACGGGAAGCTGTCCTGGGCGGCGTCACCAGGTCGTTCCTCGATGATTGCCCACTGCCGTTGCTGACGGCGCACTGAAAGCTTCGCCGGAATCCGGCTTTCAGACCAAGTCGAACTTCAATCGCGAATTGCGACGGGGCAGGTCGCTAAGCCCCGCCTCGTGGCGCGTGGAGTCATGCGCCGTCGTGGTAAGATCCGGGGCCGGTCGCAGATAGCCACGTAGGCGCACCATCGGGTGTTCGCCGAAGATCGTGATGTCCAATCCCACAGCGTTGTCGCCGGCTATTGCCATATCCCGCCGGCCGAACTTCTCCTGCTGCAAATCAAACCCGTTGACTGAACCGCGTCGACCTCGCGAACGCCGCTAAGCGCCTCACCGGCAGTCGCGGATGAAGTTTTCCAGCCGGTCACATGCCTTGGCGATCTGTTCGATCGAGGCCGCATAGGATACGCGGAAGTTTGGCCCCATGCCGAAGGCCCCGCCGTGGACCACCGCCACCTTTGCAGTCGAGAGGAGTTCCAGCACAAAATCCTCGTCGGTGAGGATTCGCTTCCCGGAGGGCGCATGCCTTCCGATCAGCGCCTCGCAGGAGGGATAGACATAGAAGGCGCCCTTCGGCATGGCGCATTCGAGGCCCTCGATGCTGCGTAGCCGCTCGACCAGGAAGTCCCGACGCTTCTGGAATGCGGCGCGGCTTTCAAGGATATAGTCCTGTGGACCTTCGTGAGCTGCGAGTGCGGCCCATTGCGCGATGGAGCAAGCGCCGGAGGTGAGCTGCGTCTGCAGTTTCACCATGGCGTCGATCAGCTTGCGCGGACCGCCGCCATAGCCGATGCGCCAGCCGGTCATAGCGTAGGACTTGGAGACACCATTCATCGTTAGTGTGCGCTCGCGCAACTGCGGCTCGACCTGGAGGAAGGTCACGAACTCCATCTCGTCGTAGCGCAAGTGTTCATACATGTCGTCCGTCAGGATCATCACCTGCGGATGACGCAGCAGAACCTCGCAAAGTGCGGCCAATTCCGGGCGCGAATAGACCACGCCTGTCGGATTGCAGGGATTGTTGAAGATCAGCCAGCGCGTCGCCGGCGTGATCGCCGCTTGAAGGGCGGCGGCGGTGAGCTTGTATTGCGTGTCCGCACCCGTTGACACCAGCACCGGCCTTGCGCCGCAGAACTCGGCGAGCTGAGCGTAGGAGACCCAGCCGGGAACGGGAATGATCACCTCGTCGCCAGGGTTGAGCGTCGCCAAGAGCGCGTTGGCGATTACCTGCTTGCCGCCGGTGCACACGATCGTCTCTTCCGCCTTGTAGTCGAGACCGTTCTCGCGCCGGAATTTTTCCGCGACGGCCTCACGCAGTTCGGGAATACCGGCCACCGGGGGATAGCGCGTCTCGCCGCGCTGCATGGCGGCATAGGCGGCTTCCCGGATGTGCAGCGGCGTGTCGAAGTCCGGCTGACCGGCCGACAGGGCGATCACGTCCTCGCCGCGGGCTTTCATGTCGCGGGCCAGCTGCGTCATGGCGATGGTGGCGGACGTGCCGATGCGCTGAAGGGCGGCGGAGGGCTGGACGGTCATGACAATGGGTCTCTTCGGTGGAAAGTCAGTGTGTTTCGATCTTCATGCGCTTTTCCAGCCAGGCGCCAGCGCCGGCGATGAGACACAGAAGCAGGATCAGGATGGCGGCAACCGTGGTGTAGGCCTCGAGCGGACGGAATTCCTGGTCGGCGACCAGCTTGCCGGAATAAAGCAGTTCGGCATAGGAGATCGATGACGCGACGGTCGTCAGCTTGATCAGCTCGATCACCTGCGTGGTCAGCGGCGGCAACACGCGGCGCACGGCCTGCGGCACGATGACTTTGCGCAGACTGTCGAAATAGCCCAGCCCGATGGCCTTGGCCGCTTCCCACTGCCCCCGCTCCACGGACTGCAGTCCAGCGCGGAAGATTTCGGTGAAATAGGCGCCGCCATAGAGGCCGAGCGCCAGATAGGCGGCCAGGAACGGCTTTGCCTGCATGCCCGTCAGGATCGGCAGCGCATAGAAGAGCCAGAACAGCTGCACGATGAAGGGAATGTTGCGAAAGAAGTTGACGAACGCCGCCGCCGGCCAGGACAGGGCGCGCGACGGCGCGGTACGCAGCAGACACATGACTAGGCCGACCGCCATGGCCGTCACCACCGATACGACCGCAAGCGCCAGCGTTCCGCCCAGCCCATGATAGAGGATGTGGCGGTAGGCGATGATGGAAGAGAAGTCCCAGGTGTAGTTCATGGCGGCTTACTTTCCGGCAGCGAGCCGTTTTTCGAGCAGTTTGGAAAAACTGGTGATGCCGAAAATCAAGACAAAGAAAAGGATCGCGATCGCGGTGAAAGTCTCGAGCGGACGGTAGGTCTGGGTTGACAGTTCGTTGGCCATGTAGACGGTTTCGCCATAGGCGATGACGCCAGCCAGCGTCGTGCCCTTTACGAGTTCGGCGAAGCGTATGAGAAAGACCGGGATCATCTGCCGAATTGCCTGGGGCAGGATGACGAAGCGTAACGTGTCCATGTTACCGAGCCCGATGGCGCTTGCCGCCTCCCATTGGCCCTTGCGCACGGCCAGCATGCCGCCGCGAAACACCTCGGCCATATAGGCCGCCGACTGAAGCCCGATGGCCAGCACCGAAGCCTCGTAGGCGTTCATCTCGATGCCGGCGATGACCGGAAAGGCGAAGTAGAACCAGACGATCAGCACCAGCGCCGGCGAGGCGCGGAAGAAATTGACATAGCCGAGGGCGAAGATCTGGAAAGCGCGGTAACCTGACAGCCGCATCAGCGCCAGCGCCAGTCCCAGCACGAGCGCCAGCACAAGGCACGTCACCGTGAGCAGCGCCGTATTGGCGAAACCTTGCAGCAGCATATCGCCGTTGCGCCAGACGGTTGAGAAATCCCAGTTATAGTTCATGACGGAATCCGTTCGCGTTACGTGGCGGGAGATGTTTCATCCCCCGGCCCGGCACAGACTGCCTGTCACGGGACGGGTAGCCCGGAAGCCGGCCGGCGATGCGAGCCGACCGGCCGGAAGGAAAAGCGCTTACTTGACCAGGTCTTCCTTGCGGGTGGAAGCGGCAGTCTTCGGATCGAGGCCACGGAAGGCGAGGAAGTCCTCATAAAGCTGCTGGGTGCGGCCGGTGTCGTAGGAATAGGTCACCGCCACCTGCAGGAAGTCCCGCCAGCGCTTGTCAGTCTCCTTGCGTACGCCCGCGCTGGACGGCCGCGCGATGACGGGCGTCGGAACCAGCGTCTTGCCTTTCTTCAGGCGAAGACGGGTAACGTCGGCCATTGGACCGGTCGACGAGGTGCCATCCACGCGGCCGGACTGGAATGCGGCGATCGCCTCGTTCGACTGCTGGAAGGTCGCCAGTGTGGCATTGGGCGCATATTTCTTGATGGCGTCGACGAAGGTGGTGCCTGACGGGGCGGCGAGACGATACTTCGGGTCGTTCATCTCGGCCCAACTCGTCGGCGCGAAATCCTCGTTCACCAGGAAGGCGACGGGATACCACATCACCGGGCCCGCAAAGTCGATCGACAGCGCGCGCTGCGGGGTGGGGTCGAGCTGGAACATAAAGTCGTACTGGTTGGCCTGCAGGCCGGCGACGGCGTTGCCCCAGGTCGTTTCCACGATCTCGAGCTTGACGCCCATGGCGTCGGCGACATCCTTGGCGATGGAGACCGCAACGCCGCGATAGACATTGCCGTTGGATTCCACGGCGCCCGGTTCGTCGCTGCCGGTCAGGTCCTTGAAGCACCACGGCTCGGACTGCGCGCAACCCAGTCGAACCGCCTTGGCGGACTGAATCTGGTCCCAGGTCGATGTTTCCTGGGCGCTAGCCGCCGAGGCTGCGAGCGTGAAGGCCGCAGCGGCCAGAAGCTGCTTAGCGATCGAAAATGACATGCGAATTCCCCTTTTCCTTGTCAGGTTGATGATGCCTTCGCGCCTTGGCGATCCAGCAATTCGAAAATCTTGGGCGCGGTGAACGGCATCTGCAGGCCCGCCGTGTCGTAGCCTTCCAGTGCGTCCATGATCGCGTTGGCGATGGCGGGCGGTCCGGCAATGGCGCCGGCCTCGCCGCAGCCCTTCACGCCGAGCGGATTCGACAGGCACGGGATTTCCACGAAGTCGGTTTCAAAATCGGTGAAATCGTCGGCCTTGGGATAGCAATAATCCATGAGCGAGCCGGTGAGGTTCTGGCCCGTATCCTCGTCATAGACCACCTGCTCGAGCAGCGCTTGACCTATGCCTTGGGCAAGGCCGCCGTGGAACTGCCCTTCGACCAGCCGTCTGTCGAGCAGGCGGCCGACATCGTTGACGCTGACGTAGCGCTTGATCTCGACCGCCCCGGTCTCGATATCGATTTCCAGATGGCAGACATGGCAACCGTTGGGAAATGTCGGGTTGTTGGGCGTGAAGTGGGCGCTGAGGCTCATCCCCGCCTCCAGGCCCTCCGGCAACGCTCGCGGATTGAACGCAAGCTTGATCGCCTCGAGGATCGGCATCGTCTCGTTGCTGCCGTCCTTGCGGAACAGGCCGTCGTCGAACGACAGCTCGTCTGGTTCGGCGCCGAGCGCAAAAGCGGCGATCAGGCGGGCCTTGTGCAAGACCTTGTCGGCCGCCAGGTGCACCGCATTGCCGCCGACCGCCAATGCGCGTGAACCGCCGGTTCCGCGCCCAAAAGCCACCTGATCAGTATCGCCCTGCGTGACGCGAATAGTATCGTGTCCAATGCCCAGACGCTGGGCTACCACTTTGGCGTAAGCGGTCTCGTGGCCCTGGCCGTTGGTCTGCGAGCCGACATAGAGAATGGCCGAGCCGGAAGGATCAAAGCGCAGTTCAGCGAATTCGTCCATGCCGCGTCCGCAGCGGTCGAAGAAATAGGCCATGCCGCTGCCGGCCAGCTTGCCACGCCCGAAGGCCTCGGCCTTCATCGCGGCCCGGTCCGCAAAGCCGGACCTGGCGGCAGCCAGATCGATGAGGCGCACGAAATCGCCGTCGTCATAGAGCTGGCCCGTAACCGTCCGGAAGGGCATCTGGTCGCGTCCTATCACGTTCTTCTTGCGCAGTTCCGCCGGATCGATGCCAAGCTGCTGCGCGGCCGCCTGCACCAGGCGCTCGACCGCATAGATGACTTCGGGTCGCCCGGCGCCGCGATAGGAATCGACCGGCACGGTGTTGGTGAAGATTCCACGAACCCGCGCAAAGACCGACTGGACGTCGTAGACCGACGCATGAAGCCCGTCCCCCGCCACGGTCGCGATATTGGGGCCGTGCTGGGCCGGGTAGGCGCCGGCATCGGCAAGGCTGTCGAACCGCATCGCCAGGAAACGGCCATCGGCATCCAGTGCAAGCTCAGCGTGGCAGCGCTGGGCCCGACCCTGGGTATCGCTCTGCAGGGATTCAATGCGCTCGCTAATCCATTTCACCGGCCGCCCGAGGCGCCGCGCGGCGATCAGGGCCAGCACATATTCGGCATAGGAGAAGATCTTGGGGCCGAACCCACCGCCGACATCGGGCGTCACCACCCGCATCCGGCTTTCGGGGATATGGAATGCATGCTGGCATATCACGCGGCGGATGGAGTGGCCGCCCTGGGACGAAACATAGAGGGTGAAGCGTTCGTCGCGGATGTCATAATCGCCGATGACGCCTCTGGGTTCGAGCGACAGGCCCGCGACCCTGTTGTTGTCCAGGTCCAGCGCCACCACATGCGCCGCCTTGCTGAAAAGTTCGTCGGTCCGCTCGCGATCGCCGGTGTTCCAGTCGAAACAGATGTTGTCGGCGGCTTCGTCCCAGACGTGGTTCTCGGCTGCCAGCGCCGCGTCGGGCCCGATCACTACCGGCAGCGCGTCATATTCCACCAAGACGCATTCAGCGGCTGCGCGGGCGGCTGCCGGCGTTTCGGCAATGATCGCCACGATCGGTTCGCCGGCATAACGGACTGTGTCCGCGGCGAGGATGGGCCGCGAAGGCAGAAAGGACCTAAACTGCGGCCGGCTCTTGATATCGGCCAGGCAGGGGAGGCCGCTAACGCCTTCTTCCGCGATGTCCGCCGCGGTCAGCGTCGCAAGCACGCCGTCAAGCGCCTCCGCCCCGCTGGTGTCAATGGACAGGATCCTCGCATGTGCATGCGACGAACGAACGACGACCATCGCAGCCATCCGCGGCAAGGCGATGTCATCGAGGTAGCGGCCAGCACCCGTCAGAAAACGCCTGTCCTCCAGCCTGTGCGCGCTCTGCGCGATCCCTTGCATGGCAACTCCCCCCGATTTCGCGACTAATGTGCCTGTGCGGGCTCGGGGATGCGAAAGAGCGAGTGGCTGGCCAGGAACTCCTTCATGCGCTCGGTCTTGGGATTGACCAGTACCTCGTGCGGCGCGCCCTTTTCGTGGACGCGGCCCTCATGGAGAAACACAACGCAGTTGGACACGTTGTAGGCAAATCCGAGTTCGTGCGTGACAATGATCATGGTCGTACCGTCCTCGGCCAACTGGCGCATCGAGTTCAGCACTTCGCCGACCAGTTCCGGATCGAGGGCCGAGGTCGGCTCGTCGAACAGCACCACGGAAGGCTGCATGGCGATGGCCCTTGCGATCGCGACGCGCTGCTGCTGTCCGCCGGAAAGCGAAAGGGGCAGCGAACGGGCCTTGTCGGCGAGGCCGACGCGGTCGAGGCATTCGAGCGCGCGCCTGCGGGCGGCGTCCTGCGGCATGCGCCGCACGCGGGTGAGGCCCAGCATGACATTGCCTTCGACCGTCAGATGCGGAAACAGATTGAACTGCTGGAACACCATTCCGACCTGGGATCGGACGTCTTTCAGTTCCGCCGAGCGATAAATCGTCTTGTTGTGCGATTTTTGTCCGATGGTCTTGCCGTTATGGGTGATCGTACCCGCATCCGGCGTCTCCAGGAAATTGGCGCAGCGCAGCAATGTGGACTTGCCTGAGCCCGAAGAACCGAGGAGCACCACAGTCTCGCCCTTCTTGACCGTAAGATCGATGCCTTTCAGCACCTCGATGTTGCCAAAACTTTTGCGCAACCCCTCGATTCTCAGAACGTCCAAAGCAGTTCTCCGAAAATAATGCGTCACCACGTTGCGGCAAAGTGATGGTGCTGTCAATCAATATTCGCACTATTGTGCGAAAATGCAATTTAGCCTAGTTTGAGTGGCCTGGTGAGAGATTGCCGGGCGGGGCGGGCTCGCCGCTCGTTTCGTCGGGACCGTGTGCGCATAAGGTGTGGATAAGAGGCTGGCAAGCCGCTTCACGGATGGAGCAATCCGCGCGGAGCGGGAAGATGTCGAGCAAAGTAGGAATGAGGGTGAATGCTATGGCCAAGACCGTCAGGGCAACGAAGCCGAAGGAGGCGCGGGGCGCCGTCGCCATGAAGGGCGGCATCAAACGCGCGGATTTCGTTTCCGCTTTGGCGCGCGGGCTCGATGTCCTGCGGCTGTTTTCCGAATCCCGGCCAAGGCTGTCCACCAGCGATGTCGCCGAGCTGACGGGACTGAGCCGGGCGGCGGCGCGCCGTTTTCTGCTGACCTTGACCGAACTGGGCTATCTCCAGAACGATGGCGACATGTTCGAGCCGCGGCCGAAGATTCTCGAACTCGGCTACACCTATCTGTCGACGTGGCACTTTCCCGAGGTCGTGCGTCCCTATCTCCAGGATGTCGTCGATGCCCTGCATGAAAACTGTTCGTTCGCAGTTCTCGATGGCAGCGAGGTGGTTTATCTCGCCCGCGCCGAGGCCCGCCGCATCGTGCAAAGCATAACAGTTTCGGTCGGAACCAGGATTCCCGCCGGCGTGTCGTCGCTCGGGCGCGTGCTTCTGGCCTATCAGCCAGCCGAGAAGATCGACCAGTTCCTGCTTCAGCATCCGCTGAGGGCGGCGACGTCGATGACGATAACCGACCCCGTTCTCTTCCGACAAAAGCTGAACACCATTCGTGAACAGGGTTGGGCGCTCATAAGCGGTGAGTTCGAGGAGCAACTGCTCTCGATAGCCGTGCCGATCCTGATGCCGGACGGTATGCCGGTCGGTGCGATCAATGTGGGGGCACCCTCTTCGCGTGCCAGCCGGGAGCAGATGGAGCGCGAGTATCTGCCTGTCCTGAAGACGGCGGCAGACAATATTGCGCGTGCCTTCGTAGCCGGCGGTCGCGACGTCTCGCGCATCCAGACGGTCCGGCTCTCCGGCGAGGTGCCGTGAGAATGCCGCCTATCCATCAAGACAGGATCGCCGCGACCGCGCGCCTGGTCATTGCCCGCACAAGGGCCGCGCGGTAGGCTGGCGAGGCGTGAATGTCGCCATTGAGCATCTCGGGATCGGGTTCGATTCCTTCGACGGCTTCGGGCGAGAAATTGCCGGCAAGCCGGCTTTCTGCCTCTTCCCAGCGAAACACCCCATCCGAACCGGCGCCGGTGACAGCGACGCGCACCTCATTGTCCTTGCGCGCCACGGCGACGCCGGCGATCGCATAGCGCGAAGCCGGGTTCGGGAACTTTACATAGGCGAAGCGTGCGCCCAGCGGAAAACTGATCTGCGTGACGATTTCCTGCTCCACCAGATCCGTGGTGAACAGGCCGGCGAAAAACTCTTCGGCGGCAATCTCGCGCTGATCCGTCGTCACAGTGGCGCCAAGGGCGAGCAGCGCCGCCGGGTAGTCGGCGGCCGGGTCGCAATTGGCAACGGAGCCGCCAATCGTCCCCCGGTTGCGCACATGCCTGTCGCCGATGCTGCCGGCCAATGTGGCAAGTCCGGGCAGCAGGCGTGCGACCAGCGGACTTGCCGCGACATCGGCGTGGCAAGTCATCGCGCCGATCTCCAGCGTGCCGTGCGCGGACTCCCGGATTCCCTGCAATTGCGGGAGAAGCCTGAGCGAGACAAGGGCCGATGGCATGGCCAGCCCCTGCTTCATCGTCGGCAGCAGCGTCTGCCCACCGGCGAGGAGCTTGGCACCCTCATCCGCAGTGAAGATGGCGGCCGCATCGGCGAGATCGGTGGGGCTGTGAAACTCGAAATCCTGCATTGCCTCTCAAGCGCCTTTTTTCATCGCCGCTGCGCCCGCCATGACGGCTGTGACGATGTTCTGATATCCGGTGCAGCGGCAAAGGTTACCGTGAAGTTCCTCGCGCAGATGCTCGGGGGTGAGATTTCCGCCCTCATTGGCAATGCTCACGGCAGTCATGATCATTCCGGGCGTGCAATAGCCGCATTGCAGGCCGTGATTGTCGGCAAAGGCCCGTTGCATGGGGTGTAACTCGCCGCCCGGCACCGCCAGTCCCTCGATGGTGGTGATCTCGTCTCCCGCGCAGGTGACGGCGAGCACGCTGCACGACTTTATCGAGCGGCCATTGAGATGCACCACGCAGGCGCCGCATTGCGACGTGTCGCAGCCCACATGCGTGCCCGTCAGCCCTAAATGCTTGCGCAGCAGGTCGACCAGCAGTGTGCGGGACTCCACCTCGACTTCAACCGGCTTGCCGTTGATGGTGAGTGAAAGCGGGTTCATTGCATCCTCCGGGGCGCCCGGCCTTTGGCCGGCAGGCGCAAAAACGCCCAAACAATATTCCAAGAACAATACCGGCCGCCGGCTGCTCCGCAGGTTCGCCACGCGCCAGCCGGCACGACGCGAACCTGCCGCAAACGTCGTCGCGACCATTCAACACTAGCCTATACTATTTTTCGCGCAAGTGTGCGATATGCCTGTTTGGTGAATTTTCGGTCGGTGCGAAAGGCAAGTGCGATGATAGCGAGCGGGCAGGCGACTAATCTGCTTCAATATCCCTGGTGGTGGGAGGGGACCGTATTGGCGTCGGCCGAAGCGGCGGACGACATTGTGCAGCTGCCGAAACAGGTGGACGTGGCGATCGTCGGTGCTGGCCTGACCGGGTTGGCGGCGGCGCAGATTCTGGCCGATGCCGGCCGCTCGGTGGTTGTCCTCGATGCCGGGCGTCCGGGCAGCGGTGCCAGTTCTCGCAACGGCGCCATGCTGGGACGCTACTTCAAGCACTCTTTCGGCCAGCTGAAGGAAGATGCCGGCCTGGATGCAGCTATTGGCTATTTTCGCGA
>Ga0187815_10000802_pt1 | contig 14964 bp, 12 predicted proteins | sample NC_S_5_FD_132962 | JGI IMG/M metagenome (GOLD analysis project Ga0187815, IMG submission 132962) | Wetland sediment microbial communities from Neuse River Estuary, North Carolina, USA - ASW-S_5 | ecosystem: Environmental > Aquatic > Freshwater > Wetlands > Sediment | place: USA: North Carolina...
TACCTCCAACTCGATCAAGCAGGCTGCCGAATTCGGTATCGTCCAGGGCGGGCAGCGGCTGGCTGCGCTGCTGTTCACTTTGTCCGAAGTGCATGGGCTGGGCCTTCAGGCGGCACAGGGCGTGGTGCTCACGGAAGCGTATTATTGGGACCGCGACGACAAGAGCCGCGAGTTCGCCGAGCGCTTCTTCAAGCGTACCGGCCGGATGCCCAACATGATCCAGGTCGGCACATATTCCGCCGTGCTGCAATATCTGAAGGCCGTCGACAAGGCCGGCACCGACGATACCGAGGCGGTAGCCAAGGAACTCCATGAAATGCCGGTCAGCGATGTCTTCACCGGCAACGGCAAGGTGCAAGCCGATGGCTCGATGGTGCACGACATGTATCTCTACCAGGTCAAGAAGCCGGAGGAGAGCAAACGGGACTGGGACTACTACACCTATCTGGCGACGATCCCCGGCGACCAGGCGTTCCTGAAGGCCGAGGAAAGCGGCTGCCCGCTCGTCTCCAAGTGAGCGCCGTAATCACCGTGGCCGACGTGACAGGCGCGGACTCTACCAAGCCTCGGGTGGTGCTTTCCGCCCGAGGGCTGCGGCGTGATTTCGGCGGGTTTGTTGCCGTCGACGGTGTCGACCTCGATGTCCATCATGCCCGCATTCATGCCCTGATCGGCCCCAACGGAGCGGGCAAGACCACCGTCTTCAACCTGCTGACCAAGTTCCTGGAGCCGACCGGCGGTCGCATCGAACTGCTTGGCCACGACATCACGAATGCGCCACCGGCGCGGGTAGCGCGGATGGGTCTGGTGCGCTCCTTCCAAATTTCGGCGATCTTTCCGCATCTCACCGTGCTCGACAATGTGCGGGTCGCCCTGCAGCGCCCGGGCGGGCTTAGCACGCAGTTCTGGCGGCCGCTCTCGGCGCTCGACCAGTTGACGCCGCGCGCCGAGGAACTGCTGGATGCCGTCGGCCTCGCAGATGTACGCAACAAACTTGCGGCGGACCTTTCCTACGGCCGCAAGCGGGTGCTCGAGATCGCGACCACGCTGGCGATCGACCCCAAGGTGCTGCTGCTGGATGAGCCGATGGCCGGCATGGGGCACGAAGACGTCGGCATGGTCTCCAACCTCATTCGCTCGGTGGCCAGGGACCGTGCGGTGCTGATGGTCGAGCACAACCTGTCGGTGGTGGCCGACCTGTCGGACTGGATCACCGTGATGCAGCGCGTCAAAGTGCTTGCAACTGGCGACTATCCGACTATCGCCGCCGACGAGCGGGTCAAGGTCGCCTATATGGGCATGGAGGAAGGCTGATGGCGGGCGCGGCGCCATTGCTCAGCGTGCGTGGCCTGAACGCCTGGTACGGCGAGAGCCATGCGCTGCACGGGGTCGATTTGGAGGTGTTCCGTGGCGAGACGGTGACGCTGCTCGGCCGCAACGGCGTAGGCAAGACCACGACCCTGCGCGCCATAATGGGGCTGATACGCAAGCGTACCGGCGAGATCGCTTTCGACAGGCAGGATCTGATGCGGTTGCCGCTGCACCGCACGGCGCATGCCGGCATCGGCTTCGTACCGGAGGAGCGCGGCATCTTTGCCACGCTCACCGTGGACGAGAACCTCCTCCTGCCGCCGGTCGTGGCCAAGGGGGGCATGAGCACGGAGGAGATCTTCGAGCTGTTCCCGAACCTCAAGGAACGGCGCAACAGCCAGGGAACAAAACTCTCCGGTGGCGAGCAGCAGATGCTGGCGATTGCGCGCATGCTGCGCACGGGCGTTACCATGCTTCTGCTCGACGAGCCCACGGAAGGGCTGGCGCCGGTCATCGTGCAGCACATCAGCGAGCTTCTCATGACCCTGAAGGCACGTGGCATGACCGTCCTATTGGTCGAACAGAATTTTCGTTTTGCCAGCCGGGTCGCCGACCGCTTCTATCTGATGGAGCACGGCAAGGTGGTGAACGGCTTCCCGGTCGGGGAATTGCCGGCGCATATGGACGAACTGCACGACGTTCTGGGGGTCTGAGGCCGCATGATCACGATCTTCGGCATTCCCATACAAGCCTTTCTCGGCCAGTTGCTGATCGGCCTGATCAATGGCTCCTTCTATGCCATGTTGAGCCTTGGCCTGGCTGTCATCTTCGGCATGCTGCGGATCATCAATTTCGCCCACGGCGCGCAATATATGCTGGGCGCTTTCGTCGGTTATCTTCTGCTGGTGAATCTTGGCATCGGCTACTGGCCGGCGCTCATCCTCGTGCCGCTGGCCTTGGGGATATTCGGCATGGTGGTCGAGCGGCTGGCGCTGTCCCGGCTCTACGGCATCGATCCGCTCTACGGGTTGCTCTTCACCTTCGGGCTCGCGCAAGCCGTGGAGGGCATATTCCGCTACTATTACGGGGTGTCGGGAAACCCCTATTCGGTACCGCCGCTGCTGGCGGGCGGAACCAATCTCGGCTTCATGTTCCTGCCCAACTATCGCGGCTGGGTGGTGGTGGCTTCGCTGATCGTCTGCCTTGGAACATGGCTGCTGATCGAGAAGACGCGGCTCGGCTCCTATCTGCGCGCGGCGACCGAGAACCCGCGCCTGGTGCAGGCCTTCGGCGTGAACGTGCCGCTGCTGCTGACCCTGACCTACGGGCTGGGGTCGGCCCTGGCCGGCCTGGCCGGCATCCTGGCCGCGCCGATCTACCAGGTAAGCCCGCTGATGGGGTCGGACATCATCATCGTCGTCTTCGCAGTGGTCGTGGTGGGCGGCCTGGGCTCGATCCTTGGGGCGATCGTCACCGGCTATGTGCTGGGCCTTGCCGAGGGGCTGACCAAGGTCTTCTATCCCGAAGCCTCCAACATCGTGATCTTCGTCATCATGGCCATCGTGCTCCTGCTGCGGCCGGCCGGCCTGTTCGGAAGGGATGTCTAAGATGGCCGAAACCACAGTGCGACGCGCCCGGGCAGGAAGCTCCTCGCGGCTGGAGCAGGCACTGGTCGTGCTCGGCATCCTTGTGCTGCTGGCTGCGCCCTTTTTCGTCTATCCGATCCTGTTGATGAAGATGCTGTGCTTTGCGCTGTTCGCTTGCGCCTTCAATCTTCTGCTTGGCTATACCGGCTTGCTCTCGTTCGGTCACGCGACCTTTTTCGGCGGGGCCGCCTATTTCTGCGCCCATGCGGTGAAGGTGTGGGGCTGGCCGCCCGAAGCGGGCATCCTGCTCGGCGTCGTCGGTGCAGCCGTGCTCGGGCTTGTGATGGGCTTCTTCGCCATCCGTCGGCAAGGCATCTATTTCGCCATGATCACGCTGGCGCTGGCGCAGATGTTCCACTTCTTCTGTGTGCAGGCGCCCTTCACGCGCGGCGAGGACGGCATCCAGGGGGTGCCACGCGGCTTCCTCTTCGGTGTGCTCAATCTCAACCAGCCGCTCAACATCTACTATTTCGTGCTGGCCGTGTTCCTGCTGGGGGTGTTAGCCATATGGCGCATCGTCAATTCTCCCTTCGGCATGATCCTGCGCTCGATCCGGGAGAATGAGAACCGCGCCGTTTCGCTTGGCTATTCCGTCGCCAACTACAAGCTCGCCGCCTTCGTGATGTCGGCGGCGCTGGCCGGCCTTGCGGGAGCGGTCAAGGCGATCGTGTTCCAGTTCGCCACGCTGACCGATGTGACATGGCAGATGTCGGGCGAGGTCATTTTGATGACGCTGCTCGGCGGTATCGGCACCATGGTGGGGCCGATCGTCGGCGCCGGCCTGGTTGTGGGGCTGGAGAACGCGCTGGCCACCTCCGGCTTCCCGGTGATGATTGCCACCGGCGTCATCTTCATGGCCTGCGTGCTGTTGTTCCGGCGAGGCATTGTCGGTGAAATCCAGGCCCGCTGGGCCGTCCGTCGCGAAAGCGGCTCGGGGAATGGAACGAGCGGCTGAACCTCTCTCTTGGAGGGCGTTGAATGTTCGATGGACGATTCCGCCATCCATTTCCACGAAATCTTGCCGTCACTGAGAGCCGGCGATGTCGCTTGATGACGCCGACCGTGCGGCCTGGCGCTTTTCAATCTCGTAGGTAAGCCAGCGGCAGAACATGCCGGTGATGGAGGCTGCAGCTCCGCCGATCAGGCATACCGTGAGTACTAAACTTTCCTTGGCGTGCTGCCAGCTGACGAAAGCAAGCAAAAGTACGCTCACGGTTGAAATGAAGTATCCCGTACTCTTCAATTTGTGCAGCGCGGAGCTTGTCACGAGCGCCTCCGTCCGGTTGCCGATGCATATCAAATTCATAGTCGGCATCCGGCCAGAGAAACAGAGGCCTGTCAGGAGACTTAGCGGCCGTGCTCTTGCGGAACTTTTTTGCGTTGCCGATGTTTGTAAGCCATCCTTGCTTGCCGAAGGTCCGGAAGCGTCCGCCTGCCCATGAACTCCACAGTTCTCCGCAACGATGCTCATCACTTCGACCGAACAGGCCGACAAGATATGCGATCGCATTCAAGTGTCCCGGGCAAACCAAGCGATGAAGAGGGAGCCATCACGTCGGCGTGAAATGCGCTGCGAGCGGAGGAGTAGCCCATGGGTTACTACCTGAACCCCGTGCGACGAGGATCGTTTTCGCCAAGCCAGTTGAAGGAACTGGGCGAATTGGTCAAGCAGACGATCACCCGCCTCGGGATCACTGATGTCAGTCAGAAGAACGAGGTCGCGGCAAGAATCCTCCCCCTCTACATTCAGGGCAGCAGGACCGGCGACCAAATTCTGGACGCCATCCAACGCATGCAAATTTCTGGCCTCACTCCGGGCGACCGCTTGAGTACCAGCCATCCGAACGTCAAACGGATGAGGAACGGATTGGCGAGCAACGTTTAAGTCGCGGCGAGCATTTTCTTCTGAACTTCGACCGTCGCCCAACGCTAGATTCTGGGACTGATCTCGTTCGGCGGGTGACAACGATAGGTCACGATCCCCCCTTTCGATTACTCCGGCGCCGGCCGAAACCTTCGCATGGCCACCTCAAACACCGCATCGGCGATCCACATGGCGCAGGTGCCGATCAGGAAGGCAACGGCAAGCCTGGTCACCTCTCCGTCCTTGGGCGGCGGAAGAGGGACGCCAGCCGCGCGCTCATAATGCACCGCCGGTAATGTAAGGTAGGCGGCTGCCAAGGCGGTGCCGTAGCCTTCGAGCCTCGATACCTCCCATGAAGTCCAGCAGCATCGCCGCGTCGGGAGGCACGGATTTATCCATGGCTGGTAGATGACAATTTATGGGTGGACAGGGCTCATCAGGCCCAGCAGAGCAAGAAGCCAGTTGCCTTCTCGGTCACGTTGAAAACTACACCTTATTATTGGCGCGGGAGCCACAACCCTCAGACACGCTGCGGGCACATCGCGAGGCGTCTCTACATCCTCGAAACAGTGGGCCGAGGACCGGCTCAGAGGCAAATCACGAAGCGGAACCCGCAGTGAAAAAAGCTGGAAATTAGCCCTTTCTGGCTACTCGCAGCTCGCCTCCGCTAACCAATAACTCCTGAAGAAAGTCAATTCGATAGCCTTCGACTGCGCGGAAAGTTTCCCGCTTGACTGTCGCGTCGGTGTTGCAACAGGCAACCATGATTTACAATGGCTTTTCAACGATGCATGGCAAATCCATGAAACACAACATGGATTGACGCCACACGCTTTTACTCGCAAGTTGACACATCTGCTTCGGCAGTTTTGTTGGCGATAGAAATATTCTGCAGATGATAAAGAGCCGCATTTTTTTGTAAATCTACTTGCCGCATAGGGGGATTTATATGGCTGACCGCTCGAAGTCGTTGCTGTTGGCGCTTGCCTGCGGTACCGCTCTTGCCACAACGCCGCTTGGCGCAGCATTTGCTGCTGGCGGCAACACGAGCGGTTCCGGCGGAGCCACGGGGGGCGCGGATGCGGCCACAGGGCCTGGCGGCAATGGCGGCGATGTCGTCCGTTATAAGGGAGGTAGTGGCGGCGGTGCCGGACAGACCGGTGGAAACGGCGGGTCGACCGGGCAATCGACGCCCATTGCGGGAGGGGGCGGAGGCGTGGCTCCCGGGCAAGCAGGTGAAGCGGGACGGAGCAGCTTGGGAGCCCCGGATAGCGGTGGGGGCAGCGGCGGTGGGGGCGGCGCGCATGGCTATGTTGGAGGTGTTCTTCCCGGACTTGCCGTCACCGGTGGTGCTGGCGGCGCAGGCGGCGACAGCATATTCAGCGGTGACGCTGGTGGAGGCGGGGCAGGCGGCTGGGGAGCGGCGATCATTGCATCCCCCGGAAATCTCGGAACCCTCGCTGCCGGTGTCACCGGCGGCGCAGGCGGGGCCGGTGGCGATAGCCCCCAATTTATCGGCGGCGGCGGCGGCAGTGGCGGCACCGGGCTCTATATCGAGAGTGCAGGCATCGTCTCGGTTGGAATCCAGTGCCCTGTACGCGGTGGCAACGGCGGGGCGGGCGGCGACGGCGGAACCGCGATGGATGTACCCTCCTTGCGCAAAGGCGGCGACGGCGGAAATGGGGGCATAGGAATTCACATCGTCGGTGGCGCCACACTCATGATCGACGGTGCGGTGATTGGCGGCGACGGCGGCACCGGTGGCGAAGCCTATAACGACGGGCTGCGGGAACCGGCGGCGCAGGTATCGTCGGTCACGGCCTGAACATCGTCATCGGTTCAAGTGGTAGTGTCGCGGGCGGGCTCGCCAATGGTGGTGCCGGCTCGCGCGCGTTTGCGATCGACTTCACCGGCGGCTCGAATGTCATAGACTTCTCGGGCGGCACGTCGCAGACTACCGGCGGCATCAATATTGGCGGAGGCACAGTTCGGCTTCAAGCGTCCCCGAGTGGCACGGTGGTTGACAACGTCATCTCCGGCGCGGGCGGGGTGATCCACGGTGGCGGCGCGCTGACGCTTTCAGGCGCCAACACCTATAGCGGCGGCACATATCTGACAGCTGGCACGTTATCGATTTCGGCTGATTCCAACCTGGGTGCGGCCTCCGGCGGGGTTAGGTTTTCGGGGGGCACGCTTCGAAATACGGCCGCTGTTTCGTCGGCGCGCGACTTTTTAATAGACCCGTTTGGAGCGGCGTTCCAGACCGATGCCGATCTTGTCTTATCCGGCCATAGTGATGCGCTTAGCAGCGGCATAGTGGCCAAGACGGGAACTGGCACGCTAACCCTGATCGGGGACGCCGACATTCCCGGCATATTCCAGATCGTTGCCGGGACACTGCAGATTGGTAATGGCGGCACGACAGGGTCCATCAAAGGCTCTATTTTCAGCCCTGGCACCATTTTCAACTTAGCTACGCTGGTATTCAACCGCAGTGACAATACCTCCTATGATGGCCAGATTATAGGCACTGGCACTTTGGTGAAGGAAGGGTCTGGCACGCTGACCTTGACCGGTGCCAACCTCTATTCGGGCGCGACAACAGTTAATGGCGGGCGGCTGTTGGTGAACGGCTCGCTGGGCAGTGGCCGGTGAGTGTCAACGATGGCGCAACGCTGGGTGGCATCGGCACGGTCGGCACGACGACGGTCGCCTCGGGCGGCCGGCTAGCGCCGGGCAACTCGATCGGCACGCTGAGCGTCGATGGCGACCTCACTTTGGCCGCCGGCTCGACCTATGACGTAGAGATCGCCGGCAACGGCAGCTCCGACCGCGTCGATGTCGGCGGCAAGGCAACGGTCACCGGAAGCCATGTCGCGGTCACTGCGCTCGATCCGGAGACGAGCTATCAGTCCGGCCAGACCTACCGGATCCTGACCGCCGGCAGTGGCGTTGTCGGCAATTTCGCCGACGTGGTCACGCAGTCCGCCTTCCTCGACCTGCAGCTCGATGAGCGGGCCAACGCCGTCGACCTGACCATCAAGGTTAAGGACCTGACCCCCGACCCCGGGGCCCATCCGCTCTTCGGCACCGTCCCCGGGACGCGCAACCAGTTGGCCACCGCCGATGCGCTCGACGAGCTGCAGCAGAGCGGGCCGCAACTCGCGCTCTACAATGCCCTGCTGATGCTCAATGCCGGGCAGGCCCGCGCCGCCTTCGACCAGCTGTCGGGCGAAGTGCATGCCTCGGCCGGGGTGCTGCTGCTCGACGACAGCCGCTTCCTGCGCGATGCGGTGACCGAGCGCCTGCGTGCCGCCTTCGAGGGCGTCGGCGCCGCCACGCTGCCGGTGATGGCCTATGGCGAGGGCGGACCCGAGCTGGCTGCGGCCGCCAGCGAGCGCTTTGCCGCCTGGGGTAGCGTCTTCGGCTCCTGGGGCACGGCCGACGCAGACGGCAATGCGGCAAGTCTGAAGCACGACATCGGCGGCCTCCTGATGGGGGTCGACGGGCAGGCCTTCGAGACGTGGCGGCTCGGCATCGTGGCCGGCTACAGCCACACCTCCTTTGCGGCGCGGGATCGTGCCGCGTCAGGTTCCAGCGACAATTACCACCTCGGCGTCTATGCCGGCACGACCAGGGGCCGGCTCGGCCTCCGCTCGGGCCTGGCCTATACCTGGCACGATATCGATACCGCTCGCGCGGTCGCCTTCCCCGGCTTCGCCGAGCGCCTGACCGGCGATTACCGCGCCGGCACCTTCCAGAGCTTCGGCGAGCTTGGCTATCGCATCGACGCGCAGGTCGTGTCGTTCGAATCGTTCGCCAACCTCGCCTATGTCAACCTGCGCACCGCAGCCTTCGCCGAGCAGGGTAGCGCGGCGGCATTGCGCGGTGCCGGTCAAACGACAGACGCAACCTTCACCACGCTCGGCATGCGGGCGCAGACCGATGTCGTGCTTGGCGATGTGCCCGCGACGGCGCGCGGCATGCTGGGCTGGCGCCATGCCTTCGGCGACGTCACGCCGACGGCGGCACTGGCCTTTGCCAGCGGCGAGACCTTTGCGGTGGCCGGCACACCGATCGCCAGGAATGCCGCCGTCATTGAGGCCGGGCTCGATATCGCCCTTTCACCCAACGCCACGCTCGGCCTCGCCTACGCCGGTCAGCTCGCCAATCGCGCCAGCGACAACGGCTTCAAGGTCGATCTCAGCGTCAGGTTCTGAGGGGGATCTGATGGCGACATATCGCTCAAGCGCTGGCGCCGAAGCATGGTGCTGTCGATCATCTGGATGTCACCGTCGTGCGCGACGGTGATGGGTCCATCCGCCAGTCCCACACGCCCCCTTCCGCCATCGCACGAAGCGGTTGTAGCAGGTGGTGCGTGAGCCATAGCGCTCCGGCAAGTCGCGCCACGGTGCACCCGACCGCAATGCCCGGAAGATGCCGTTCAGCACGCGGCGGTCATCGACGCGTAGCACGTCTCGCGGCTTGTTGAGCAGCATCGGCTCGATAACGTGCCACTTGAAGTCGGTCAGATCGCATCGGCTCATGCCGATGCTGAATCAGGTTTCCACCAAGACCGCCCAACCTATGACCGCTCTTGCCCTTGACGTTGTGGCCGTCACGCCACACGCTCGCAATAATTCAAATTGTTCGAGAGAGGAAGGCAATGCGGACATCACTCTACGACCTCAGCGTGCCGACCTTCCTGCAAACCGTAAGATCCGTCGGAGGCTTTCTCGATCGTGCCGCCACCCACTTTTCAAACACCGGTGTCGATCCCGATGATTTCGTGCACACCCGCCTCTTCGACGACATGGCACCATTTCATTTTCAGATCGAAGCGGCATGGCATCATTCCGTGTGGGGGGCGAGGCTCTCAAGACCGGCGCGTTCACCCCTCCCGCCTTGGTCGGACCCGTTCCTTTCACTGACCTGCAGGCGATGATCGGCAAGGCAGAAACGGCGCTGGAGGCGTTCGTCCCCGAAGAGATCAACGACTGCGCGGGCAAGCACCTAGACCTCCAGATCGGCCCGCGACGGCTTGCTTTCACGTCGGAGACCTTCATTCTCTCTTTCTCTTTGCCAAACTTCCATTTCCACGCCGTCACCGCATACAATATCCTGCGCTCGCGAGGCGTGCCGCTCGGTAAACGTGATTACGAGGGTCGGCTGCGCACCAGTTCATTCTGAGTCGAAATTTGGTCTCCAGCAAAAGGACCGTTGCCACTCGAACACCGCGACCACCCGCCCCTTATGAGTTTACGGGCCTGGCAGGGGCGGCGATCTGGCTTGTGCTCGTTCAGAAGATCATCGGCCGCAAGATGATCAGGGCGCAGACCGCCAGCCAAACAGCGTCGTCATAGCGCTACAGCGCTATGACCCGCGCTTCGGCCTCGATCAGCCGCACAGGCTGGCGCAGTTCCTGACTCAGGTACTGCATGACAGCGGGGCCTTCGCCTCTCAAAGCTCATGAAGCTACTCTAAGCGAAGCCGATTTCGTCGTATAGCCCGCCTCGGTTCGCCGGAGCGGGCTTCTTTTTGCGTTTGGGAGGGGTCACGCCTGCATTTGTCACCGTGATACCCCGTGCCAGTTGGCCGAAATCTCAGTTTCGAACCAAGTCCGCTTCGGCGGAGCCGTTGTACTTCGACCGATAGGATGCATGTGCCGTGTTTTTACCCGTCATCGTCATGGTAATGCGATAATCCGAACCGAAAACAAGCGCCTTCCCGGTACGTTTGGTTGCTCCGACGCCCTGAGGGGTAAGTCTGAAATAGTAAGCTTTTACCACATCGTTTACGACGTGGATTTTTGCTGACGAACCTCCAGACCATTTGCCTGCCCAAGTTCCATCGAAATCACCAGCAAGCGCAGCCGGGGCAAATAACATCGTTGCTATCGTCACCGATGCGATAGATCTGATCCCATACATTATTTCTCTCTCCGAAGTTTCTAACGTCGGAAGCGTTAGCATGGGAATATATGACGTTCCTTCACCCAAATTGGTGAAAACGGGGTTGTTAAGTTAGCGTTGTTTTTCGTCTACTCGATCGAACGAATACTCGCGATTGCGGCGACGAAGTCAGTCTGACGCGGCATGCCGGACTTGGACAGGATGGCTTTTACATGGGTACGAACGGTCTCGACCCCGACTGCCAGCTGTTCGGCTGTGGCGGTAACGTCGCTTCCAGCAGCCAGTGAGCGTGCGACGCGAGCCTCAGCCGGCGTCAGGTCGAACAGACCCTGTATCGTCTCCGCTGTCGGCACACGTGATCGATCGACGGGCGTCACGATCAGGAAGAATGCAGCGCCCAAGAAAATATCGCGTGCGCTGCCCCGTACCGGCACAAGATGCACGATGGCTGGAGGAAAGTCTTCAAGCATCGGCAAGGGAAAGGATCTGCTGGCCTGACTTCCGATAGAGCGGTGCTGCTCAAGAATGCTGGACAGCAGCGCGTTCGCCTGGGCGTGATGGAAGCGAATGTGTCCGTGCGCAGCCGTCGCGATTTGAGGGGCCATGTTTTCCAGAAGCCTGTTCGCGGCGATGGCGCGCCCGTCGTTTCTCACTGTGGCCGATGGCAGGCCGCTGATTTGCAGCGCCTCCATGGCAGCGTTGATCCTCTCAAATTCGAGCCTGCTCGACATCATCGCGGCGCGTGCAAGATGGGGGCGAAGCTGGTCCAGGTAGGAAATTGCGGCAGCGGTGACGGGACCTGTCGCCTTCTTTTTCTCGACGGCGAAAATGATGCGCTCATTGGTCGGTGTGGCAATCATCGTTGAGGTTCCGAACCCGTAACCGAGTGGCTTCATCACTTCCGTAAAGATAGGGATCGTGTCGTAGTCCTTTTCGCTGAACAATTCCGCCTCGTCGACGAAACCCTCATATTGGATCGTTATCAGCTTTGCCGCGCGGGAGTTTCGGTTGAGCCAACCCTCGTCTAGCATTTTAACGCTGAGGTCATCGAGTGACGCGGAAGCAAGAGCGCGCATCGCCGTGCTGCTTGCATTGAATAGCGCAGTGCCATGCGCATCGGCACCCTGAGCCATCACATCAAGAACCTTGCCCCACTGTTCAGGGACGAAGGCCGCCTCGTAGATGAGGTCCAGCACGTTGACGGTCGCGTTCATGTCGCATTCCCCGACGTCAATACTTCCCCTTAACAAGGATTTTCTGCAACCTAGATGGCGCATCCTTTCGAGTCTACCCAACTAGGTGACGTGGTGCCGAAATTGACGAAGCCACCAGCCCAAAAGGCAAGGTCGCTCGATGCCCCTTCCTGTATGGCCGGTGCCTTGGCTGAGAGCCCGAACGCACCGGTTCGTCCCGCGCATAGCCGAATGCCCGATTGATCGGATCATTCGGTTTGGCCTCCTGCGCATAGTCCAGCGCATTCAGATCGTTCTGGCCCTGCGGCAGGCCTAGCCGGACATTCAGCGAGGTCGCTTGTCGGTTCGCATCATCGTGAAGCTACTCAAGGCGGTCGCGGAAGTTGGTGATCTGCGCCTTCCTCGAACTGCTTTCCTACGGGTGGATTTGAAGGTTGCGCGTCCCGGCATGAGAAGCCATGTTGTCGAACATGAGAGGTACAGGTAGCGTTCGATACGATTGGACACCCGACGTCTGGTCATGGGAGCCGGAAAATGAACGTTGGTCGCCTGCGCACGGACCTGCGCCGTTCCCTACCTTTCTCGAAGTTTCGACGGACGGCGTGACCGCGCACCAAGCTTATGATTTCTGGCGCGAAGCGGTCTTTTACAATTTCGATGCTGACCGGCCCAGCCCAGGACAACGTTCGTCCTTTTGCGGTCTCGGACGTGTGATCCTTACGCAGGAAGCCGAATTCTATAGCTACCGCTCGGATGCTGTATCCGGCGCTCGCGAGAAAGCACACATCGAGACAGACGGACGGACAGACGTCGAACTGGGCGTGGTCCTTTCCGGTCACCGCCGCTATCGTCTCGACGACGATAAATCAGGCAAAGCGGGACCGGGTTCATTCTTTGTATTTGATGAAGCTAGACCCTGTCGCGTTGCCTGGGATGCTCATACCGGCATGCATCTCTCCCTGCGCCGCAGGGCCGTTGAAACAGCTATCGGATGTCCCATGCCATCGAGCGGGAACGTTGCGGATGCTCTTAGCCGATCGCGCCTGGCACCAGTGCTCAAGAGCCAGTTCGCGCTTATCTCCGAACATATGGATCGGCTCGATTCTGGCATGCGCGGCTTGTTGCTACACCAAACAGCGGAGCTTGCGCTTTATGCGATCGGCCAGCTCGGACTGGCAAAGAGCGTCGGCGAACGGGAGCGCACCGCCTTATTCGCCGCCGCACAACGTATCATCGAAAAGCACTATGGCAATCCGGCGTTCGGCGTTGCCCTGCTTGTCCAGGCTCTCGGCTGCTCGCGGGCCACGCTCTACCGTGCCTTTGCCGACCAGGGGATGACAGTCGTCGATGCCATTCGCAACTTTCGGCTGATGCGCGCCCGTCGGATGCTCGAGACGACAGGCAATCACGTGCTGATCGCCAATGTTGCGCTACGTTGTGGTTTCGAGGATCCACCAAACTTCAACCGGGCGTTCCGCCGCCGCTTTGGCATGAGCCCGGGCGAAGCGCGTCACAGAGCGCTCGATCGTCTGCCCGATTCCTGAGGAGAGCAAGCTCGGGCCAACCCTGCTGTTCGCGTTGCCTGACGCGGTGAAGCTTTAGCCGGTAAGTTTCCGTTAGCCATGAACACCAGTGAGACGTTCGGGCAATCGACCTGATACGACCCGGTCATGGATAAATACCAGTACAAAGCTTCCTCACGTTTTCTCTCACCGGTCCTTGTCTCGACGAAAGAACCGATCGTTGCGGGGCGCCGGCCAGAATCCGTGCGATGAAGAGCAACTGAAGGCAACGGTTCTCGGACGAGTTGCGTTGAATTCCCGTTCGATTGTGCGGCCATCAAGCGACACGAAGGCCTTGCAACCTTCGTGTCGTGAGACACATTGATAACACCACTGAGAAGCCCGGATTACCGCTGACGTCGCGAAACTGATTACATCATAGCAGTTTACTATGAAATCATGCGGCGGCGGCAATGCGGATGGTGAGTGATTACGTAAATCTTGAACCAGCACAGGGAAAGGTTACGCGCGCCAGTGCGGGGCGCGACTTATTGTTGGCGGGCTGCTCGTCCCTTACGTTAATGTTCATGCTCTTTTCGTCTTCGAGCGCCCAGGCCGACTGCGGTTGGTCAGGCGGAGCGGGAAGTTGGTTTGATGCGGACAACTGGGTCGAATTGGGTATCAGCCGGCCGTGCTCGGGGGTGCCCACCTCTTCGGACTGGGTAGAAATCGACCGGGCCGATTCCAACATCACCATCGAAGGCGGCCAGGCGTACGACAATTCGTTTCATTTCCGGGGCGGCCGCGTAAGCATCATCGACGGTGGCGTCCTGAACAGCAACAGCACCTACCACCTTGTCGGTCAAGGCTCTGACCGGCAGGCGGAATTGGTTGTCTCCGGTGCCGCCTCGGCGTGGAATGTTCGGGGCGAGGCGTGGGTGGGACGTACTGCTACGGGCAAGATCCGGCTGACAGATGGCGGGCTGTTGAACTTCATCGACGGAGACGCTTTGGTCCTTGGTTACACCACGACCATGCAAAGTCCTTCCCATGGTGTGCTTGTTATCGGAGCCGATTCCGACGGGGCCCCGGCGGCACCGGGCCGTGTCGTAACGCCGCTGGTCGAAATGGGGCGGGGTGACGACGGCGGAGGCAACGCCACCGGACTGATCGTGTTCAACCATACCGATGACGGCGGCGTTTACACATTCGCCCCCGACGTTGCCGGCACCGGCGACATTGAGCACTACGCCGGTGCCACCACGCTGACTGGCGCCCTTACTTACGCCGGGAACTTCGAAATCGACGGCGGCACCGTGACCTTCCGCGGTGACGGCGCCAACACCTATACCGGCACGACAACCGTCGGTGCGGGCGCGGTGCTGAATCTCGACAAGGACGACGACAAGACCGCCATTTCGGGTCCCTTGCTGATCAATGGCGGTAGCGTCAACGCCAACGCCCGTGACCAGTTCGATCGTGCGACGACTATTACGCTGGATAGCGGCGGCATGTTCACCGTCCAGAACCGGCAAA
>Ga0187815_10000803_pt1 | contig 14951 bp, 14 predicted proteins | sample NC_S_5_FD_132962 | JGI IMG/M metagenome (GOLD analysis project Ga0187815, IMG submission 132962) | Wetland sediment microbial communities from Neuse River Estuary, North Carolina, USA - ASW-S_5 | ecosystem: Environmental > Aquatic > Freshwater > Wetlands > Sediment | place: USA: North Carolina...
AGCGGCTCCTTGGCGATCTTGAGGACCTTGCGCACCTTCTCGAGCGGCATGCCGAGCTTCTCGGCGAGCTCTTCCGGCGTCGGCTCGCGGCCGATCTCGTTGAGCATCTGGCGGCTCGTGCGCACGATCTTGTTGATCGTCTCGATCATGTGCACCGGGATGCGGATGGTGCGCGCCTGGTCGGCGATCGAGCGGGTGATCGCCTGCCGGATCCACCACGTCGCGTAGGTCGAGAACTTGTAACCGCGGCGGTACTCGAACTTGTCGACCGCCTTCATCAGGCCGATGTTGCCTTCCTGGATCAGGTCGAGGAATTGCAGGCCGCGGTTGGTGTATTTCTTGGCGATGGAGATGACGAGACGCAGGTTCGCCTCCACCATTTCCTTCTTCGCCTGGCGGGCCTCGCGCTCGCCCTTCTGCACCATCTGCACGATCTTGCGGAATTCGCCGATCTCGACGCCGGTCTGCGCGGCGAGGTCGTGCACCATGCCGCGGATGTCCTTGATCTTGTCCTTCTCGACACCGACGAAGTTCTTCCAGCCCTTGGCCGAAAGCTTCGACACGCGGTTGAGCCAGCGCGGATCGAGCTCGCCGCCCATGTAGTTCTTCAGGAAGTCGTCGCGCGCGACGCCGTAGGACTCGGCGAGCCGCATCAGGCGGCCTTCGCTCGACACGAGGCGCTTGTTGATGTCGTAGAGCTGCTCGACCAGCGCGTCGATGCGCGCCTGGTTGAGCCGCAGCGACTTGACGTGGCCGACGATCTCGTCCTTGAGCTTCTTGTACTTGCGCTCCTGGTTCGGCGACAGCGAGGCGCCGACGGTCGCCTTCAGGCGGTTCTCGATGTCCTGCTCCTGCAGGCGGCGCAGCTTCTTGAAGCTGTCGGCGATGTTGTCGAAGGTCTCGACCACCTTCGGCTTGAGCTCGGCCTCGATCGCGGCAAGCGAGAGCGAGCCCTCCATGTCGTCTTCGTCGAAATCCTGCTCGGCGGCGGTCTCGCCCGGATCCTTCTCCTCGGCGTCGTCGCTGCCGTTGGCCTTGAACGGCGTGGCCGCGGGCGGCGCCGACGGCGGCGCCGGCGTCTGCACGACGGCAAGATGCGGCGCGCCCGGCACCGGCGTGCCGACCGGCTTGCCGTCCGGACCGACCCCGGGGCCCTGCATGTTCTTGGCGTCGGGGCCGGCATAGGTGGCCTCGAGGTCGATGATGTCGCGAAGGAAGACCTTTCCTTCGTTCAATTCATCGCGCCAGATGATGATGGCCTGGAAGGTGAGCGGGCTTTCGCAAAGCCCGGCGATCATCGCCTCGCGGCCGGCCTCGATGCGCTTGGCGATGGCGATCTCGCCCTCGCGCGACAAGAGCTCGACCGAGCCCATCTCGCGCAGATACATGCGCACGGGATCGTCGGTGCGCTCGGACGGCTCTTTCTTCTCGGTGGTGGCGAGCGATTTGGATTTCGTCTCGACGAGCTCGGAGCCGGACTCCTCCTCGTCGTCGTCGGCCTCATCGGCCTTCTCCTCGCCCTCCTCGGTGTCGGCGTCCTCGTTCTCGACGACGTTGATGCCCATCTCGGACAGCATCGCGTAGATGTCCTCGATCTGGTCGGAGGACACCTCGCCCGACGGCATCACCTCGTTGATCTGGTCGAGCGTGACATAGCCGCGCTTCTTGGCGGCCTTGATCATCTTCTTGACGCCGGCGTCGCTCAGGTCGAGCAGCGGCAGCGGCGTGTCGGGGGCGCCTTCGCCCTCCTTCTCCTGCGTCTCTTCCTTCGCCTGCGTCGCTTTCACCTTGCTCGCCATCTCTTGTCTCTCTCTAGCGGCCGTTCTGGCCGTTTTGCCGGGCGCCCCAGGGCCGGACGGCGCCAGCCCATCGCCAAAAAGGCCCGCGCCTTTGATGCAAGTGCGCCGGCCCGAATCAGGTCGCCAGTGTCGCGGGGCCGATTTAAGCCCCTCTTAACTCTGCCAAATGAGCGGGCACCGGCCCTGGCCCGCTGCCGCCCGTCCTGGACGCCGGCGGGGCGCGGTCTTCATAAGCCACGGGCGCCCCGGCCGGAAGAGGCTCCGAAGCCTTCGATCAGGGCCTCGGTTCCATCCATCCGGGCGAGGCGCTCCTTCACGTCCCGCAACCTCAAGTAGTTGGCTTCGCTGGCGTCCTCGCCGAGCGCCTGCTCGGCTTCCTTGAGCTCCTTAAGTAGTGAATGCCACTGACGATGCAAGCCGACGAGCTGGCTCCACGTCACCAGAACGTCGTCCGGCGCGGCGTCCTCGCGCGCGCCCCAGACCGACGCGGTGGTGATGGCGGCGGCGATGCGCGCCAGCACGTCCGAGAGGTTGCGGGCGTCGAGCTCGGCCTTCAGGCCGGCGGCGTCGAGGGTCGCCGCGTGCGCGGCGACGTCGATCAGCACGGCTTTCAGCCGCTCGGCGTCGGCATGGCGGAATTCGAGCTGGCTCAGTTCCTCGAGATGGTCGTGCAGCAGCCAGGGATGGTTGAGCGCGGCCTGCAGGATCAGCGCCTCGCGCCGCGGTACCGCGGTGCGAAAGCCGCGATGCACCGGGCTGGCGGCGAGCTGCTGGCTGACCACCACGTAAGGCGTCCCGCGGCCCGGCTGCGGCCGGGCGAAGCCGCCGCCGGCCGGCCGCGGCGACCATTCGCGGCGCGGCCCGCCGCCGCCACGGCCGCCGCCATTGCCGCCGCGCCACGGCGCCCGCTGCGCCTGCGCCGGGGCGAAGAACTGCGCCAGGCGGGCGCGGAAATCCTCGCGGTAATAGCGGCGCACCGACTCGTCGGCGATGGCATTGGTGACCTCGCCGATGCGCGCCTCGAGCGCGGCCCGGCGTTCCGGCGTGTCGAACTGGTGGCCCTCGGTTTCGCGCGCCCACAACATCGCGGCCAGCGGCTTCGCGGCATTGACGACGTCGGCCACCGCCTCGCGCCCGGCCGAGCGCAACAGGTCGTCCGGATCCTGCCCCTGCGGCAGCAGCGCGAATTTCAGGCTCTTGCCGGGCTTGAGCCGCGGCAGCGCCAGATCGACGCCGCGATAGGCGGCGCGCACGCCGGCATTGTCGCCGTCGAAGCAGAGCACCGGCTCGTCGGCCATCTTCCACAACAGGCCGAGCTGGTCCTCGGTCAGCGCCGTGCCGAGCGGCGCCACGGCCGCCGGGAAGCCGGCGGTCACCATGGCGATGACGTCGACATAGCCCTCGACGACGACCACCGTCGCGCCGTCGTGCGCGGCCTGACGCGCGGCGGCGCCGTTGTAGAGGTTGGAGCCCTTATGGAAGAGCGGCGTCTCCGGCGAATTGAGATATTTGGCCGGGACGTCCTTCTCCAGCGCGCGGCCGCCGAAGGCGATGATGCGGCCGCGCAGATCGGTGATCGGGAACATCACGCGATCGCGGAAACGGTCATAAGGAACGGGAATGTCGTCGCCGGAAACGAGCAGCCCCGCCTCGACCATGTCGGCGACCGGGATGCCGTGGCCGCCGAGATGCTCCTTGAGCACATAACGGTCGGGGGGCGCGTAGCCGAGGCGGAATTTGACTTGCGTGGCCGGGTCGAGGCTGCGGTCGGACAGGTAGCCGCGCGCCTTGGCGCCGACGCGGCCGGCAAGGCTCGCCTCGAAGAACTTCGCCGCGAGTTCCATGACCTCGTACAGCGACTTGCGCTTCGCCTCGCGCGCCTCGTCCTCGCGCGAGACCTTCGGCAGCGGCACGCCGGCGAGCTGCGCCAGCCGCTCGACCGCTTCCGGAAAGGAGACGCCCTCGGTTTCCATCAGGAAGTCGAAGATCGTGCCGTTCTTGCCGGAGGAGAAGTCGAACCACATCATCTTCGCGTCGTTCACGAAGAAGGACGGCGTCTTCTCCTTGTTGAACGGCGACAGGCCCTTCATCTCGCGCCCGGCGCGGATGAGCTTCACCCGCCGCCCGACCACCTCCGACACGGGGATGCGGGCGCGCAGCTCGTCGAGAAACTGGGGCGAGAAGCGCATGGGTTCTGGTTCGGGCGCCGGCGGGCGCGGTCGTGAGCGGGTTCAAGGCGATGCCCGCGAATCGGCTTCGCCATCTTAGGCCGACTGGGAGGCAGATTGCGGCGGGCCGCGGGCGGGCTCGGGCGCGGCCGGCGTTTCGCCCCTAATCCTAGTTATCCACAGGCGGCGCCGCGGGCCGGCCCGAGGCGGTGGAGCGCGCCGCGCCGGGCCGCCTCCCGGACGGCGCCCGCGTCGGTCCCGCCCGCAGAGTCGAGCGCCGTCTTCGCATGACGGACGATCCGAGGTGATGGCTCGACATAACGTCGCGCCTTGACCGCGCCGCCTGCGGTCCCCGCTTGTTCTTCACGCGCTCACGCCGCCCTACACTTGAATACCGGCCCGCAGGCCGACGTTCGCCACCTGTTCCGAGCGGATAAGAAACCGTAATAAGCTATAAGACTAGACCTTAGAGAATTGAGACACCGGTGCGCGCACGACATCGCAATCGCGCCGCAGGATATGTCCGCGATTAGCAGACGGTCAATGACGCGAAGGGCGGCAATCGCGTTCGGCCGATCGCGTCGGGCCGCGGCACAATTTACAGATATTTACGCAGCTCGGCGGCCGACTCGTCCGGCTTGCGGTCGAGCTTGAAGGGCGCGACGAAGCGGCCCTCCTTGTCCATCAGGTAGACGATGGCGCTGTGGTCCATGCTGTAGTCGCCGTCCTTCCCGGTCGGCACCTTCTTGGCATAGACGCGATAGGCCTTCTCGATCTTGGCGAGTTCGCTCTCGTTGCCCGTCGCCCCCCGCACATGCGGATCGAAGCTCGACAGGTAGTCCTTGAGCACGGCCGGTGTGTCGCGGTCGGGATCGACGCTGACGAACAGCGCCGCCGTGCGGTCGGCATCGGGGCCGAGCGCGCGCATCACTTCCGAGATGTCGAACAACGTCGTCGGGCAGACGTCCGGGCAATGCGTATAGCCGAAGAAGACGAGGAACGGCTTGCCCTTGAGATCGGCGTCGCTGATCTGCTTGCCGTTCTGGTCGGTGAGTTGGAACGGCCCGCCGATGCCCGAGCCCGGGGCGCGCGAGCCGAGTTGACCGGTGGCATAGAGAAGAACGGCAAGAAACACGACAAGTCCGGCGAGAAAGGCAGAGAGCACGAGCAGGATGTGCGAGGCGCGCGCGGTCATGACGGGACCTTCCCGGAGCGGATCAGAAGCACGCCGCGAAGCCGGCGCGCAGCATCTCGAAGAAAACCGTCGTGCCGTAGGCGCCCCACAAGGCCAGCGCGGCGAGCACCAGAACCCCGGCCAGCGCGCCGATGACGAGCATCGGCCTGGCGAGGGTCGGCGTGGGCGCGGCAGCAGGCATCCGGGTCATCGGCAGGTCCCCTGCCGGGTCAGATAGGACCGTTGCGCCTGGAAGGCAACAAAGCGGGGCCGCGGCCACCGGCCGCATTAACCATTTTCCGAGTAAAAGCCCCATAAATCATGTGTATTACGGGCTTTCGTTGACTCAAAAGGTTAAAGTCGGGATGAATATCCTGACATCAATTTCCAGGCATGCCCGGGAGACCGTAATGCGTACTGTTCTGAGCCTGGCCGTGGCGGTCGCGATGACGGCGAGCACCGCCGCCTTCGCGCAGGACGCGCCGGCCGCGACCAAGTGCGACAATCCGAACGCGCTCGGCGTCGCACGCATCGTCGAAATCGACACCACCGGCGGCCCCGGCTTCGGCTTCGAACACTTCAAGGCCTACGACTTCCTGAAGGACAAGGAGGTCGTGCTGACCTTCGACGACGGTCCGTGGCCGGGCAACACGCCGCGCGTGCTCAAGGCGCTCGCCGACCAGTGCACCAAGGCGATGTTCTTCCCGATCGGCAAGCACGCCGGCTGGCATCCGGAGATCCTCAAGCAGGTCGTCGCCCAGGGTCACACCGTCGGCTCGCACACCTGGTCGCACAAGGACCTGTCGCGCATGACGCAGCAGGAGGCCGTCGACGAGTTCGAGAAGGGCATCGCCGCGGTCAGCATCGCCCTCGGCAACAAGCCGGTCGGGCCGTTCTTCCGCTTCCCCGCGCTGCGCAATCCGCCGGAGATGATGAAGTATCTCGCCGACCGCAATGTCGGCGTCTTCTCCACCGACTTCGACTCGTTCGATTTCAAGATGCGCAAGCCCGAGCAGGTCGTGAAATCGGTGATGACCAAGCTCGAGAAGCACGGCAAGGGCATCATCCTAATGCACGACTTCCAGCACGCCACCTCGGAAGCGGTGCCGGAGATCCTGAAGCGGCTCAAGGACGGCGGCTACAAGGTCGTGCAGATCGTCGGCAAGACGCCGATCGAGCCGAAGAAGGAATACGTCGAAGCCGTGCTCAAGGAGATGGGCGGTGGCCTCGACGAGGCGCGGCCGATGTCGAGCGTGATCAAGACGATCAGCGGCAACTGACTTTACAAATATAAATTTAGCCGGCCGCGCGGGACCTCTCGCGCGGCCGGTTTCGTTTTTGCCCCTCTGTCGCCCGAGGGAACTGCGGCCGTCCTGCGGCACGCGCGCCGCAAAGCTTCCGCGGCATGTCCAAATTCCAGCCCGCTTCGTTGGCGATAGGTCCGACAACTCAGGGGAGCTTCTTCCCGTTCCATTTGTCGTTGCCGACGTCGCCGCGAACACCGCTCGCGGCGCGCGCGAGGGGATTCGTTGAATGCGGCCGCTTCTTGCCACCGCCTGCCTCTGCTTTTTGGCGTCGTCCGGTTCCATCGCCGTCGGAGAGAAGGTCACGACCGACCACATCCACGATGCCGCCGCCGTCGCGCCGATTGCCGCCGCAACCGACGGCGCGAGCCGCATTTCCAAATCGCTGATGGCGACGGCCGATCGCCTCGCGCCGCCGGCCGACGCCTTCGATCCGTTGCCGCTCGAGGCCCTGCCCGCGCAATTCACCCAGGCCGATCCTCCGAAGCAGGCCGACACGTCCGCCGACGCTGCCACGCCCACGCCGCCGCTGCCGCCGAAGCCGAAGCGCGTGGTGCACCGCTCGTCGCAGGAGGTCTGCGAGACCGTCGCACGGGCGGCGCAGCACAACGACCTGCCGGTGCCGTTCTTCATCCGCCTGCTGTTCCAGGAAAGCCGCTTCAAGCCCGGCGTCGTCAGCAAGGCCGGCGCGCAGGGCATTGCGCAATTCATGCCGAAGACGGCCGACGCAGTCGGCCTCGACAATCCCTTCGATCCGCTGCAGGCGATCCCCGCTTCGGCACGGCTGCTGCGCGATCTCTTCGAGCAGTTCGGCAATCTCGGCCTTGCCGCGGCCGCCTACAATGCCGGGCCCAAGCGCATCCAGGACTGGCTCGCGCGCAAGGGCAAGCTGCCGCAGGAAACGCAGGGCTATGTGAAGACCATCACCGGCCGCCCGGCCGAGAATTGGAAAACGGCGTCGGCCGGCACACCGGCACTCAAGCTGCCGCCGCACGCGCCGTGTCAGGAGACGGCCGGGCTGCTCGCGGCCGGCGGCCCCGACCGTATCCCGATGCCGACGTCCTCACCGCAGCGCCAGGTGAAGATCGCGCAAACGCCGGCCAAGACCGTCGGCAAGATCGTCGGCAAGACCAAGCGCGCGGCCAAGATCGCCAAGCAGAACCGCAGCCGCGGCAAGGACACGGTCAACCTGGCGGCGCGCCGCAAGGCGAAGGGCGGCAAATCCTCGTCGCGCAAGGTCTCCGTCGCGGCGCAGTGAGCCGCCGGCACAGCGCACGCAGGCCCTGACGGGCCGACCGTTCGCGCGCCGCAGGGTCGACATTCAACATTTGTGAATGTCGCGACGGCGCGGGCATCGCAGATGCGAATTTCGCGCCGCCCGGAACGGGCCGGTCACGGCGACGTTGGCCGTGCAAGACAGGGCGACGGCGCAATGATACCGAAGCGACACAGGAACAAGCGCGCGGCGATCGATCTGACGGGATGGCTTCTCGCCACCATGATCGTCGTTCTGGCGGTGCTCGATCTGTTGATCTGGGCGACGCTCGCCAACCTGCCCAATCCGGGCTCGAGGCTGCTGCTCGGCGAGACGCCGCAAAGCGCGACCGATAGCGCGCGGAATCCGTTCACCGCCGCGCCGTCGCGTGCGAGCTTTGCGGCCGCCGCGCCACGGAGCGCGACGCCGGCGTCACGCGACAGCGAGTGATCGTCAGGGAAGCCCCGCCGCCTTGCGCAGCGCGGCATTGATGCGGTCCTGCCAGCCCGGGCCGTCCGCCTGGAATTTCTCCAGCACGTCCTTGTCGAGCCGCAGCGACACCGTCTCCTTGACGCCGGGCACGGCGGGCGCCGCGGCCGGCGGGCCTTCGATCGGCTTTTTCGTTGCCGCCTTGAATGCGGCCTCCGCGATCTTGCGCGGATCCGTGGAACGGCGACTGCGGTCGTGAATCATGACGACATCCTTTGCGCGACACGACATGTTGGGAATCGAATGGGCGATGATAGCAAATCTTGGGGCGGCATGCGTTGCACGGAACCCGAACGCGCGACCGCCGGTTTCCGGTAGGACCCTGCCCGAAGCATGAGGTCGGTAAACCGGAGCATCACGCGGTGCCGAAATTCCCGACACCAAGGCACAATCATCTGCTCGACCGGCTGTCGCCGGACGACGCCGCATTGCTGCGCCCACATCTGCAGGAGGTGAAGCTCGGCTATCTCGATCCGCTGGCCGAAGCGGGGCAGCCGATCGAGTTCGTGTTCTTTCCAAAATCGGGCGTCGCCTCGCTCGCCAAGACGATGGCGAACGGCGCCGCGGCCGAGGTCGGCACCACCGGCAACGAAGGCTTCGTCGGCCTGCCGCTGCTGCTCGATTGCGACAACGGCTCGACGGGCGTGCACATGCAGGTGCCGGGCCACGCCTTGCGCATGCCGGCGCGCGCCTTGCGCAACGCGCTGACGCAAAGCACGACACTGCGCCGTCTGCTGCATCGCTTCTCCTACGCCTCCTATAACCAGACCTGCCAGCTCGTCGCCTGCAATCGCTTCCACGACGTCGAGCAGCGCTGCGCGCGCTGGCTGCTGATGGCGCACGACCGCATGCCGCGCGACGACTTCCTGCTGACGCACGAGGTGCTCAGCATCATGCTCGGCGTGCGCCGCTCGAGCGTGACCATCGCCGCCGGGCGTCTCAGCGAAGCGGGCCTCATCGAGTATCGCCGCGGCCACGTCACCGTCACCGACCGCGACGGCCTCGAGCGGCGCTGCTGCGAATGCTACTGGTCGATCCGCCACGAATACGAACGTCTGATCGAGACGCCCGCCTACGCGTGATCGCTCACGGCACCGCCCGGCGCGTGAACGCGAACATCGACGACGCCGTGCTCGCGTGCTCGTAGGCCATGCGGCTCGCCACCACCACCAGCACCGAGGCCAGCACCAGTTTGAGCGCCCGCTCGGGGATATGCACGGCGAAATAGCTGCCGAGGAAGATGCCGGGCAGCGAGCCGGCGAGCAGCGAACCGATGATGTGCCAGTCGACCGCGCCCATCAGCCAGTGACCGCTGCCGGCGATCAAGGTCAGGGGCACGGCATGCGCGATGTCGGAGCCGACGATGCGCGACATTGGCAGTTGCGGATACAGCAGCACCAGCGCGACCACGCCGATGGCGCCGGCGCCGACCGAGGAGATCGACACCAGCACGCCGAGCACGGCGCCGACGAGCACGGTGCTGATCGCGGTGTGCCGCACGTCGAGCGCCTCGACGCGCGCCCGATAGAGGGCGATGAGCGGGCCGCCGAAGATCAGCGCGAAGGCGGTGGCGAACAGCGCGAAGCTCAGGACGAAGGTGATGAGGCTGCGCGCGGCGGCGCTGTCGAGATCGAGCTGCGACAGGAACACCAGCGTGGCGATGGTCGCCGGCACGCTGCCGGTCGCGAGACGGCGCACGACGAGCCAGTCGATCGAGCGGGCGAAGCCGTGCACGAGACTGCCGCCGGTCTTGGTCGCGGCCGCATAAAGAAGATCGGTGCCGACCGCGGTGGCCGGATGCACGCCGAACAACAGGATGAGCAGCGGAGTCATCAGCGAGCCGCCGCCCACTCCGGTCATGCCGACCAGAAGGCCGACGACGAAGCCCGACAGCGAAAACAGCGGATCGATCATTCAACGCTCGCGCGGCCGGAATGGCCAGTCGCGATCTAACCACATTTCGGCGGAACGGTCATCGTTCCCCCGCGTTGATCCGCTCGCGGGGGTATCTCGAAACGGGCGGTTTTCGTGAAAAATCGTCCCCATATTGGCCCTCCGGCGACAAAACATTACCTTGATGTCGCACGACCCGCTTTTTCTGGGGATACGCACGAGCGAGACGTCAAACGTGGCCGATATCGTCACCCTCACCATCAATCCGGCCGTCGACATCTTCGTCAACGTCGCGCGCGTGGAGCCGACGGCGAAGCTGCGCTGCTCGGCGCCGAAGCGCGATCCCGGCGGCGGCGGTATCAATGTCGCGCGCGTCGTGCACCGGCTCGGCGGCAACGTCGCCGCGATCTATCCGACCGGCGGCTCGATCGGCAAGCTGCTCAACCGCCTGCTCGAGCGCGAAGGCATCGACAGCATCGTCACGCCGTCGCATGTCGAGACGCGCGAGAACTTCACCGCCTTCGAAGAGGAGACCGGGCTGCAATATCGCTTCGTGCTGCCCGGCTCGCCGCTGCACCGGCCGGAATGGGAAGCGGTGCTCGAGCGGCTCACCGACCTGCCGCAGCCGCCGCGCATCGTCGTGGCGAGCGGCAGCGTGCCGCCCGGCGTGCCGGACGACATCTATGCCGAGACGGCGCGACGCGCGCGCAAGCTCGGCGCGCAGATGGTGGTCGACACGTCCGGCGCGGCGCTCAATGCCGCGCTCGCAGCCGGCGTGACCTTGATCAAGCCGAACCAGAACGAATTGAGCGAGCTCGTCGGCGCCGCGCTCGACAGCGATGCCGACCGCATCGCCGCCTGCCGCAAATTGATCGCCGACGGCCGCACCGAGATGGTGGCGCTGACGCTCGGCGAGAACGGCGCCATGCTGGTGACGGGCGAGCGCGCGCTGCGCGCCGAGCCGATGCGCATCGAGGTCTTGAGCGCGGTCGGCGCCGGCGACAGCTTCCTCGGCGGCCTGGTCGCGGCGCTGGCCGAGCGCAAGGACCTCGACGAGGCCTTCCGTGTCGCCGTCGCCGCCGCCTCGGCCGCGGTGATGAGCCCGGGCACCGAACTGTGCACCGAAGAGGACGTGCAGCGCCTGCTGCCGCGCGTCGTCGTCAGGGAGATGGCGGCGGCCTCGTAAGGCGAGCCATGCGCGGACCATGCTCGATTGCCTGATCATCGGCGGCGGCCCGGCCGGACTCACCGCGGCGATCTATCTCGCGCGCTATCGCCGCGATGTCGTGCTCGTCGATGCCGGCGAAAGCCGCGCCGCGCTCATCCCCGAGAGCCACAATTATCCGGGCTTCAAGGGCATCGCCGGTCCGTCGCTGCTGGCGCGCCTGCGCGAACAGGCCGCGCACAACGGCGCCGCGCTGCGGCGCGGCCGCGTGACCTCGCTCACGCGCGAGGACGGCGTCTTCACCGCGACGACGGGCGGCGAGACGCTGCGCGCGCGCACGGTGCTGCTCGCCAGCGGGCTCGTCGACAACAAGCCGCGCACCGCGGGCCTTGCCGAGGCGGTCGCGCACGGCGCCATCCGCTTCTGCCCGATCTGCGACGGCTACGAGGCCACCGACAAGCGCATCGGCATCATCGGCCCATTCGACACCGCCGGACACAAGGCGCTGTTCATGCGCACCTATTCGCGCGACGTGCGGCTGTTCCCGACCGATGCGGCGCGCGGCGACGCGCTCACCCGCGCGCTCGCCGAGGCCGGCGTGACCGTCGCCGGCGCGCCGGTGCAAGTCGCCGCCTCCGCCGATGGCGTCGCCGTCACCCTGGCCGACGGCGCGACGCAGGCTCTCGACGTCCTCTATCCGGCGATGGGCTGCGTGGTGCGCTCCGATCTTGCGACCGCGCTGGGCGCCGCCTGCAACGCGACCGGCAATCTGGGTGTCGACCAGCACCAGGCGACGAGCGTCGACGGCCTGTTCGGCGCCGGCGACGTGGTGACCGACCTGCATCAGCTCAGTGTCGCCGCCGGCCACGCCGCGATCGCCGCGACGGCGATCCACAACCGGCTCGCCCGCAATTTCCGCTGATCGCAGGTTGCAGCATCGCCGCCGCAACCCTGGCGCGCGGCGGTTAAGCCTTTGTTGGCCCACTTGGCCGAAAGGGATGCCGCCCGCCGGCGGCGTTTGCGAATGGGTTGCCGACCGGCTGGTAGGCTCACGCCTCGTCTGACTGGGACTATGCAATGGCAATAAAGCGCGTCGGCGACCGCATGGTGGTCAAGAAGGCCGATCTCGAGAAGAAACTGCTCGCCTATCTGCGCAAGGCCGGCCGCTGCATCGACGCCGGCGGCGTAACGGTGGTCGCGGCCGCGTCGCCGGCGGCGGGCCAGGCGAACTGGACGATTTCGGCGGTCAATTACGGCCGCGCGCCGAAGGCCGACTGCGACGAGGAGCTCACGCGCATCGCGCCGCTGTTCCTGCGGCATTTCAACATCGCCCCGGAGACGGCGTCCGAGGCGAAAGCCGCAGCCGCGGCCGCAGACGAAGCGACGACGGTCAACTGAAGGCGACCGCCACAGCCGCGCATCCGCAAGAAGCCAAGCCCGGCCGCTCCGCAAGCGGCGGCCGAATGACACCGTCCTCGATCTCCCGCTCTCCCAATCGCGCATTGCCGATCCGCGTTCCCGCCGGGGCGCGCGGCGCAAGCCTTTCGATGCAGCGCGTTCCGCGCGCCGGCTTCGGCACGCCACAAACCCGTGAATCCCCAGGGCGGAACGAGTCGCGCCGCGACCGCCTTGCAGAATTGAAGAGACACGGGGATCGACTCCGATGCGGTGCTCTCTGCAGATTGCGATGGCTCTCACCCTGATCGCCTGCGTGCCGGCGATGGCGCGCTGGAAGGCCGAGGATGGCGCGCAGCCGCCCGAGGTGCAGGCCTGGTTCAAGAACCAGCACAACGCCCAGGGCCAGTGGTGCTGCGACGAAAGCGATGGACACCCGTTCTACGGCGACTACCGGATCAACGAGGACGGATCCGTCACCATCCAGGGCCCGGACGGCGCGCGCACGCTGCCGGCTTACATGGTGCTCAAGGGCCCGAACCCGACCGGCCACGCCGTGTGGTGGTACACACGGGCCGGCGGCGAACATCGCGACTACTGCTTTGCGCCGGGGATGCTGACCTGACAAAGGCCGGCGGGCAGCACTACGCGCCTCTTTGCCCCTCGGATCGCCCGGCACGAAGCGGAACGCGCGCATCGGCCGCTTGCGACAGGCGACAGGTCGGAACGTTTCCCAATGCCGCGCGGCCTGCGAGCGGGCGAGCGATGCACGGGTCGACGCGATCGATCCGCGAAATTTACGGGTCGCCACCGTTTCTCAATTCTGTCTTTGACATTTCAACTTTCACGCGATGCGGCGCGTCAATGTCGTCCGCCGGACATTCATCGCGTCGTTGCAGGGCTACCGTTTTTGTGGGTGAATTGCCGACGTCTCTCTCCCCCGCGTACGAGCGAGGTTTGCAGCCATGCATGCCGCCGAAACGTCCGTCGCAACGAGCGACGCGCTTGTTGCAGCCGCCAAAGGCAAGGACATTCGTTCGATAAAGGTGAGTGGGCATCTGAAAGACGTCCCGTCAGTTCGTCTCTCGCCCGGGCAATCGCTGTCCGGTGGCGCCGGCGCGACGATCTCGTTTGCAGACGGAGCGGACGGCATCCAGCTCTCCTCCGACAACCGTATCGAAGGGCTTGCGCTCAACACAGCTCCCGACAGGCGCGCGATATACAACGACACGGGCGTCGCCAGCCTGGGCCGCATCGAATTGCGCGACCTGACGACGACCGGCCGTGTACAAATTCTGGCCCGCGACAAGGTCCGTTCCGGGCATGTCGGCGTCGAGGGCCTGGACATCGTCGCGGCCGACGCGCGCGCAGAGACCGAACGCCCGCACGGCTACGGCGTCTATGTCCTGCATGGCGCCTTCACGCTCTGGAACATGCAGCCGGACGACGATGTAACGCTGACGGCCGATCTGGTCGGCCTGTCCGCCGGCCGCGACGGCGCTCCGGTGCGCGGCAGCGGCATTTTCGTGAGCGGCGCAGGCGATACGGGCGGCCGCCTCAATGTCGGCCGGCTCGAAACCGACGCCGTCTACAGCGATGGCGGAATCGCTCCCGGCACGCCGGATCAGATCACCGGCGGCGTGTTCACGGTCTATGGCGCCCGCGTCAAGGTCGTCAGGAATCGCGGCCCGGTCACGACCTATGGCGTCAACGACATGGTGCTCGACAACTGGGGCACCGTCGATCTCTGGATCGCCGAAGACAAGATCACCTCACGCGGCCCCAGCGGCATCGGGTTTGTCAATTTCGGCATTGTCCACGATCTGAGGGTCGAGGCTCCGATCGAGACGTTCGGTCAGGGAGCGCGCGGCTTCAACGTCTACACCGGCACGGTCGACGTTGCGGACTTCGACCGCGTCGTCACGCATGCCGATGGAGCCGTCGGCATCCAGATCAGCCAGCCGATCGGCCGGCTGGTCGTCCGCCGCGGCATCGAGACGTTCGGCGGCACCGGGCAATCCCTCGTCAAAGGCGTGGTGATGACGCTGTCGGCCATCGCGCTGAGCATCAAGCCCGGCGGTACGGCCCGCGAGATCGACGTCGCCGGCGGCATCAGGACGAATGGAAAGGGCGTCGCTCCGATCGAGAACCACGGCACGGTCGAAACGCTGCGCGTGACCGGCGGCTTCGTGGCTGCCGGCGGCGGCTTCGACAAGCTTTAAGGACGCCAACCTTGAAGCCACGCTACGCCGCGCGCGGACGCCCGCGCGAAGCTGGTAGATCGCTACCGTAGCCGGGGGAGGATTGGA
>Ga0187815_10000804_pt1 | contig 14940 bp, 14 predicted proteins | sample NC_S_5_FD_132962 | JGI IMG/M metagenome (GOLD analysis project Ga0187815, IMG submission 132962) | Wetland sediment microbial communities from Neuse River Estuary, North Carolina, USA - ASW-S_5 | ecosystem: Environmental > Aquatic > Freshwater > Wetlands > Sediment | place: USA: North Carolina...
ACCGGAACTCACCGGGAAGGGAACAGGTCACGTCGATGTCCGAGACTTCGTAGTGGGAGAAGTAGCCGGCCGGGATCGCGTGGCGAAAGGCGGTCCGAACGTCGCAAAGGCCCATGCTGGGGGCTTTCGCGTCCTACTACAAGTCGCTGGCGCTCGACAACGTCACCGCTGTCGATCGGGAGGGAACGATGGAGAGCAACGACAAATTGTCGGCTGGGAAATGGTTCACCCGCCTCCCCTCGACGGGGGGCGGGTGGTGGCGCTTTCGCGCCTACGCGGTCGCTGTCGGCTCTAGGGCCGGGTCGACATCGGGCTCGGCCTTCCTCGGGGTGCCGAACGACCGCAGGAGACGGCCCAGGCGGACTCGGACGCGCTCCTTACGGGGCGTTCCCGAGACCGTCGAGGCTACCCAACGGCAGTCCTCATTGGGGAATTCGCGCGCGGCGAACTCCCGAACGCTAGCACTCCGGGGAAGGGAGCGCGCAGCGAGGTCGGCTCGTACGATCTGATCCGCCAGCATCTTCTCCCTCCTCGGTCATGTGCCTCGGCTAATCGACCACGGTAGGATACATAAGGGCGCCGTCAAGCCGGAAAGGCTAGGCACCCCCGGGTTACCTGGAAACCGGGGTTTGACACCCCTTGCGTGTCATTGTCAATCACCCTATCTTCGGCCACGCTTCGGTCGTCTGACATTCGTCTGACGGCGTCGATCTCGCCGAGTTCGACGTGTCCAGGGGGCCCTGCGAGGGGAATCCGTCGGAGCCCGCGACGGTGGTGGGGAGGGGGGTCGAGGCCACGCGACTTCACGAGCGGCCCTGGCCTTCTGGGGAGGGCCGGACCGACGCTCGTAGGGTGGCAAGCACCTCGTCGGCCGCCCGCTCGCCGCTCGCGATGGCGCCCGAAACTGTGCCCGACTCTCCGGTCAGGTTCGTCGCCTCTCCCGCGAAGAACATGCGCTCCCCGACGGGGCTCGCGAGCTCACGGCGGTCGCTCAAGGAGGCCCCCGGCGGGAGATACGAGTAGGCACCGCGGACCCATGGATCGAGGCCCCAAAGGTGCACATCGGACTCTTCGACGGCGCCGAGCGTCACAGTTTCCGGCACGACCTCGGCAAATTCCGCGGCCGTCGCCGCAACAAGTGCCTCCCGGTTCATGCCCGTGCGACGCCGTGCCTCCCGGCCCACCGTGAACGCCGTGATGACCTCGACGGGGGACCGAAGACCGAAGTGGGGTCGGTAGAACGTGCTCGCGGTTCCGCCCCAAAGAAGCGAGAAGTCGCCGAGGCGGGATCGCATCGTCCCGCCCCGCACCCGCAGGGAGAGAGCGTAGCCGTCCCCCACCCCGATCCGTCCGATCGCCCGGCGCTTGGGTTCGGGGAGGGGCGGGTCGAAGGCGATCACCTCGGCCTTGAGGACCCCGAGCGGAACGGTGACCACGACGGTCCGGGCCGTGTACTCTTCCTCACCCCCGGAGGTCCGGGCCCGCACGCGCACGCCGTTCTCGCCGCGCAGGACATGCGTCACCACGCGACCGAACCGCAGGATCGGCCCCAGGGCGTCGGCGGCACGACGAGCGAGCTCGGAGTACCCTTCGAGGACCTGGAAGTTGTGGTAGAAGTACGTCTCGCCCGCTTCGCGGTCTTCTTCGGCCGAACCAAGGACCCCGACACAATCCGGGTCGGTCGCGTAGGTGTGGGCGTGGAGCAGCTCCACCAAGAGACGGGTGGGCCCTTCGACCCCCCATCGGTCCTCGAGGAACGAAAGGGAGCAGTCCGGACCCGTGTACCGCAGAAGGTCTCGTGGCACGGTCCGGTACCCGGCGATCGCGGCCCGCGTGCCGATCACGGGGTGGAACGGGAGCGCGAACCACGGGTAGCGCGCGACCTTCCGACGATAGCTCAACCGGCAGCGGGTCAGCACGGGCAACGGCCGAACCGCGAGGCCCAGGCGACGGGCCCATCCGTGGGTGGTGGCCGTCCGCCCGTGGATCATGAGGGCCCCCAGCTCAACGGGTCGCGGCGCGCCGAGAGAGCTCCCGCTGCGGGCCCGACCTCCGGGCCGGTCGGTCGCCTCGAGGACCAGACACCGGCGACCGCGGGAGCGAAGACGCTCGGCGGCGGATAGCCCCGCGAAGCCCGCGCCGATGACTACTGCGTCGAGTTCCGTTTCAGAACTCGCCCTCGTCACCGTCATTCCGCTCGCCCCCTCCGGGCGCCCTCCTCCTCTGGGGACCGTGCGAGCGGATGATGCCACCGCCGTTTCGTCGCCCGCGGAGGAAACGCCCATCCACTCGAGCCAACAGGACCAACGCGCCTTCGACGGTACGCTCGGCTCCCCACGAGCGACTCGCCCGGGGTCCGGCGAGGGATGGATGCCGCGCGGCGACCTCGACCCCGGAAACGGCGGTCTCAGCTGGATCCGGTCGAGCTCGAGGGGGAGAAGCGCGGAAGCCGGGCGAGGTGGATTGCCGCCACGAACCCCCAGAGAAGGATCGGGTAGACGATCAACCGCTCGATAAGGCCGGGGTCCCAGGTTGTGCTGTACGCCTGGGTCGGGGCGAAATAGGCGAGCGAGGCGAGGGTAACGAGACCGAGGAGGAGCGAGAACGCCCGAAAGCCGTCCCAGAACGTGTTCTGACGCATCCCGCTCGACAGGATGACGAGGGCGAGCCCGCCCGGCAGGAACACCATGAACGAGACGACGTCGTGCACCGGCGCGTTCACGTTCTCCGGGAAGAAGCCCACCATGATCGCCGCGACGCTGGCGACCATGAGGAGGAACAGGCCCACGACCCGAGACCCGCCCCGGGGGAATCCGCCCCACGCCAGAAGGACCCCGAAGAAGGCGAACACCCCGAGGAGGATGATCGAGACGTTGAAGACCACGTGCTGCGGGGAGCTCGAGGTGTTTCCGAGGTCGCTGATGTAGTTCGTCAGGAGCGAATAGCCCGAGTACTGGCTCTGGACCCAGGCCATCGCGGCGACGAACTGGGCGATGCCCACGGCGAAGAGCACGCCTCCCCAGCGAACCGATCGACCGACGTGGGTGGGTGGGATGTTCACCATCGGGTTCTCCTTCTTCGGCTCCCGGCGGGGCGCCGTGCCGGAACAAAGGCGTGGGTGGAGGTATGAAAACCCCCCGCTCGACAGGTGACGGTCCGATTCGGCCCGCGGCGCGGCCGCGGGGGGTGCCCTTTCACCTCGAGGCGGTCAGGCCCCCGCGGGAGGCGGGGCCGACGGTTTACCCTGGTCGACCTGTCGGTACTTCGCGTAGAACTGGTTGAGCACGAACGAGATCCGCTTCCCGAGGACTTCCTCCGCCCACAGCGGGATCAGGAACTTCCGGTTCTCCCCGAAGTAGCGGTAGAAGCGCCGGTCGTCCTGGGCCGCATCGTTCAGGACGTACCGGGCCGCGAAGTCACCGCAGAACGTGGCCCAGGGGAGGCCCACGCATCCGAGCACGTAGTGGATCCAGGGCGCTTTCTCCTCCCGGAGAACGGTGGGCATCAGGTCCCGCGTCATGTCGATCCGTCCCATCCAGAACTGTCGGAAGTGGACGTGGGCGACGGAGGGCCAGTGCTCTCGGAAGCGTCGGATCACGCGGTCGATGATCCTCTCCGACCACGTGTCGTGCTTCGCGTACGTCGTCCACAGACTGCCGCCCCCGAGCAGGATCCGTTTGTCGCCGGTGAGGCGCCAGTACGCGTAGATGAAGTGGGAGTCCCAGCACTGAAAGCGCTCTTGCGGGAACATCGCATGAATCTCCCGGTCCTGCAGGGGCTCGCTGATCGCGAGGAACGTCTGGGCGTAGTAGTACGTCCAGAAGTAGTCCGTAAGGTTGCGCTGGAGCTTGTCCGCGCAGAACACGATGTTGTCGGCGGTGACCGAGCCGAGGTGGGTGCGGACGGTGTGGTCCTTGAGCCCGATCGCCTCCGTCGATTCGTAGACGTGAACACCCTTGTTCACGAGAAGCCCTTTCACCGCCTGGGCGTAGCGGAGCCCATTGACGCCGAAGGTGTTCGGGTAGCGCACCGCCCCGGTGAATCCGGTCGCTCCGATGATGGAGGGAAGCTGGTCGGCGGTGTAGCCCTGGACCTCATAGCGCATCGAACGGCGCGCCGCGATCTCGTCCGCGACCTCTTTCGGACCGCCCCGGCCCTCGCCGAGGAACAGGCAATCCTGTTTCTGGAGGTCCGCGTCGATCCCGTTGTCGCGAATCAGGGAGACCATGCGGTCGACGCCCCACTGGGCACACTCCCACAGGTCGCGGGCTCCCTGAGGTCCGTAGCGACGGAGGATCTGGGAGAGCTCGAGCTCGCTATCCGGAGTGAGGAACCCCGCGCTCTTTCCCGTCGAGCTGCCGCCGCAGATGTTCCGGTCGATGATCGTCACGTCCAGGCCTTGGTCCGCGAGTCGCATCGCCGCGGCCAGCCCGGCCGCCCCGGCCCCGACGATCAGGACGTTCGTTCGAACGTCTCCGCGCAGCGGAGGCTCGAGCTTGAGCGGGGTGCCCATGAGGGTGGTGTACCACCAATCCTGCATTCGCATGGGAGACCTCACCCCCGGTGGGGCGCACGCACCGGGCTGTCCTCCCTCATCAATGAACGAACTTAACGGAACGGTTCGAACCTTTTCGAGAGTCAGCGCGCTCGAACACGTCGGGCCGGTGGCGTGGCTCTAGGTCCGGTCGAGGCGCCGGCGTTGACGGGCCGTCCCCCGGGGTTCGTGTCCGCGAGTAGCTCGGCGAGCACCGCCGCGTTCGAGGTCGCGGGGTCCCGCGCCGCGAAGACGAGCGTGATCGTCCCTTGACGCGCCTCACCGCGCAACCGGTCGATCGCCTCGGCCTGGAGCGAGAGTTCGCGGCGATACCGGCGGCGGAACTCGTCGAACCGTCGCGGGTCATGCCCGAACCATCGGCGCAAGGAGTCGCTCGGCGCGAGCTCCTTTCGCCACGCGGTCAGCTGAAGTCGCTCGGCGGTCACACCGCGCGGCCACAACCGGTCGACGAGGTACCGGCTTCCATCGGTCGGGTCGGGCGGTTCGTAGGCTCGCTTCGTTCGAACGGGCACGGGATTCCTCCCCAGGACGAGACGCCCGGTAGCCGTTCGGGGCACACCCCAGCGGTGAATCAACCTAGGGGCTGGGTTTCGGTGGGGGTGGGGTAGCCGCCTTGCGCGCCGATTCCCAAAGGACCAGGGTGACCCCGGCCAGCACGATGACGACCCCGGCGACCTCGAAGAACGTCACGGGCTCGCCGTACACCCCGGACCCGACGACGATGCCGACGAGCGGGGCGAGATAGGCGACCACGTTCGCACGGACCGGCCCGACCCGGTGGTGCAGGGCGAAGTACGAGAAGTAGCCGATCACGGAGGAGAAGACGACCAGGATCGCCAGCATACTGAGCACCCCGCTGGTCAGCGGAAGGGCCCTCGAAGAGGGGATCGCGACCGACGCGGCCCCGAGGAGGAGCCCGGCGACGGTGAACTGGGTTCCGATCTGCCAAAGACCCTGGGGGCCCCGGCCGAGGCGGCGCAACAGCACCGTTCCCGTCGCGGTGCTCACCATCGCCCCGAGCACGAACACGGGACCTTCCCAGTTCCCGAGGGCGTTCGCTCCCGTCAGCTGCGGGAGCACCAGCACCGCGGCGCCCACGAACCCGACGGCCATGCCGACGAGCCCTCGCGGTCCGAGCCGTTCGGACGCGAGCAGCAGGAATCCGACCGCCACGGTCAGAAGCGGCGCCGTGGACGCGAGCACGGCAGCATACCCTCCGGTGGTGAATTGCTCCCCCCAGTAGAGGAGGCCGCCGTAGAGGCCAATGATCAGCACCCCGCCGACGCTGGCGGAGACGAGGAACGCCCGGCGGGACGGGAACGCTTCCTTCCGCACCGTGGCGAGCGACGCGAAGGCGACGGCCGAGAGCAGGTACCGAACCGAGGCAAAGGCCAAGGGGGAGGCCCCGAAGAGGATTCCCTCGCGGATGAACACGTACGCCGCGCCCCAGACGAGGCTCGCCGAGGCCAGAAGCACCATCTCGAGCGCTCCGAAACGGCCGGGCCGGGGGGCTTCGGACGCGCTCACACCGCCTCCTCCATCTACGGAATGTACACTTGGATGAAGCCGCTGTACGAGGACGTCGTCGAAGAAACGAGGAGCGTTCCTCCCGACGCAGAGACCCCGAGAGTGTCCACGCTCAGCACCTGACCCAGGAGAACCGACGTCGATGCGCCGGCCGTCCACAACGCATGCGAGAGGTCGTAGCTGGCTAGAGGGGCTCCGGGGGAGAGCACCAGGGCCGTGGCGCCGGGGGCCACCAGCGTGTTCCCGCTCGCGGTCTGGACGAAGAGGCCGAGGTTGCCCCACTGGAGCCCGGGCGTGACGGCACCGACCGTGAAGTTGTACCAGAGGTGCCCGCTCACGATCATTTCGGTCGGCGGCTCGATCAGGAGGCTCGTGCCGAGCGGGACGTGGAAGTTGACGGGGGTAAGGCCGCCCACCTCGAAATACAGCACGAATGCGAGGGCCGTGCTCGCGAGGACGAAGGCGACCACGATGACGACAGCGATGAGCACGAGGTTCGATTCGCCGCGAGGGGGCGGCGGAGGAGGGTACCACCCCGAAGGTGGGGGAGGGGGTGGGGGTGGAAGCGGGGGCGGCGGCCCAAGGGAGGCACCGCGGTCGCTGGGAAGGGGCGTCGCCATCTCAGGGGACAAGACACAAGGCGCTTTCTTCTCTGCGGAGCGATCGCCGCGAGTTGTCAACCTAGCAGTTAGAAGAAATCTTGGTCCCCGATCGCGAAGCGCGGGTCGTCCGCACCGAGTTCGTGGGAGATCGCCGTTGGCCTCATCTTTCCAGCCAGAGACGCGGCCATGAGCACGGAATGGCTTGATTCCGAGATATCGTAGGTAGTTCTGCCCATCACCGGTAGACTTTCTCGGAGTACGTTTCCCCCCAGGACGAGCCACCTGCCTGCAACCTGGTGCTCCATAGCGCGCAGGAGAATTCGACGAGCCGTCCGGGACTCGGCCGCCGCCTCGAAGCTACCGTAAACGCTTCCTTGCCGCTCCAGTTTAGCGTAGCCCCTCAGACGGCGGTCATCCTCGAGAACAAAGTACCCCCGAGGGCCCCACCGCCAGTCGAGCCCCCTTCGCGTGAACCCGTACCGGCCCCGTACGGAGCGAGCATGCAACTTTTCGACCCGTGCCCGGTCGGACGCCCGTGCAGGTCTCCAGCGCCAGGGCAGAGCGGGGCCGGCCGCCGTGCGAGAAATGAGTCGGGTCCCTCGAGGAAAGTCGAAGATGTCACAGTAGCCCAACTTCTCGTACAGGGCGTGGGCGATGATCGAGCGGCCCGTGTAGAGTATCGAGAACGGAGTCCCGTGCGCTCGCTCCCGACGGTGCGCCTCCGTAATCAGAGCCCGCGCGAGCCCTCGTCGCCGATACTCAGGACTCGTCGCCACATGGCCCAATCCGGCGACGATTCGATCCCCATGACGCGTTCGGAACGGGATGTGTCGGACCAACAGAGCGGCCACGATTCGACCCCGGTCCCAAGCACAGAGACCCACATAGTCCGCGAACGGCGGATAGCCGCGGCGGAACCGATCCGAAGTGAGGACACGTGGGTCCCACGAGTTCCCGAACGCCTGGTGGGTCAGGAGGACGTGGCTCGCCTCCCAGCCGCTCGGAAGTTCGCGAAAAGTACAGATCCTCATGTTTTGACGGCCGGTCGCGATCCGAGCGGACCCATTCGGAAGCCAATCTTAGGGTCGCCCCTCGACGGTTCTCCCCCGTTCCACGATTGGGGAATGGGAACTCCTCGGACTCGTAATCGGAACAAGTTCCCGGTTAATCCCATCCCCCAGACCCGGGCAAGTCTCCAGGGACCGGTCGGGTCACTTGTATTCGAACTCGATGATCTTGCAGGCCCGACAGAGCAGGGCCGGGAACTGTGGCGAGTCGCCAAATCTCGTGAGAGGGCGCCGGGCCAATTCTCCACCGGGGAGGGCCTCCACAAGTGGAGGGCCCGGCTGGTCAGAGGTCCAAGAGATTGTAGCGCCGTAGGAGCCTGCGTCGCCCCGGACCGATCCTGGGCTAAGAGCTCCACCGCACTTTCGACATGATTTCTTCTCAGAGGGATGCGCCATAGCACGCGCGGGAGATGTCGACGTTACTTCCCGACTTCGCTCTCTCCCCCGGTCGGAAGGGACCGCGCCCGAAAGGGACCCTCTGCGCGAGCGCCCCGCGCGGGCCCATGTTGACCCTGAGCCGAGGGAGGGTTGAGTGAAAGTCGCATTCCCGCAGCCACCCGAGGGCCATGCGGGAGCTCTGGTCCGGGGTTGGGGCGGAGTCCTTAGGGAACTACTTTCGTAGACCACGTTGACAGCGCGCTAGGGGGCCGCCGAGGACAGCTCAACGACCCGTTTCGCTCCCCTTTGTGCGGTGAGTCGCACAGCCCGATCCGAAGGAGAACTAATTGCGCAAAGCAAACTGCACGATTGATCCTTCCCGACCTGGTGGGAAGCAAGGATCGAGCAAAATGGAGCCTCCGGACATCGTCAAGACGTACGCGGACACGTTCTGTCGTCGCGATTTCGAGAAGTGTGTAGAAACGTTTGCCCCGGATGGGGTGGTGCGCGAACCCTCGAGCGAAGAACAACCGGTGCCGAAAGACAAACTCATGGACTACCTGAGGAGCTTCGAATGGATGTGGGTAGCGTTCCCTGACGCGAAATGGGAGACCGTTGCGTTGAATGCCATATCGGAGAAGCTCGCGGTCTGGCAATGGATCTTCCGAGGCACAAACTCCGGCCCGATGGGCGGAAAGCCACCGACCCATCGCAAGGTGGTATTGCCCGGTTGCGAAATCATCGAGGTCGCCAACGGCAAGATTCGGAGCGTTCAGGGGTACTACGACCTGTTGTCATTCCAAAGGCAACTTGGTACCTGACCCATACCGGGAACCCACCCGTGGTCGGGGCTACTACGATTCCTAGACCTTCATGTGGGACTCGCGCGGCCGATGGCAGACCGTGATGAGCGCAGCGATACGGACGCGAAATCGCCCGCGCCCGCTCAGCACCCGGGCGAGGAATGGCGATGGCCAGATGTAACGATCCCGCCATGGGGGTAGCGTGAGGGGGGAGCGAGGAGCGGCATGACTTGGCCCAGTCGAGCGTTGGTTCTCGGGGCGGGTGGGTATGCTGCGATGGCGTGGGAGGTCGGCTTCCTTGCCGGCATGGCCGACGTCGGCTCCGACCCCCGCAACGCTGACGTCTTCGTGGGGACCTCTGCCGGGGCGATCGTCGCGGCTCAGATCACGAGCGGGGTCTCGCTTGACGAGCTCTTTCACCGGCAGCTCGCCCCGCCCCGGGAGTTGGAGTCGTCGGGGCCCGAAGTCGATTTCAAGCGATGGCGCGACGACATTGGACGCGCAAAGAGTGGCGGTGGAACTCCCACCGAAATCTTGTGTCGCATCGGATCGCTGGCCTTGGCCGTCCCGCCGGGGACCCCGTCGGACCGGCCTTCCGTCGCGGCCCTGCTTCCGAGCCACTCCTGGCCCGAACAACGAGTTATCACGGTGGCCGTCGACGTTCGGACCGGAGAGCGATGCGTCTTCGACAAAACGAGCGGAATCGACTTCGTCGATGCGGTGACGGCCAGCGGGGTCGTCGCCGGGATCTCACCACCGGTGACCTTCAAGGGTCACGCCTACATGGACGGCGCATTCTATTCCACGGCCAATGCGGACCTGGCCCTTGGCTGTGATCGCGTGCTGATCCTCTCCCTCCCCGCCAGAGTGCCCGCGCTCAGCGTGACGCCCCTCGACGCCGCGCTAGAGAAGCTACGAGCCAGTCACGCGCGTGTGGAGGTAGTGCACCCCGATGGGGCCGCCGAAGCCGCCTTTGCCTCTGTTGGGGGCAACATTCTAGACCCGTCGGTCAGCGAGCCGGCGGCCCGCGCCGGGCGTGATCAGGGTCGTCGTGTCACGAACGAAAGCTTGTCCGTCTTCTGGCAGTGAGTCACCGCGTCGCGCCCGATCCGCCCTGGATGGATGGCCCCGCGCAGGCCCGTGTTGACCCTGAGCCGAGGGAGGGAATCGAACCCCCAGGAAACGGATCTGCAGTCCGTCGCATTAACCATTCTGCCACCTCGGCGCGGCCGGGGGCAGAGGTCCGCCCCTTAAAACCCACGGGGCGGGAAGGGGGCCGGGCTCAGATCGGCCGGAACCCCCGCCGAAGTCGAAGTGCGACCGTTCTCAATTCGGTACGCATCCGTCCCGCCAAGGGCAGGGCGCTTCCCCCCGCGATCGTCGCCCCCCGGCGAAGCTCCGATAGGACGGTCTCCACACTCGGGGAACCTTCGGCGAATTCGGTGTAGGCCCGACCCAGGTCTGACAGCTCGTGCACATCGCTTCCCCCGGTGCGGCCGAGACTCCGGCGGGCTGCCAACCGTTCGGCCCTTCGGTTCGCGCGGGGCGAATTGTGTCCGTTCACGACCTCGATCGCATCCGCCGAGGCCCTCTCCGCGACCTTTCCGCCGACACCATGCGAGAGTCGGAACGGGTGGGCGAGCACCGAGACCCCCCCGTGTTTCCGAACCCAATCGATTGTCTCAGCGACGGGCCGCCGGAGCACGGGCACCTCCGAGATGCCGTAGGCCAGCAGGTGCCCCTCGGCGGTCGAGACCTCGATCCCGGGGACGAGCACGAGGTCCGGAAACTTCGACTGCCAGGCGGCGAGCTCCGCGTGCCCGACCACGGTGTTATGGTCCGTCAACGCGAACCCGTTCAAACCGCACGCCCCCAGGTGGGTCACGATGGTCTCGATGGAAAGGGACGAATCCGGCGAGTGGCGTGAGTGGACGTGGAGGTCGAGCCGAAGCTGGGCCATCAGCGGACCTTGGAGCCGACGGCCACCTTCTCGGACGGAGCAGGGCTCTGGCCCGGTCCAAAAGCGAGCGCCTCAGCCCGAGGGACTCCGCCGACCGGCCGCCGCACGACGACCCACGCACCTGCGGGCCAGGTTCCTGGGACCATGACGCGGGCATCGCCCACGTCGACCTCCACCCCTCCTTCTGCCGAGGTTCCGGTCACTTGACCGATCGTGAGCGACGTAGAGGTGAACTCCTCGTAGGAAATCGTTCGGTCGCCGGCTCCACGGCCCTCGAGATAGGTCCCCGGGGGAACTCCCTCCGGGGGCGCGAGAAGGACGGCCCGCTCCCCCGACTCCGCGCAGAGCACCATCCCCTGGGAGGTGATGCGGCGAATCGTGCGCGGGGCAAGATTTGTCAGCAACAGGATCGGACGGTTATGGAGCTCGTCGACGTTGTAGGTCGAACGGATCCCGGCCACCACGGTCCGCGGCGTCCCCGTGCCCACGTCCACCTCGAGAACGTAGAGCTTGTCCGCCGAAGGATGAGGGGCGGCGCTCCGGACGATCCCTGCGCACGCCGCCAGCGGGGGCCAGTCGGTCGCCGATGGGGGTGCCCTCGCGCCCATCGCCGGAGCCGTGGACTCAGGTCGCGGGAAGAGGGGACGGACCTCCCCGAGCATCTGGCCGGCCGGCACGGGAGAGAGCGCGACGTCCCACTCTCCGGGTCCGGGGGGACCATCGTAGCCGAGCATTCGGAACACCTCGGCACTCGAGAACGGGAGGACCGGGGCGAGCCAGGTGGCGAGCGCCTTCAACCGCCAGAGGGTCTCGTAGAGGGTCTGGCGACGATCGTCCTCCGTCGCCTGCCACGGCCGGGCCTCGTGGAAACGTCGGTTCGCTTCGCGGACTTCCTCGAGCGCGAGGTCAAGCGCCTCCTTCAGGTGGACCTTCTCGTACTCCTCGGTGATCCGGGCGTGGGCGCTCTTGATGCGCTCGCCCACCGCGCTCGGTGTCGTTCCCGAGCTCCAGCTCTCGGGAGGCTCCGGGACCTTCCCGGCGTAGCGGTCCCGAGTGAGCACCAGCGTCCGCTGCACGAGATTCCCGTACTGGTTCGCGAGCACTTCCTCGCGAAGCTGGCGGAACTCGTCCCAGTTGAGCTCGGTGTCGTGGTTCTGGGGGGCCAGGAGGGCCGCATAGAACCGAATGACGTCGGGAGGGTAGTTCGCCAACAGGGACGGGATGAACGCCTCGGCGTCCGTGGTGCGTGTCTTGGAGACCTTCCGGCCCTCGACCAAGAGCCACTCGTTCGCCGGGACGTCGTAGGGTAGGCGGAATCCGCCCGCGCCGATCAGGATCCCCGGCCAGATGATCGTGTGGAAGAACTTGTTGTCCTTGCCGACGAAATAGTACTGGCGCACCGGCTCGCGAGCATCCCAGTACGCGCGCCAGGCCTCGGGACGACCCGAGCGGATCGCCCACTCCTTCGAGGCGGACAGGTATCCGGTCACCGCGTCGAACCAGACATAGAATCGCTTCGCGTCGTAGCCGTCGAGCGGAAGCGGCACGCCCCACTCGAGGTCCCGCGTGATGGGAGTAGGACGCAGGCCCTCGCGCAGGAAGTTCTCGGCCACGCGGAGCGTTCCGGGGCGCCAGTGCTTCTGCTCCGCCAGGTACGTGGTGAGCTTTTCCTGGAGGCGGTCGAGCTCGAGATAGAAGTGTTCGGAGGGTCGGAACTCCGCCGGGGTGCCGCAGAGCGCGCACTTCGGGCTCCCGAGCTTGGATGGGTCCATCGGACGGCCACAGTTGTCGCACTCGTCCCCCCGGGCATTCTCGAAGTTGCAGTTCGGACAGGTGCCGACGAGGTATCGGTCGGGGAGGAAGCGCCGATGCTGGGGACAGTAGGCGTTCTCGGCCGTGTGGCGAGCGACGAACCCCGCTTCGAGCAGCCTCAAGAAGAGTTCCTGGACCGTCTTTTCATGGACCAGCGTGTGCGTGCTCGTGTAGAGGTCGAAGGAGAAGCCAAGTTTCTCGAACGACTCCTTGTTCACCGCGTGGAAACGCTCGGCGATCGCCGCCGGCGTCGTGCCCTCCTTCTCGGCCCGAACGAGCGTCGGCGTCCCGTGCATGTCCGAACCGGAAACCAAGAGCACCTCGTCCCCTCGGAGCCGGTGGAATCGGGCGAAGATGTCTCCGGGAAGGTACGCACCCGCAAGGTGACCGATGTGGAAGGGGCCGTTTGCGTACGGCCACGCGACCCCGATGAAGATTCGAGCCATGCGGCCCCCCAAGGACTACCCGAGCCGACGTGCGACCTAAGCATTTCGCGGTCGAGGAGGGCGGGGACGGCTCCGGGAGGGGGCCTCCCCGTGAACCTGCTTTAACCCTCCAGTTCTTGCCGGGCGGCGTGAACGACGAACCCCCCATGGTCCGACCCGTGGTTCCCGAAGCCGAGCGGGAGATCGGGGTGAAACACCCCGTGCTCACCCACGGGTACGTGGTGCTCGTCGATTACATGGGCAACGACGCCGCGATCGTGCAGGCGGCACGCGTCTCCTACGGCAAGGGCACGAAGGCGTTGCGGGACGACCGCGGCCTGATTCGGTACCTGATGCGCCACCGTCACACAACTCCGTTCGAGATGGTGGAGTTCAAGTTTCTGGTCCGACTTCCGATCTTCGTCGCGCGCCAATGGATCCGACATCGAATGAGCAGTACGAATGAGTACAGCGCGCGGTACTCTATCGTTCCGGACGAGTACGAGATTCCCCCCGCCGAAGAGGTCCGTCATCAGTCGACCCGAAACCGCCAGGGGCGGGGCGACCCGCTTCCCGCCGACGTGGTCGAACGGTTCCGGACCGACCTCGAGCGGGTCTCGAAGGACGCCTACGGGGCCTACGCACGAGCGATCGAGGAGGGAGTGGCCCGGGAGACCGCGCGCCTGCTCCTCCCGGTCGCCTACTACACCCAATGGTACTGGAAGACCGACCTGTGGAACTTGTTCCACTTTCTATCGTTGCGGCTCGACCCGCATGCCCAGGAGGAGATCCGTCTCTACGCGGCCGAGCTCGCGAAGGCCGCTCGCCTCGTTGCTCCCGTCGCGTACGAGGCGTTCGAGGAGTTCACGCTCGCCGGACTCTCCCTGAGCCGTCGGGAACAGGTCGCGGTCCGTGCGCTACTGGACGGGAAGGCACCGGAAGTGGCGTGCGAGATGGCCGGCCTTCCCTTGACCCGAGAAGACGGAAAACCGATGACCAGCGGCGAAGGCGTCGAGTTCCTCGAGAAACTGGCTCGGCTCCGTTCCGTGGGGTAGACGGAATCTGGCCCTCGGTACCCTAGAACCGAGGGTCCGCGCCGGCTTCGAGCGTGAACCCCGGTCGGATCGGGAACTCGTTCGGGGGGCCCGAGAACCGCTCGGGGAGGACCGACCGGATCTTCTCGACCTCCGGACCGGAGCCATCGCCCGCCGCGAGCACGCCGGCGAGCCGGGCGGCAGCGCCTCCGGCCCTCATCACACCGAACCCGTTGAACCCCGTGAGAGCGAACAGCCCGGGCGCATTCGGCACCGGACCGATCAGCGGCCGGCGGTCGGGAGTGGCGACGCAAACGCCGGCCCACGCACGGACGAGCTCGGCGTCGGCCCACCCCGGGAATCGACTCCCGAAGCTCTCCGCCAAATGCGCAACGAACCGCTCGTCCCCGCCGGTGGAGTACTTGTCCGGATCGACCTCGACGAGCTCGGTGCCGTCCCCGGCCAGGATGCGCCCGTTCTCCTCCGGACGCACGTAGACATCCAGGTCGATGTCGTGAACCGAGGGGAAGAGCCGCGGATCCGGGGAGGAGGGTCGAAGGACCGCTGCCTGAGTCCGGTACGGTGCCAGCGGAAGGGGGTGTCCGACCGAGGCGAGCACCTTCTTCGACCACGCTCCTGCGGCGACGACCACGCGGCGGGCACGAGTGGTCTGCCCGTTCACGATGAGCTCCCAGTGGTCGCCGGCGCGAGCGAACCGGCTGGCGGGCGTTCCGAGAATGAAATCGACCCCGAGCTCCCGGGCCCGCTCCGCGTAGA
>Ga0187815_10000805_pt1 | contig 14936 bp, 12 predicted proteins | sample NC_S_5_FD_132962 | JGI IMG/M metagenome (GOLD analysis project Ga0187815, IMG submission 132962) | Wetland sediment microbial communities from Neuse River Estuary, North Carolina, USA - ASW-S_5 | ecosystem: Environmental > Aquatic > Freshwater > Wetlands > Sediment | place: USA: North Carolina...
GACATGGATGTTGACCCGACGTTCCGCCTGCTTGCTGAACGCGCTGCGCGCATCGCCGGCATCCCCGTCGACGCCTGGCTCGAGCGCGCCATCCGCCGCGCCTGCCCCGAATATTTTGTGCCGCCGGCGCCGGCCGCGTACGGCGAACCGCCGCATCCGACCATGCCGCCGCCCTTGATGCCGCAGATTCCGCCGACTCCGCAGCCGAGCGGCGCCGGTGCAGCGCTCGCCGAGCTCATGGCGCGGGCGCGGCAACCGCATCCCGAACCGCCGCCTTCGATGCCGGCACATGCTCAATTCGTGCCGCCGCCAGCACCGACGCCACGCCCTGCCATGACGCCGCCTGCCGCCGAAATGCCGTTTGCCAGCGTCACGCCGGGAGCGCCGGCGTTCGAACCTCCGCGCGCGCCCGTGCACCAACCGGAAGAATTCGTAGCGCACGAGCCGTCGCCGATGGAGCGCGCGCGTGAATCAAAGCGGCGCGCTGCCGCTTTTGCCACCGAAGTTGCCGATTGGCGCGCGCACGACGAGCGTCAGCCGCGCGCCGGCACACCGTGGCCGGTGTTTGGCGAAAGTCTCGACGAAGAATCTTATGTGCCGCTCGACGCCGACACCGGTTTCGATACGCGCGAGCCGCTCGAATTGCGCAACCCGATCCGCGCGCGGCGCTCGCGCCGCCCGCTACTGATCGCCGTGGCGATCGCGCTCGCCGTGGCGCTCGGTGCCATCGGCGCGCAGCGGTTCATCGCAGGCCATCTCGGCCACTCCGAAGCGCTCGAAGGCGCCGCGCTGTCGCCGCGGGCGGACACCGCCGGAACCGTGTCGCACCAAGCCGCGCTGTCGCCGTCCGTGCCGCAGCCTACGCCCGAACCGGCCCAAACCGTGCCGACGCCGTCAGCTGCCATGCTGCCCGGCACACCCACAACTACCCCGCAGACGCCGAACAGCGACAATGGCGCGCTGCTTCCGCCCGCCTTAGTCTCGCCTGAGAACTCGCCGCCGCCACCGCCGCCGGTGACCGCGTCGGTGCCAACGCCGACACCAATCGCAATGCCACAAACGGCTGCGCCCACCGCAACGCCGTCACCGATCGTCGCCGCGCCAAAACCGCAACCGCCAGCGGCGACCGAGGCCGTGGCGCCGGCTCTGCCGCCGCCGCTGCCGCCGCGCAAGCTCGCGGCCCCCAAGCCGGTACCGGAAAAGCCGATGCAACAGGCCGAAGCGGCTGCCACCGCTGCCGCGCGTCAGGCCGCCGACGCCGAAGCGCCGAAGGACCCGGCGAAGCTGGCCAGCTGGCTCGAACAGCGCGCCAAAACCGGCGACCCCGTCGCCGAATACCGGCTCGGCGTGCTCTACGCGCTCGGTCAGGGCGTGAAGCAGGACTACACCCAGGCCGCGCAGCTCTTTAAATCGGCCGCGAACGGCGGCGTCGCCGAAGCGCAATACAACGTCGCCGTGATGTACAGCGAAGGCATGGGCGTCGAGCACGACCCGGCGCAAGCCGTGACCTGGTACCGGAAGGCGGCTGAACAGGGGAATGCCAACGCCGCCTTCAACCTCGGCGTCGCCTACTCCAATGGCACCGGCGTGCAACAGGATATGCCGGAAGCGGCACGCTGGTTCCGCCGCGCCGCCTCGGCCGGCGTGATCAACGCACAGTTCAACCTCGGCCTGCTCTATGAACGCGGCGAAGGCGTGCCGCAATCGCTGGTCGAGGCCTATGCGTGGTACGCTGCCGCCGCTGCACGCGGCGACCAAGGCGCGGCACAACGGCGCGATCATATTGCCAGCGCACTGGCGCCCGGTGATCTGAAGAAGGCGCAGGCGCGCGCGACGCAGTTACAGCAGATGATTCAAACCAGCGTTGCGCCGACGGCGTCGCAAAAGGCCACCACTGTGACACCCTGATCCACCGGCACGGACGCCCGCCAGGCGTCCGGCCGTTCACGTCACGACACGAGCCGTCCCTTCGCCACCCACCAACCGGAATTGATGCCGCGCAGGCGCGCGGCGGCCGCGCCTGCCGCGGCGTTGCCAGCAAAGAGCGCGAAACACGTCGCGCCGCTGCCGCTCATGCGCGCCAGGAGCGCGCCATCGCAGGCCGCAAGCGCGGTCAGCACATCGTCGATTTCGGGCACGATGGCACGCGCCGCGTCGGTGAGATCGTTGCAGCGCGCCTTCAGAATCGCCGCTAGCTCTGCCGCGTTGGCCGGCGCATAGGCGAAACGCGCCGACTGGCCGAACGGGCCCTGTCGCGACTTGTAGACGTCCGGGGTCGGCAGTGGCCGGCCAGGATTGACCAGCACCAGATACGTTTCTGGCAACGTCGGCGCCGGCGCGACCAATTCGCCGACGCCGCCGATGAATGCTGCGCGTCCGGCGAGGCAGACCGGCACGTCAGCGCCGAGTGCCGCACCGAGCGCGGCAATCTGTTCCGGCGCGAGCTTCGCGTTCCACAGCGCGGCCAACGATATCAGCGTCGCCGCCGCGTCGCTCGAACCGCCACCGATGCCGGAAGCGATTGGCAGATTCTTTTCGAGTATCACCAAGGCACCGGGCGGGTGGCCGAGTTCGTGCGCAAGCGCCTCGCCGGCGCGCCAAACCAGATTCTGTTTCGGATCTTGCGCCGCGAGCTGCTCGGCGAAAGGGCCGGTGATCGCGATATTGAGGCTGCGTGCCGGGCTGACAGTGATGTGATCGCCGATGTCGGCAAACGCCACCAGGCTGTCGAGCAGGTGAAAACCGTCGGCGCGGCGGCCGACGACGTGCAGATAGAGATTGAGCTTGGCCGGCGCGAGCAAACTCAGCCGCCGCTCACCTTCGCGGGCTCGACACTGAGTCCGTGGTCGAGCTTGGCCTGAATGGTCTTCGCCTCGTCCGCTTCCGGCTTGAACTGGAGCGCGCGCTCCCATTGATAGCGCGCCTCGGTTTCGCGGCCGCTACGCCAATAAGCGTCACCTAGATGGTCGTTGATCGTCGGATCCTCGGGCACCAGCTCGATCGCGTGCTCCAGCGTTTCCGTCGCACGGGCAAATTCGCCGAGCCGGAAATAGGCCCAACCGAGACTGTCGACGATGTAGCCGTCATTGGGCCGTTGCGCGACCGCACGCTGGATCATCTTGACCGCGTCGGGCACCTTTTCGCCTTTGTCGATCCAGGTATAGCCGAGATAGTTCAGCACCAGCGGCTGTTCTGGCCGCAGCTTCAGCGCGCGCTCGAGATCGGCCTCGGCACGCGACCATTGTCCTGAGCGTTCGAACGAGACCCCGCGGCTGTAAAAGACCTGCCAATCATCCGTCGTCGGCTTGGGAATTCGCGCCAGCGCACGATCATAGGCGCCGACCGCGTCGGTGAAGCGGCTGTGCGAACGAAGGATATCGCCAAGCTCGATCAGCGGCGCGGCGCGCGTCGGCTGCTCGGCCGCCATCGTCTCCAGCAGCTTATTCGCCTCATCGGTTCGCGACAGCGAGTCGAGCGTCAGGGCGACGCGCATCCGCGCTGTCCACGCATAGGGCGACGAAGGGTCGACGTGCTGATAGAGCGCCAGAGCGTCCTCAGGCTGATCCTGCTGGGCACGAATCTCGCCGACGAGAAGCTGCGCCAGGGGAAAGTCCGGCTTGAGGTCGAGCGCCAGTCGAGCGTAGATCAGCGCCGCGTCGAGGGTCTCGGCCTGATTGAGCAGGCTCGCGAGATCGAACAGTGCCTCTGCCGCGCCCTCGCCGGCGGTCGTGATCAGCGGATGCGGAATGACGCTGTGCGCCAGACGATCCAAGCCAGCGGCGCTGACTTCGGAATCGTCGATCGGCATCATGCTTTGATAAACCGAGCGCGCGGCGATGCCGTCGTGCTGACGTTCGTAGAAATTGCCAGCCAGCTCGGCGATCCGTGTCGTTGGCGGCGTCTCGACGGCCAGCACCTTTTTATAGAGCGCGGATGCCGCTGCCGTAGGGCCGGTGAAGTCGGCAATGAGCGCCTCGTGCAGTTCCTTGAGCGGACCGAGGCCGCGCGTGTCGCCCATTGCATCGAGATCGCGTTGTGCCCGTTTCCGGTCGCCGCGGCCAACATCGGCCCAAGCGGCCAACAGCGGCACGGCATAACGCTGCGCGCCTTCATGCGGCACCGACGCCGCTTGGTTCAGCGCCTGCGCATAATTGCCCGATTTGATCGCCTGCTCGACCAGCACCAAGCCGGCCAATCCACCGGCGCCGTCGTGCGCCGCGATTTTGTGTGCCAATGAAGCCGCCTGATCGATGCGGCCAGCCGACACCCGCAGCGCGAATGCGCGGCGCATCAAATTGTAATTGTCGGGATCGGCGGCGAGCGCGGCGTCGATGAAGTCGGTCGCGCCGCGGTAGTCGTGATCCTCCTGCGCATGCAGCGCCGCCAAGTAGCCGCCGAATCCGCTTTCGGGCTGCGGCGACGGTGCTGTTGCCGGATGGTCGGAGGCGTTTCCCGAAGAGGCGGCCAGTCCCAGGACAAGGCCTGTCACTGCAGCGCGGGCAAAAGAGGATCGCAGCTTCATCGCACCATCCGGCGGATCGCGTGGTGGGCGAAGATTACACCGCTAGCGCCCGCTTAGGTCAGCCTATTCGTTACATATTCGGGTAATTCGGGCCGCCGCCGCCTTCCGGCACGGTCCAATCGATGTTTTGCCCCGGATCCTTGATGTCACAAGTCTTGCAGTGGACGCAGTTGGCGGCGTTGATCTGGAGCCTGGGCACACCGGCCGGGTTCTCGACGATTTCGTATACGCCGGCCGGGCAATACCGAGTTTCCGGCGAATCATAGCGTGCATAATTGACCGAGATGGCGTCTTCCGGTCGGCGTAAATGTAAATGCGGCGGCTGATTCTCCTTGTGAGCGACATTCGACAGGTAAACCGACGATAGCTGGTCGAAGCTCACGACGCCGTCAGGCTTGGGATAGGCGAGTGGTTGCGCCGCTTCGGCACGCTGCAGTGCCTCGTAGTCGGCACGGTGGTGCAAAGTCCACGGCGCTCGGCCGCGCAGAATGTAAGTGTCGAAGGCGGCATGGGCGAGACCCGCCCAAAGACCCCAACGAAACGCCGGTCGGATATTGCGTACGGCGCGCAGCTCGGGCCAGACCCATGACGCCGCCAGCGCGCTGCGGAAATCAGCTGTCTCGCCTGACAGCTGCCGCGCCACGGTTTCGGCTGCGACCATCCCTGACTTCATGGCCGTATGGCTGCCCTTGATCTTCGGCACATTGAGAAAGCCGGCAGCACACCCGATCAGATGGCCGCCGGGGAAACTTAGCGCCGGAATGGATTGGAACCCTCCCTCGTTGAGCGCGCGCGCGCCGTAAGCAACCCGGCGGCCGCCGGCCAGGATCAGCCGAATCGCCGGATGCGTCTTGAAGCGCTGAAATTCCTCGAACGGATTGAGGAACGGATTGGCGTAATCGAGCCCGATGACGAAGCCGACCGCAACCTGATTGTTCTCGAGGTAATAGAGGAATGAACCACCATAGGTCTGTGCATCGAGCGGCCAGCCGATTGTGTGGATGACGCGGCCGGCATGGTGGCGCTCGCCAGCGACCTCCCACAGCTCCTTGATACCGATGCCATAGGTCTGCGGATCGCAACCGGCCCGCAAGCCGAACCGTGCTTCGAGCGCTTTGACAAGCGAGCCGCGGCAGCCTTCGGCAAACAGCGTAAGCTTGGCGTGCAATTCGACGCCGGGCTGGAATTCCGCCGTCGGCTTGCCGTCCTTACCGATACCCATGGCGCCCGTCGCGACCCCCGCAACGGCGCCCCCAGCGTCATAAAGCACCTCGGCGCCGGCAAAGCCTGCATAGATTTCGACGCCGGCCGCCTCTGCTTCCTTCGCCAGCCAGCGGCAGAGATTGCCGAGGCTGATGATGTAATTGCCGTGGTTGCGCATCGGGCGTGGTGTCGGCAGACGCCAGGCATGATACCGCGTGAGCAGCATGAAGCGGTCGTTCGTCGCCGGCGTCAGCAGCGGCGCGCCGCGGTCGCGCCAGTCGGGCAGCAGCTCGTCGAGCGCGGAGGGCTCGAACACCGCGCCGGACAGGATATGCGCGCCAACCTCCGATCCCTTCTCGATTACGCAGACGGAAGCCGCCGGTCGCAATTGCTTCAGCCGGATGGCGGCGGCGAGACCGGCGGGGCCGGCGCCGACGATCAGCACGTCGTATTCCATGCGCTCGCGCTGCATCGGCGCGACTATAGCCGGTGGTGTCCAAAGAACCAGCGATGCTAGGCTCGCCGGATGCAGGATCGCGCCGCGCTGCTCCGACTTCTCGAATGGCAGTCCGCGATGGGGGCGGACGACGTCGTGCTCGACGCGCCGCGCGACCGGACCCAACCAAAACCGAAGCCGGTTGATCGGCCACGGCCGGCGACTCCGGCGGCACCCGTGTTGGCTGCGCCGACAGCGACCGTACCGCAGAGCGCGATGCTGGCGGGCGCCAACGAGCTGGCAGCCGCCGCCAAGGACCTGGCCGCGCTGCGAATTGCCGTCGAATCGTTCGATGGATGTTCTCTGCGGCGAACCGCGACCCACACTGTCTTCGCCGATGGCAACCCCGACGCGCCGTTAATGTTGATCGGAGAAGCACCCGGCGCCGACGAGGACCGGATTGGTCTGCCATTCGTCGGCCGGAGCGGTCAGTTGCTCGATCGCATGCTGGCGACCATCGGCGTCCGGCGGGCCGAGAACGCCTACATCACCAACGTCCTGTTCTGGCGGCCGCCGGGCAACCGCAAGCCGACGCCCGAGGAAACCGCGATCTGCCTGCCCTTTGTCTGGCGCCACATCGCCCTGAAACGGCCGAAAATCGTGGTTTTGTGCGGTGGAACGGCCACCGCGACCCTGCTCAACCGTAACGACGGGATTACGCGCCTGCGCGGAAGATGGCTCGACCTAATGGTGCCGGATCTCGGACCGGTACCGGCCTTGGCGACCTATCACCCGTCTTTTCTTTTGCGTGCACCTGCGCACAAAAGTGAATCCTGGCGCGATCTCTTGGCGATACAGTCTAGAATGAATTCTGATAAGTAATACTCGGAAATTATGTAGAAGTTTTAACCGTGGTATAAATGCAGTCTGTAGGCCGCAAAACTTTATAAAATTTTGACTTGCCTTTTGCCCGCAAGATAGTTTAAGGCCTGCCGAATGAACGGCTGGGAACGTGGGCGACGGTCGAGCAAGACTTACGCTGCGCTGTTTGTTATTGCGATTTTTTCAGCAGCATTGTTCGCCTTTCATAACGCAGCGGCAGGTGATCTGAGCGGCGAGTTCGAACTCGCGGCGCTGACGCCGCCAAGCAATCTCCGCATCGATACCGATCTGCCCTACGTATTGAATGGCGCAGACGCAGAACGCTATAGGTTGATCGAGCTCGAGCAGCGGACGGGCCAATGGCAGGCAGCCGATCATGAGATTGCCTCGCTCAAGGATCGGCTGCTGGTCGGCCACATCCTTGCCCAGCGCTATATCCATCCGCGTTATCGGGCGAGCTACGCCGAACTCGCCGCCTGGCTCGACGCCTACGGCGACCAACCGGAAGCCGGCCGCATCTATAATTTGGCGCTGAAACGCGCGCCCGAAGGCGCCAAGCCACCCAAGCCGGCAGCCAGCACGGTCGCGGCGCTGTCACTCGCCGACGGCGATCTCGATCCGCACCCAAATCACGCCGATGCCGAAGCCGGCGGCTCGCCCATTGCCTTGTGGCAGGCCGGCCTGACGGCGTGGCGTGCAGGCCGTCTCGAAGAAGCGCGTAAGGCATTTTCGACGATTGCGACCGCGCCGGCGCAATCGCCCTGGACGCTCTCGGCGGCGGCGTTCTGGACTGCGCGGGTCGAGCTCCGGTCGCACCATCCCGCGGATGTCGCGCGCTGGCTTGGCCTCGCCGCCAACCACCCGCACACCTTCTACGGGTTGCTCGCGCGCCGGCTGCTCGGGGTCGATACCGATTTCAATTTCGCCGATGCGCCATTCACCGACCTCGACGCTGGCATCATGACCGGCGATGCGGCCGGACGGCGCGCCGTGGCCGAGCTCGAGATCGGCGACCAGAACGCCGCCGCCGAGCTGCGCCTGATGGCCGCGCGCGGCTCGACCCAGGCAATGCAGGCGGCGATCGCGCTTGCCGATCGCGCCAACCTGCCGGCGCTGAGCCTGCAACTGGGCGCGATCGTCGCGCGCCGCGACGGCCAAGATTACGACCGAGCGCTCTATCCAATTCCGCGCTGGACGCCGCGCGGCGGCTTTACCGTCGACCGGGCCCTGCTATTCGGCGTCATGCGGCAGGAATCGAAATTCGCGCCACATGTCGTGAGCAACGCCGGTGCGCGCGGCCTGATGCAGCTGATGCCGGCAACCGCACGGTCGATGGCGATGCAGCTCGGACAAGACGTCGGCGATCGCCGTGGCGAACGCGACCGGTTGGCCGATCCGGCAACCAATATGATGCTGGCGCAGGAATATATCCGCACGCTACTGCAGAACGACCACATTCGCGGCAATCTGCTTTTCTTCGCGCTCGCTTACAACGGCGGCCCGGGGGCGGTTGAACGGCGGAAGACCGCAATGGCGGATTATCGCGCCGATCCGCTACTGTTCCTCGAAACCTTCCCGGTTGCGGAATCGCGCGCTTTCACCGAGCGCGTGATGACGAATTACTGGATCTATCGCCTGCGTCTCGGCCAGCCGACGCCCGACCTCGATGCGCTTGCCGAGGGCCATTGGCCGATCTATACCGCTTTCGATATGCACGATAGCGGTGAACGCCGTGTCGCCGACAATCGATGACAAGCGTCCGTTTGTTCCCGTCAACATTGCGGTCCTGACGGTTTCCGACACGCGCGACGAGGCGTCCGACAAATCCGGCCGTACCCTGGTCGAGCTCGCGACCAATGCTGGCCACCGCATTGCTGCCAAGCGCATCGTCAAGGACGAGCAAATCGCGATCGTCGCAGCACTTAAAGCCTGGATCGCCGATCCGACCATCGATGTCGTCATCGCCACTGGCGGCACCGGCGTCACAGGCCGCGACGTCACGCCGGAAGCGTTTCAGTCGGTATACGAGAAGGAAATCACCGGCTTCGGAGAGCTGTTCCGCTGGCTCAGCTACCAGAAAGTCGGCACCTCGACAATCCAGAGCCGCGCCACTGCTGGCGTCGCCGGCGGCACTTACCTCTTCGCCCTGCCCGGCTCGCCAGGCGCCTGCCGCGACGGGTGGGAAGTGATCGGACCGCAACTCGACAACCGTCACCGGCCCTGCAATCTGGTCGAGCTCATGCCGCGGCTCAGAGAACACGTCGCGCCCGTGACGCGCTGAGCGCCTTCGCGGCCGCCGTTTCCGATTCATAGCGGGTTCTTGATTTGTTCCATATGTCGGCGCATGCTGCGTGCATGGACGACACCGCGCGGGCGCCGCTGCAAAAGGGCCGCGGCGCGGGCAGCAATGCGACCGGCCGTTTCGAGCACGAAAAGCGCGAAGCGTTCGACGACGGCTGGGGCACCGCCGACGAGCTGCCGCCGCGGCTTTCGACCAGCTTTACGCGCGACAGTTCGCGCACTGTCATTGCACGCAATGATTCGCCGGACATTCCGTTCGACCGCTCGATTAATCCCTATCGCGGCTGCGAGCACGGCTGCATCTACTGCTTCGCCCGGCCGACGCACGCTTATCTCGGCCTGTCGCCCGGCCTCGATTTCGAGAGCCGCATCCTGGTCAAGGAACAGGCGCCGGCGCTGCTCGCCGCCGAGCTGCGCAAGTCGTCATATCGTTGCCAGCCGATCGCGCTCGGCACCAACACCGACCCCTATCAACCAGCCGAGCGCCATTACCGGATCATGCGCGGCATCCTTGAAGTGCTGCGCGACTTCCGGCATCCGGTCACGATCGTCACCAAGTCGGCGCTGATCCAGCGTGACATCGACATTCTCGCCGACATGGCAAAGGACAATCTCGCGGCCTGCGCCGTCTCGGTGACGACGCTCGACCGCAAGCTGGCGCGGACGATGGAGCCACGCGCCGCAACACCGGAGCGGCGGATAGAGACCATTGCTGCGCTGGCCGGCGCCGGCATTCGGACCGGCGTCATGGCAGCACCAATGATCCCGGCGCTCAATGATGCCGAGCTCGAAACAATCTTGGAAAGCGCCGCAGTCGCCGGCGCGTTTGGCGCTGGCTACACCATGCTGCGGCTGCCGTTGGAGGTGGCGCCTCTGTTCATCGAATGGCTCAACGATCATTTCCCCGCCAAGGCCAAACATGTGATGTCGCTGGTGCACGAAGGCCATGGCGGTAAGGACTATGATTCGCAATGGGGCAAGCGCATGACAGGCACCGGTCCTTATGCCGAATTGCTGCGTATCCGCTTCGAAACTGCCTGCCGGCGTCTGAAACTCAATCTCAATCGCGGTCGGCTGTGGCGCCTCGACACGACCAAGTTCATGCCGCCGCCACAGCCGAGCGCTCAGCTCCAGCTGCTGTAACTTCGATGCCGTAGGCGACCGACGCGGTGCTTGCGCCGCAGGCGCGTCGCGTGTCACCTAGCGGTATGCCGGATCTCGCGCTCGAGCGGGAATGCGACGGCGTCGTCTGCGGCATCGACGAGGTCGGTCGCGGACCGTTGGCCGGTCCCGTCGTGGCGGCGGCGGTGATCCTCGACCTAGGACAGTTGCCGCGCGATTTACGCGACCGGATCGACGATTCGAAGAAGCTCGAACGCACCGCGCGCGAGGGCTATGCCGCCCGCCTGTGGGACTGCGCCCGCATCGGCATCGGCGCCGCCTCGGTCCGTGAAATTGACCAGATCAACATCCTGCAAGCGTCGCTACTGGCGATGCGGCGCGCGCTGGATGCCCTGCCCGCGGCACCGCAATGGGCATTAGTCGACGGCAATGCGGATCCGCGGCTGCCCTGCCGTACCCGCACCGTGGTCGGAGGGGACGCTCTGTCGCTGTCGATTGCCGCCGCCTCGATCATCGCCAAAGTCACGCGCGACCGGCTGATGCGTGCGCTGGCGCCGCGTTATCCGGGCTACGGCTGGGAAACCAATGTCGGCTATGCCACCGCCGAACACCGCAACGGGTTGCTGACCCTCGGACCCACCCCCCACCACCGCCGCTCATTTGCGCCCGTACAGCTGAGCCTCGTTTTCGATTCAAATTCGAAGAAATTCGACTAAGCCTTTGACTCTCCGAACATATTGACACCCGACTCGGAGCATCGCAGGATGCGCCGATTCGGCCGCGGTAGTGCGACTCGCACGTGCGGCCGAAATCCGGATGGGGAGCCGGATGCGCGAATCGGGGGAAACGGCCGACGATTTGGGCGAGGTGTTGATCGGCGACTGCGTCGAGGTCATGACGCGGCTGCCGAAAGATTCGGTCGACCTCGTCTTCGCCGACCCGCCCTATAACCTTCAGCTCAACGGCGACCTCCACCGGCCCGACAACAGCCACGTCGACGCCGTCACCGAGGCTTGGGACAAGTTCGCCGATTTCGCGACCTACGACCGTTTCAGCCGCGCCTGGCTCGAAGCTGCGCGCCGCCTCCTGAAGCCCGATGGCACGCTGTGGGTGATCGGTTCGTACCACAACATCTATCGCGTCGGCTCGCTGCTGCAGGATCTGGGATTCTGGATCCTCAACGACATCGTCTGGCGTAAGACCAATCCGATGCCGAATTTCCGCGGCCGGCGCTTCACCAATGCGCACGAAACCCTGTTGTGGTGCGGCAAGTCACGCGACAGCAAGTACACCTTCAACTACCACGCGATGAAGTCGCTCAACGACGACGTGCAGATGCGCAGCGATTGGCTGCTGCCGATCTGCGGCGGCAGCGAACGCCTGAAACGCGACGGCAAGAAAGCGCATCCGACGCAGAAGCCCGAAGCGCTGCTGCATCGCGTGCTGCTCGCCGCGACCAAGCCTGGCGATCTGGTGCTCGACCCGTTCTTCGGCAGCGGCACGACCGGCGCGGTCGCTAAGCGGCTCAATCGCCGTTTCATCGGCATCGAACGCGAGAAGGACTATGCGCGGCTGGCGCGCGAGCGCGTTGCCACCGTGACGCCGGCGGCGGCCGAGGATATCGCGACGGCCGAGAAACGCAGCGAGCCGCGCGTGCCGTTCGGTGCACTGGTCGAGAACGGCTTCCTGAAGCCGGGCGATGTGCTGTTCGACGCCTCGCGCCGCTGGACCGCCAAAGTGCGCGCCGATGGCACGGTGATTTCGGCCGAGACCAAAGGCTCCATCCACAAGGTGGCGGCCGAAGTGCAAGGCGCCGCCGCCTGCAACGGTTGGGCGTTCTGGCACATCGACGTCAAAGGACGCGCCGTGCCGATCGATGTGCTGCGGCAGAAGTACCGCGCCGAAATGGGCCCGGCCGTCTAGGCGGGCGCCTCGGCGTTCCGCGCCCAGGCAATCACCTTCTTCATCACACTGGGTAGGGCGTGGTCCCTGAAACGATTGGGCGCAACCCAAATGCCGTTGCGCGCGGCCGCGCCGTTCGCCGTCGCTGCAAGTATCACGAGCTCGAGATCGAAATGCGTGAAGCCGTGCGCCACCGTGCCGGGCACGCGCCGCCAGCGCGCCTTGAGTGGCGCCGCTTTGGCCGCCTCGCGGTCATCCCAAGGCTTGGCGCGCCAATCGGTCGACGGCACTTCCATCATGCCGCCGAGCAGGCCGTTCGGCGGACGGCGGCGTAAAAGCACGGCACCCGACTCATTGACTGCCCAGAAGGCGACGCCATGCCGCCGCGGCTTCACCGGCTTGGCGACGCGGCGCGGCAACGTCTCGGCAATTCCCTGAGCGTGCGCCCGGCAATCCGCCTGCCACGGACACGTGTTGCAGCGCGGTTGCTTCGGCGTACAGACCGTGGCGCCCAGATCCATCAGCGCCTGGGCGAAATCACCGGGCCGGTCGGCCGGCACCAGTGCCACGGCATATTCCCGGAGCCGCGACTTGGCGGTCGGCAAGGGCGTCCGCACGTTATGGAGCCGCGCCAGGACGCGCTCAGCATTGCCATCGACGGCCGCGGCTGGGCGCCCGAAGGCGATGGCCGCGATCGCCGCCGCCGTGTAGGCGCCGACACCCGGCAACTCGCGCAAGCCGGCTTCGCTGTCGGGGAAGAAGCCGCGCGCAACGACCGCACGCGCACAGGCGTGGAGGTTGCGCGCCCGCGCGTAATAACCAAGCCCCTGCCAGGCGTGGAGCACGTCCTCGAGCTCGGTCCGTGCCAGCGCGTCGATGGTCGGCCAGCGGGCGAGAAACCGTTCGTAATACGGTCCGACCGCGGCGACCGTGGTCTGTTGCAGCATGATTTCGCTGAGCCAGACGCGATAGGGATCGGCGGCTTTGCCCGGCCGCGCGCGCCAGGGCAGCACACGGCGATGCCGGTCGTACCAAGCGAGCAGCGACGCCGACAGATCGGCGGCGGGAGGGAGCATCGACGGAGCGCGCTTCACGCTTTATCCTGCCACGAGCGCAAGGAGGTTACGAGTTGGCCGGCAAATCGAACGACGCCAATCCGCGGCGCGGCGCGATGCGGGCGCTGGCAGCAGACGTGCCGCACATCGTCAAGCCAGCGTTAGGCAAGCGCGGCTTTGCCGAGGGCCAGCTGGTGGCGCAATGGGCGGAGATCGTCGGCGCCGACCTCGCGCAGCGGATGATGCCGGAAAAGCTCGCATTTCCCCTGGGCGCACGTCGCGACGGCACGCTGCGGCTGCGCGTGGCGCCTGGATTCGCGCTTGAGGCGCAGCATCGCGAGCCGCAGATCCTCGAACGGCTCAACGCCTTTTTCGGCTACCGCGCCTTGGCGCGGCTCGTCCTAGTCCAGGGTCCGCTGCCGGCAGAACGTATGACTGTGCCGCGCCGCCGTCGCGATCTCGCGGCGAACGAACAAGCGGCCTTGGCACAACGAGTCGCCGGCATCGCCGATAGCGAGTTGCGCGACGCGCTGACGCGACTCGGTGAAGCGGTGATCGGAACCGCGCGCGACAAAGTTCGCTGAGCGGCTTTTCTCCGACTCGACTGCGGCGCTTTGCTTGAACTGCCGCCGCGCAAGCCCTAGCATCGAGCCGTTTTTAGGCTGTGGAGTTGTTCATGCGTTTCTACCGGCTGATCTTTGCCGCTGCGATCGCGATCGCCGCACTGCAATTCGCCGTGCTTCCGGCGCGCGCCGCTGACGCGCCGACGCTGCAGGCCGACGATCACATTCTCGGCAACAAGAACGCGCCGAATACGATCTTCGAATACGCGTCGCTCACGTGCCCGCATTGTGCCGCGTTCGCGAGCGACACGCTGCCGAAGCTGCAGAAGGATTGGATCGATACGGGCAAGGCCAAGCTGGTGTACCGCGATTTCCCGCTCGATCAGTCGGCGGCGGTCGCTTCGACGATCGCGCGCTGCTTCCCGGCCGAGCGCTATTTCCCGTTCATCGAGACGCTATTTCAGACGCAGCGCGAATGGGCCCAGGGTAGTGAAGCGGCGACCAAGACGGCGCTCGCCCGCATCGCCAAGCTCGGCGGCATGAGCCAAGCGCAGTTCGACGCTTGCGCGGCCGACCAGAAAAACACCGATGCTGTGCTCAATTCGCGGCTCGTCGGGCAGAACCAATACGGCATTGATTCGACGCCCACCTTCTTCGTCAACGGCACCAAGGTGGTCGGCGATGTGCCTTATGACGAGTTCGTCAAATACCTCGAAGCCAAATCCGGCGCGGCGGCGCCAGACCGGGCTGGCCCAGCAACGGCGGCGAATGATTTCCATCGTGGTGTGATCGCCACGGTCCGGAGCTGGCTCGGCTCGCTCATGTCGCGTACCTAAAGCCCGCAGTCCGATCGTGCATTTCGCCAAACTCCGGCTCTCCGGCTTCAAATCCTTCGTCGACCCGACCGAGCTCGTGATCGAACCCGGCATGACCGGGATCGTCGGGCCGAA
>Ga0187815_10000806_pt1 | contig 14933 bp, 16 predicted proteins | sample NC_S_5_FD_132962 | JGI IMG/M metagenome (GOLD analysis project Ga0187815, IMG submission 132962) | Wetland sediment microbial communities from Neuse River Estuary, North Carolina, USA - ASW-S_5 | ecosystem: Environmental > Aquatic > Freshwater > Wetlands > Sediment | place: USA: North Carolina...
ACCAAGACCGGGAACGACGCCGGCGCCAGTCCCGATCTCGATGCCGATATCCGCCAGTTGCGGGCCGATATCGCCAAGCTGACGGAACAGCTCAATACGACCAGGGAGCACTCCTACAACACCGCCCGACGCGCCGCGAAGGAGGGGGTGGAGCAGCTCAAGGTGCATGGCGAGGCCGCCATGGAAGGGCTGCGCAGCAATGCCAGGGACATCGAGGAGCAGATCCGGTCGACGGTCCGGGAAAAGCCCGTGACCTCGCTGGCCATCGCCGCCGGCGTCGGCTTCCTTTTCGCGCTGATGTCGCGTCGCTGAAGACGTGGCAAAGGCAACTACGCTCGCGTCGCTGATTGCAAGTTTCGCCTCCGGCGAGACCGGGGTGGCCGTGCGTCGATTGCGGCGCGCGGCGATGGCTTATCTGCTGGCAGGCGTCGCCTTGGCCTGCGGCATCGGCTTTCTGATCGGCGCCGGCTATATTCTGGCCTCGCGACGCTACGGCTCGCTCGAGGCGTCGCTGGCGTTCGGCATCGGCTTCATCGTGCTGGCCGGCATCATCGTGCTCATCCACAAGCTGTTGGCAGGCAGCCGCCGGCGCCAGGAGGCACAGCGGCGCAGCCGGGACATGACCGCCATGATGGTGGCTTCGGCTTTGGCCGTGCTGCCGTCCCTGCTGCGCAAGCAGGCGGGGCTGGGTGCCGTCGTCGCGCCCGTGATCGCTGCCGTCGCCTACGCCATATATCGGGAAAACAGGCCGAAGCGCCCGCCGCCGGACGGCGAGGGATAGAGCATGGTCCCGAAAAGTTGCAGACTTTTCGGACAAGGTCAGGCTTCAAGAAAAAAGCCAGAGCCTTTCAGTTTTCTTCCAGCGGCATCGAGATTTCGGCGCGCACGCCATCCCGCCGGAATTCGTGCTTGACCTCGCTGGACAGGATCTTGGAGAGGCTGCGGCGGATGAGGATCGAGCCGAAGCCGTAGCGGTTTGGCTGCTCGACGGGCGGCCCGCCCCGTTCCAACCAGGTCAGCACCAGTCGCCGCGCATGGCGCCCGCCATCCACTTTCCAGCTCAGTTCGACCACGCCGGCGGGGGCGGACAAGGAGCCGTGCTTGAGCGCGTTGCCGGCCAGTTCGTGCAGGATGAGCCCCAGCCCCAGCGCCTGGTCGGGCGACAGCAGAAGATGCTCGCCGTTGATGCGAATGCGCGGATTGTCGGCATCGTCGAACGGCTTGACTTCGAGCCGGATCAGTTCCGACAGGGCAATGCCGCGCCATTCGCGATCGGAGAGCAGGCCGTGCGCCAGGCCAAGCGCCCGCAGGCGGCCGCTGAATGCCTCCAGAAACTGAGCGGGGTCGTGGGCGTGGCGGACGGTCTGGGTGGCCAGCGCCTGGACAGTCGCCAGCGTGTTCTTCACGCGGTGGTTCAATTCCCGCAGCAGCAGCCTTTGCCGTTCCTCGCCGGATTTGCGCTCGCTGACATCGTAGTTCACGCCGATGACGAGAAGCGGGTTGCCGTCCTCGTCGCGTTCGATGACGCGGCCACGCGCGGCAAGCCAGCGCGTCGGATGCGTGCCGGCGATCCTGTATTCGCCGACATAGTCCTCGTCGCCGGCCAGTGAGGCGCGGAATGCGCTTTCCGCCCCCTTGGCGTCGCGGCGGTCGATGGCGCGGAAGATGCGGCGGGCCGTCAGGCGCGACGTCGCGGGCAGATTGAGCAGCTTGGCAAGCAGCGCGTCACATTCGATCGTGTCGGTGCCGACATCCCAGGCCCAGCTCGCCAGCGACGCGGCCTCGACGGCGATGACGCGGCGTTTTTCTTCCCGCGCCAGCGCCGCGCGCGCCAGTATCCCGACCCGGTGTTCCTCCTTGAGCGCAAACAGGCTCGACGCCAGCGACGCCAGCGCGCGCAGCTGATCCAGCCTGCCCGGCTCCGGGCGGGCGCCGGGTGTGGTATCGAAAACGCACAGAGTGCCGATGCGCTCGCCCGATACGTTGATCGGCGCTCCGGCATAGAAGCGCACCTTATAGCCGCTGGTGACCATCGGATTGCCGGCAAAGCGCGGGTCCGCGGCCGCATCCGTCACAACCATGACATCGTCGGAATCGGCAATGGCGTGGGCGCAGAAGGACAGAAAGTTCGGCACCTCGGCGATATCGGTGCCGTAGCAGGATTTGAACAACTGACGCTCGGCGTCGACCAGGCTGATGAAGGCGAAGGGCGCATCCATCAGCGCGGCAGCGAGCATGGTGAGGCGGTCGAAATCGGCGTCGGCGGCCTCATGATCGACATCGAGGCTGTGCAGCACCGCCCTGCGGCGATCGTCGTTCACCGCGAGCAGAACCTCGGCTGGTAGACCGGGAGCGTTCCTCAGCTTGCTCTGCACTTTAGCCTCAACGGGTTCCCCGGCATGAATGCAAGCACGAGCTGCAATCGTTGAAAAGCCGTTTCGCACGGGGAGGGAACCTCAGTCTGGTGAAAACATTGAGCCAGGGAAAGGGGTAATTCCGCCTCCCGACATGGAGACTGGCATTGACCAAAACAATTCCCGCCGAAAAGGCGCGTCAGGGGCGCCGAGGCCGTCAGGTGCTTCTCGTGCTTGTTTGCGCGCTCATTCTTGCCGCCGTGGCCTGGGTGGCGGCGGAGTATTATGGCCGCGCGATCGAGACGCCCGCAACACAGAGCCAGGATCTGGGCAAATAGCGCCCACGCGCCAGCGAAGGCGGCCACGCTTCCCGTCGGAGAGGCTGGCGCCACATGGCTCTGCTGCGTTGCGATGGGGTGCAGCCGGGTAGGTGCCGTCCGTTTCATGGCGTGGCGATGGGCCTCGGGATCGTCGCTCTACAATCCCGGCCCTGAAGCCTTTCCGATGTTGCCGCGCATGCCGAATCCCGGCTGCCGAAACGGCATGATACCGCTGTAGGATACATTGCTCACTTCCCCCGGTTTCCAGGCGAAAGACGCTTTCCTCCCCGCGTCTTCCGAAAGAATGTCGCGCTCCAAACGAGGCAGCCGGCAAATGGTTCCGAAAAAAATTTGCAAATGCATATAACGCGCCTCCGCAAGGGACGCCGCGCCGGGACAGGGAGAAAAATCGGAACTGCTCCCGGGACCATGACGTTGTCGATACATGAATGCCACGCCTCAGCCTCCTCGCAACGTTTGCGACCGAAGCGCGGCAGTGCACAAAATTCACGACAAGGAGACGATATCATGTTCCGCAAGCTTTTGGCTACGACCGCCATTGCAACTCTGCTGACGACCGCCGCCTATGCGCAGGACACGAAAGCTCCGGCTCCCGTCAGCCCCGCCCCGATGGGCCAGGGTGCGGAGAACGCGCCCGTCAAACATGTCGGGAGCCATCTTGCCAGCAATCTGATCGGCGAGAAGGTCTATAACGGAACCAGCGAGGACGCCGAGAACATCGGCAAGGTCAACGATCTGGTGATCGCGCCGGACGGCAAGGTCGAGTCCCTGGTTGTGGGTGTCGGCGGGTTCCTTGGCCTTGGCGAGAAGAATGTCGCCATCAGTTATTCCGATGCGAGCCAGGCCGAGAAGAACGGCGACCGCTGGCTGGTGGTGAGCGCCAGCAAGGAGCAGCTGCAGACGCTGCCTGATTTCGACCGCCGCGCCTATGATCCCACACCGGCCACGGCCAGCGACACCACGGCGCCTTCCGGCGGCATGGCGCAGGCCCCGTCCAGCGGCGGCGGCACGATGGCGCCGGTTGCTCCCTCCAACGACAACACCGCACAGGCGCCCGCGCAGACGGACAACAGCACCACCGCGGCCATCGACAAGTCGCAGCTTACGCCCATGCCGATGGGCGAGATCCGTTCCGAACAGTTGACCGGCACCACCGTCTACGGCTCGGAGGATGCCAAGGTCGGCAAGATCGGCGATGTCGTGCTGTCGGGCGACGGCAAGGTCGATGCGGTGATCATTGATGTTGGCGGTTTCCTCGGCGTCGGATCGAAGGAGGTTGCCGTCGGGATGGACAAGCTCGCCTTCATGACCGACAAGGACGGCAACAAATATCTCTACACCAACTTTACCAAGGATCAGCTCAAGGCCCAGCCGGCCTATGACAAGAGCACCTATTCGGAAAAGCGCGACGAACAGCGCATGATCATCCAGCAGTAGCGTTGTGAATGGCGAAGAAGGCCCGTGCCGGCTCCGGCGCGGGCCTTTTTGCATCAGGGCCTGTAGGCGAGGGGACCTTCGTCCGTGAGCTCCACCAGCGCCAGCGACTGGTCGAGATGGCGCGCGCGCCAGGCAAGCAGCCGCTCGGCGAATTCCAGCCGCATGCCGATGAAAGCCGGATCGTCGGCGAGATTGCGCAGCTCGCCCGGGTCTTCCTCAAGATCGAACAGCAACGGCGGCAACCCGCCGCCGAAATGGACATATTTGAAGCGCTCGCCGCGGATGACGGCAAGATTGCAGTCGCGCGGGCCGATGCCGAAATGCCGCTCCGCAGTGCTTTTCGCCACCGAGCGGAAGTCGAACTCCCAGTGCGCCGCATCGCGCCAGTTTTTCGGCGTCTCTCCTTCGATGAAGGGTTTTAGCGAGTTTCCATCGAGATGGACGGGCAGGTCCCCGCCCATGAGGTCGAGCAGTGTCGGCATGACATCGACGGCTTCGGTGAAGCGATCGACCTTGCTGCCCGAGGCTGCCTTGCGGCTCGGGTCGCGGATGATGAGCGGGATATGATAGCTCTGGTCATGAAAGCCGCCTTTGCCGAGCATGAAGTGGTCGCCCATCATCTCGGCATGGTCGGAGGTCAGCACGATGATGGTGTCTTCCCACACGCCGGCGGCCTTCAACGCGGCCCAGATGCGACCGAGCTGCGCGTCCATCTCCGAAATCATGCCGTAGTAGAGCGCCCTGATCTGCCGGAAATTTTTGTCCCCCCAGTCGCGCACCTTGCCCTCAGTGCCTGGAATGAATTTCGAGCGCTTCTGCTGCTCGTATTCATAGGCGAGATAGGGATGGGTTGCCGCTTCGTCCTCCCAGCCGCCAGCCTGATGGAAGGCTGGTCCATCGACGGGATCATACATCGTGTTGTAGGGCTCAGGCACGATGAAGGGCGGATGCGGGCTGATGAAGGACAGATGCGCGAACCAGCTTTGCGCCTTTTCCTGCTCGCCCAGCCAGCGGACGAATTCGCCGGCGATGAAGGCGGCCGGCGTCTCGTCCTTCGAGTAGACAGGCGCGGCGTTGGTCGCGCCGTTACCGGCAACGCCACCGGCGGGGCGATGGATGTCCGGGCTGCCGGCGCCGGTATCGACGCCGCGCTGTGCCAGCCAGGAGAGCCATTGCTTCTGGTGCTCGGGCAACAGCTGGCGCACCGAAAAGCCGGGCAGCACGCCTTCATAGCTGCGCAGGAAGGGATCGCCGGGCACCAGAAGCTTCGGGTCGGGCGAAACGTCGGTATAGCCGAACAGCGTCGGGTCGTAGCCGAGGCGGCGGGCGGCTAGTGCGATGTTGTCGTGGCGGGAATCCAGTGGCGTGCCGTTGCGGCAGACGCGGTTGTTCATCTGGTAGAGGCCGGTGTAGAGGCAGGCGCGCGCCGGCGAGCACGGGGCCGCACCCCCGAAATGCCGACGAAACAGCACGCCCTCGGCCGCGAGCGCGTCGGCATTGGGCGTCTTGACCACGCCGTGCCCGGCGGCCGAAAGGCACTCGCCGCGCCACTGGTCGCAGGTGATCAGAAGAATGTTCGGACGATTGCCTTTGCCTGCCACCTGAGCCTCCCTGACATCTGTCAAAACCTTGGAGCGGAATTTTTGACGGCGCGCAAGCGTCGGTGGTTCCCGTTGTGAACGCCTTCCATATATTGTTCGATGAATGGAGACGGTCCATCGCGCAGCCGACATCTTTCCCTTTACGCCTGTCGACCGACATATGAGGGCGAGACAGGCAGCCACGGCTGCGAACGAAAGGGAGTATCGACATGCTGGACCAGATCAGGGGCCTGCATCACGTCACCTCGATGGCCAAGGATGCGCGCCAGAACAATGATTTCTTCACGCACAAGCTCGGCCTGCGCCGGGTCAAGAAGACCGTGAATTTCGACGCGCCGGACGTCTATCATCTCTACTACGCCGACGAGCAGGGCACGCCCGGCACGGTGATGACCTATTTTCCGTTCCCCAATATCGGCAAGGGCCGTCCCGGCACCGGCGAAGTGGGAAAGACGGTGTTTTCGGTGCCCGAAGGCACGCTCGGCTATTGGGAAAAGCACTTTGCGGAGCAGGGCGTCACGGGCCTGAAGCGCGAGACGCTGTTCGGCGAAAACCGCCTCGACTTCGACGGGCCCGATGGCGACGGCTTCGCGCTGGTCGAGGTGCGCGACGACAAGCGGCTGCCCTGGCTGAAGGGCGGCATTCCCGGCGAGGACGCCATCCATGGCTTCCACTCGGTGTCGCTGCGCCTGAAGGATGCCGGCGCGACCGAGGAGCTGCTGAAGTTCATGGGCTACGAGGTGGTCGACACCGCCGGCAATGTGAAGCGCCTGGCGGTGAAGGACGGCAACGGCGCCGACTTCGTCGACATCGAAACCTTGCCCGGCGTGTCCTACGCCGATCTCGGCGCCGGCTCGGTGCACCACGTGGCCTTCGCGGTCGAGAACCGCGCCAAGCAGCTCGAGGTGCGCAAGGCGCTGATGGATACCGGCTTCCAGGTGACGCCGGTGATCGATCGCGACTATTTCTGGGCGATCTATTTCCGCACTCCCGGCGGCGTGCTGTTCGAAGTCGCGACCAACGAACCCGGTTTCGACCGCGACGAGGACACCGCCCATCTCGGCGAGGCGCTGAAGCTGCCGTCCCAGCACGCGCATCTGCGCCCGTGGCTGGAGAAGACCCTGGAACCGCTGGGCGACTGAGCGGCCCGGTTCCCGCTTCAGGGTTATCGCATGGATGCTATCTTAACCGGCCTCACCCCAGATCCCTCCCCCTTGCGGGCAGGGCAATCGCATTGTGGCACGGCCTACCCCCACTCCGCCTCGCTCCGCTCGGCACCTCTCCCCCTCAAAAGGGGAGAGGAAGGGTGGCAGCCTTGCGGACGGAGTTCCTCTCCCCCGTCGAGCGGGGGAGAGGTGGTTTGCGAAGCAAACCGGAGTGGGGGTCGAACGCCATATGCGGTTGCCCTGTCCACAGAGGGCAGGGGTGGCGGTCATTTCAAGTGAAAGGGCATCCAGACGGAATGGGACATGAAGCCCATACAGGAGAACGACATGGCAAAAGACAGCTATATCTACACGCCGCTGCCCGGCAATCCGAACGGGCCGCTGCTTTTCCTCTTTCACGGCACCGGCGGCAATGAAAACCAGATGCTGGGGCTGGCGCTGGACCTGTTGCCGGGCGTGGCGGCGATCTCGCCGCGCGGCGACGTTTCGGAATATGGCGCGGCCCGCTTCTTCCGCCGCACGAGCGAGGGCGTCTATGACATGGACGACCTCGCCACGCGCACGGCCAGGATGGCGGATTTCATCAAGGCGCATGTCGCCGAGACGAAGCCCTCGTCGGTTCTCGGCATCGGCTTTTCCAACGGCGCCAACATCCTCGCTTCGGTGCTGTTCGCCGAGCCGGAGCTGTTCGATGCCGCGATCCTGATGCATCCGCTGATCCCGTTCGAACCGAAGGTGAACGGCAGCCTTGCCGGCAAGCGCGTCCTCATCACCGCTGGGCGTCGCGACCCGATCTGCCCGCCGCAGCTGACGACGCGGCTGGACAGCTATTTGCGGGCGGACGGCGCGGATGTCACACTGGAATGGCACGAGGGCGGCCACGAGATGCGACAGAACGAGCTTGTCGCGGCCAGGGCGTTTCTGGCGCCCTATCGCCTGGAGCAGAAGCAGGAGAGCGCGACGTGACGCAGACGACTTCGGAAATCGAGCTTGAGAACAACGGCACGCGCGGCCGCTACGTGCTGCGCGCACCGGACGGCGCGGAGGCCGAAATGACCTTCACGCGCGTGGGCGAGCATCAGCTCATCATCGACCACACCGGCGTGCCGGATGCGTTCCGGGGGCAGGGCGCGGGCCTGAAGCTGGTCACCCGTGGGGTCGAGGACGCGCGCGCGGCGGGCTTGAAGATCATCCCGCTCTGCCCCTTCGCCGCCGCGCAGTTCCGCCGCCATCCCGAATGGGCGGATGTGCTGAAGAGGTGAGCGCCACATCATCGGCGGCCCTTGCCGGGGCCGCCGGGCGCGCTTTGCCGGGCTCAATCCATCTTGTTCGCCGCGCCGGCTCCGCTAGAGCGACAGGCATTCTGACGAATGCTATTCCGTCGCTCTAGCTGTTTTCTTAGCTGCATTTGTGCGACGCCAGACGATTCCGTCTGGCTGCAAAATGCTCTACACAAAGGCCATGTCCAAGACCACACCCGCCACGCTGGCGCTGACCAAAGCCGGCATAGCCTTCACCTCGGCCACCTATGACTATGATGCCAATGCCGAGCGCGTCGGCCTCCAGGCCGCCGAGGCGATGGGGGTTCCGGCCTCGATCGTGCTGAAAACGCTGATGGTCGAGGTTGACGGCAAGCCGGCCTGCGTGGTGGTGCCCTCCGATCAGGAGGTCAACATGAAGAAGGTCGCCGCCGTCTTCGACGGCAAGTCGGCCAACATGATGAAGCCGGCCGACGCCGAGCGGCTGACCGGCTACAAGGTCGGTGGCATCAGCCCCTTCGGCCAGCGCAAACAGGTGCCGACGGCCATCGAGGAAATGGCGACGCTGGAGGACAAAATTTTTCTCAATGGCGGCCAGCGGGGTCTGCAGATCCGCATGCGCCCGGACGATCTTGTTCAGGCGCTGGGCGCCAGGGTGGCGGATCTCATAAGGTGAGACCAGCAGCATTGCCATTTCATGAGGACGCCCTCTTGAAGAGAACGACCTAGTTGGACGACAACCGAAACGCTCCGCTGCGAACCGCCTCGATCACCTTCTTCAGCGTTTCCTGGGGGCTGTCCCCATCTGTTCGAAGAACATGCCGTTCAAGCTCTGCCAGCGCAGCTAGCTGCTGATAGAGCGCCGTGATCGGTTCGGGATCAGTCAGCGTATCCCCGCCGCGTTCCTGGCAGCGTTGGATCGCAACATCCAGCGCCGGGCGAAGGACGACGTAGTGGAGCGGCACAGTAACTGCTCTGAAGGGTGGCAAGAACCATGGGCCGATGATCCCGTCCACCACCACGAAAAAGCCGCCGGCGGCATATCCATTCGCCGCCTTAGCCAAAACGTCGATCACCGCCCTGTTCTGGTCATGGGCTTCCGGTAAATAGGGCGCGATTGCGCCATTCTTGATGAAGTGCCAGAAATCGTCGGAGTGAAGATGCACCTTTGGCGACCCTGGCTCCAAGGCGAGGGCCCGGGAGGTCGTCGTTTTTCCGGATCCTGGCGAGCCAGTCAGGATCAGAACTTCACCTGCAAAATCAATCATGCCTTCGCTTATCGCAACATGTGCAATGTTTCCAGGGCTGCTTTGGCCAAGGAGGCAATGAAAGGCAATTCTCGCCTCGCGCGGCCACGCCCCCTCACCCCCGCCAAACACCCTCTTTCCTGAGATCCTCCATCGTCCGCGAAATGCCCTCGCGCAGTATGCCCACCATATCGTCGATCTGTTCTTTGGTGATGATGAGCGGCGGCGACATCACGCACATATTGATCAGCGGTCGCACCAAGAGGCCGAGCTCGTGGCAATGCGCGTCGATGCGCATGCCGACATTCTTGTCCAGCTCCAGCGGGTTCCTGCTTTCGCGGTCGGCCACGCATTCCACGCAGGCCATCAGGCCGAGCCCGCGCACCTCGCCCACCAGCGGCAGCTCTTCGAGCGTCTTCAGCTGCGCCTGGAAATAGGGCGCCACGGCCTGCGCATGGGCAAGAATGCCGCCTTCGAGCAGGTCGAGATTCTTCAGCGCAACTGCGCAGCCTATCGGGTGGCTCGAATAGGTCAGGCCGTGGGCATACATGGCCGAGGGGTGGTTGGAGCGGCGCAGCTCCTCCAGCAGGCGCTCGGACACGATCATGCCGCCGAGCGGGAAATAGCCCGAGGTCACGCCCTTGGCGAAGGTGATGATGTCGGGCTCGATGCCGAACACGTCCTCGGACGCAAAAACATGGCCGAGGCGGCCGAAGGCCGTGACGACCTCGTCGGAGACGTAAAGAATGTCGTTGTCGCGGCAGATTTTGCGGATGCGCGGCAGATAGCCCTCCGGCGGCACGATGACGCCGCCCGAGGCCTGCACCGGCTCGCCCACGAAGGCGCCGATCTTGTCGGCGCCGATGCGCTTCACCGTTTCCTCGAACTCGGCCACCAGCCTGTCCGTGAAGGCTGCAATGCTCATGCCCGCCGGCCGGCGGAACGGGTCGGGCGACGACAGCTTTATCACCAGATCGTCGGCGCCATCCATCCAGTCGCGGTCGCGCGGACGGCCGTTCAGCGAGGCCGACAGATAGGTCGAGCCGTGATAGGCGCCGCCGCGCGACAGGATCAGCTTCTTCTCCGGCCGGCCGCGCACATTGTTGTAGAACTGCATGAAGCGCAGCGCGCTTTCCACCGCGGATGAACCGCCGGTGGTGAAGAAGACGTGGCTGAGATCGCCCGGCGCGTGGCTCGCGATGCGCTCGGCCAGCACGGCGGAGGCCTCGTTCATCGTGTACCAGGGCGTGTTGTATGAGAGCTGCATGGCCTGGTCGTACATGACCCGCGCCAGTTCCTCGCGGCGATGGCCGACATTGGTGCACCACATGCCCGCCGGCCCGTCGATCAGCTTCTTGCCGGTGCCGTCGATGATGTAGATGCCGTCGCCCTCGCCGATCAGGCTGCGCGCCTCCGCGCCGATCTCGCCGGCGGTCGGCCAGGGCTGCACCAGATGGCGCCTGGCGAGATCCACCGCCTCGTCGCCGGTCAGTGCCGCGCCGGCTTTCGACTTCATCATGTCCTGTGCCGCAGCCATCTTTTTCCGCCTTTCGAAAACCCTGTCCCCCGGCGAGACCTCCCGCACCGGGTCGGGTTGCAGATACATTTTGAATGTCCGTTCAATCAATATCACAGAAATAGCGCTTGATTTCAATCGGCGGATAGGCTCATGATGAAGAAAAGCCGGCGCATGCAGGGAACCGTGACGCCGGCAAAGAAAAATGGGAAGGTCATGCAGTACGCAGTCGAACCCGCATATTTGCGCGAGCCGCACCAATGACGGCGGCTGCGGAAGGGTCGCCGCCTCTCTCCTTGAGGCGGCATCGAAGAAATCCCCTTCTGCAATCGGAAGCCGCGCAAGGCTTCGCGCTGATCAGCCCGACATTCCTCTATGCGCTGGTGCTTCTGGTGGTGCCGATCCTTGTGGTGGTCGCTCACAGTTTCTGGACGCAGAACTATCTCACCATCGATCGCACCTTCACGCTGGAAAACTACCGCATCGCGCTGACCGAGCCGATCTATCGCGACCTGCTGGTGCGCTCGCTATGGATTTCCCTGCTGGTCAGCTTCTTCACGGTGGTGCTGGCCTATCCGATCGCCTTCTACATCTCGTTCCATGGCGGGCGGCACAAGGGGCTCTGGCTGTTCCTCATCACCATCCCCTTCTGGACCAGCTATCTGCTGCGCGTGATGTCGTGGAAGGTGATCCTCGGCTATAACGGCGTGCTGAATTCGGGCCTGATGGGGCTTGGCCTGATCAGCGAGCCGTCGACGGCGCTGCTCTACAACACCAGCGCCGTGGTCATCACGCTCACCCATGCCTGGGCGGCCTTCGCCATCCTGCCGATCTTCGTGTCGCTGGAAAAGATCGACCGCTCGCTGATCGAGGCAGCGACCGACCTCGGCGACGGGCCGCTGCGCCGCTTCCTGCGCATCACCCTGCCGCTGTCGGTGCCGGGCATCGTCTCGGCCATCCTCATCGTCATGATCCCGACCGTGGGCGACTTCGTCACGCCCAAACTGGTCGGCGGCAAGGATGGGGTGATGATCGCCAACGCCATTCAGGCGCAGTTCGGAAAGGGGGCCAACTGGCCGCTGGGCGCCGCCCTTTCGGTGACGACCATGGCCGTGGTGACGGCGATGGCGGCGGCCACGGTGCTCATCATCCGCTCGGCGGCGAGGATGGCGCGATGACCGCGATACGCAACCTCCTGTCGCGCTGGCTGCCGGCCTACGCCTTTGTCTACATCGTCTTTCTCTATCTGCCGGTCGTGTTCCTGCCGATCTTCTCGGTCAACACCTCGGCCTCGCCGAAATTCCCGCTCGCGGGGCTCACGCTGCAATGGTATCGCGACCTGCCCAACACGCCCGCCCTGATCGATGCCACCCGCAACAGCCTGATGGTGGGCGTCTCGGCCGCGCTGCTCTCCACCATTCTGGGCATCTGCGCGGCGCGCGCCATCACGCGCTATCGCTTTCCGGGCCGGCGCGCCATCAACGGGCTCATCATGGCGCCGCTGGTGCTGCCGGAAATCATCCTGGCCGTTTCGATGCTGCTCGTGATGCTGCAGCTCGGCCTCAGCCTGTCGCTGGTCACGGTGGTGCTCGGCCATGTGCTGGTGTGCATTCCCTATTCGCTCAGCGTGCTGACCTCCGGCTTCGAGGGGTTCGACCGCAGCCTGGAGGAAGCTTCCGCCGACCTTGGCGAAACCGCTTTCGGCACCTTCCGGCGGGTGACGCTGCCCATGGTGGCGCCGGCCATCATCTCCAGCCTGCTGGTGTCCTTCACCATCTCGCTCGATGAGTTCATCATGGCCTTCTTCCTCACCGGCACCGAGCCGACGCTGCCGATCTACATCTGGGGCCAGCTGCGCTTCGCCTCAAAATTGCCCGGCGTGCTGGCGCTCGGCACGCTGCTGCTGGTCGGCTCGTTCCTGCTTCTCACCATCGCCGAAGTGCTGCGCCGCCGCGCCGCGCGCCGCACCCAGAACACCGGAGGCGCCTTTGCCTGACCTGCCGATGCCCGAACAGACCACCAGCGATCGCACGATGATCGAGATTTCGCATGTCACGCGCAGCTACGGTGCGTTCAAGGCGCTGGACGACGCCTCGCTGACCATCCGCGAAGGCGAGTTCTTCTCCTTGCTCGGGCCTTCCGGCTGTGGCAAGACCACGCTCTTGAGGATGATAGCCGGCTTCGACAACCCGACCAGCGGCACCATCGCGGTGGGCGGCCAGCAGATGGCAGGCATTCCGGCCAACCGGCGACCCACCAATATGGTGTTCCAGAGCTACGCCATCTTCCCCCATCTCAATGTCGAGCAGAACGTCGCCTATGGGCTGAGGCGCCTGAGGCTCGGCGCTGCGGAAGAAAAGCGCCGCGTCGAGGAGGCGCTGGCGCAGGTCTCGCTGACCGGGCTGGGAAAACGCGGCGCCACCGAGCTTTCCGGCGGCCAGCGGCAGCGCGTGGCGCTGGCCCGCGCGCTCGTCATGCGGCCCAAAGTGCTGCTGCTCGACGAGCCGCTCTCGGCGCTGGACAAGAAGCTGCGCGAGCAGATGCAGGTGGAGCTGCGCCGGCTGCAGCAGGCGGTGGGTATCACGTTTATCCTGGTCACCCACGACCAGTACGAGGCGTTGGCCATGTCCGATCGCATCGCGGTGATGTTCGGCGGGCGCATCGCGCAGGTCGCCTCGCCCAAGGAGATCTACCAACGTCCCGTGAACCGGCAGGTGGCCGACTTCCTCGGCGGCATGAATTTCGTCAAGGCCGAGATCGTGGAGGAAAACGGCTCCTCGCTGGTGGTCGATACGCTGGGCTTCGGCCGCGTCAAGACCGAGAAGCCGAAGGCTTTCGTGCGCAACGGCGGCGGCGCCACGCTGGGCATCCGGCCCGAGCGGCTGCGCGTCTTGTGGGACGATGCCACTTCGAAACACGAGGTGGCCGGCCGGGTCATCGAGCGTCACTATTTCGGCGAGATCACCCATCTGATCGTGGAAATACCGGGGCTGGAAAAGCCGCTTTCGGTGACCGAGACCAACGATTTCGGCGCGGACGACATTCCCGTCGGTGCACCCATCCGGCTCGCCTACGATCCCGACGCGCTGGTGGCGCTGGCGGATTGAATCCGTTAGTCGTCTCCGCAAGGAGGGGAGGCAGCCGCATGACGATCACCGCCATCGATCACCTGCAACTCGCCATGCCGGCGGGCCGCGAGGAAGAAGCGCGGCGCTTCTATGAAGGCCTGCTCGGCATCCCCGAAGTGCCAAAGCCGGCGGCGCTCGCCGGGCGCGGCGGTTGCTGGTTCGAGTTCGGCACAGTGAAGATACATCTCGGCGTCGAGACGGATTTCGTGCCGGCGCGCAAGGCGCATCCGGCCCTGGTGACCGACGACCTTCCCGCGCTGACGAAGAAACTTGAGGCGGCGGGTGTTCCGGTCTCGCCAGACCACGCGCTTGCCGATGTCGAGCGCTGCTTTGTCAGCGATCCCTTCGGCAATCGAATCGAACTGATCCAGGCCAGAACCAGCAGCTGACGGAATTCATCAGGTGCGTCCTTCGAGGCTCCCCTTCGACAAGCTCAGGGTCGCACCTCAGGATGAGGGATGTTGGAGCCGACAGTCCTCATCTTCATCTTGAGATGAGAGCAAAGCGGGATTCTTCAGAAAACTCGGATGGTGCGAGGATGGGGAACGCTGCGCCAACCTCCCTCATCCTGAGGTGCGAGCCCGCAAGGCGAGCCTCGAAGGACGCACATTTGGACTTCCGGCGCGGCACCGCTGTTCAGGTCGCTTCCTGCAAATCGGCCAGCACCTTGCGCGCCCCGATCCGGCCGGCCACGATCGCGCCTTCGATATAGCCGGGGAATGACGGCGACAGCTCCGACGACGCGAAATGCACCGGCGGGGCGCCGGCCAGAAGCACCTTTTCGGCATCCGTGGCGCGGACGTCGAGGATAAGATCGCTATAGGCGCCGCCGCTCCAGGCATCGTCGATCCAGTTTCGAGAGCTGAAGTCGAGCACTTCGCCCG
>Ga0187815_10000807_pt1 | contig 14925 bp, 20 predicted proteins | sample NC_S_5_FD_132962 | JGI IMG/M metagenome (GOLD analysis project Ga0187815, IMG submission 132962) | Wetland sediment microbial communities from Neuse River Estuary, North Carolina, USA - ASW-S_5 | ecosystem: Environmental > Aquatic > Freshwater > Wetlands > Sediment | place: USA: North Carolina...
AGACGTGGTCGAGCTCGGCTGCGGAACCGCGTACTTCTCCGCCTGGCTAGCCCGGCGGGGAGCCCGGCCGGCCGGAGTCGACCTCACCGCGGCCCAGCTTGCCACCGCGCGGCGCTGCCAGGAGCGGTCCGGCGTCTTCTTCCCGCTCATCGAGGCCGACGCGGGGGATGTCCCGCTGCCGTCGGGCAGCTTCGACCTAGCCGTGTCGGAGTGCGGTGCGAGCCTGTGGTGCGACCCGGCCCGCTGGGTTCCCGAGGCCGCCCGGCTGCTGCGGGCAGGCGGGCGGCTGGTCTTCCATACCACGAGCGTCCTGGCCGCCGTGTGCTGCCCGGAACCGCCCGGGCCTGCCCGCCGGGAACTGCTGCGCTCGCAGCGGGAGGCACGCCGGCTGGTAACCGCCGAGGGCGGGACAGAGTTCCATCCCGGCTACGGGGAATGGATCACGATCTTGCGGGCCAGCGGCTTCGCCACCGACGACCTCCGCGAGATCTACGCCCCGCCCGATGCCACCGATCACCCCTACTACCAGCTGGCGACCGCAGAATGGGCACGCCAGTGGCCCGTCGAGGAAATCTGGGTCGCCCACCTCGAGCAGTGACACGCGAGCCGGACTGCAAAGCTGAGCCGTCGGCTCGAGATCGCCGATTACGGGCGGCCGTTAGCCAGGGACATCTCGCACAGCGGTGAGCGCAGATCATCCATTATGAGCGACCGCAGGAGTCAATGAAACCAGCGGCGCACGTGCGCCGAACGGCGGTTCGCGTTCACCTTGAAGTCGCGGCCAGTAACCGGCGCGTTGTGATGGTCTCTATGTGGCAAGGTGCCTAGCCGCCTGGCGGTTGCAGCGGCCCCCGGGGCTAGGCGGAGCTGTCAGCCCGATGCGGTTACCGGGCGTCACCTACGGTGAAACGCGGCGACGATGGGTGGCGTGCATGTCCAGGCTGCCGCGGGCGTCCAGGCCTGGGAAGTGGCGCGGCGCGCTTACCCTGGCTCGCAGGATGCGGGAGCGTGGATGAACGCCGCAGAGTACGTGGTGCCGGCCGTGCTGCGCGGCGCCATGTTCGTGCCCGGGCAGGCCCCGGGCCGCCGTGAGCCCGCCCGGGTCACCGCGGGCGCGTTCCGGGCCGCGGGCCTGCCGGTGCCCGGGCACCCGGCGCAGCGCAACGTCTACCAGCTGACCGGCCGCCAGGGCCTGCCCTGGACGCCCGGGCTGGATGCGCATATCCGCCGCCGCGGCGGCGAGCTGCTCGGCCACGGGACGCTGATCCTGGTGGACATCGACACCCCGGCGGCGGTGGACGGCACCCCGCTGGCCAACGCGCTGCGCTGGCTCGCCGACCGGGCGGTCGGGGCCGGGGGGCTGCTTGCCCTGTCCGCTACCGTGTCGGTGCGCACGCCGGGCCCCCCGGACCACGGGCACCTTCCCGGGTGGCACCTGTGGTACCGGGCCGATCCCGCCTGTCCGGTGCACATGGGCCCGCTGGCGCGCTGCCCTGCCGTCGAACTGCGGGCCCGCGGCGCCTGCCCGGGCTCGCCCGGATATGTGGTCCGGTCCGGACCGGGCCAGCTGCCGGTCCTCCCGCGGTGGATCGCCGGCCTGGCCGGGCCGCCCCCCATGCCGGCGGCCGGCGCCGGGACCGGCCACGGCGGGGGCGGGCAGGCCAGGTTTGACGGGATCATCGGGCGGCTGGTGGCCGCGCGGCGCGGGGAACGGAACCGGCTGTTGTTCTGGGCCAGCCTGCGGACCGGTGAACTGGTCGCTGACGGGGACCTCGATGCGGCGGCGGCCGGGCAGGCGCTGACGGACGCCGCCGCACAGATCGGGCTGGTCCGGGAGGACGGGCAGCGGGCCGTCGCGGCCACGATCAGGTCAGGATTCCAGCGCATGGGAGTGGCGTATCAGCCGCTACGCTGACCACGCCGCCACGATCATCACCGCAGGCGGCGTCCGCGCCGCGTGCCCGGCCGACACGACCGCCAAGATGATCACCTGCTGGCGCGCCAGGATGGCCAGGCCGACATCGGCAAAGGCGCACCCAGCAACGGATACCGTAAATCGAGAACCACAACCGATCACAGAGGCAAACCCAGTCGGCCTCTGGCCTAGCGCCCTATCGATTAGGAATGTCTACTGAAGCGATAGGAACAAGTGAACCTGGAGGCACAGATCATCTGTTCTGGGCAGTGGTGGTGCCAGGGTCAGGTGCCGCGGACTGATGAACAAAGCAGCTACGGCTCCCATTGCCCTGGGATATGCGAGGCAGACGATCAGAAACGGCCTGGCAGATCGTCCTCCTGCGCCTACAAGCGAAAGCTGAGAGGGGCCAATTCAGCCAACGTGGTGGCATCAGCCATCCCGAACTCTTCCACGCATCGCTGGCATAACTTCGGGCAGGTGAAGCTCCCGTTCGCCACGTGCACGTAGGGCACCGAGGTATCCGGCGAGTTCGTAGTCTCGTGCCCGCAGTAACGACAGTACCGCTTCTGACCGGGAACCGGCTGCGGCCTTGGGGCACGGGGTGCTGCGCGGTTCGCCGCAGCCGCCGCGAGCGCGTTGAACTTCACCACCTCGGACTGCGCCATGCGGATCTGCGTGTTGCCGTCCAGGTTCCGCTGGTGCACCTTGCCGTTCTCGAACACGACGAACGCGATTGCCTTGGACTTCTTTGACAGCGCACCGAGCATGGCCAGCGGCCCCAGCACGGGCGCGGTAACTATGGTGGCGGCGGTGGCTCCCGCCACACGGTGGTGCCGGGTCGGGTCGGTGATCTCCGCATGCGCACCGGCCAGATTGCCGAGCGGCTGGTGCGAGAACGCCCCCCATGTCGTCACTTGACCGTCGTCAGTGACGCGAACTCTGAGCACGCCGAAATTCTGCCCCATTGTGTTCCCCGCTCCCTGATTTGGGATGAATGTAGCTCTCCGTCCGCCTCAGCGCCATATATAGAAGACCCTTCTTTAGGCTGCGCTAGCCCTGATTTTTCATCGGGGTTGAAGGCTGGCGCTGGCAGCGTGGCGGGCCGTGTCCTGGGGCCAGATCCAAATGAAACCGTCCTAACCGGTCGTTCCGCACTGGCCTGAAGTACCTCGGCTTCTACGCCGAAGGCGCCATCCAGCCGCTCATCCCGCGCATCCGCAAGCACTACGCCGCCGTCCTGTTTACCCGCGACGAAGCCAGCGCGCTTCGCGCCAGCGGCGAAGCCGAGCTGGCCAGCCTCATCGAATACCTCTTGGACCAGCGAGGCAGAACTGACGGCGAAGCCTACGACGTCTTGCTCCTGACCAGCACCGATGATCCCAGGACAGTCCGTCTCCAGGCACCCATCGCCAACGACACCGTCACGGAGTCCGGCAAGCCGTGGGGATGGACACTCAGCCAGCGCTACACCCGCCTGGACAAGCTCACCAGCGGTGTAACCCGCACAAGCCAGCTCTGAACGAACCCGTGGCACCCCGGAGCCAGAAAGACCGAGACAGGGGGCGGCAAGCCTCTTGTATGTAGGTCGCACATGCCCGGCCATCGCCGGACGGGATTACGGAGTGAAGCGCCGGCCCGCGGCCGGAGTACGCAGACCGCCGACTCTGTCCCTACCAACAGCTGTGCCGATGGACTATGCGTCTCGCACAGAACGTCCAGCTCTGGCCCACGCTGTCGGCGCGTTGCGCCTTCATCGCGGCTACCATGAGCGGATGATTCGAGTCGCCCGCAGGGTGGTGGCTTGAATCTCAGCGGTTCGCAGTAGACAGAGGTCATGAAATGGTCAGTGATAGCGGCTGGCGAGCCCGCACTCGGGCCGTTCTCTTCGACAGGCTGATCAGGCCGGATGTCCTGCCGGCAGGCACCACCCGGTGCGACGGGTCACCGCGGATCAACGGGGTTGAGCCGCTGGTGATGGACAGGGACTGCCAGACAATAAGGAGTCCTGGCCGACAGAGGGCAGGGCCTTTCTTGTATCATTCGGCAATGGCTCGGATTCCCGTTGTACTGACATCTGTGAGCTTGAGTTCACCCGCCACGTGAGAGCGGAATAGCGCAGTAGTCTCTCGGGCCTTCCGCAGTCTACCGGGATATTGATCTGACTCAGGCATATCGTGCCAAAATGACTCGGAATCGTCTCTCCATAGATCGAATATCGATTCTCGTAGATCCCACGCGAGCTGACGCGTATCCTCTGGTGCCATAAGTGCGATCATGTAGTACGCTGTGGACAATTGGGTTAGCAGGCTGTCCACCTCGGCAAACGGCCGAGCGGCCTGATCATTGAACTTTCGATTCGCGATGTACCTTAGCTCGCGCGCCGCTGCAAGTAGCTTGACATACTCGATCCGCCGCTCCTTCGCTAGCTGGGCGATAGCATTCTCTTTTCTCAGAGCATGCTCGTGGCGACCTTGAAGGATCGACACACCGAATGTCCCAGTCAATGTGACAGCGGCCCCGATACCGGTTCCGATAAGCGCGGCGGCAGCAGCATCCATACTCCGATAATTGCGTAGACCCGAGCAAAGAACAAGTTAATCAGGTACCGAGCGCCGTAAGGATGTGCACCTTGATGGTGTAGCGATGGTGCTGAGCGTGTTTAGTTCCGGGTCGGGTCCTGGGTACCACCTGGTTGACCCAATCGGTCAGAAGTGATCTGGCCGACCTTAGGGTCGATGTACGTCCCTGCGGATCGATGCCTCCTGGTCCTGGCCCCAGCTCTCCGCTTCCCTCCGTGTCGCGAATCCGGCCTTGGACTCGAACGTGCCGTCCGGGCAGGCCATCGGGCGCGCCAGAGCCTGCCGCGCTTCTCCGCCTGGGCAAAGATCCCACGCCGTTCAGAACGACCATTCAGCGCGCCGAGGAGCACTGCCCTCCTCATACGGGATTCCGATCAGGCGGTTACCGCATATGGGGCGGCCTGCGTCGTGTTCGCTGAGTGTCACGTGTCGGACGACACGTGACGCGTATCAGAGGTGGGATCGCTTGATGTCGCAGCGAACACGGGGCGACAAATGCTGGATGCTGCGTGGTGCTGACCGCGCTGCCGTCTCCGTTCTGCAAATATGTCAGGAGCGATCATCGGTGACTTGTGCGGCCAGCTGTCAGGCGCACGGTCATCTCGGCCTGCGGGCGGGGAGCCGGGCATCGGGGAGGTGGGTGTGGAGCACGGGCTGACCAGTGTCTCCGATCTCGCTGCGATTGCGGGCGAGCATGAGTGCGCAGACGTCCGGCTCGCGCTGGTGCGGGAGGCCTACGGCTGGCGGGTCTGGCACGGCGAGGTTACCTTGGGCGCGATCGGAGCGGCGCCCGGACCCGGACGCGCGTGGCGGTATGGCACGGAGATCTTTCTGGAGCGGCGGTGGCCCGGGACGGTCGTGGCGGGATTGCTGCGTCAGCAGCCCCAGCAGGTCGAGGGCCTGAAGGTGTCAGCGCCGCCTTCTGCGGAGAAGGGCGGGTTCCGCAGGATGGCCGGGCAGTCCGAGTACCTCTACGTGATCACGCCGTGGCCGCGGACAGAGTGGACTATTAGCCCCGCTGAGACCATGCCGGCGCCGCCAGACAGGGTGCTTGTCGGAGAAGGCCCGTCGTTCTTGAATTTCGAAGCGGCGTTCAGCTCGTTCTTCTACGGCAAGCCGCCGGGTAACTTCGCCAGCCAGGGGAACATGTGGCGCATCAGCAGGCTTGACCGGCGAGGCTGGCTGCACCGCGTCACCATCAGTCCGGACGCGCTGGTCATCTCCGCCCGCGGTACGCAGCTTGCCGGCGCCGTGATGGAGCTGAGCAGCCCGGCTGGCGCGATGACCCGGCCGGTCGGGCGCACCGGCAAGGTCCGGCTCAGGCTCCCCGCCGGACTGGCTGACAGCAGCCTGCTGCTGCTGCGCAGCGACGATGACTGGCTGGACTACCGTTACTTCCATGCACCGGTTCCTGGCCGCCAGCAGGACCCGTCAGTGGTGTGGGACCAGCCCGGTGCCGAGATGAGCATCCTGCTGGCGGGTGGCGAAGGACTGCACGTGGAGTTCAAGCAGCAGATTCCCGCCACCCAGGAGTCCCGGAAGAAAATGCTCAAGACCGTCGCCGCGTTCGCCTCTGGCGACGGCGGCACGATCGTCTTCGGGGTTAGCGATGATGCCCAGCCTGTGGGACTCGGCTCAGGGACCATAGACCAGCACAAGCTGGCGGTCGCCAACATGATCCGGGACTCCATCACCCCGGAGCCGCCCTACCGGCTGCGCACCGCGGAGATGGACGGGCATGTCCTGCTGCTTGCCGAGATCAGTGCAGGCGGGCGCTGGTATGCCCTGAACCCGGCCAAGCCGGAGTTCTACGTGCGGCGCGGGGCAAGCACCGTCCCGGCCCGCATGGACGAGATCACCGCCGGATTCAGCCGGAGACCGGCAGGCAGGAGCCTTCCGCTCTGAGAACAGGACGCGATGGGTTGGGGCACGTCGTACAGTTGGCTGCCCGCCTCAGCGGCAGGATCACGAGCCGTCGTACTGATTACGGAATGAGGTTATGCAGGCTCCCGGCGCAATGCGAGATCGCCGATTACGATCGGTTGGCACTAGCCAGTTCCGCGTCGCTCCTAAGCACCAGATCATCCATTCCGGCGCTTGGGCGCTCGCCGCCTCACGGCCACTCGAGTTGCACGCTGAGAGCAGGCCTTTCGTCGCCAACATTGGCGCTTGGCAGATGTTGGCCACCCATGAAACGTAGTCAATCCATGGCCGGAAGAGATATAAACAGATGGGAGGTCATGATGATCACACTTGGCGGAGTGACAGCCACCCCGGAGCAGGTCGCCCAGGTGCTGGACGCTCTGTACGACGCGCCAGGGGATCAAATGAGGCTCTACCTCAAGGGCACCCCGCTCGAGATGATGGACTACCACAAAGTCCACGACGAGGAGATTAAGAACTTCCCGAATATCCGGGTGCCACCGGGGACCAAGCAGCACCATGTCGCCCATGTCAGGCCTGCCTGTATTCATGCGATGCAACGCCTGCTGAGCGAGTCCGGCTGGAACGAAGGGCTCAAACCTCTGCCGAAATTGTCTCTTTCCGGAGCACACAGCGGCGGCCCTGGCTTCGACCCGATCGCATCGCGCAGGACCGCGAAGCGGTACTACGGGGAGAATCAGGCCGCAATGTGGGCCGAGGAGGAATTCATTGGCGCGGTTATCGAGAATGTGGGGGACCGGGTTCCGAAGCTAGGCTACGACGTGCTAGTAATTCTCGCAGATGGCTCAGAGGTGCATATCGAGGCCAAATACAGCCACGACGGCTCGGCAGTAATCCTGACCGACAATGAGCGTGATCACATCCTGAAATCTGGGTGCAACCACGAGCACGTGCTCTATGTGGTTTCCGAGGCTCAGGCCATCAAACTTAATGACAACAAGTGGCACTGCACAGGTGGCATCAAGACTGCGCACAGGAATTGGACCATTGATGAAGAAGATTTGACGCCGGTCACCTCGTGGCGTTATAAGGTTCCGAACATGAGTGGTGGGTGACCACTCCGGGCCAGTTGCAGAGGGAACATCCTCATCATCAGGTCTTGCAGCGGCGAGCAGGTGAAAGTTTGTAGTGTTGTGATAACTGTTCGCGTGGACTCTTGACGAGGGGGCAGGGATGGGCACGGTCGGGCTGTCTCAGGCGCTGGCAATGCTGCGCGATGAGTTGGCGCAGGCGCAGGACGCGGGGGCAGGGCACCAGTTCCGTTTTGAGATCACCGAGGCTGAGGTCGAGTTCCTGGTCGAGGTTGACGCTGAGGGCAGCGGGGAGGCCGGGGGCAGCATAGGGGTGGTCACGCTGAAGGCGAGTGGGAAGGTATCACGGGCTGACACGCACCGCCTACGGCTGAAGCTGCTGATTAAAGACGCGGCCACCGGCGGTCGGAACCTCGAGGTCAACCGCGGCGAGTCGGGTGGCTGGGAGGAGTAGTGGACCGGCGGCGGCTGGCTGATGTCCGGGCCGGAACGGCCGACGGACAGCGCAGCGGCGGCAGCGGATACCTGATCAGCCGAACGCTGGTGCTGACCTGCCGACATGTGATCCAGGACGAGCAAGGCAGAATGTGGCCTCGGCTGGAGGTACGGCTGAGGCACCCGGCTGACGGCCCGTCCGTGCGGCTGGGCGCAGCGATGGCGTGGGTGCACCCGGACCCGACGGTGGACGCGGCTCTGCTGAGGGTGGACGGGGAGGGGCCGCCAACGGGCGGTCTAGTGCGCTGGGGGTGGTTCGCCGGAGCGTCGCCGGTTCCGTACACGGGGCTGGGGTTTCCTGAGTTCGCCGGGTACGAGTCCGGGCGCGGTGTGGAGCAACTGGCTGGGACCGTGTCTCCGCTGGCGATTGGGGCAGGCGGCGGACTGGTGCTGGACCAGGCGGCTGCGCCAGAGATGACGGCGGGCCGGGCATGGCCGGGCATTTCGGGGGCCGCGGTATTTTGTCAGGGGCTGCTGACTGCGGTTGTTCGGGCGGATGACCAGGAGTTCGGAAACCGGAGGCTGCACGCGGTCCCGGCCAGCGGACTGGCCGCCGAACCGGGTTTCGCTGCGATGGTCGCAGCTGATGCCGGGACGGCTCCGGTGCTGGAAGCTGTGGAACTGGCAGAGTTCCTGCAGCCGCCAGGGGCAGTCGAAGCGCATACGCCCGGGTCGCTTCTGGCCCCAGCAGCCGAGACAGTAGAGTTCACCGGCCGCAGCGGGGAACTTGCACAACTGGCTGCGTGGCGCGACGGCGGGGAAAGCTTCTCAGTACTGCTGATGGCCGGAGAAGGCGGGCAGGGCAAAACTCGGCTGGGACGTCAGTTCGCCGCCGCTTGCCGGCGGAGCGGTTGGGTGACGGGGTTCCTGGCCGCCCGCCCCTCCATCTGGACGAATCAGGGAGAGCACCGGCAGGCGGCTGCGGGCCTGGCAAAGCTGGTACGGGAGGCTGCCAGACCAGTGCTGGTTGTCATCGATTACGCCGAGACCCGCCCAGAAGAGACCTCTGCCCTGGTCGACGAGCTTGCTGTCAGCCCGTCAGCATACCCAGTACGGTTGCTGCTGCTGTCCCGGGCAGCCGGAACATGGTGTGACAACCTGACCGAGGTCCTCGGCCAGCACGCGACCCGGCTGATCAGCCTGCAACCGCTCACTAAGGCTGGCCACGATCGCAGCGCAGCATGGGTGGCAGCGGTGACCGGATTGGCGCGCCGCCTGGTACCGCTTCCCGACATTGCGGGAGGCAGCCTATCCGCTCAGCGGTGGGACACGTTGGCCGGCGAACTGGCGGCTCACCCGCCCAGCCTCGAAGACCCGCGGCTGGGGAATGCGCTTAGCCTGCAAATCAGCGCTCTGGCTGGTCTGCTGGTCGCTGCGTCGGGAGAGCCGCCGGTTGCTGTGGGCGAAGCGGACCTGCTGCGGCACGAGCGCGGCTATCTGCGCCGGTCAGCGGCCCGGCGCCACCTGTTCAATCCCGGAGTGCTATCCGACCGGACCGACGACGACGAGCGCACAGCGCAGGCGTGGCATGTGCTCGAGCGGGCGCTGGCTGCGATCATCCTGCTTGGCCCATGCGGACCGGACCAGGCCCGGGCTGCAGGAGCGCTGGCATCCGCGACCCAGGCGGAGGACGTGGCTGCCTGGCCCGCTGGACTGTACCCGCCCGCAAACGGTGAGGCAGGGATAGGAACGGTTCATCCAGACCGGCTCGCCGAGTTGATGCTTGGACCACTGCTGGCCACGCACTCCGACATCCCCTCTCAGATCGGCGCTCTTGCCGAGACGATAGACGACGCCTATCAGGTCCTGTTCACTCTCGTCCGCACTTCCGCCCACCCGGCCTTCGCCCGCGCCGCAGAGGCGGCGACTGATCTCATCGCTATCCGCCCCGTCCTGTTCGCCCCGGCTGCGCTAGATCTGGCCGCCACCCTGCCGCAGCCTGGACCGCTACGCGAAGGACTGGTTCGCCTCGGCCGCCAAGATCCCTGGGCGTTTAGCCAGGCTGTATATCCAGTGGCCGAGCACCTACCTCGCTTCTCCCTAAGCGGGGCAGCATTCAGCACTGCTGTCAGCATGACGCTGACCGAAATCCTCCGGTTGCTATCTGACGGCAATCGAGATATTTACCTGCCCAATCTCGCCTCCGCGCTCAACAACCTGGCTGTGCGTTTGGCAGATGTTGGTCGGCGCGAAGAGGCGCTCAGCGCATCCCAGGAAGCAGAAGGTGCCAAACGTCCCGGCGCATGGGGACTTGTGCTCTGCAGGAAGCCTCCGAGTAAGCGGCCGGGTGCGGGCCTTTCGGCCCTGCCGATGCGCCCGCGCAGGGTGCTAATGCAGGGACCATCACGGCTCCGCGACGCGCTCGACAGTCAGGCGGGCCGCGTTCGCGGACACGTTCAATGCCGCGGAGGTGATGGCCGTGCAACACGAGGGCAAGAAATGCATCCAAGTCCAGCAGGCCTTTGCTGACGGCGCGACCCTGGCCGAACTGGAGCAGCACATCGCGTACCTGCGCTCCCTCGGCGCCCCAGGCGACGCCCGCCCCAGGATCGGGGTCAATGGCGACTGTGAAGTCACCATGATGATCTGCGCAGTGCTGCGTCGCACGCTGCAGGTCTTACATAAGTGCCCCAAAAAAGAAGTCGAAAGGCCGGGGTCTGGCCTACGGTGGTTGGAGTTCGAGGGCAAGTCCGGTATGGCCGAGGAATCCGCTGATGAGGTCGGGCCGGTGCTGGATGCGCCGGAGCCTGCTGCAGACAGTCTGCCCGAACTGCAGGACAAGGCGCGTGCGATCAACGCCCGCCTGCTGGAAACTGAAACTGCCGGCCAGGACACGGCACTTGTGAGTCCAGTCATCGAGCGGATCACCAGGCCCACCCTCACCGGGGAGGGCAGGAAGGCGCCCGCACTGCGGTTCGGCGACCTTCGGGTCCAGGCCCTGGCCGGCGCCACCGCCGCCGTGCTCTTCACGGTCACCGGCATCACCAACAAGACCCTCCGCGGCTTGATGACCGGCCTGCTGCACCGCCCCTACAGCATGAACCAGGCCAGCTACGACCTGTCCCGGCTGGCCCGCAACGGCCTCATCCGCCGGCTCCCCGGCCGCAACCGCTACACCCTCACCCGCGACGGGCTGCTGTTCGCCTGCTTCTACACCAAGGTCTACGACCACATCCTCCGGCCGCTGATGGCACCCGGTCGGCCAACGCACCACCCGAACTCGCCGCGGCGCTCGACACCCTCGACCAGCTCGTCGCCGGCCACACATCGCCCGGGCACGCGTCCCTACCGCAGCCTGACATACCGTCACGGCCCGCACCCCACGGCCAGGCCGCACTCCAGCCTGTCCGCCACGCACCCCGCACCACTACCCGCTGTCACACTCAGGACTAACGTCAAAGACGTGGCACCAACCAAAGGTGCCCCAAAGGTGCCCTAGTACCGCATACGCTCGTCGGCGTGGTTTGTTACGCCAGATGATGTACCTGTGGATCATGCTGGCCTGCGGGCCCCGCCACCGTCGGCGTGGGGGGGTGGACTCTGATCCCAATCCTCTCGCAAGGCCGACGGCCAAGGCGCGGCCTGGACCGCGAGTCTGGTGCCGGAGCCGGGATGTGACGGAGCGGCGCTTAGCCCGTCTTCCCAATGATGGCGGTCATCTCGTCGGCACTGAAGGCCCGCATCGTGTTCGAGCGGACGTTGCCGAGAGACCCTACCTGGAGCAGAGCCGCCGTCCCCGTTTCATCGTCGGGGAAGTCGGCAACGACGACGAGGTCGTACTCGCCGACCGTCCAGAGCGTTTCCCTTACCCTGCCGCCTTTGTTCTCGACGAGCTTGATGAAATCCTCCGCGCGACTCGTCGTGTCCTTGTAGTTCTTGATGCCTTGGTCGGTCCAGTGGATCAAAGATACATAGGCCGGCATGCTCGCAACCCCCCGTTGGTGCCTGCAGTGACCAGATCATCCTCTACCGGAGTGAGCGCAGGGGTCAAGGCTGGTGGGATGTCATCGCTCTCGCCACCTGCGAGGTGGGCGAGGACAAGCTGTAACGAACGGCTTCGCCGCCTCATCGACCGGGCTACGTAGTCTGATGCGGCACTGAGGGCTGGCTGGAGCTGGTGCTCGCGAGGATCAGGGTCGGGCCGGCGCGGCTGCCCTGGACGGCGATGGGTGCGCTGAGCCTTGGCGGCCAGCAGATCGTGCTGGGCGGGCTTGGCCGGCGCCCTCGGGTGGAGAGGCCCGCCCCGGCCTGCTCACCGCTGTCGTCCCTTCCCGGGGAACCCGGCTTGAGCTGAGGGTGACGACAGAGGATGCTCATGCGGTCGTGGTGGCGTACGCCGATCCGCAGGGAGGAATGCGCGCAGTCAGGCACGCTACTCTGGCCCGTGTCGAGCTGACCTTGCACCGCCGGGGTGATCGCCTGCTCACCCTGTCCAGCAGCCGGGGCGCCTATGAGTACGGCACCGGCCAGCCCATGCCCGGGATCGTCCCGCAGCCGCTGCCCGCGCGCTGAGCCAGCCGCCGGACCGGCGGCCGGCCTGCTTCCACGGGCCGATTCCAGGGCGAGGCGTGGTGATCGGAGCCGGCCCGCTGCGGGCCAGCGGGTGCTGGCCGGTCACAGGTCCAGGATCATCCCATCGTAAGCGGCGGGCACGTCGGCGTCGGCGAGCCGGGTGAGCATGGCAGCGGACATGTGGGTGAGCACGATCCGCCGCGCGCGGATCTCCCCCCGGTGGGCGCGCAACGTCTGGTAGTCCAAGTGGTAGCGGATGGGCCGGTCGAAGGTATAGGCCTCCACGGCGAACAGGTCCGCCCCGTTCGCTGCTTCGGCCAGCGCCGCAGTCCACTGCGTGTCCCCGGAGTAGGCAAAGCTCACGCCGCCCAGGTCGACGCGCAGCGCCAGCGGCGGTGCGCCGCAGGGGTGCTCGACTTGCCAGCCGCGCACGGTCGCCGCACCCGCGGCGGCCGGCTGCCCATCAGTACGCAGCTCGGTGACCTCCACAGGGAACCGCCGCCGCGCCTGGCTGGAGCCGGGGAACAAAGCCTCCATCGCCTCCGCCAGCCGCGCCCGGATGCCCGGCGGGCCTATCACCTTCAGCGGCGCGGACCTGCGGGAGAACTGGCCGTCGAGGATCAAGAAGGGCAGTCCGCCGAAATGATCCCCGTGCAAGTGGGTTACCGCCACCGCGCCGACCGCGTTCGGATCAAGTCCCTGGGCTTTCAGCGCCACCAGGCTGGTAGCACCGCAATCGACCAGGAGCACCTGTCCCTCGGCGGACAGGTGGATGCACGTCTGCCACCGCCCGCCGCTACCGAACGCGTCACCGCTGCCAGCGAACCGGACCCTCATGATGGCATACTCACCCATCCCGCCCCGGGCTGAACAGCTGCCCTCTACCATCAGCGGCACGTGCGTATAGCCAGCGCCGACCGCGGCGCGCCAGATCGACCCGTTCTGCACGCCACAACCGGTGGAAGCCAAGCGTTCTGCGGCCACCCCGAACGGCGGGTCGGCGCGCGGGTTGAACAGTTGACCTGTGCACTCGTACTGACTTGCGGTACGAGGTTTGCGAGTCAGTAGACCTGGTCACTGCTGAGTACTCGCCGACGGGCATACCATCGAGGTTGTACCTACCGGGCAGGGCGGTGGTCATGGAAGATCATTCCGGCGACCGGTTCCGATATGCACCTGGCGGTGCGGAACGCTACGCCTCGCTTGAGATCGACGGCACGACATATGAGATTGGTTTTGAGGCCGTCCGCCGGGCGCTCGGAGACATTCAGGGCCGGGTTTTGCTGGATTTCGGCTGCGGTACTGGCCGCAGTGCGGCGTTCTTGAGATCGCTGGGAGCCAGGCGCGTCTACGGAGTGGACCGTGATCAGGACATGATCAGCGAGGCGCTCGCCAGGCGGCTTGACGGAGTCGACTTCACCCGTATTGATGAGGTCATACCACTGCCGGACGAATCGGTTGACGGCGCGGTCAGCCTGAACGTCTTCATAGAGATGCGCACGCTTGCCGAGATGGAAAGGGTATGCCGGGAAGTCGCCAGGACGCTTCGGCCCGCCAGCCCGTTCATCGTGGAATCGACCAGCCCGCTGGCGTTCGGGCACACGTTCCGCAGCTATCGCTACCCGGTCTCCGGCGAACTTCGCAGCGGCCAGGTCACGCCGTGCATAATCACTACGCCAGCTGGCGAACTGGTCATCGGTGACACTTACTGGACCGAAGATGACTATGCCAGCGCTCTGCGGAAGGCTGGCCTGACCGTAACAGCGATCGACTACCCGATGCCTCGCGACCCGTCCGCCTGGTCTACGGACGAGGCCCTGCTGTCACCCTGCATTGTGCTCACCGCGACGAAAAGCTAGACGCGGGCAGCCGATACCCGGCTTCCCCAGGCGGGAAATCATCCGGCGAACGGGGCTGCCAGGGTCTGCCGGCAGGGCAGTGTGTCATTGGCCGTTATGCGCTGTCACTTCACGGCACCTGGCGATTCCGCCGGGCACCGCTACTGAAAGGGGGTTTATGCCCCTGTGGCTGTCTTGTATTGCTCGACGACGCTGGCCGGGACCCGGCCGCGGTCCTTGATCTCGATACCCTGCCCCTTGGCCCACTCACGGACCTTGGCGGTATCGACGCCATCACTTCCGCGGCGGCTGCGGGCAGCGCGCCTGGCCGTGCCGCCGGTCCGCCGCCCGTGCGTGACGTACTGCTCCAGGGCCTTGCGGAGCTCGTCGCTGTGCGCGGTGCTGAGGTCTATTTCGTATTCCGTGCCGTCGAGGCCGAACCGGACGGTTCCGGCTGCCTCGCTACCGTCGAGGTCATCGATGAACAACGTCTGAATCTTCTGGGCCATGAAATTATCCTAATCCCCTCATGGGAGGGAAAGCGCGTAACCGGGAGTACGCGTCCACCCGATCGCCAGCCGGTCATGCCCGCTAGCGTGCGAGCGATG
>Ga0187815_10000808_pt1 | contig 14913 bp, 18 predicted proteins | sample NC_S_5_FD_132962 | JGI IMG/M metagenome (GOLD analysis project Ga0187815, IMG submission 132962) | Wetland sediment microbial communities from Neuse River Estuary, North Carolina, USA - ASW-S_5 | ecosystem: Environmental > Aquatic > Freshwater > Wetlands > Sediment | place: USA: North Carolina...
CCAGCAAAGAAAGGTGGCTCGGGCGCCGGCAGGCGACCGAAACCGCTCTGTCCCTTGCGGAACGCGACCGAAAGCCCGCCGCAGGCGAGCCAAGTTGCGGAACCGAAAGGTCGTCGCGAGCACGCGCTCCTCACCTCAACCTTCCTCCTCGCTCCTCAAGGCAGGCCCTCCATGGCGATGACCTCGCCCGCAAATTTCGTATTCATAACCATGGTCATGGTTTGGCTGGAGCGGCAAGCCATTGCTTCTTGGGCTGCACCGGACCGATCCATCCCAACCCCTACCACACGTAAGGACTTGGCGGCTCTTGCGCGCAAGGCAGCGCCGCTGCACGGCATCCCCTCTCGCCGTTGGCCATCGCCAACCGGAGAGACACCTGCTACGCCAGCGCCGCGTCCACCACCGCCTGCGCCTCTTCCAGCAGGCTCTTGAGGTGGGCTTCGTCGCGGAAGCTCTCGGCGTAGATCTTGTAGATCGCCTCGGTGCCGGAGGGGCGGGCGGCGAACCAGCCGCTGTCGGTGATCGCCTTGATGCCGCCGATGGCGGCGCCGTTGCCTGGGGCCTTGTCGATCACCTGCACGATCTTCTCGCCGGCGAGCTGGCCGGTCTTGAGCTGGTCGGGCGAGAGTTTCGACAGCTTCGCCTTCTGCGCGGGCGTGGCGGCGGCCTCGACGCGGTTGGCGTAGGGCCGGCCCAGTTCGCGGGTGAGCGCGTCGAACAGCTCGCCCGGATCCTTGCCCATGCGCGCGGTGATTTCAGCGGCGAGCAGGGCGGGCACCAGGCCGTCCTTGTCGGTGGTCCATACCGAGCCGTCGTGGCGCAGCAGCGAGGCGCCGGCGCTTTCCTCGCAGCCGAAGCCGAGCTGGCCGTCGAACAGGCCTTCGGCGAACCACTTGAAGCCCACCGGCACCTCGTACAGCGTGCGGCCGAGGCGCTTGACCACGCGGTCGATCAGCGCGGTGGTGACCACGGTCTTGCCCACCGCCGCCTGCTCGCTCCAGCGCGGACGGTGGCGGTACAGGTAATCCACCAGCACCGACAGGTAGTGATTCGGCTCCATCAGGCCCGCCGAGCGCGACACCACGCCGTGGCGGTCGTGGTCGGTGTCGCAGGCGAAGGCCACGTCGTACTTGTCCTTCAGCCCGATCAGCCGCTGCATCGCGTACTTCGAGGACGGATCCATGCGGATCTTGCCGTCCCAGTCCACGGTCATGAAGGCGAACTGCGGGTCGACCTCGCGGCTCACCACGCTGAGGTCGAGCTTGTAGCGCTCGGCGATCGGCGCCCAGTAGTGCACGCCCGCGCCGCCCAGCGGGTCCACGCCCATGCGCACGCCGGCGCCACGGATCGCGTCGAAGTCGACGATGTTCGCCAGGTCGGCCACGTAGGCGCCGAGGTAGTCGTGCTCGTGCGTGGTGGCGGCCTGGCGCGCCCGCGCCAGCGGCACCCGCTTCACCTCCTTCAGGCCGGCTTCGAGGATCGCGTTGGCGCGGTTCTCCACCCACTTGGTGATGTCGGTGTCGGCGGGTCCGCCGTTGGTCGGGTTGTACTTGAAGCCGCCGTTGTCGGGCGGGTTGTGCGACGGGGTGATGACGATGCCGTCGGCGAGGCCGCTCTTGCGCCCCTTGTTGTAGACCAGGATCGCGTGCGACACCGCCGGCGTGGGCGTGAACTCGCCGCCCGCGGAGATCATCGTCGCCACGCCGTTCGCGGCCAGCACCTCCAGCGCATTCTCGAACGCAGGCTGCGACAGAGCATGGGTGTCGGCGCCGATGAACAGCGGGCCGTCGACGCCTTTCGAGCTGCGGTAGTCGCAGATCGCCTGGCTGATCGCCAGGATGTGGTGCTCGTTGAAGCTGCCGTCGAACGAGCAGCCGCGATGGCCCGAGGTGCCGAAGGCCACGCGCTGCGCGGGCACGGACGGATCGGGCTGCACCGCCGTGTAGGCGGCGAGCAGCTTGCCGATGTCGACGAGGATGGATGTCGGCGCCGGCTTGCCGGCGAGCGGGCTGATCTGCTGGCTCATGGAGATCTCGGATGAAGGCTTGTCTGTTCTCCTCCCCCTGCTTGCGAGGGAAGGCTGGGGGAGAGCACCCCTCCCCAACCCTCCCCTGCAGGCAGGGGAGGGAGTTCAAACATTCCCGCGCAGCTGGCGGTAGCGGCGGATCAGGGCGTTGGTCGAGCTGTCGTGCGCGAGCTTCGGCAAGGCCGCCGCGGTGAGCTCGGCGATGGTGGTCTTCGCCAGCTGCTTTCCCAGCTCCACGCCCCACTGGTCGAAGGAGTCGATGTCCCAGATCGCGCCCTGCACGAACACGCTGTGCTCGTACAGCGCTACCAGACTACCCAGCGCGAACGGGGTAAGCCGCTCGGCGAGGATGGTGGTGCTGGGCCGGTTGCCCTCGAACGTGCGGTGCGGCACCAGCGCTTCCGGCGTGCCTTCGGCGCGCACTTCCTCGGCGGTCTTGCCGAAGGCCAGCGCCTCGCCCTGCGCGATCAGGTTCGCGATCAGCAGATCGTGCTGGTCGCCGCTCGGCTTTCCATCGGCATGCAGCGCCGGCACCGGGTTCAGCGTCTGGCCGAAGCCGATGAAGTCGCAGGGCACCAGCCGCGTGCCCTGGTGGATCAGCTGGTAGAAGGAATGCTGGCCGTTGGTGCCCGGCTCGCCCCAGTAGATCGGGCCGGTGGCGTAGTCCACGTGGGCGCCGTCCAGCGTGACGCGCTTGCCGTTGGACTCCATGGTGAGCTGCTGCAGGTAGGCCGGAAAGCGCTTGAGGTACTGCTCGTAGGGCAGCACCGCTACCGTGGCGGCGTCGAGGAAGTTGGTGTTCCACAGGCCGATCAGGCCCATCAGCACCGGCAGGTTCGCTTCGAACGGCGCGCTGCGGAAGTGTTCGTCCATCGCGTGGAAGCCGGCGAGCATGTCGCGGAAGTGGTCCGGGCCGATCGCGATCATGGTGGACAGGCCGATCGCCGAATCCATCGAGTAGCGGCCGCCCACCCAGTCCCAGAAGCCGAACATCTGCGCGGTGTCGATGCCGAACTTCGCGACTTCCGCGGCGGCGGTGGACACGGCCACGAAGTGCTTCGCCACCGCCTGCTCGTCGCCCAGCGCCTGGACGCACCAGGCCCGCGCCGCATGCGCGTTGGTGAGCGTCTCCAGCGTGGTGAAGGTCTTGGAGCAGACGATGAACAGCGTCTCGGCGGCGTCGAGGTCGCGCACCGCCTCGGCGAAATCGGTGCCATCCACGTTGGACACGAAGCGGAACCGCATGTCGCGCCGGCTGTAGTCGCGCAGCGCCTCGTAGGCCATCACCGGGCCGAGGTCGGAGCCGCCGATGCCGATGCTGACCACGTTGCGCATCGGCTTGCCGCTGTGGCCCTTCCACATGCCGCTGCGCACGGCGTCGGCGAACGCGGCCATGCGGTCGAGCACTGCGTGCACCTCGGAGACCACATCGTGGCCGTCCACCAGGATCTTCTCGCCGCGCGGCGCGCGCAGCGCCACGTGCAGCACGGCGCGGTTCTCGGTGGCGTTGATGCGGTCGCCGCGGAACATCGCCGCGATGCGTCCCTTGAGGTCGCGCGCGCTGGCCAGCGCGCGCAGCAGGCGCAGGGTCTCGTCGTCCACGCGCTGCTTGGAGTAGTCGAAGTACAGGCCCACCGCCTCGGCCACGAGACGTTCGCCACGCTGTGCATCGGCAGCGAACAGTTCGCGCAGATGGTGGGTTTCAAGCTGGTTGCAGTGCTGCTGCAGGGCTTGCCACTCGGGCAGCAGGGTGAGGTCGGCGAGGCTCATCGGGCAGCCGCCTCGTCGCCCTTGGCTTCCAGCTCGGCCTGCTTGTCGGTGATGCGCTGCAGCAGCTGCTTCCACGACTTCACGAAGGCCTCCGCGCCGTCCTGCTGCAGCTTCAGGGCCAGCGCGTCGAGGTCCACGCCGGCCTTGGCGATCGCCGCCAGCACGGTGTCGGCGTCGCCGCCGTCCGGGGGCAGCACCGCGCCGGGCCTGCCGTGGTCGGCGACGGCGTGCAGGGTCTTTTCCGGCACGGTGTCCACGGTGTCGGGCGCGGCCAGCGCGTCGACGTAGAGCGTATCGGGGGCGTTCGGATCCTTGGTGCCGGTGCTGGCCCACAGCAGGCGTTGCGGGCGCGCGCCGGCGGCGGCCAGCTTCAGCCAGCGCGGCGAGGCGAGCAGCTCGCGGTAGGCGCGGTAGGCCTGCTTGCCCACCGCGATGCCCAGCACGTTGTGCAGGTTCGTGGGCAGCTGCGGGTTGGCGGCCACGTCCCAGCGGCTGACGAACAGCGAGGCCACCGAGGCCACCTGCGGATCGAGACCCGCGGCCATGCGGCGCTCGATGCCGCGCAGGTAGGCCTCGGCGGCGGCCTGGTACTGCGCGCAGGAGAACAGCAGGGTCACGTTGATCGGGATGCCGCGGAAGATCGCTTCCTCGATCGCGGGAATGCCCTCGGGCGTGCCGGGGATCTTCACGAACAGGTTCGGTCGTCGCGCCTGCGCGTGGATCGCCTCGGCGGCGGCGATGGTGCCGGCGGTGTCGGCGGCCAGCAGCGGCGAGACTTCCATCGACACCCAGCCGTCCACCTGGTGGGTGGCGTCGAACACCGGCTTGAACAGGTCAGCGGCGCGGCGCAGGTCTTCCAGCGCCAGCTCGATGAACAGCGGCTCGCCTCCGAGGCCGACCAGCGACTTGGCGTGGATGCCGGCGTCGTAGGCGTCGCCGCCGCCGATCGCGGCGTCGAAGATACTGGGGTTGGAGGTGAGGCCGGTGACCGAGTCCTCGGCGATGTAGCGCGCCAGCGTGCCGTCGTCGAGCAGGGTGCGGGTGATGTTGTCCAGCCACAGGCTTTGGCCGAGGTCGTGTAGCTGCTGGGTCGCTTTCATGGGGACTCCGGGAGATAGGTAAGGCTTTGAACTTGGCGACGGCGTCATTCCCGCGAAAGCGGGAATCCATGGGGGATACCCCCAAGGTCGACATGGATGCCCGCCTGCGCGGGCATGACGCCTCGTAAAGTCCGGATCATGTTGTTTTGCTCAGGCAGTGTCTTGCAGAAAGTCCTCAAGCTTACGCTGTTGCAGTGCGCAAATGTGCGGGATGACAAGGTCGGGCGCGGGCTCGATGCACTGGTCCGCGGCAGCGGCGGCGTAATGGCCCTGGCGCACCCACACGGTGGTGAGGCGGGTGCCGAGCTGGCGCTTCATCGCGGCCAGCAGGTCGGGCTTGTCGTCCACCACCACGTAGTGCGCGGCGGGATAGCGCGCCTGCATCGCGTCCAGCATGTGCTGCTTGTGCAGGTAGATCAGCACGTCGCCCTGCAGCGCCTGCCACAGCCCGGCACGGCGGATCTTGCGCGGCTGGAACACCACGTCGCCGTCGGAGAGGATCACCGGCCGGCCCAGCGTGCGCAGGTGGGCGACCGTCTCCAGCGCTTCCGGAAACAGCCGCAACTCGAACGGGTAGTCCAGCAGGAAGCCCGACATCGCGAGCAGGGCGGGGTGGTTGTCCAGCCCGCGGCGGAAGCGCTGCAAGGCATCGAGGTAGTCGGCGTAGCCCAGTTCGGCGCGCAGCTGCGCGTAGATCGCCCAGTAGCGATCGCGCTCGGGAGCGCCGAAGTTGCGCTCCAGCTCGGCGCCGAGGTCGGCGGCGAAGCGGTCGTTGTCGAGCAGGGTGTCGTCCACGTCCAGCAGGAACACCAGCGGCTCGGGCGCGGCGGTGTCGATCAGCATGGCGGCGCGGCCTCCGGCTGCGGGTCGTGCCAGCCCTCGTCGCCGGCCAGCGCGGCCGCCTCGGGCGGGCCCCAGCTGCCGGGTTCGTACGGGCGCACCGCGTCCTCGTGGTCGAGCACGCCGTCCACCACGCGCCACGCCGCTTCCACGCAGGCGTCGCTGGTGAACAACGAGTTGTCGCCGCGCAGCGCGTCGCTCAGCAGGCGCTCGTAGGGCGCCATCTCCACGCCGCTGTGGTGGTGCACGATCAGCTCCACCGGCTCGCCCTGCATCGCCTCGCCGGCGCGCTTCACCCGCATGCCTTCCGCGATCACCACCTGCGGGCTGAGCCGGAAGCGGAAATAGTTCGACTGCGGCGCGCCGATCGCGTCGAACACCGACAGCGGCGGCGGCTTCATGTCCACCACCACCTGGGTGGTGGTGAGCGGCAGCTTCTTGCCGGCGCGGATCAGGAACGGCACGCCCGACCAGCGCCAGGTGTCGATGGCGAGGCGCAGCGCCACGAAGGTCTCCACGCCGGAGTCCGCGGCCACGCCGGGCACCTCGCGGTAGCCCTTGAACTGGCCGCGCACCACGTCCTTCGGATCGAGCGGGCGCATCGCGCGGAACAGCCGCAGCTTCTCGGCGTTGAGTGCGGCGGGGTCGCTGCCGATCGGCGCGTCCATCGCCAGCAGCGAAGTGATCTGCAGCAGGTGGTTCTGCAGCACGTCGCGGATCGCGCCCACGCCCTCGTAGAAGCTGCCGCGCCCGTCCACGCCGAACTCCTCGGCCATGGTGATCTGCACGCGGTCCACGTAGCGGTTGTTCCACACCGGCTCCAGCACGCTGTTCGCAAAGCGGAAGTACAGCAGGTTCTGCACCGCCTCCTTGCCGAGGTAATGGTCGATGCGGAAGATCGCCGACTCGGGGAACACCGCATGCAGCGTGCGGTTCAGCGCCTGCGCCGAGGCGAGGTCGCGGCCGAACGGCTTCTCCACCACCACGCGCGCGCTATCCGCGCAGCCGGCAGCCTTGAGGCCGGCCACCACCGTGCCGAACAGCACCGGCGGGATCGCGAGGTAGTGCAGCGGCGCCTGCGCGCCACCCAGCGCCTGTTTCAGCTGCGCGAAGGTGGCCGCCTCGCGGTAGTCGCCGTCGATGTACTTCAGCAACGCGGCGAGCTTCGCGAAGGAGGCCTCATCCACGTTCCTGCCGGCTTTCTTCGCCGCCTCCGCCACGCTGTCGTGCGCGCGCTGGCGCAATTGCTCCAGCGACCAGCCGGCATGCGCCACGCCGATGACCGGCACGTTCAGCCCGTCGCGCGCCACCATCGCCAACAGGGCGGGGAAGATCTGTTTGTAAGCCAGGTCGCCAGTGGCGCCGAAAAACACCAGGGCGTCGGAAGCGGGGTTCGTCATGAGCCGGGGTTTGCTCCGTATCGGGTGGACGCGTCGCGGGCGACGCATGGTAAAGGTGGATCGCTCGCACGATGTTGCAGGCGCGAGCCGGTACACTGCCCAGCTTGCCGGGCACGGGGTGAAGCTCGCGCATAATCCATGCTACGGGAACATACGGCCGGTGCGTCGCTAGGCGCCGAGCAGGAAGGAGCCCGTGAGCACCGCGACCGCAACCAGCAACAACACGGACAGCCAACGCAGCCAGCGCCAATAGGCGGCCGGTTCGCGCGAGCGCAAGATGCGGCCCTGGTTCGTCGGCACCGCGCCGGAAAGCAGCGTGTAGGCAAGCAGGGTGGCCAGCACGATCACCGCTGCCGCAAGCGGCCAGTCGTGCCGCAGGTGGAGAAGTAAGCTGCTCGACACCGGAGTTTTTCCCTCAAGGGTTCGACTAGTCGTCCGCGACGATCGGGCGGCCAGCCATTTGTACATCACGAACGCGCCTACGACGCTGTGTTTCGGGGTGGCTGCGTTCGGCCTGATCAGTCGTGTCCCGGCCGCGCGAGAGGTTGTCCCCTCCCCTGCGCGCAGGGAACAGATGCGTCGGCGCATTCGCCTGGACGTATGGCGGGTGGTGGAAGAGTCAGCCGCGGCGGCGGGGCGCGGCAGGCTTGCGCGGCTTGGGAACGGGCATGAGCGCGGCCGTCGCCAGCACAAGTCTGCGGATCGTGTCCGAATCGTCCAGCAGTTCGTCGGCGACCGGGTAATTCTTGGCGCCCGGATAGGGCGGGCGTTGCGGGAGGCCGGGCGCAAGGCTGGCCGCCGCATCGGACGGCTTGACGAACAGGCTGTTGTCGCAGGCGAAGGCGATCACTTTGCCGTCGACGTACAGCGCGTACTCGCCGAACATCTTCTTGTGGGTGAGCCGGTCGCCGAGCGCAACCTGCTCCGCCACGTAATCGATGAAGTCCTGGTCGGTAGCCATATGTTGTGTGCAATCCAACGCTTGGGTTGAGCCGTCCGGCGTAGCTGCGGCGGATGCCGCAAGACTATCGGATCGCTGCGCTCGACGCCGCAAGCCGCCCATATCGGACGGAAGCCTCCGGCGGAATCGTCAGGTCGTGCCGCCGCTCGTTTTCGATGCGACCCAATTGAGCAACATCAGCGCCGGAACAACAAAGGGAAAGATGCCATACAACGTATCGCTCACCGAGTGCGAATGGCGATCCACGGCGACAAACACGTTTACGCAAAAGGCGGCGACAAGGAGGACCAGCCCGTAGCCCTGCCACGAAACAGGGCGGTAGACCCAGCCCCACGAAGAAAACCAGCGACGTTGCATATTCCCTCCAGCCCGCCGTGGGCCGCCCAGCGGACCGTCCGCTGCAACCGGTGGTTCACTGCGAGCGCCGCGAACCGTGTTGACCTCCGGGCACGGTTTACACCCTGGCTCACATCAGCGACATCAGAGCAGCAAGACCGCTTGTGGAGTGCAGTTTGGTGGCGTTGCAATTCCACAGCACCGTCAAAGCAGCACGAAACGACAGGACAACATGACGATCAGCAGTGGCCTGAACGCTCAGGGAAAAAGCATCAAGCGCGCGGCATTGATCGGAAGTCTCTTGCGAAATTGCTGGACCACTCACCGATGATCTTTGCAAAGTATTCGAACAAGCGCGGATCGCTTTTCCTGCCCCTTTCGCCGCTCATGATCTCCATTACTTCTTCATGAGAACGCGCGCTGCCGTAAGGGCGGGCCTCGGTCATCGCGTCATAACTATCCGCCAGCGAGATAATCCGCGAACAGATAGGTATATTCGTACCGGCGAGTCCATCCGGGTAACCGCTTCCGTCGAATGCTTCGTGGTGATGGCGCACGATGCGTGCAACTTCTCGCGCGTTGGCGTGTGGAACCACCTCGCACGTGGCCTGGCCCAGCTCCGAATGGCGCTTCATCAGCTCCCACTCGGCAGCATCCAGCCGGCCCTTTTTAAACAGCACGTCGTCCGGTATGCCAATCTTGCCAAGATCATGGAGTCTTGCCGCATCCCGCAGGAGACTCAGCTCACGGCTATTCAAGCCGCACAAGACCCCCAGAAGACGGCATAGGGACTCGACACGTCCACAGTGCGCGCCCGTACCTGCATCCCGCTGCCGTAACGCAACCCCGAGACATTTGCGTTGCTGCAATAAAGCAGACATAGGATTGACCTCCCAGCAAGTGGCCAAGCGTTGGCTTTAGATGACGGCGGAGTCACCCGCCTTGAGTGGTTAGGCCTCAGTGCATGATCAGCTTGTGCCAGTATGGCGCAAAAGGCGGCTTGGGAAATACAACGCCCAGGTAGGTCTGCTTCCAGCAGCGAGAGCGGCCATTGTCCTTGTCTGCAAAATAGCCGACCACCTTGCCCGACTTATCGATCTCCAGAATCTGGATGAGTTCGCCGTTCGCCTTGAAGTAGCAGCCATCGCGCTCATCGAGGCCATGTTGATTGTTGAAGTTTGCCCAGGCATCCGCATACCGGGATGTGGCATCCGGCTGGCTCGCCCTTTGAGCTTCGGCATGATCATTGGCTTGCTCGAAGCCCTTCGTGGTTTGGGCGGAAGCAGGAATAGCAAAAGCCAGCACCGTGGCAAGAATAATGGATCGGATCATAGATCGCCCTCCATGAGGTTCAACGCCTGAATTTAGCGACACGCGCGACGCGTTCGTTGGAGTAAATGGTCAAGCCTCGGATTCGTGGCAAACCACTTCGATGTTGTGCCCGTCCGGACCAATGACGAAGGCCGCGTAGTATTTCCCACTATAGTTCGGGCGCAGGCCAGGCGCGCCATGGTCTCTGGCGCCCGCCTCCAGCGCAGCGCGATGGAAGGCGTCGACCTGCTGGCGATTCTCGGCCACGAATGCCAGGTGAAGATGAGCCGGCTTCTCCTCGGTTGGGCAGATGCACAACGAAGACTTGCCGTCGGCACTAAGCTCGATACCAAGCGGACCCTCCGCAACTACGGCCATGCCGATCGGTTCGAGTGCCTTGAGGAAGAACGCCTTGCTCGCTGCGTAGTCGCTGACCCCGAAGAGGATGTGGTCGAACATGCGTTCTCCTGAAAGCTGCGGTCTGCGTGAGACGCGGCGTACGAGCTGGCAGGGGGCGTCGGCCCGCCGGAGAGAATGTACCGCGTACCTTTGGTTGGCCGGCAGTGGCATGCCGTGGCGGGCCGGTCAAGCGATTGTCAGGCCTCGGGCGGCAGCCTCGCGTAGATGCAACTGTTCCGGAGGCTCCCGTCGGGTGCTCGTATCACGTGGCGCAGGGTGCCTTCGAGACGAAAGCCGCAACGTTCGGCCACTGCCCGGGACCCCGCGTTCAGTTCATCGGTCACCAACTCCACGCGTTGCGCGCCAAGCCCATCGAGGGCCCAGGCGCTCAATGCAGCGACGCCTTCAGAGCCGAAGCCCTTGCGCGCCTCGCTGCTCCTGACCCAGTAGCCGACCTCGGTCCTGGGCAGGTCCCAGTCGGTCCGGTGCAGGCCGATGGACCCGACGAGCCTGCCCGTGGCTTTCTCGAACGCCAGGTACGGCAAGTCGGTGCGCAGCAGGAAGTTGGCCTCGGCCCTGCGGCATCGGACCTCGGCCGACCGAAGGGTCTGGTCTTCCGCAACCCAGGGGAGGAACCACAGGAACCTCCGGAGATCGTCGATCGACTCCTTGAGCGCTGCATGCAGCGCCGGCGCATCCTCGACGCGGAACGGATGCAGCGTCAGCCGCGGAGTCTCGAGCGACGTCGGAACGGGAAAGAGCAGGGGGTCGGGCATGTGGGGTTTCGCGGGTTGGTGCTGGAGTTGAGCGGTGCGCATGGGCGCGTCCGCCGGGACGGGAAGCAGGGGGTGCGTCCTGTGGCGGCCACGCGTAGACCACGTGACGACGCAACGCAGGTGAGGGGCCGGGCATCGCTTCGGCGACCGGGTCAATTTTCCCCCGCCGTCGCGATCTCGTCGTAGCCGCGGCCGACAAACTCCACTAGGCAGAAACCGTGGCCAAAGGGATCCGCCATCAGCGCCAGCTTTCCCCAGCGGCTGAGCTGGACCGGCTTCTCCAGCCTCGCACCGGCGGCCGTCGCACGTTCAACGCATTCCTCGATCCCGGTCACCACGAAGTCAAGATGCACTGGCGTCCAGTGCCGTCCGTAATCGCGCCGCTGCTCCAATGTTGGCGCAGTGGCGGTGCCGCTCGCCTTGCGCAGCAGGTAGATCGGCGACGAACCGCCCAGTAGTTCTACGCCATCCGGACCAAAGCGACGCGCGACCCGGAGATCGAAAGCGGTCGTGTAGAACCGAACGGCGCGTTCCAGATCGTCAACGTCGATGTTTACGAGGAGATTCATGCGTGGTCCACCCTGTGGTGCCTGACGCCGAAGTGAGCGTCGGCGCGGCCGGCGGATGGGCCGTCCTCACTGACGTACATAGCGCACGTGCGTGGCGGCCGGGCCATCGAGAACCCGGTCGATGCGGAACCGCGGCCCGGGCTCGCGCAGGTTTTCGAAAAGGCGCCGCCCGCCGCCGAACAGCACGGGCCAAGGCGATTTCCAGTTCGTCCACGACACCCAGGTTTAGGTACTGCTGGATCACGTCCGCCCCGCCCGCGACGGCGAAGCCGTCCGCCTTGAACGAGATGTTAGACGCCATGAGCGCCAAAGTGATTGTAAAGACCTATGACGAGAAGCATGACGAGTAGAGCAATGGCGCCGATCGTCTCGAGATCGAACTTGGAACGGAAGAAGCGCCCTCGAAGGCGCTTGGAAAGCATCAGCGGCAGCGCAACGACAAGACCTGCTGCGAGGCAGATCAGTCCGAGCCAAAAGCTAAACTTCGTCCAATCCCAGATCACGTGCAGCATGTTTGTGGCGCCTAACGCCTGAGTTGAGCGGCGCCGTAGGCGTCCGCCTTGAATGAGTAGTTAGGTGCCACCGCGCTTCCACAGCAAGAGCCCGTCCTTGCGCTCTTTGAGAAAATCGGGGCACTTGCCGTCACCGCTTCCGGCGATTCCACCGTCAGGGCGACAGATAAGATTGCCATTGATGTCGTAGAGCCTACTCATGATGTCGCAGCACGCAAGCCGTGGTACGTAAAACACCGCCGCACCCTTGTAGCGATACTTCCAAACGGCGTCGGGCGAGCTCCCGGGAGAAGCAGATTCGTACTGTGTGATGATTTTTGTAACGAATGGCGGGATATTAAGCTGCGCGCACGCCCCAGACGCCATAGTAAGACCTAGCAAAATTGTTGGTAGCCGACGCGTCATGAGTGGCACCTAACGCTGGAGTTAAGCGGCGGCGGAGCCGTCCGCTTGGATGATTGGTTAGGGCTCGAATAACGCCCCTTGGCAATACGGACACAAGCCGCTCGCCGTTGCCCTGCGCCAATTAAGCAAACGTACGGGCCTATGGCAAGCAGAGCAACACGGCGCATAACGTGCAAACGTTGTGCTCATTGGGATAGCCAACAGTGCTAAGGCGGCGATGCAAACAGGCCCAGCGATCGCAAAATAAGTTAGCGACCATTGCGGATACCACTGAAAGATCACAAACCCCGCGACGATGATGGATAAGTTGACGGGGGCGAGCGGGATACCGTACGCCATCATCTTGCGACGAGTTTGTGCCACCGCGACTCTGAGTTGCTGGTAGTACGCAGATCTATCCATAGAGCCCTAACGCTTGAGTTAAGCGGCGGCGAAGCCGTCCGCCTTGAATGAGATGTTAGGCAAGGTTACTACCCAGCCGAATTGCGACGAAAGCAGCTACCCAGACCAAGACGACGGCACCGAGCCATGCCGATGTCTGCAGCGTGCGGCGCTTAAAGATATCGATGAGCGCTTTGACCAACCAAATTGCATTGATAAACAAGGCAGCAAGGAAAATTGGCCAGGTTTCTCCTAGGAAGGTGAAGCTGTCGCTGGCATCGAAGTACATTCGGTGTTCAGCCTTGGCGAACATAACAATGCCGTGTCCGAAATAGAACGTAAGAAACGCCCCAGCGACGTTGGCAAGGGAATAGATTACGGGGATCGACTTGTTCAAAGGTGAGGATGCCTAACGCTTGAATTAAGCGGCGGCGCAGCCGTCCGCTTGGATGAGTGGTTAGGTGCGCCCTACGACTGCGGCGGCCCATTGTAGTCGGCCCAGAGCGGGAGATTATAAGTACGGGCGATAGCACGGACACGCTTTGCATTGACGAAGCCGAATAGGGCTCCTGCCAGCTGGGGAAGTCCGACCACCACCCACATTGATTCGCCACCTTGTGACCAGAAGACAAGCCACATGAACAGCCCCCAGAACACAGCGGCGAGGCCACCCGTTAGTAATGCTACAGAAGCGAAGGGCAAGAAAACCAGGGGTGGGATCGGAATCTTGAAGAACCACAGAACACGCCAAACCCGGGGCGCGCCAGTAATGGGACTGATGCCAAGAGACGCGAAGTGCACCCTCATGGCCTTCAATTTTTCGGAGCCTGTCATGAGCACCTAACGCTTGAGTTAAGCCGCACCGCGAAGCGGTGTCGGCTTGAGTGAGTTGTTAGAACGCGGCATTGGCGGTCGAATGCTCATCCAGCTGATCTCTCAGATTGCGAATGCAGGTGATGGCGAGGTTGTAGTCAGCGGTTGTGTACCGCTCATACTCGCGAACTTCAACGTCGCATAGATGGATGGCGGAACGAGTATCCCACAGCCAGTGCAGCTCGTCTCGTAAGGGCGCAGTAATCATTCCGGCCGTAACCATTCGATCGCAACGTGATTTGAAGCGCACGGAGCGCCCAATTACGCCTTTTGTGTAGTTGACTGTCATGGTCTCGCAGATCGACCCAGCCAGAACAACTCCGGCTTTAAAAACCATTTCCCGGGCGGTGCCAAATAGATCAGTCCTGCTAGTGAGCCAGCGATAGACGTCCGTGAGAATTAGAGCGTATGCAAGATTGTCTTGGGCATCATTGTCGAGGATGAACGGCAACCGGGAGCGAAAGTAGTTGGCAGTGCGAATGTATCCGCGAGGGAACCGAACTTTTGCGGCACGATGGGAGTCTGCGCCGAGATAGTTCTGAATCTCTTGGAGCTTGCGCCCGACCAGGTCGGCAGCCTCCGCGAGCTCTTCGTCTGTTGTTATCGGCATACGGGAATCTCCACCCGCGTTCTAACGCCTGAGTTAAGCGGCGGCGGAGCCGTCCGCCTTGAACGAGATGTTAGGCACCGCTGCCACAGCCCGTCTGCGGATGGGCACGAGTACGAGGAGAATGGCGTTAAGCAGCAACGGAATGGGATGCTGAACTCCGCCAAGCCAGGCCATTATCAGGACGGCAATAGAGATACCAGCTGGCACTGCGACGGGCCACCAGCGGATATCGTCTTTGAGCCAAACGCGATAGGCGCCAAGCGAATACAAGGCGCCGAGGATGAGGCTTAAGCCAGCATCCAAAGGCGACGTTGTTAGAAGGACGATGCCGCCGACAACATTTGCGAATGCCGAGTAAGCCATGAGCCCGAATACAGCCATCGTCAACTTGCGCTCACGGGACTCCAGCGTGCGGCGACGATTACGCATGGCGATGTCAGCGCGGCGGCTATTTGCTTCTTCCGTTTCACCCATAGTGGATCTCCCCTGAGGTGTCTAACGCCTGAGTTAAGCGGCGGCGGAGCCGTCCGCCTTGAATGATTGAATGGACTCCTCCCGCGTCGCCACACGGCTTCGATGAGCCAGACTGAGCCGTTGCCGTTCAGTCGACGGGATCACGAGAGGAGTCCGCCATGCATGCTACG
>Ga0187815_10000810_pt1 | contig 14900 bp, 11 predicted proteins | sample NC_S_5_FD_132962 | JGI IMG/M metagenome (GOLD analysis project Ga0187815, IMG submission 132962) | Wetland sediment microbial communities from Neuse River Estuary, North Carolina, USA - ASW-S_5 | ecosystem: Environmental > Aquatic > Freshwater > Wetlands > Sediment | place: USA: North Carolina...
CATGAGGACGAAAACATCCGGCGCAACCGGATCGCTCTGCTTGGCGGACTGTTAAAGGAATTCTCTACGATCGCCGACTTTTCGGAATTAGGCGGGGAAGACGCGAAGGAGACGGTGCGGTCGCAGGTGCGAGCGTAGGACGAAAGTTCAAGTAGTTCGTGACGCAGTTGAACTAATGCTTCGAGTGCGTTGACAGCTCGGCAATAGAGATTGAAGTCGAACGTGATTTGTCGGTGCGCCGACATGAGGATGTTCAGAAGATGTTGAAGCAGGATGTGGGCTGGTTTTCGCGAAACCGAATCGCCAGCGCGGAGGTGGAAGATCTTAAAGCACTACTTGGCAGTCGATTGTCGGCTCCGCGCATGCGTTGAAGATTCACATTTGCTGTCGGTGCACCGACAAAACAGACAAAACATCTTCGAGTTGTGAACGATAAAACCTAAAGCTGAAATCTTAAAAAGGAGCGAAATGAAATACGTCTATTTTTTTGGCGCGGGTAAAGCGGACGGCACGGGCGAAATGAAAGACCTGCTCGGCGGCAAAGGCGCGGGCCTGGCCGAGATGACGCGAATTGGTTTGCCCGTTCCGGCGGGTTTCACCATCACCACGGAAGCGTGCGACTACTATTTCAAGCACGGCAAGAAGTATCCGAAAGAGCTGCGCGACGAAGTCGCAAAGAATCTCGCCAAGCTCGAGAAGTTGACCGGGAAAAAGCTCGGCGACGCGGACAACCCGTTGCTGGTGAGCGTCCGCTCGGGCTCCGCGCGGTCCATGCCCGGCATGATGGAAACAATTTTGAACCTGGGGCTCAACAACAAATCGGTGCCGGGAATCGCGAAGGCGACCAAAAACGACCGCTTTGCCTATGACGCCTATCGCCGTTTCGTGCAGATGTATTCGAGCGTGGTTATCGGCCTGCCCAAGGAAGAACTGGAGGCCAAGCTTCGCGCGATGAAGAGCCGCCTCGGCGTGAAAGACGATACGGAGGTCAGCGCGGACGGCTGGCGCGACCTTGTTGGCGAATACAAGAAGTACTTCAAGCAAAAGACCGGGAAAGATTTTCCGGAAGATCCGACTGAGCAGCTCTGGGGCGCGATTGGCGCCGTGTTCGAGTCGTGGATGGGCGAAAAGGCAGTGACCTACCGCCGAGTCGAGAAGATCACGGGATTGCTGGGCACCGCCGTGAACGTCGTGCAAATGGTCTTCGGCAACACGGGCGAAGAATCCGGCACGGGTGTTTGCTTCACGCGCGACCCCAGCACCGGCCAGAAAGTTTTCTTCGGCGATTTCCTGCTGAACGCGCAGGGTGAGGACGTCGTCGCCGGCATTCGCACGCCGATGCACTTGGACGAGATGAAGGCGCGCATGCCCAAGGTATATGCGCAGCTCGAGAAAGTTCGCCAGACGCTCGAGAAGCATTACACCGATATGCAGGACATGGAGTTCACCGTCGAAAACGGCACCCTATATATGTTGCAAACGCGCACGGGCAAGCGCTCGCCGACCGCGGCATTTCAAATGGCCGTCGATATGGCCAACGAAAAGCTCATCACGGTCGAGCAAGCACTCGAGCGCATTAAGCCGGAAGACATCGAGCGGCTCTTTTATCCGGTGCTGAGTTCGAAACTCGCGCGGCACGAGCTTGCCAATCGCAAGCTGGCCGAGGGAATCAATGCTGTCCCCGGGGCCGCAGTTGGCAAAGCTGTGTTCACGGCGGAAGAGGCTGAGCAATGGGCGCAACGCGGCGAAAAGGTGATTCTGGTGCGGCGCGAAACGAGCCCTGAAGACGTTGGTGGAATGTATGTCGCGCAGGGAATTCTCACAGCCACGGGCGGCAAAACGAGCCACGCGGCGGTGGTAGCACGCGGCTGGGGCAAGTGCTGCATCGTGGGTGCGGAGAAACTCGACATCGACGCCGAGACGAAGAAGATGAGTTCGAACGGGCGCGTCGTCAGTCAGGGCGACTGGATCACGCTCGACGGTGGAGATGGCTCAGTTTACACAGGCGAAATCGAGTTGGTTCGCCCCGAGCCGCCCAAGGCCTTCGAAACGCTGATGAAATGGGCGGACAAGGTCCGCAAGCTGGGCGTGCGCACGAACGCGGATACCCCCCAGGACGCCCGCGTGGCGCGCGGAATGGGCGCGGAGGGAATCGGCCTGTGCCGCACCGAACACATGTTCTTCAAGGATTTCGAGCATCCCGAGAAGAGCCGCGAGCGCCAGCGCGCTATTCAGGAAATGATTCTCGCCGACACGCCCGAGGCGCGCCGCACAGCTCTGGCGAAACTCTTGCCCTTCCAGCGCCGCGACTTCATCGGGATCTTCGAAGCGATGGACGGTTTCCCGGTGACGGTTCGCCTCATCGACCCGCCGCTGCACGAGTTCGTTCCGCACGATCCGGCCAAGCAGGAGGAGCTCGCCAAGGAGATTGGGATCTCGGCTGAACAAGTGGCCCGGCGCGTCGATCAGTTGCACGAAGCAAACCCCATGCTTGGCTTTCGTGGTTGCCGCCTTTGCATCATTTTCCCGGAAATTCTCGAGATGCAGGTGCGCGCAATCATCGAAGCGGCCATCGATTGTCAGAAGCGCGGAGTTAAAGTTTTACCTGAAATCATGCACCCCCTCACGCTCGACAAAAAAGAACTGAAGATTCTCGAAACGGAGACGCGAAAAGTCGCAGACGCGATCATTGCGGAAGCTAAAGTAAAACTTGAATATCTGGTTGGCACCATGATCGAATTGCCGCGCGCCGCTTTGCTTGCGGGACAGATCGCCGAAGTCGCCGAGTTCTTCTCCTTCGGCACGAATGACCTCACGCAGACCACCATGGGCCTTTCCCGGGACGATGCGGGCCGCTTTTTGCCCGAATATGTCGACGAACGAAAGGCCGGAGTCTTCAAGGCCGACCCGTTCCAGAGCCTCGATACGGAAGGTGTTGGCCTGCTCATGAAGTGGGCGATCGAGCAGGGGCGCAAGACGCGGCCAAAGTTGAAGGTGGGAATCTGCGGCGAGCACGGCGGTGATGGCGACAGCGTGAAATTCTGCCATTCCCTGGGCATGAACTACGTCAGCGCGTCGCCATTCCGCGTCGCGATTGCCAGACTGGCGGCGGCCCAAGCCGTGATCGAAGAGAAGCAGAACAGCAAAAAACCAAAGAGAGCCGCGAAAAAACGGTAGCTCTTCGCTGAGCGGCCCAAATCGGCGAGGGTGTTTTGTTAGGTCGCGGCTTGCCGACAGAAGCTTCCGGACGCACAAGTCGCAGCCGCCGCGACCTACAAAGCTCACTGTCTTGGGGGCGTACCGGGAAATGTATGGCGAGTCAGACGGCTGATCAGCGGCCACTGATCATCGGAATCTGCGGCGGCACAGGGTCGGGCAAGACGACGATCACGCGCCGCATCATCGAAGCGCTGTCGCAAGAAAGCGTCACCATCCTGCAGCAGGACAACTATTACAAGGATTACCCGCAACTCTCGTACGAAGAACGCGTCAAGCTGAATTTCGACCATCCTGACTCGATGGACACGCCGCTGCTGGTCGAGCACCTGCGCTGCCTGCGTGAAGGCGGGCCCATCGACTCCCCAACCTACGACTTCGCGAATTTTCAGCGAAGAAAAGAGACGGTGCCCGTTTTCCCGCGAGCGGCGATTATTATCGAAGGCATCTTGATCTTCGAAAGCAAAGCCCTGCGGGATTTGATGGATATAAGAATTTTCGTCGACACTGACGCGGACCTGCGTTTTATACGGCGCCTCGAGCGCGACATTCGCGAGCGCGGCCGCACGATGGAAATGGTGGTCGACCAGTATTTGACGACCGTGCGGCCCATGCACATGCAATTCGTCGAGCCATCGAAGCGGTTTGCCGACGTCATTATCCCGGAAGGCGGGCACAACGAAGTCGGCATCGATCTCGTCATTCAAAAGATCAAGTCCCTCGTCCCACGAGCCTGAGCCCCCAAACCAGAGCAGGGAACCCATACGGAAAAATCATAGTGTTGGTGGTACACTCCGCCGCGAAAGGCGGGTCTAATACATGAACGACGCCTTACTCTTGCATCGCCTGCATTTTGCCTTCACCGTTACTTTTCATTATTTGTTTCCGCAGCTTACCATGGGACTGGCGCCTCTGATCGTGATCCTGAAGACCATGTATTTGCGGACCAACAATCCTCTTTACAATCGCGCCGCGCGTTTTTGGGCCAGGATCTTCGGCATCAACTTCTTGATGGGCGTGGTCACTGGAATTCCCATGGAATTTCAGTTCGGGACCAACTGGTCGGAATTCGCGCGACTCACGGGCGGCGTCATTGGACAACCGCTGGTGATGGAAGGCGTGTTCGCCTTCTTCCTCGAGTCGGCATTCCTGGGGCTATTTCTTTTTGGCGAGCAAAGGCTGAGCCGCGTCGGGCACTGGTGGGCCGGCGTCGCGGTATTCGCCGGCTCATGGCTCTCCGGCTTTTTCATCATCGTCACCGACGCCTTCATGCAGCATCCCGTCGCCTTCGTGCGCGCAGCGGACGGCAGTTTCCAGGTCACCAGTTTCTGGGGGCTGCTCCTCAATCCGTGGGCGCTGATCCAATACGCGCACAACATGTGTGGTGCGCTGATCACCGGAGTGTTCGTGATGGCTGCGGTGGGCGCGTACTACCTGCTGGAAGGTAAGTTCGTCGAGGAAGGCCGTGCGTTTCTGCGCCTCGCTGTGATTGTTGGAATTATCGCCTGCATCATGCAGATCTTTCCCACCGGCGACATTCATGGCCGCTACATGGCCATGCATCAGCCCGTCACGACCGCAGCCATGGAAGGTCTCTTCAAGACGCAAAGCAGGGCGCCGGTTGTTCTGATTGGCCAGCCGGACGCCGAAACTGAACGAATCGACAATCCGATGCTTGCCAACGACGTCCTCAGCTTTTTGATTTACGGAAGGACCACGGCCGCAGTGAAAGGATTGAACGAGTTTCCGAAGTCGGATTGGCCAACCAATATTCCGCTGCTTTTTTACAGCTATCACATCATGGCGGGACTGGGAACGATCTTCGTCGCGGTGATGGCGATCAGCGCGTTCTTGCTATGGCGCGGCACGCTGTACGAAGCGCGCTGGATGTTGTGGGTGCTGTTGCTTTGCTTGCCTTTTCCGCACATCGCGAACACGGCCGGCTGGATGACCGCGGAAGTGGGACGCCAGCCCTGGCTGATTTACGGTTTGATGCGCACAACCGAAGGGTATTCGAAGCACGTGAACGCCGGCAACGGCTTGTTCACGCTGCTGGGCTTCATGGGGCTGTATGCGTTGCTCGCAATCCTATTCCTGTTTCTCGTTCACCGCACGATTGCGCATGGTCCGGTAGAAGGACCTGCTCCCGACATCACGTCGGGCGCGCCTGTAACCACGGCGTAAAGGAGAGGCCATGCTGCTCATGACTTGGTACTTGCTGGTCGCCATTATGATCACGGCCTATGTCGTTTTGGACGGCTTCGATCTCGGCGCCGGAATTCTCCATATGTTCATCACGCGAAATGACGAAGAGCGGCGCATCGTCATCCGCACCGTTGGGCCGGTGTGGGACGGCAACGAAGTGTGGCTCCTGGCCGGCGGCGGCACTTTATACTTTGCTTTTCCGTTGTTGTACGCCTCCGGGTTCAGCGGATTTTACCTTCCGCTGATGATTGTTTTGTGGCTGCTCATCTTGCGCGCGATCGGAATTGAGCTGCGCATGCATCTCAGCACGCCCGTGTGGCGCGGGCTGTTCGACGGTTCGTTTGCGATCGGGAGCCTGTTTCTGGCAATTTTCTATGGCGCTGCGCTGGGCAACGTAATTCGCGGCGTCCCGCTGGGAGAGGATCATTACTTCTTTCTGCCGCTTTGGACAAATTGGCGCGTGGGCCCGCAGCCGGGGATCCTGGATTGGTACACGGTGCTGGCCGGAGTTGTCGCCCTCGTCGCGTTGACGCTGCACGGCGCCTATTACGTGGCCCTGAAAACTACGGGCGAACTTAACGCTCGCGCGCGCGCCGCTGCTCGATTCCTGTGGCCGGTGCTTGTGCTCGCCACGCTGCTGAGTCTCGCCGCGACGCTGTACATTCGTCCCGAACTTCTGTCGAACTACAATCATCTTCCCGTTTTGTATGTGATTCCGGTGCTGGTCGCCGCGTCATTGTTTAGCATGTGGAGCGCTGCGCGGAAAGGGTCTGAACTCGCCGCGTTTCTATCCTCGTGCGCCTATCTCGTGTTTATGCTGGTGGGAGCAGCCGCCGCGGTTTATCCGAATCTGCTGACGTCGACCACCGATCCGGCGTTGAATATCACTGTCTACAACGCGCACGCGGGACACTATTCGATGACCGTCGGGCTCATTGCCTGGGGCATGGGAATGGCCATCGCTGTGGCCTATTTCGTTTTCGTGTACCGCATGTTCCGCGGCAAAGTCGCAGTCCCCTCGGCCCACGGTTACTGACGCACGAGTGTCAGCCGGGGCGGTTCACAGCGCGGGCTTTCGGAAGCTCAGGACGTAAAGCTCGCGATTCCAAATCTCCTGCACGGTCACTTCCTGCATGCCCGGAGGGAGCAGGCTCGTTGGGGCCACAATAGTTCTCGGCCGATTTTTGAAGAACGCGCGGCCTAGAAGCTTGTTCTCGTTGCGTTTGGCCAACTCTTCTGTTTCATCTACAACGAGCAAGCGCGTGCCCGGTTTGGCTACGCGCACCATTTCGCGCAGAGCCGCGCCCGGATCACTGAAAAAGTTGATGCCGCCCATGTGGAACACGCAAGCGAATGCTGAACTGGGAAAGGGCAGATGTTCCGCAAGCCCTTGGCAAAGCTGGAATGTGAGGTTCAGCCTGCGTGCGTGTCGTTGGCAGCGAGCGAGCATGCCCGCCGAAAGGTCCAATCCATAAAAATTCAGGGTACGGTTCAGATACCGCCAGTTTGACCCTGTGCCTACCGAAACCTCCAGGATGCTTGCGCCATCGTGAAGTTCGAGCAGTTCAATGTACGCTTTGCGACGCGTGGCCTCGGCGCCGCTTTTCCATCGCGCGTAGAGACGCGTAGCAATATCGTACAGGGGAGCCATGCGGTCGTAGAGTTTCTGATAGCGAGCGTTCGGGCCCTCGACCGCTCCCTCGGGAAGCAGGATAGGAATGTCGTTGCGCACGGGGTAGAGAAATCCCGTACGAGGATTCCTCAATCCCGCGCGCTCTTCGATCAACGGACCTTGGTCGATGGGGTCCTGGTAAGGAATGGGGACGTGCATAGGCGCACTTTACTGCCCCAATCATAGGCCCGTCAGCCGGAAATCGTTACTGGTAGCTGTAGAGCGTGAGCTTTTGGCGAACACTTCGCGTGCCGAGGCGCTGCTCCCCGTCGCACACGGCTCCCGCGATTACGCAGCCGCCATCGTTTTTGCGAAGCGCGCTAACGCAATCTCAAGAACGGCAGGCGTGATTCGAGGGCGCATCTTCCCGCATCCTTCGGGAGCCATCTCGAAAGGTTATTTGCGTAGAGTCCGATGCAAAAAAGATTGGCCGGAACGAAACCGAATTGAGCTGTTCGGATCCCAATCAGGCAAATGACCGCGCTATTCAACGCCGCAACAACCCAGCCGTGCCACAACTTTTTCCCTACGAGTACAGTCGAGACGATCGTTAACACACAAGAAAGATAGTCCAACCTGATCATGACGCGCGCAGGATAGTCGATTGCGATCTGCTGCGCGACTGGTCGTGTGGGCACGGTTGGCGCAAGAGTTAGTAGGCGCGCCTACTGTCGATCAATCAGGCTTGCACACGGGATGACTCTTGAGCCGCACAACGACTGTTTCGGTGCAGTGTATTAAAACGGAAAGGGCGGTCGAAATGGCACACGTGCCGTCCAGACGTGGAATTTGTCGACAGCGAATTCGGCGCAAGCCGTTTGATCGCATGAGGTTGCAAACCAAATCGAGGCAAGGCTGTGGTCTGCCAATTGCACCAACTCCACGGGTCTCCGGCTATCCGAGAGCTTTTTACCTGGATGATGCCAAACGCAAAAACCGTCAACGGACACATTTCCATCTCGGACGCGATTCTCTGCGTCCCGGCGATCCAGCCCCTTTTTCAAATCATGCCTCACCGTTTAGTCGAACGCGGTTGACACCATTTGCTTGCGCAACTTTTCTTCTTGTTCTCGCTGTCTTCTGCTCGAGTCGCGTTGCCTTCGCTCTCGATCCGCAAAAGAACATCGATCAATACGGTCACGAGTTCTGGACTTCGCAGAATGGGCTCTTAGGCGAAGCTGTCTATCAAATCCTGCAATCGCCTGACGGATATTTGTGGCTGCGCACTTCGGCCGGGCTGGTCCGCTTTGATGGCGTGCGATTCGTTCTGTCAGCGCCGGTTGTGAACAACAAGCCCATCTCCGAGCCTGTCGGCGCTATTTGTCTGGGCGCAGGCGGCGATCTGCTGGTTCACACGACGTCGCACACGCTGATTTACACGAATGGAGTCTTATCTGATTATCTTCCACCAGCGCCCTTGCCGGACGGCGATCCGCACCTCTTCGAATCACGAGAGCACGACGTCTTCATCGGTTCTGACGACTTTATCTACCTCCTTAGCGGCGGCCTGCCTGTCATGCTGCAAAGGCACATCGGGTGGGTCGACTCGTTTTATGAGGATGCCGGCGGGACGGTATGGATCTTCGGGTCCGCTCAGCTCTTTGCTTATAGCCACGGTCAAATTTCTACTGTTTCAGGACACTACGGCGCTTTTGGATTTACCACGCTCACCCAAGACAGTCAGCACAACTTTTGGGTCGGGGCGCACAACGGCCTCTACCGTTTGAGCTCTGATCGGCGCAGCTTGCAGCGGTTCCTACCCGAAGTGCTTCGCTCGGAGATCCGAGCCGTTCTCGAAGACCACCAGGGTAACTCATGGATCGGCACCGGTGACAGAGGCTTGGTTCGCGTTTTTCATGGGAAGCCCCTCACCTACGGCGCTCCCAATGGCTTGACCGATAACCAGGGCACAATCTCCCATCTGCCGGTGGTTGCCCTTACCGCGCACGTCATGAAAGGCGACCAGGAACGCTGTCTGCGCTCCGGCATGGACGACTATTTGGCGAAACCCATTCGCGCCGAGGAACTGGACGGAATTCTCGAAAAGTATATTCATCGTCCCGACGCCGTAGAATTGCCCTCTTGAACCGTTAATTCTTACTCGCTGCAACGGTCGGCGGGTTCAGGTGGAATGTTTGCATCCACTCCGCCTGGGCCCGGATAGTTTCCCTGGATGCAGGGAACCGCTCTCAAGTACTCGTAGATTGCCCGCGTCTCGTGGTCCGTCAGGTCTTTGAGATTGGGCCAGGGCATGACTTGCAGCAGGTTCCCGTCGAACGGGGCTGGTATGCAGGTCGTGTTCGGTGCTGCCCCCAGCGGACAGTTCGGATGGAGGTTGTCAAAATCTGTTCCGTGCCTGAAGATTTCGAAGAATTTCTCAAGGGTAATGTCCCCTCCCGGTAATCCTGTCTTGTTGTTGGGGGCTGGCGTCAAATTCCTGGAAATAATGTGCGCGGAGCCAGGCACCAACGCCAGGAAATCCCGCCCTCCTCCCAGGTAGTACTTCGTATTCACCTGCTTCGGCTTGCCAAAGTAGGGATTACCGCCAGGAACTACGTATTCCGTGGGAGGACCGGCGTCGTGACAGTCGTTGCATCCTTCGGTATTCACGATGTAGCTCCCCAATCCCACCAAATCCCGGTTCTTTCCTTCCAAATTCAGGGGCACCGGCGCAATCTCAAATCCCCGCTCGATCCTTAAGTCGGAGGCGTTGCCCTGGTCGTCGGCCCTTCCTTGAGGCGGACCGATCAGCATTCCAGCCAGCGCCAGCCCGGCGCATGCTATCGTTGCTCCCAAAACGCAAAACTTTTCTCTTGATTTCACTGGATTCTCCTTTTCGATTCTCTCCCCGGCGTGTCGTTCGGCAAAGGCAGCGCCGAAAACCTATCCCAAATGCGTTTCCCCGGCAATCTGATCCGCGCCTTGAACTCTACTTCTCCGCATTCTCGCCAACATCAAACGTTGATTATTCTCGCGTTTCTGGAGCGGTCTTGCCGTCTCATTCCTCCGGTAAATGCTTTTGACCGGAGTTCGCACTATACTCGGAATATAGGAAAAACGAGCCGCTGAGGACTTGAAGTCATATCCGGGCTCATCGGTGAATTTGGCCAGAATGGCCCTGTACTGCGAGCTGTAAACCATGCCTCCAGCATGCGCCTATTCTTCGCTGTTCCTGTTGCTTGTGGTCTCCTTATCTAGCGGCGCAAATTTGTTGCCACAAACTGACCACCTGGACCAGACTCAGTCGAAACGCTCTGTTGTCCAACACACCATGGGGCGACACCTGAAAGCGAAGGGCGTCCCCAACTTTGGCCAAGTCACCCCTACGCTCTATCGCGGCGGCCAGCCTTCCGCCGAAGGATTTGAGACGCTTGCCCGAATGGGAATCGCCATCGTCGTTGATACCGGCAGATCGAGGCGCGACGAAACGCTAATCAAAAGCCTGGGCATGACCTACGTCTCCTTGCCCTGGTATTGTCCGTTTCCCAAAGATAAGGTGTTCGAACGGTTTATCGAAATCACGCGAGAAAATCCGGGAAAGAAAATCTTCGTGCACTGCCGGTTCGGGGACGATCGCACTGGAATGATGATCGCCGCGTATCGCATGGGAGAACAAGGTTGGACCGCCAAAGAAGCGATGCAAGAGATGCACGAATTTGGCTACGGGGGCATACATCACCTGATGTGCCCAGGCCTCGCGCGATATGAGAAGAACTTTCCGCGACATTTACGCAACAACCCCGTGTTTGAGAGCCTGCGCTGACGCCGACTGACCCAGATAAACGCATCGTGACCGATGCAACGGGCGCCACCGAGTGGCTTTCGGTGCGCTGTTTGGGTGGAAGGGCGGGGTTTTAACCCCGCCGTACTGGTCGCCCAATTGATTCGGGGCTTTGGCCCCTGAAGCCTGCGTGGCGAAGGCGACGCAGCCGCGCTCTTGCTTCAGCTTCTGCAGCGGCCCTTTCTCGTCGCTCGCCGCTCGTGCGGCTCGGATGAGGATTGTCAACCCGAGCGAGTCCCGCGTATGCGGGACGAGTCGAGGGATCTCTCTTTGCCTTTCGTGGCGTGGGCGTCTCGCCCGCGCGGTTTTCGGTTCAAGATTTGGATGTACGGCTGCTTGTCCCGGTCGCAGTCGAAGGCCGCCTTCAGCCGGGCCAAATTGCTCTTTTGCGCGCGAACTCGGCCGCTTGAAACCCGCCCTAAGCCAAAAAGCACAAATTCTTGCCAATTGAGCCCTGTTTAGAAGTATCACAGTTCACCATCAAGTTACTCCGATGTCAAAGCAATTTCCATCCTTCGACATCGAAAGAAGTGCGGCCTTGCAATCGACGAATCGGGTCACGCTTCTGCGGTGGGTTCCTTGGACCTGCGGCGCACAGGCCGGTTACCGAATCCACGTGAATGCGGAAGAAAGACCTTCCGTAACCACTCTCTCGAAATCGAGCGCGTGTGGCGTCAATCTGCCAGGTTCATCTTCCGCAGGAGGGCGTGGAAGCGCGGGTCATTGCGGAGAGGATCGAGGAACGGATAGGTCTTAATGGGCTCGATCATGCGGTCGGGAGCGTCGACGGCTCTTTCCAAGCACACGAAAGCCTCATCGATATTCCCAAGCCCAAGGTGTATCCAGGCGAAACACGTTGGCGCGATGTACTGTTGGCTGGAGAGTGCGCGCAGGCGATCGAGTACGGCTTGGGCCTCAAGCCTGTGTCCGCCCAACCCTAAAGAGAGGCCGAGCCACCCCAGCATCATGGGCAACTCATGGGAGACGTCGATTGCCTTTCGAAAGGCAGCTGCGCTCTCCTCGAACCTTTGCATCCCCAGGTAAACGTAACCAAGCTGATAGTGAGGGATGAAGTGGCCCGGTTCGAGATCCAAGATTCGGAAGGCTTCCGCGAGAGCTCGCTGTAAGTGGCGTCCAAGGTAAAGCATCATGATGAGCCAACAGCGCGCATCGAAAGAGAGCGGATCGGATTCCAGGGCTCGCTCCACCTCCGCAGTCGCCTCTTCGATGTGTCCGAGTATTGCCTGGACCATGGCGTGCCTCAGCCGAACCAAGCGCAAAGTTGGGTCCAGTTCGCGCGCCCGAGCCAGTTCCTTCTGGATCTGTCCCCAATCGTAGTAATCGATCTCGTCGCGCGTGTTGCGCTTCTTAGGGTAGAAGCTCATCAACACGTGCGTCTCGGCGGACGTGCTATCGACTTCCATGGCCCGGAGCGCGTAAGACCTGCCAAGGAGATCCACCTGTCTGGACGGCGCGTATCCCAACAGCCCTAGGTACCAATACAGTTCGGCGAGGGCATTGCAGGCCAGCGCGAAGTTGGGATCGTGGGCCAACGCCGCCTCGAAATGGCGTCTGGCCTGAGCCGTACCGTCCCCGGTCATTTTCCACATTTCGTAGCGGCCTTTAATGTACTCGTTGTAGGCAGCCAGGTCTTCGGTCGGCTTTCTTCGAGCCTTCTCTGGCAGGGTTGCACCGCGGGACAAAGCGCTGACTATGGTTGGAACATGGCTGGCAATGGCGCGCGCGATGCTGGTGTGCAGGCTGAACATGTCACGCATGGCCGCGTCGTACTTGTGAGCGAACAGGTGCGTCTGATCAGCGGCCTGGACGAGTTGCACCGTGATGAAAACGCGGTCTTCGGTACGGCGGACGCCGCCCTCCACGACATAATCGACGGCTAATTCGCGCGCGATGCGGCTCACGTCCTTGTGGCAGCCTTTGTAACGCATAGCGGTGGTGCGCGCGATCACCGCGAGTTGCTCGGGGGCCAGCGCGGCGAGTTCCGTGATGACCTCATCGGTCATGGCGTCGCTGAAGTATTCCTGCGCGGAATCACCGCTCAGATTCAGGAAGGGGAGCACGACCAGTCTAACGCGCTCTGTGGTCGTGGATTCGATGACCGGAGGACGCTCAGAAACACCTTCCCGGAATCGGTAGCCGCGCTTGGGCAGAGTCTCGATGAAGCGAGGACGATCGGCGGAATCGGAAAGTGCCTCGCGCAGCCGGGCAATTGCGGTGTTCAGGTTGTTGTCGAAGTCCACGAAGACGTCGTGGGGCCAGAGGCGGTGTTGCAGATCCTCGCGCGTAACCACTTCTCCAGGATGTTCGAGAAGTGCGGCGAGAACTTGAAAAGACTTTTCGCGCAAACTGATCCTGACGCCGTGTTTGTAGAGTTGCCCGGTGGAGAGGTCCACTTCGTAGGCGTCGAAGCGGACGGTGTTGCGCATGATCGGGCTCCTGAAGCGGCTAGGAGCCATGCCCGCTGCAGCGAGAAGAAGGTACTGCCGTGCGGGCATCTGCGTCAATGAGTAAACGGCGCGATTCCAAGGAGGTGCGCGGTAGGGAAAATTTAAGGAGCAATCAAGTCGGGGTCTATTGCCAACCGAAGGCCAGTCCTTCTTATGTGGTGGAAAAGCGGTCTCATTTGCGGGCACCGCCAGATCGGGAGGTGCGCTATGAAAAGGCGTGATTTAGTGCTGAGCTCGCTGGCTGCGACGGTCCTTGGCGTGGCGATGGCAGGTTGTGGTGGGGAGGCCAGTCCAGCTCAGCCGCCAGCAATCACGGTAACAGTCTCGCCTGCGGTAGATACGGTGCAGATGGGCGGGACAGCGCGTTTCTCTGCCAGCGTGATGAACGATTTCGGCGGCAAGGGCGTGAACTGGAGTATCACTTGCGCGGCCGCGCCGTGCGGCACGGTCTCACCGACTTCGTCGCTGAGCGGGGCTGCGGTCACGTACACAGTTCCGAACAGTCCGCCGGCAAGCGATTTGAAGGTAACCCTGACCGCGACCTCGGTCGCGGACCCGACGAAGTCGAGCGCCGCAGTGATCACCGTCCCATCGGTGACAATCAGCGTCACTCCGTCGGCAGCCACGGCGCTGGCAAACGGCACGGCAGAGTTTATCGCTACGGTCGGCAACGACACCAGCAACAAAGGCGTCGCGTGGACTGTATCCTGTGCACCAACACCCTGCGGCAGTTTTTCACCGGCCACGACAGCGAGTGGCGCTGCCACAACATACACCGCGCCTCCTCCACCCGCCAACGATTTGCAGGTGACCATCACAGCCACTTCGGTGGCCGATTCGCCGGCACGTGGGTCGGCATCCGTCACAGTCCCTGCAATAGTGGTGAACACGCTGCCTTCCAGTCTCACCGTGCCGGGGAACACCACCGCTCAGGTCACAGCGACGGTCGACAACGATCTGGCGAACCGTGGTGTGACGTGGACTGTCTCTTGCTCGCCGCCGCCGTGCGGCAGCATTTCGCCCGCCTCCACCGCTAGCGGTGTTGCAACCGCGTATACCGCGCCCCCTCAGCTACCGTCCGACCTGACGGTGACCATCCAGGCCACCTCCGTCGCGGACCCTACTAAATACTCGTCCGCCACGGCCACGATCCCGGCCATCCGAGTTTCGGCGATTTCTCCAAACAGCGCGCTCCTGCCCGAGAACACGACCCAAGACTTCGCCGCCACGGTTACATATGACGCCAGCAACCAAGGCGTGGCGTGGACCCTGACCCAGAACGCGACGGCCTGCTCTCCGGCGTGCGGCACGGTTAGCCCCGCCACCACAGCCAGCGGTGCCGCCACGACGTACACAGCGCCCAGCGCCCTGCCGGCGAACGCGGCAGTGACATTGAATGCGACTTCTGTGGCTGACAGCACCAAGGCGGCCACCGCCAGCTTCACTCTGACGAAGGGCACGGTGAAACTCGTTCCGGCGAGTTTAGCCTTCCAGTGCAAGCTCGGTAAGAACTGCCCACCCCCGAGCCAGTCGGTCGCTCTAACGAACACCGGCGCCG
>Ga0187815_10000811_pt1 | contig 14898 bp, 16 predicted proteins | sample NC_S_5_FD_132962 | JGI IMG/M metagenome (GOLD analysis project Ga0187815, IMG submission 132962) | Wetland sediment microbial communities from Neuse River Estuary, North Carolina, USA - ASW-S_5 | ecosystem: Environmental > Aquatic > Freshwater > Wetlands > Sediment | place: USA: North Carolina...
CGGAGACCTGCGCGGAGCGGGTGATTTGTGCGGGAGATCATGCGCATCCGCCGATGGTCGCCGCCCGGTGCGGGTTGATGCAAGTCCGCGGCAAGGGCAGCGCCGGCACCGCTACAATCGCCCCTTTGCGCGGTCGTTTCGCCATGCCCTACACCCCCATCGTCGCCACGCTCGGCTATGTGCTTTCGCCCGACCGCACGCAGGTGCTGATGATCCACCGCAACGCGCGGCAGGACGACCAGCACCTCGGCAAGTACAACGGCCTCGGCGGCAAGATGGAGCCGGGCGAGGATATCGCCGCCTGCATGCGCCGCGAGATCCGCGAGGAGGCCGGCATCGAGTGCCTGTCGATGCAGTTGCGCGGCACGCTGAACTGGCCCGGCTTCGGCAAGCAGGGCGAGGACTGGCTGGGCTTCATCTTCCTGGTCGATCGCTTCGGCGGCGAGCCGCACGGCGGCAACCACGAGGGCACGCTGGAATGGGTGCCGCGCGAGCGGCTGATGGAGCTGCCGATGTGGGAGGGCGACCGCCATTTCCTGCCGCTGGTGTTCGATGCCGACCCGCGACCGTTCCACGGCGTGATGCCGTACAGGGACGGGCGCATGCAGTCGTGGTCGTGCACGCGGCTGTGAATGCCTGGTTGCTGCGCTCCCTGCGTGCCGGGAACGCGGCAGAAAAGCGGAACGTCAGGGCACGTCGGTGATCCAGGCGTCCGTTCCGAACTTGTCCCTCACCAGTGCCTGCGCCAACGCCAGCTTGCTTTCCTGCAGCCGGTCGTCGGCGAGGCCGTGCAGGCGACGGAAGGTGGCCAGCATGCGCTCCACGACAACCTCGCGCGGCAGGCCGGTCTGGCTGCGCAGCGGGTCGACACGCTTGGCCGCGCTGGCCGTGCCCTTGTCGGAGAGCTTCTCGCGGCCGATGCGCAGCACGTCGAGCATCTTCGCCGCGTCGATGTCGTAGGCCATGGTGACGTGGTGCAGCAGCGCGCCGCCGCGGCGGGTCTGCGCGGCGCCGCCGATCTTGCCCGCGGAGGACGCGATGTCGTTGAGCGGCTGGTACCAGGCCTCGATGCCCAGCTCGCGCAGCGCCTCCAGCACCCAGGCGTCCATCAACGCGTAGGACTCCTGGAAGCTCAGGCCCTCGACCATCGACAGCGGCGCGTAGATCGAATAGGTGATGGTGTTGCCGGGCTCGATGAACATCGCGCCGCCGCCCGAGATGCGCCGCACCACCTCGATGCCGTGGCGCCGCGCGGCATCGCCGTCCACCTCGTTGCGCAGCGACTGGAAGCGGCCGATGACCACGGCTGGGGCGGTCCACTCCCACAGCCGCAGGGTGGGCGGGTGCCGGCCCGCACCGACCTCCGCCAGCAGTACCTCGTCCAGCGCCATGTGCAGCAGCGGCGGCTGGGGTGCGGCATGGATCAGCCGCCAGTCGTGCTCGCGCCATTCGCTGCGGCTCATGCGGAAGTCCCTTCCTGCAAGGCGCGGCGCAGCGCGACCACGACGGCCTCGCTGGAGATGCCGTACATCGTGGTGCCCGCGGGCAAGCCGGCATCAATGGCAGCGACCAGCATGGCGTCGTCGGTGTCGGCGGGCTGACCTTCCAGCGCGGCATCGATCGCCGTCAGCGCGGCATCGGGTTCCAGGAAGAAGTCGCCGCTCAGCCGCACATCGGCGAGACGGCCGCCGCGCAAGTCGAGATCGACCACCACCAGCTTGCCGCCGGGCATCTTGTACTCGCCGTGCATCGCCTGCGCGTCCGTGGCGTCCGGCAGCGCCGGGACGGGAATCGCGATTCTAGCGCGCTGGCACTACCAGCCGCGGCCGTGGAAGTGGCCCTGGCCCACGCCGATCGAGAAGTTGACGCTGCCGCTGGGGTGGTCGCAGTCGCCGAGGTTCTTGCTGACACTGACCGCGCCGGTCTGGTAGTTGCCGCTGGCATGGTTGCCGGCCACCACGCCCATGCCCACGCTGCCGTGCACCTGTGCCTGGTTGTAGGTGGAGTCGTCGCAGTGCTGCAGGCCGGCGCTGCGTTCGTCGGCATGGCTGGTGCTGCCGCTGGTGTCGCCGTAGTACATGCCGGGCGCGCTGCTGGCGGGCCTGGCCGCGCTGCCGGCATGGGCGGGCAGGTCGGTCGGCGGCATGTCGCGCTGCGGCGGCAGCTTGAGGTTGAGCGGCTGGCCGGCGTTCTGGGCCAGGGCCGTGGTGGCCAGGAGGCTGGTGGTGAGGGCGATGACCAGGCGTTTCATGGGGCGATGCTCCGGGGGACGGCGTGTACAACGCACGACGCGTCGTCGCGGTGGACACGCCATTGTCCTTGGACGGCATGTCATGGGCGGAAGTTCCGGCGCGACGCGTCAGCCCGTGGTTTCGATCCGCTCCACCCGGCGCAGGCCGCGCGGCAGCAGGTTGCCGCGGGTGGCGCGGTTGCCGCCGTACTCGACCAGGTCCGCCCATTTCAGGGTGAGCTTGCGTGCGCCGGCGTACAGCGTCACCTCGCCCTTGCCCTCGGCCACCACGGCGACGCCGGCGACGCGCTCGCCTTCGGCGAGCTGCTTCTTGGGCACCTCGATCAGCTTGTTGCCCTTGCCCTTGTCCAACTCCGGCAGCTCGGCCACCGAGAACATCAGCAGGTGGCCTTCGGTGGTGACCACCACGATGCGGTCGCGCGCGGGGTCGGCACTCGCCTGCGGCGCCAGCACCCCGGCGCCGTCGCTGAGGCTGATGATCTGCTTGCCGGCCTTGTTGCGGCCGGTGAGTGCCTCGAAGCGGGTGACGAAGCCGTAGCCTAGATCGGTGGCGAGGATCAGGCGGGTGTCGTTGTCGCCGGTGCAGAGCGCGTCGAAGCTGGCTCCGGCCGGCGGCGTGAAACGGCCGGTGAGCGGCTCGCCGTTGCCGCGCGCGGACGGCAGCGTGTGCGCGGGCGTGGAATAGCTGCGGCCGGTGGAATCGATCACCGCCACCTGCTGCGTGGTGCGCGCCTTCACCGTGGCGAGCAGGCCGTCGCCCTCGCGGTAGCTCAGGCCCTCGGCGTCGATGTCGTGGCCCTTGGCCGCGCGGATCCAGCCCTTCTGGCTGAGCACCACGGTGACCGGCTCGCTGGCGACCAGGGCGCTCTCGTCCAGCGCCTGCGCGGCCTCGCGTTCCACCAGCGGCGAGCGGCGGGCGTCGCCGTATTTCTCGGCGTCGGCGCGCAGCTCGTCCTTGATCAGGCCCTTGAGCTTGGCCGGCGACTTCAGCAGCACGTTGATGCGCGCTCGCTCCTCTTCGAGCTGGTCGCGCTCGGTGTTGATCTTCATTTCCTCCAGCCGGGCCAACTGGCGCAGGCGGGTCTCCAGGATGTAGTCGGTCTGCTCCTCGCTGAGGCCGAAGCGCGCCATCAGCACGGCCTTCGGCTCCTCCTCGGTGCGGATGATGCGGATCACCTCGTCCAGGTTGAGGTAGGCGATGCGCAGGCCTTCCAGCAGGTGCAGGCGGCGCTCCACCTTGGCGAGGCGGTGGTTGAGCCGGCGCGTCACCGTCGAGGTGCGGAACGTCAGCCACTCGGTGAGGATCTTCCGTAGGTCCTTCACCTGCGGCCGGCCGTCCAGGCCGATCATGTTGAGGTTGACGCGGAAGCTCTTCTCGAGGTCCGTGGTGGCGAACAGGTGCGGCATAAGCTCGTCGGCGTCGACGCGGCTGGAGCGCGGCACCAGCACCAGGCGGATCGGGTTCTCGTGGTCGGACTCGTCGCGCAGGTCCTCGATCATCGGCAGCTTCTTCGCGCGCATCTGCGCGGCGATCTGCTCGAGGATCTTCGAGGGGCTGACCTGGTGCGGCAGCGCGGTGATCACGATGTTGCCTTCCTCGCGCACGTACACCGCGCGGGCGCGCACCGAGCCGGTGCCGTTCTGGTACATCGCCAGCAGTTCGCTGCGCGGGGTGATGATCTCCGCCTCGGTGGGGTAGTCCGGACCCTTCACGTGGTCGCAGAGCTCGGCCACGGTGGCGTCAGGTTCGTCGAGCAGGCGGATGCAGGCGGCGGCCAGCTCGCGCAGGTTGTGCGGTGGGATGTCGGTGGCCATGCCCACCGCGATGCCCATCGAGCCGTTGAGCAGCACGTGCGGCACGCGCGCGGGCAGCCACGAGGGCTCTTCCAGCGTGCCGTCGAAGTTCGGCACCCAGTCCACCGTACCCTGGCCCAGTTCGCCCAGCAGTGCCTCGGCGATCGGGCTGAGCTTCGACTCGGTATAGCGCATCGCCGCGAAGCTCTTGGGGTCGTCCGGCGAGCCGAAGTTGCCCTGGCCGTCCACCAGCGGGTAGCGGTAGGAGAACGGCTGCGCCATCAGCACCATCGCCTCGTAGCACGAGGTGTCGCCGTGCGGGTGGAACTTGCCGATCACGTCGCCGATGGTGCGCGCGGACTTCTTCGGCTTGGCGCTCGCGGCCAGCCCCAGCTCGCTCATCGCGTACACGATGCGCCGTTGCACCGGCTTCAGGCCGTCGCCCACGAAGGGTAGGGCGCGGTCCAGCACCACGTACATCGAGTAGTCGAGGTAGGCGCGCTCGGCGTATTCCTTGAGCGGGATCTGTTCGTAGTTGGCTTGCAGGTTCATGCAGATGCGTCAGCAGGCGCGCGATTCGCGCGGATAACCGGGCGATGGTGCCAGAACCGGCGGCGCCGGGACAGCTGGCGGGCCGCCCGGGCTTGTGCGGGTGCCGCCTCAGCGGCGCCGGGGCGGCTTCGGCAGCGGCGGGGCGCGCAGCGGCACCGGCGTGGACTGCACGATCGACGTGGTGGTCTGGCCGTATTGCAGGAAGCGGTCGAGGATCTGGTCGAGGTTTTCCAGCGCGTCCAGGTGCACCTTGATGACGAAGCAGTCCTCGCCGGTGACGCGGTGGCACTCGGCGACCTGCGGCATCTTCTGCGCGAGTTCGGCGATCTTCGGCAGCTGGCCGGGAGCCGGACGCACGCGCACGTAGGCGGTGATCGGCCAGCCCAGCGCCTTCGGGTCCAGCTCCAGCCGGCAGCCGCGGATCACGCCGGCTTCCTCCAGCCGGTTCATGCGCTCCTTCACCGCGGGAGCGGACATGCCGACGCGCCTGGCGAGCTTGGTCACCGGCTGGCGGGGGTCGTCCAGCAGCGCCTGCAGCAGCTCGATGTTGCGCGGATCGGCCAGCAACGTGGAAATCTGAGGCATATCGATGCGAAATCCTTCAAAAAATGAAATATCGGTGGTTGTTGCATGCAATCGTCGATGGATCATGCGCCATTTGTCTGCAAAAGTGGATGCATGGATGCACGCCCCGATATCCATGTGGCAGATCAGCTGCCATCGCCACCCGCGACCGCTGCAGGCCGGGTGCCACCGCAGCTGTATTTCGTGGCCAGTGCGGTTTTCCACTACCTCGGCCCGGCTTTCGCGGTGCTGCTGTTCGCGCACGTGGGGCCGCTGGGCGTCGCGTGGTTGCGGATTGCCAGCGCGGCGCTGGTCTTCGCCGCTTGGCGGCGGCCATGGCGTCATTTCCGGCGGATGAAGGCGGCGGCGCGATGGAACATCGCGGGGCTGGGCGTGGTGCTCGGCGCCATGAATACCTGCTTCTACCTGGCCATCGACCGCCTGCCGCTGGCGACCGTCGGTGCGATCGAGTTCCTCGGCCCAATCACGTTGGCGCTGGCTGGGCTGCGCACGCGGCGCAACACCGTGGCGCTCGCGCTGGTGATTGCCGGCGTGTGGTTGCTGACTCACTTGCGCGTTGCCGGCACGCCGCTCGGCTTCGTGTTCGCCTTTGCGAACTGCGCGCTGTTCACGCTGTACATCGTGCTCGGTCATCGGGTAGCGAATGCCGGCGGCGGCAACGCGATCGACCGGCTGGCTGCGGCGATGCTGGTGGCGCTGGTGGCGATCACGCTGATCGGCATGCGCCCGGCCGTTCCGGCGCTGCTCAGCCCGCCGCTGCTCGCCGCGGGCATCGGCGTGGGCGTGACTTCATCGGTCGTACCGTATGTGTGCGACCAACTGGCGATGGCGCGATTGCCGCGGGCCAGTTTCGCCATGCTGTTGGCCCTCTTGCCGGCCACGGCGTGCCTGGTCGGTGCCGTCGTGCTGCACCAGCTGCCCAGCCGGGCGGAGACGATCGGCATTGCGCTGGTCGCCGCCGGCATCGCCATCCATCACGAGGCGCGGCGGTGAGGCGGGCCCGGATTCAGGCAACGACATTCACGCAATCACGATGAGATGACCCCATGGACTACGCACGACTCGGAAAATCCGGCCTCAAGGTTTCGCGCATCTGCCTGGGCTGCATGAGCTATTCGGTCACGCCCACCGAAGCCAGGCCGTGGACGCTGGACGAGGAGCATGGCCGGCCCTTCATCCGCCGCGCGCTGGAACTGGGCATCAACTACTTCGATACGGCGAACATGTACTCCGCCGGCGGCAGCGAGCTGGTGCTGGGGCGCGCACTGCGCGACTTTGCCCGACGCGAGGAGGTCGTCATCGCGACCAAGGTGTTCTATCCGATGCGCCCCGGTCCCAACGGCGGCGGCTTGTCGCGCAAGGCGATCATGCACGAAGTCGGCGCCAGCCTGCGCCGGCTCGGCACCGACTACATCGACCTTTACCAGATCCACCGCTGGGACGACGCCACGCCGATCGAGGAAACCCTGGAGGCGCTGCACGACGTGGTGAAGGCGGGCAAGGCGCGTTATCTCGGCGCTTCGTCGATGATGGCGTGGCAGTTCGCCAAGGCCTTGTACACCGCCGATCTGCGCGGCTGGACGCGCTTCGTCTCGATGCAGCCCCATTACAACCTGCTGTATCGCGAGGAGGAGCGCGAGATGCTCGGCCTGTGCGCGGACCAGGGCATCGGCGTGGTGCCGTGGAGTCCGCTCGCCCGCGGCCGTCTGTCGCGTGCGTGGGAAGACAAGCCCACGACGGTGCGTGGCGGCTCCGATCCCTGGGGCGACGGGGTCTATGCACCCAGCAAGGCGGCAGACAAGGTCGTGGTCGATTGCGTCGGCGAGGTCGCGGAGAGGCTGGGCGTGTCGCGGTCGCAGGTGGCGCTGGCCTGGTTGCTGCGCCAGCCGACCGTCACCGCGCCTATCGTCGGGGCCACCCGGCCGCATCATCTGGAGGAGGCCGTGGCGGCGCTGGACCTGCATCTGCCGGATGCCGAGGTTGCCGCGCTCGCGGCGCCTTACCTGCCGCACGCCGTTGCCGGCATCGACTGAGCCAGCAGAGTTTGCCCGATGCCAAAAAGCGTTCTCGCCCTTGGCTTGGATCCGTTCCGCGCCGACCTGACCGGGTTCCCGGCGCTCACGCCGGAACTCGTCAGCAACTTCATCGAAACCCAGCTGGAACGATTGCGCGACCTCGGGTACGAGGTGGAAAGCTGTCTTCTCGATCCGGATAGGGACCTTGAGGCCTTCGTGGCAAAACGACTCGCGCGGCGCAGCTTCGACTGCGTGATGATCGGAGCCGGATTGCGCGCGTCGCCATTGCTGCTGGTGTTCGAGCAACTCGTCAACCTGGTCCATGCGCAGGCGCCCGGCGCGAAGATCTGCTTCAATTCCACGCCCGCCGACACCGCGGAAGCCGTGCAACGCTGGATCTGACCGGCGCGGCGCTCAACGCGGCACGCGCAAGCCGCCCGGTACGCCATTCGGGCTGAGCACCAGCTGCCAGAGCTGGTCGCGGCGACTGCGGAACACCGCGGCGGAGGCGGCGAGGTAGTAGCGCCACATGCGGCGGAAGCGCTCGTCGTAGTTCTTCGACAATTCCGGCCATGCGGCGTCGAAGTTCGCGCGCCAGGCGGTGAGCGTGCGGTCGTAGTCGGTGCCAAAGTTGTGCCAGTCCTCGACCACGAACAGGCCTTCGAGCGCGGCGGCGACCTGGCTGGCGGCCGGGATCATCGAGTTCGGGAAGATGTACTTCTCGATCCACGGATCGGGCTGGGCCGGCGTGCCGTTGCTGCCGATGCAGTGCAGCAGCGAAAGCCCGTGCTCTTTCAGGCAGCGTCGCACGGTCTCGAAGTAGGCACGGTAGTTCTTGCCGCCGACGTGCTCGAACATGCCGATGGAGTAAACCGCGTCGAACGGCTCGTCGACCTCGTGGTAGTCCTGCAGGCGGATCTCGACCGGCAACCCCTCGCACAGCGCGCGGGCGAACTCGGCCTGCTGTTCGGACACGGTGATGCCCACGCCGCTGACGCCGTATTTCTCCGCCGCGTACTTCAGCGCCTCGCCCCAGCCGCAGCCGATGTCGAGCACGCGCTGGCCGGGCCGGAGCCGCAGCTTGCGGCAGACCAGATCGAGCTTGGCGGCCTGCGCGTCGTCGAGGTTGTCCGCCCCGGCCCAGTAGCCGCAGGAATACACCAGCCGCTTGCCGAGCATGGCGCGGAACAGGTCGTTGCCGAGGTCGTAATGGGCTTTGCCGATCTCGAACGCGTGCTCGCCGCGCTGCAGGTTGATGAAGCGCGCCTTGAGGTGGGCGATCAGGGTGTCCAGGGTCTTGAGGTGCTCGTCCAGGTGCGAGCAGAGCAGTCTCGTCATGAAGCCGGGCAGGTCGTCCACGTCCCACCAGCCGTCCATGTAGGCCTCGCCGAGGCCCAGTGAGCCATGCGCGAACACGCGGGCGTAGAGATTCTCGTGGTGCACGCGCACGTCGGTGGGCGCGTCACCGTCGATGCGGACGCCGGCGTGCCGCAGCAGGTCCTCCGCGCGCTGCTTCAGCGTGTCTTGGCTCATCGGGTTTCCTCGGTGCCGAGCACGCCGAAGCGCGCGGGTATGCGTGCATACACCAGTTCCACGCCGGCCGCGCGCACCAGTTGCAGCAAGGTCGCTGCCTCGCTCTCGCGCAACAGGAATTCCACCGCCACCGGCAGGTCGTCGGCGAGCTCGAAGAACGCCTCCTGGTGCAGCACGCCGTGGCGGCCGAAACCGGCGATGGCGCGGAACACCGAACCGCCGCCCAGCTTGTGCCGCTTGGCCAGCTCCAGCAGCCACTCGGACACCAGCAGGCCGTCGTGGCGAGCGTGCATGTGCACGTAGAAGCGCAGCTGCACGCCGTCGATCAGGGTTTCTGTGCTCATGGATGCTTGTTCCTCAATGCCACAACAGTCCGCGGGTGAGCGCGATGCCCACGATGGTCATGCCCAGCGTGCCCACCAGGTGCAGCGCCACGTGGCCGCCGAACCACAGGTATTGCTGGCGCAGCAGCAGCGTGTCGGCCTCGGCGGAGAATGTGGAAAAGGTCGTGAGGCCGCCGAGAAAGCCGGTGAGCACGAACAGCCGTAGCTCCGGCGGCAGGGCCTGGAAGTGCTCGAAGATGCCCATCATGCAGCCCATGATCAGGCCGCCGAGCAGGTTCGCCGCCAGCGTGCCCAGCGGCACGGTGGGGAAGACCGGGTTGAGCGCGATGCCGAGCAGCCAGCGTATCCAGCAACCAATGGCTCCGCCGAAGCCCACCGCGATGAATCCGTTGAGGTTCACGTGTCATGTCTCCTGTCCGCGAATCGAGGCGTCCGCGACGACAGGCACGCCTGCGCCGCCGGAATCCGGTGGTGCAGGCATCATCAGCTTCGGTGCGTTCGCACTGGAGCGGTTCGTCCCGCAAAGGGAACGGGAGGCATGCCATCTCCCACATGGAACCGAATGCTAGCCGATGCGGCGGGGCCGAGGTCAAGCGGCGCCGGGCGGCGCCGCGACGACGTCGTCGCGCAGCGCCTGCGCCAGCGTCGGCGAGAGGTAGTCGGCGGCGAGCCGGCCGTGCTGCCACACCGACTCGTCCACGGTCTCGTTGACGCCGTTGCCGATCACCCGGTCGAACGGCGGCTTGAACGTCTTGTAGATGCCGTACATGAATTCGCCGTAGGAGTCGCGCGGCACGCCCGCGGCGGCATCCGGCGCCGGCGTGCAGAGCTCGACGCAGGCCAGCCCGGCCGCCACCGCCTTGCGTTGCAGCCAGGCGAGCGCGAGTTCAGGCAGCGGGTCGGGCGCGCGGCCGGCGCCGTCGTGGTCGTTGCCGCCGCCGACGTCGGCGTGCGCGCCAATGAACCAGCGCTGCTCCACTTCGACCTGTTCGGCCTTCTTCGCGGTGGGCGATTCGCCGGGGGCGAGCGTGCCGGGGTTGCGCGTCCACTTGGTCGGCGCAAAGTCGGCGCGATGTTCGTCCAGCGCCAGCGCCTGGTAGGCGTGCTTGACGATGCGGCTGAGTTCGGTGTCGTGGAACTGGTAGCGCGCACGGGCGAACGGGAACCACGAGGCGGTGTCCGGTATGCCCAGCGAGCCCACGGTGTCCCACACGCCGATGAAATGGATGTCCGTTTCGGTCGAGTGCGCGGCGCGCCAGGCGACGGCCCTGGCGTCGCCTGGCTTGATCGCGGTGTCGCGATAGAACGCGTAGGCCTCCGCGACCGCATCGCTGGCGACGGCGCCGACGCCATCGCGGCGCAGCAGGCCGCACTTGCGGATCAAGCCGCCGAGGCTGCGCGCGCTGTAGGCGCCGCGACTGAAGCCGAACAGCCAGATCTCGTCGCCCGGCTGCCACTCCCGGCACAGCCAGCGATAGCCGTCCTGCACGTTGCCGGACAGTCCGTAGCCGAACGCGCCGCCGAGCAGGTGGGTCAGGCCGGGCGTCACGCCCACGCCGGGAACGTACTGGACGAGCTGCCCGGTGCCGGCCGCATCGCGTGGCGCGATCAGCCGGCGCAGGCGCTCCACATTGGTGTTCGACTCGGGCTTGTTCCAGGTGCCGTCGAACAGCACGACCAGTCGGCGCTTGCTCATGTCGTCCTCCATGGTGGCCTGCGGCCGTGTCCGTTGAAACGTCAACCCGTTCGATCAGCCGCCCGGGCGGACCCGGGCCTTGCGCGGCGTCACAGCACCGGCGAGTCGTCGCCCAGCATCGCCTTGCGCACGATCGCGATGGGTGCGAAGCCCTGCTGCATGAAGGCGTCGTGGAAGCGTTCGAGGTTGAAGTCCTTGCCCTGCTTCTTCTCCAGGTCGGCGCGCAGCTTCTGGATCTCCAGCTTGCCCAGCGTGTAGTAGAGGTAGGTGGGGTCGCCGGTGCCGCGCTTGGTCTCCACCTCGCCCACGGCACGCGACTGGTACCCTTCCTTGACGAAAAAGTCCACCGCTTGGTCCATCGTCATCTGGCCGGTGTGCAGCTTGATGCCGACGATGAAGCGCGCGTTGCGCAACAGCGCGTCCTGCAATTGGCCAAGGCGCAGCAGCAGTTGCTGGCGGCGGTCGTGCGGATAGAGGAACTGCGCCAGGCCCTCGTCCAGCATCATCTGCTCGCTGTAGTGCGCCCAACCCTCCACGTTGGTATTGGCGCCCAGCAGCTTGCGCACGCGGTCGTCGAGGTGGTGCATCCACAGGAACTGGATGTAGTGGCCGGGATAGGCCTCATGCGTGGCCACGCTGTTGATCACCGGATAGCTGAATTGCGCCATGAACTCCTGCGTGCGCTGCCTGCTCCACGACGGGTCGGGCAAGGTGACGTTGAAGTAGGCCTCCTTCGCCACCGTCTCGTAGGGCCCGGGCGTGTCCATCGAGGCGAACGTGGTCGCGCGCATGAACGGGGGCGTTTCCTCCACGATCGGCCGCACGTCGGAGGGGATGGTGATGATGTGCTTCTGCCTGATGAAGGCGATCAGCCGGCCGAAGCTGCCGCGGAAGGTGTCGAGCAGCTGGTCGCGCGACGGATGGTCGGCGGCTAGTTCCGCCAGCACCTGCTGCGGCGTCTTGGCGGGGTCGAGCTCGTGCGCCACCTTGGCGAACTGCTGCTGGTTCTCCTTCATGTTCGCGGTGTCGATCGCGACCAGCCGGTCCAGCGGCAGGGTCACCATCTCGTCGTACTTCAGCTTGTCGCGGAACGCCTGCGCGCCGATGCGGAAGTCGCCGTGCGAGCGCGGCAGCAGGTCGGTCTTCAGCCATGCCTGGTAGTCCTGCAGCGCCCTGATCACCGCGCCGTTGCTGGCGGCGAACTGCTTCTTCAGGCCTGCATCGCTGACATCCGCGAACGCGGATGGCACGTCGTGCTGGAAGAAGCTCACCAGGCCGGGCAGCTGCTCCAGTGCGATCTGCGTGAAGATCTTCGGCGGGTTGTCGAGGTTCCTGCGGGCGTCGGCCAGCACGCCCGGCATCTGCTGCTCGCGGGCGATCAACGCGCGCAGCCGCGTCGCCGGCGGCGCGAACTTGCGCTCCATCAGGATGAACGCGCTGCTGGTGATGCCGCTGGAATAGCTGTCGGGGTTCTTCTGCCAGGGCCGGATGGTCTGCAGCGTGAGCAGGGTACTGCGGATGTTGTTGAGCACCAGTTCGCGGTCGCCCTGCACGAACTCGCCGAGCGCCCTCGGGTCGGTCGCGGCGATCCGCGCCTCCCACTGCTTGAGCGCCTTGATGTTGGCGTCCACGCCGGCGCGCGAGTAGTCCTCCAGCTTGCTGTCCCACGCATGCAGGCCGTCGGCGGTGGCCACGCTGGGGTTGGCCGGGAAGTAGTAGTCGTCGAAGTAGCGGTCGGCCAGCTGCGTGAAGGCCTGGTCGGCGCGCGTGGTCGTGGCGGTGGCGGACGCGGCTTGTTCGGGTTCTGCGGCGAGCGCGGCGCCGCCCAGCGGCAGGGCGAGGGCGCAGGCAAGGGCGATCCGGGACAGCGACTGCATCATGGTGGGTTCCCCGTGGTGGACCGTACCCGCGTGGGCACGGCGATGCGCGCAGCCTAGCGCAGCGCGGCACGCACGCGCAGTGCCACCGGGCACATCGTCGTCGTGCGAATCAGAGGTGGGCGGCGAGCTCGCGCGCCACCGCCTCGGGGGCGAGTCCGTAGGCGTGGATCACGCGGTTGCCGGGGCCGTACGGACCCCATTCGTCGGCGCGGGTGGTGGTGAAGATGCCCAGCGTGGGCACGCGCGAGGCGCAGGCCAGGTGCATGATCCCGCAGTCGAGGCTGAGGTACCCATCGAGGTTGGCGAGCACGCCGCCGAGTTGCCGCAGGTCGGTGGAGAAGTAGCCCGGATAGCGCGAGTCCAGCATGGAGCGCCCGGACATCGGCACGATTTCCACCAGCCGGCAATCGGGACGCAGCTGCTCCAGTGTCGCCAGCAGCGGGTTCCACCAGTCGATGCCCAGCAGCTTGGGGCCGGTGGCGTTGGCGAACACGCCGACGGTCTTGCGGTGCCGCGCGTCGACCGGCGCCGTGGCCAGCACGCGCTCCAGCACGCGCCGGCCGCGGGCAAGCTCGGCCTCGTCGAGGCGGATGTCCGGCACTGGATAGTCGGCCGCGGCGCCGGCGCCCAGCGCCCGGCGCAGCAGGTAGACCGGGCGCTGGCCCTTGCTCTGCACGTGCTCGGGCACCTCGACCGCATGGGTCACGCTGCCGCTCTTCTTCGGGCCGCTGAAGCCCAGCGTCCAGGTGGCGCGTGCCTTCAGCAGCAGCAGGCGGCCGGTCTGCGACTGCGGATCGACGTCGATCGCGAGGTCGTAATGCGCCCTGCGCATGCCGCGCAGCCCGCGCAGCCATTGGCGCGGATGGCCGAAGCCATGCGCAGGCAACTGGAACACCTGGCTGACGCGATCGAAGTGGCCGTAGAGCTCCCGGCCGGCCTGGCTGCGCGTGACGATGTCGACCTGCGCGCCCGGGTAGGTGGCTTCCAGTTCCCGCAGCAGCGGCGTCAGCAGCAGCGCGTTGCCCAGCGTGTGGCTGACGTGGCAGACCAGGATGCGGTAGATCCCCTGCCGCGGCAGCGGCGCGCCGCTGGGTTCGGCCGGCTTGCCGAACAGCAAGCGCATCAAGGCCCGCGCCGCGCGGCGGCGCAGGTGGTCGAGGTCGAAGGATTCGTGCGGGGATCTCGCCACGGCGGGCCTGCGTCACATGGGGATTGGATCAGGCGGCCGCGTCGGCCGCCGCGGGAAGTCTGCCGTCGGACGCGAGCAGGCCGCGCTCGGCCAGCCAGCGCCGCGCGTTCTCGGCGTCCTGCTCGAACCAGGCGCGGGTGGAGCCGAGCCGGAAGCTGTAGCCCCATGCGTCCATGTCCGCCATCAGGCGCGCGCGGCCCACGCCGGGCAGCTCGTCGGCCAGCACGATCTGCAGATAGCAGGCGGCGTCCTCCTCAGCGATCGAGTCGGTGGCGTCGGTGTGCACGACGGCGCGCCGTTCCGGCGGCAGCACAAGCAGGTGGCAGGCCTCGTGCAGCAGCGAGTGCACCGGCGTGTCGCCGCGGGCGTACACCGTGTGGCCGATGATGCCGGCCTCCTCATCGCCCCAGTAGCTGCCGGGAATGGGCGCGCCGTCGGGCACGCGCACGAGCGCGAGGCCATGGCGGGCGAGCAGGTCGGCCGGTGCGGCTTCGCGGAGATCGGCGAGGCGCAGCACGTCGGTGGCGGTGGCGACGGGGGGCATGGAGGAAGCCGCCCCGGCGGGCCGGGGCGGCGCGGCGCTCAGGTGGCCGGCGTGGCGGCGGCCTGTTTGCCTTCCGGCAGCGCCACCGACAGCTCCAGCACCTCGTGCCCGCTGTCGCGCTCGACGTTGATGTTGATCGCGTCGAGGTCGACGTGGACGTACTTCTTGATGACCTCGAGCAGCTCGTTGCGCAGCAACGGCAGGTAGTCCGGCGCGCCGCGGGTGGAGCGCTCCTGCGCCACGATGATGCGCAGGCGTTCCTTGGCGAGGCCGGCGGTGGGCTCGGGCTTGCGCTTCAGGAAGTCGAGTATGCCCATCGTCAGCCTCCGAATACGCGTTGCAGGAAACCTTTCTTCGGCACGTCGAGGAAGCGCAGGGCGCGTTCCTCGCCGAGGATGCGGGCCACGGTGTCGCCGTAGGCCTGGCCGGCGTTGGAGGCCTCGTCGAGGATCACCGGCACGCCGGAGTTGGAGGCGGCCAGCACCTGTTCCGACTCCGGGATCACGCCCACCACG
>Ga0187815_10000813_pt1 | contig 14887 bp, 11 predicted proteins | sample NC_S_5_FD_132962 | JGI IMG/M metagenome (GOLD analysis project Ga0187815, IMG submission 132962) | Wetland sediment microbial communities from Neuse River Estuary, North Carolina, USA - ASW-S_5 | ecosystem: Environmental > Aquatic > Freshwater > Wetlands > Sediment | place: USA: North Carolina...
CCTACGGAACGGTCCCGTGCCCGCCGATACAAGCCGGAAAGACATGCTGCTCATAGATCGATGACCGATCAGGCGCTCATCCGCGCGGCCCCAAAAGAATGACCGCCGCGCCGATCAGGCACAAGGAAGCGCCCGCGATGTCCCAACGATCCGGGCGTACGCTCTCCACCGACCACAGCCAGAACAGCGAAGCCACAATGTAGATGCCGCCATAGGTGGCATAGGCGCGTCCGGCGGCTGCGGTCTCGACGAGGGTCAACAGATAGGCGAACGCAATGAGCGAGGCCAGCCCGGGAAGCAGCCACCAGACAGGCTTGTTCAATCGCAGCCAGCCCCAAAATGCGAAGCAGCCCGCGATCTCGGCAATGGCAGCACCAACGTAAACGATAGCTGTTTTCATGAGCCCAACGTCTTTCACAGGATATTCTGCCGATCAAGGCAGCGTCTCCAGTGATCGCGCTGTGCAGGTTGGGGGTGCCGTCCTTGCCGTGAGGTTGCGGAGAAGGCGAGGCTGCATGCTGGCTTGAGTGTTGCAAGTTCGACACGACGGGCAAATCGACTTCGGTTTACCGAAACTGTGTCAAGCCATCGGATGAAAAATATTCTGCTTTACAGAATCGCGGATCGGTGGTCTAACGCACCCCGTCTCGTGCCACTGAGGGACGTTTCGCGATCGTCACGGAATGTTGGCATGGGATGCGATGGACGCTGCGGCGTCAGGCGGGCTTGCTCGCCGGGCGAAACGTCCGCAGCGGACGGCGAAGTCGTGTGGTCCTGGCGCCGCGACCGTGGCGTCTATCCGGCCCGCCTGTGCGGGCCTGGCAACGGTGACAAAAACCGCCGCTCACCGGGGAGAGCACGTATAAGCCGTAACCCATTGCGCGGGGAAAGCCGGGCTGTCCTGGCTGTACCTGTGGTCTAATCCGTGTGCTTGTTTCTAGCGCACTTTCGCACACGGGTTCTGCGGGCGCAGTCGGCGCCCGGCTTTCCCTGCGCCCTCTGATCAAGAGGGAGCAACGAGATGCAAGACCCCGGGCGAAATCAGGTCGCGGGAATGACTACGTATGTTTCGCTGTTATTGGTTCGTCGCTTTCGCTCAAGGAGGACAAGGCGGCTGCGGCATGAGGGTGCATTTCCGGCCTTGCAGTCGCGCTCTGGTTGAGGTTCGATCAGATCGACAATGCGGGGGAGCATCATGCCTGATGTCCAGTTACAATTGCATCCGGACGGCGTAGCAGCACCCGCTCAACGCGCCGCGGAGATAAGCAAGGAAGTAGTCGACCTCTATTTTGCCGCTCTGGCGAAAGAAGACCTTTCCAAGAAGCCTCAATCGGCGGATGACAAATTTTTCAAGTTCGAGTTCGCCGGAAGCAAGTTGACGGCCGAGCAGCGCCGCTCAATTCATGAAAACTGGATACTGTCGAGAGCGTTTCAAGATTTGATACGCGGCATTCGTGCCTCGCTCGAAGAGGCTTACTTCTTTTGCGAGCTTTTGGCGGCTGGTAAAATCACTGCAAAAGCGTCGTCCACTTTAGAGAGCGTTCTTCAACCCTTTCGCAAAAGGGCTAACGATCTCAACTTTCCCGACCTGCTAAAGGCCGTAAACGCGAGGTTGGAAACGCCCTTGGAATTTAGTGACTCATATCAATCTCTGCAAAATGCACGCAATTGTCTCGAGCATCGTAATGGCATTGTAGGGACGGTGGATATCAACGCAGACGGAAAGATGGTTCTACAATTTCCGCGAATGATGATGTTCGTCGAGCGCGAGGGCAAGGACGTGGAACTTCATCAAGGAATGGAAGTCAAGAAAGGCGAGGTAGTTGCCATGAAGTTCGCCATTCGACAGCGTGAATTTTCATTAGGCTCACCGCTTTCTCTGACCGCAGCAGACTTTGACGAGATATCGTTCGGCTGCGCTCACTTCGCTGTGCAGCTTGCCAGCCGCCTCCCGAAGCCAGAGCAACAAGGCAGCGCAACCGCGTAAGGAGATTGTAAGCCGTGACGGTCGCGACTAAGGAAATTTACACGTGGCAAGAATTTAAGACTGCCATTGCCGAATTGAGGAAATCTACTCACTCAACGAGCTCTTACGTATTTCGCGGACACGGTTCGGAGCATTGGAAGCTCGAAACCACGCTAGAACGTAGTTGGCACCCTCAATCCTTGTCCCAGTATTATAGACTGATCCTCCGCATTAAATCTGAAATCGAAAGCCTTACTGATTTGAAGTGGCCGAACGAGCCCGGTTGGCCGAAAGTCAACGAGTTGTCGAAGGACTATGAACCGCTTGCGTTAAGCCTCGCAAATTTGCCCCACTATGAATACATGACGTATCTGCGCCATCATGGATTTCCTACCCCGCTTCTGGATTGGAGTCGGTCGCCGTTCGTCGCAGCCTACTTCGCTTTTGCGCGCCCGCTGACGGACAACGTAGTGATTTTTGCTTATTGCGAGACACCACAACGTTTTAAGACCGCTGGGAGCGACGAGCCTAAAATCGTAACTTGCGGTCCCTACGTCTCGACACACAAACGCCATTTCGCCCAGCAGTCTCAGTACACAATATGCGTACAGCACCAAAAGAACGGATGGCACTTCAAGCCGCATTCAAGCGTCTTCAATCTGGAGGTGCCCGGGCAAGACCGTCTCTACAAATTTCGATTGAGGGGCGATGAGCGGGCAATCGTCCTACGAGAGTTGTTGGATTACAACCTGACGGCCTTTTCGCTGCTCGGTTCGCAGGAGAGTCTCATGAAAACAATCTCAGTTAGGGAGGAATTGGGCGGAGCAAAATTCAAAATGGTGGAAGCGCTTCGATAACGAGGTTAGGCAGCGTGCTGTTCAAGCTGCTCAACCCGGCGCACCAGTGCCTCGATAGTGACGCGCAACTCGGCGACGGTCTTCGAGTTCGTCGCCCGTTCCTCTCGGATAACAACCGCCAGGGCGGACATGATCCCTTTCTGATCGAGGCGCGTGTTCGTTCTCCTTTCTGCCCGTGTCGTGGGTCTCCTCGGCGTTCCAGTGCGGCGTCAGGCTCGTCACGAACTCAGGTGAAATCGCGCCGTGAGAATGAGAGCGCATGTCTCTCCTCATGGCGTATAGATCGTTTTATGACGCCCTCAGCTCGCTGCTTCCAATCTTTCTTCCGTCAGCAGCCGCATCGCGGCGTCGGCATCCATCGGCTCGCCGAAGGCAAAGCCCTGCGCGTATTCGCAGCCAAGCTGGTAAAGCTCGACGGCGTCGGAATCGGTCTCGGCGCCTTCGGCCACCACGTCCATGCCGAGGTCGTGGGCGAGCGCGATGATCGATTTCAGGATGACCGGGCGCGTGCCGCGGCTCGTCGTGCGCACGAAGGACTGGTCGATCTTGATGGTGTCGAACGGGAAGCGCTGCAGGTAGGAGAGCGAAGAATGGCCGGTGCCGAAATCGTCGAGCGAAAGACCGGTGCCAAGCTCGCGGATGCGCGTTAGCATCTGGGCGGCGTGCTCCGGGTTCTCCATGACCAGCGATTCCGTCAATTCCAGCTTGAGCGTGCCGCGGGCGACGGAAGAACGCGACAGCACCGTGCGGATGTCATGGATCAGATCGTGGCGCAGCAATTGCCGCGAGGAGACGTTGACGCTGGCAAAGATCGGCTCGCGCGAGCGCATGGCGCGCTGCCATGCCGCGAGTTGCCGCGCGGTCTGATCCATCACGAACATGCCGAGGTCGACGATCAGGCCGATTTCTTCGGCGACGTTGATGAACTCCGACGGCGACATGCGGCCGAGCTTGGGATGATCCCAGCGTGCCAATGCCTCGAAGCCGGCGATCGAGCGATCCTCCAGCCGCACGATCGGCTGGTACATGATCGAGATCTCCTGCCGCTCGATGGCGCGGCGCAGCTCGGATTCCAGCGTCAGGCGGTCGGTCTTGCGCGCACGCATCGCCGGCTTGTAGACGTCGATGCGGTCGCCGCCGATGCGCTTGGAGTGATACATCGCCAGTTCGGCATCCTTGATGATCTCGTCCGAGAGCTGCGTCTGCGGATCGGACAAGGCGAGGCCGATGGAAGCGGTGAGGAATATCTCGCGGTCGTTGAAGGCGATCGGCGCGCGGATGGTCTTGCGGATGGTCTCGGCAAAGGCGGTGATGCGCGCGGAATCCTGCTCGGAGAGCAGGATCAGGCCGAACTGGTCGCCGGCGAGGCGCGCCAGCGTGTCCTGGGGCTTGAGGATGCGGGTCAGCCGCCGCGCCAATGTCAGCAGGATGGAATCGCCGACCGCAATGCCGACGGAATCGTTGACCTGCTTGAAGCGGTCGAGGTCGATCACCATCAGCGTCGGCCGCAGGGTCGGCACGGTCTTGGCGAAGTTCGCCACCGCGTTGAGGCGATCCATGAAAAGCTTGCGGTTGGGCAGGCCGGTGAGGTTGTCGTGCACGCTGTCGTGCAGCATGCGCTCTTCGGCGTTCTTGATGTCGGTGACGTCGGTCAGTGTGCCGACCACGCGCGACACTTCGCCGTCCGAGCCGACCACCGGCCGCGCTTTCAGCGCGAACCACATGAAGTGGCCGTCCGGTGTGCGCAGGCGGAAATCCTGCACGAGGCGGCCGCGGCGCTGGTCGAGCACGCTGTCGAGCGCGGCGCGGAAACGGTCCTGGTCGAGCGGATGCAGCACCTCGAGCCACTTCGCGGCCGGTCCCTCCAGCGTGCCGCGCTTGAGGCCAAGCAGCGCCTCGGTCTCGGGGCTGGTGAAAACCTTGTCGGCGGAGACGTCCCAGTCCCAGATCAGATCGCCGGAGCCGGCGAGCGCCAGCGCGCGGCGCTCGACGTCGGAGACGACGCCCGTGGTGGCGCCGCCGCCGGCGAAGGCGTGTTGCATGACCGTGAAGCCGATCAGCATCACGATCAGCACGAGGCCGCCGAGCAGTGCGGGGCCGACGATGTCGTTGGTGACGCTGCCCGCCACCGTCATGCCGGCGGCAACCACCCAGATCACCAGCAGGAACCAGGTCGGGATCAGCAGCACAGCGCGATCGAAGCCGTGCGTCGAAAGATAGACGATCAGCGCGAAACCCGCGAAGGCGATCAGCACCAGCGACATGCGCGCGATGCCGGAGGCTACCGCCGGATCGAACAGGGCAAGCGCGACCAGCGAACCAAGGAAGGTCAGCCAGCCGATGGTGATGTGCGAATAGCGCACATGCCAGCGCGAGAGATTGAGATAGGCGAACAGGAACACCAGCAATGTTGCCGCGAGGATTGCCTCGCCCGCCGCGCGCCAGACGCGTTCGGCGTTGTTCGACACGTCCAGCACCTTGCCCCAGAAGCCGAAGTCGACGCCGATATAGACCAGCACCGCCCAGGCGAGCGCGGCGGCCGCCGGAAACATTATCGAGCCCTTGACCACGAACAGGATCGTCAGCACCAGCGCGAGCAGGCCGGAAATGCCGATCACGATGCCATGGTAGAGCGTGAAGGAGTTGACCTTGTCCTTGTAGGCGTCGGGCTCCCACAGATAGAGCTGCGGCAGCTTGCCGGTGCGCAGCTCGGCGACATAGGTGACGACGGCGCCGGGATCGAGCGTGATGCGGAAGATGTCGGCGGTGGCGCTCTCCTGCCGGTCGGGACGATCGCCGACCGACGGCGTGATGGTGGCGATGCGCGAGAGGCCAAGGTCGGGCCACAACAGGCCGGAGGAAACGATGCGGTAATGCGGCGCGACGATCAGACGATCGAGCTGGTCGTCGGTGTTGTTGGCGAGCGCAAACACCACCCAGTTCTGGCCGCCTTCGCGGGCGCGCACCTCGATGCGGCGGACGATGCCGTCGGTTCCGGGTGCGGTGGAAACCTGGATGCGGTCGGTGTCGCTGCGCTGATGGTCGAGGACGGCGGTGAGGTCGATCGCGGGCGCGTCACTGCGGACGCTGACGGCGTCGATCGCGCGCGCGGGCGCCGCGGCGGCAACAATCATGAGGCCCAGCGCAAGCAGCGCAAGGCACCTGATCAGACGCAATGTCAGTACTCCGCGAAAACACTCGTGCCGGCCAAGCGACCGGCCCGGCGTCATGCGATAGATGCCATGAAAGCGAGGGAAATCAAAGGGTTTCCGCCCGCCGATCGTGTTGATGCGTTAAATGGCCAACACAATTTTGCCAATATGTTGGCTGGTCTCCATGCGCCGGTGCGCATCGGCCGCCTTTTCCAGCGGGAAAGTGCTGTCCATCAAGGGCTTTACCTTGCCCTCGCGCAGCAGCGGCATCACCTTGGCCTCGATTGCAGCGACCATCGCCGCCTTATCCGCATTCGTACGGGGTCGCAGCGTCGAGCCGGTGTGGGTGAGACGCTTGATCATCAGCTTGGAGAAGTTGGCGGTCGCCTTCGGCGCATTGGACAGGAATGCGATCTGCACGATGCGGCCATCGACCGCGGCGGCATCGTAGTTGCGGTCGATATAGTCGCCGCCGACCATGTCGAGGATGACGTTGGCGCCGACATTGTTGGTCGCCTTCTTGGTCTCGGCGACAAAGTCCTGGGTCTTGTAATTGATCGCGACGTCGGCGCCGAGTTTGACGCACGCGTCCGCCTTGTCCTGCGCGCCGACGGTGACGATCACTTTGGAACCGAACGCTTTCGCAAGCTGGATCGCCATGGTGCCGATGCCGGAGGAGCCGCCATGGATCAAAAGCGTCTCGCCGGGCTTGAGCGCGCCGCGCTCGAACACATTGTGCCAGACCGTCATCAGCGTTTCCGGAATGGCGCCGGCCTCCGCCATGGTGAGGGATGGCGGCACGGTCATCGCCTGGCCGTCTTGCGCAATGCAATATTGGGCGTAGCCGCCGCCGGCCACCAGCGACATCACCTTGTCGCCGACCTTGTGCCTGCTGACGCCCGGGCCTGTGGCCACCACTTCGCCGGCGATCTCGAGCCCCGGCAGGTCGCTGGCGCCGGGCGGCGGCGGATAGGATCCGGAGCGCTGCGCCACATCCGGCCGGTTGACGCCGGCGGCCATCACCTTGACCAGCAGTTCGCCGGGACCGGGCTGCGGCACCGCGCGTTGCTCGGGGATCAGCACCTCGGGCCCGCCCGGCTTGCTGATGGCGACAACGGTCATTTGCGCGGGGACCTTTTCCATGATTTGTCCTTGCGAAATAGGGAAAATCCGGACGTCTGCTTAGCCAGCCACAGGGCGGCTGGCAACCGCTCCGGAGCACACATGACGGAGAGACGCGATGGCAAGCGAAGACGACGATCGCCCGCGGAAGAAGATCAGCCACGAAATCGGCCAGGACCTGTCGCTGCTATCGGTCGAAGAGCTGACCGAACGCATCGCGCTGCTCAGGACCGAAATCGAGCGGCTCGAAGCCGCCTCCGGCAAAAAGCGCGCCTCGAAGGATGCGGCCAACAGTTTCTTCAAGTCGTGATGGTTGTCGCGCCGGCGAAAGCCGGGGCCCATACGCCGCGGCCCTCGCAAGGGGCACGCGACGAGCCGGCTTTGCTTCGCCAATGGAAAGTGGTGGTTATGGGCCCCGGCCTTCGCGGGGGCGACGCGGGGAGAGCAACTCGGCCAATGGCCGACATGGCAAACAAATTCTCAATAAATCGATTCGTTTACGATCAATTAAGCTTTCTCGAATATGACTGTCAGTGTCCTCGTTTGGACACCGAGTGGCTCCTGTCCACTCTGTTTGACGCCTCCCTGTTATCAACTTCAAAAGCCGCCGATTTCTTCGGCGGCTCTTTTTTTGGCCGCCCGCGCGCCGCATTTCGCCGTCTTCCTCACCGCGCCGGAAACCATAAATCGCGTTGCGGCTGGACTCCGCCCCCCAAGGCGAGCAATGATTTGTTCATCATAAGTCGGCGCCTCAAGAGCCCGGCATCTGGCGTAAATCGGTGGTGTGAGGGCGTTAACCATGGCGGAGCGTTCGCAGCGCGACGGCGCGTTGGTTCAATTGAGCGAACGGCTGACCAATTCGGCGGCATTCAGCAATCTGTTCCGGGAAGGCATGGATCTGGTCGAGGAGACCGCCGCCTATCTCGACGGCGACGGTCGCACCGAAGCCAAGGCGCTGGAGCGCTCGGTCAGCCTGACGTACGCAACCGAAAGCATGCGGCTCACCACGCGCCTGATGCAACTCGCGTCTTGGCTGCTGCTGCACCGCGCGGTCAAGGAAGGCGAGATGACGCTGACCCAGGCCAACCGCGAAAAGACCAAGGTGAAACTGACTGCCGCCGATCCCGGCCCGGCCGACATGATCGGAAAATTGCCGGCGCAGCTGCAGGATCTGATCGCCCGCTCGATGAGCCTGCAGTCGCGGGTACGTCGTCTCGACAGCACCATTCACGCGTCGCCGGCGGAGCGCGCGCCGATCGGCAATCCCCTGGTGCCGCAGCTCAACCAGCTCAAGGCTGCGTTCGAGCAGTAAGCTTCTCCGAGATTGCAGTCGTCATTCGGGGGCGATGCGAAGCATCGAACCCGGAAGATGCTCCGATGTGCAATTGCGCATCTGTGGTCTGTCCTTTCGGACCATCCCGGAATGACGGTGGTGCCCCAAAACAAAAACGCCCCCGCAAAGCAGGGGCGTTTTTCGTCTCGAACCTCCGCCAGCGGCGGGGGTTATCACTTCTTGAGGATGCCGATACCCTCGAACTTCTTCTGGAAGCGGGACACGCGGCCGCCGCGATCCATGATCTGCTGGGCGCCGCCGGTCCAGGCCGGGTGGGACTTGGGGTCGATATCGAGGTTCAGCTTGTCGCCGGCCTTACCCCAAGTGGAACGGGTCTGGTACTCGGTTCCGTCGGTCATCACGACCGTAATCATATGATAATCGGGATGAATTTCGGCTTTCATGGCTTGTCCTCTGGCGCGCCGGCGCCGGTCTCAAATCTCGGGAATTGCGGATTTGGGCGGCTCTATAACGCAAGCCTCACCCCAAAACAAGCCGCGGAACAGCTCCGGGCAGGCCCGGATAAGGGCTCTCCCGGATTTGCCAGCGCCCCCGGGGAAGGCCTATTGGGGGCTTCTGACGGTTAGGGATCGATGAGCGCAGCAGAACAACTTGACGAGAAAGGCGGCAGAGCGACTGCGCCGCGCGACACGCTGATGGAGGCGGAAGCCGTGATCGAGGCGCCGCTCGCGGAAGCCCCGGCGCGGCGTGCGAGGCTGCGCCCGCTGCTCGAGCTCGCGCCCTATGTGGCGCGCTATCGCGGCCGGGCAATCCTTGCCTTCATCGCACTGACGATTGCGGCGATCACGACGCTGATCGTGCCGGTCGCGGTGCGGCGCATGATCGACTTCGGCTTCACCCCCGAAGGCATCGCGATGATCAACAGCTATTTCGGCGTGATGATTGCGGTGGTGGCCGTGCTGGCCGGCGCCAGTGCGGCGCGGTTCTACCTGGTGATGACCATCGGCGAGCGCATCGTCGCCGACATCAGGCGCGACGTCTTCGGGCATCTGATCTCGCTGTCGCCATCCTTCTTCGATTCCGCGCGCAGCGGCGAACTGGTCTCGCGCCTGACGGCGGATACCACCCAGATCAAGTCGGCGGCCGGCGCCTCGATCTCGATCGCGCTGCGCAACCTCATGCTGTTCCTGGGTGCGGCGACCATGATGGTGGTCACGAGCCCGAAACTTTCCGGCTTCGTGTTGCTGGCCATTCCGGTGATCGTCCTTCCGCTGGTCGCCTTCGGCCGCTGGGTGCGGCGGCTGTCGCGCCGCGCACAGGACACGCTCGCCGACGCCAGCGCCTATGCGTCCGAACTCATCGGTGCGATCCGGGTCGTGCAGGCCTATACCGGCGAGCAGCTTGCCAGGGTGCGCTTCGGCGGCGAGGTCGAGCAGGCCTATCACGCGGCCGTCAGTTCGACCCGCGCGCGGGCCGTGCTCACCGCCATCATCATCTTCATCGTCTTCACCAGCGTGGTCGCGATCCTCTGGGTCGGCTCGCATGACGTTTTGCTCGGCCAGATCACGCCTGGCCGGCTCGGCCAGTTCGTGCTCTATGCGGCGTTCGCCGCCGCAGGGCTCGGCCAGCTCAGCGAGGTCTGGGGCGAAGTCTCCGCAGCGTCCGGCGCGGCGGAGCGGCTGTTCGAGATCCTGCGCGTCAAGCCCGAGATCGCGGCGCCTGCGGCGCCCCGCGCCCTGCCGTCGCCGGCTCGCGGCGACGTCGCGTTCAGCAATGTAAGTTTCGCCTATCCGGCGCGGCCCGCCGTGCCGGCCATCGATGGCGTGTCGCTGTCGGTCAGGGCCGGCGAGAAGGTCGCGATTGTCGGTCCCTCCGGTGCCGGCAAGAGCACGCTGTTTCATCTGTTGCTGCGCTTCTACGATCCGAAGGACGGCACGATCACGTTCGACGGCGTGGAGATCGGAGCCGTCGATCCGCAGGCGCTGCGTTCGCGCATCGCGCTGGTGCCGCAGGATTCCGTGGTGTTTGCGGCGAGCGCGCGCGACAACATCCGTTTCGGCCGGCCGGACGCCAGCGACGCCGAGGTCGAGCGTGCGGCTGCATTGGCGCATGCCACCGAGTTCATCAGCCGTCTGCCCGGCGGCTTCGAGGCGATGCTCGGCGAACGCGGCGTCACGCTGTCGGGTGGCCAGCGCCAGCGCATCGCAATCGCGCGCGCGATCCTGCGCGACGCGCCGCTGCTGCTGCTCGATGAAGCGACCTCCGCGCTCGATGCGGAAAGCGAGACCCTGGTGCAGACGGCGCTGGAGGAATTGATGAGCCACCGCACCACGCTGGTGATCGCGCATCGGCTCGCCACCGTGCTGTCGTGCGATCGCATTCTCGTGATGGAGCAGGGGCGGATCGTCGAAGAGGGCACCCATGCCTCGCTGGTTGCCGCCAACGGGCTCTATGCGCGGCTGGCGCGGCTGCAGTTCGAGGGCGTCTAGATCAGCGCGGCGGCGCTAGCGCTCCGTCAGCTTGAGTTCGATGCGACGGTTGCGCTTGTAGGCTTCTTCCGTCGGTGCGGGGTCGAGCGGCTGGAACTCGGCAAAGCCGGCGGCGACCAGGCGCTGTGCGGGTACGCCGAGCGAGACCAGGTACTGGACCACCGAGATCGCGCGCGCCGAGGACAATTCCCAGTTCGATTTGAACAAGGGGCTGTTGATCGGCCTGACGTCGGTGTGGCCGTCCACCCGCAGCACCCAGGCGATTTCGGGCGGAATCTGCTTGTCGAGCTCGATCAGGGCAGCCGCAAGCTTGTCGAGCTCGGCGCGACCTTCCGGCAGCAGCGCCGCCTGTCCGGTATCGAAGAACACTTCCGACTGGAACACGAAGCGGTCGCCGACGATGCGGATATCCGGGCGATTGCCGAGGATGGCGCGCAGGCGGCCGAAGAATTCGGAGCGGTAGCGCGATAATTCCTGCACGCGCTGGGCCAGTGCCACATTGAGCCGCTGGCCGAGGTCGGCGATACGGCTCTGCGATTCCTTGTCGCGCTTCTCGGAGGCTTCCAGCGCTTCCTCGAGCGCGGCGAGCTGGCGCCGCAGCGCGCTGATCTGCTGGTTCAACACCTCGATCTGCGCCAGCGCTCGCGCTGAAACCTGCTTCTCGGAATCCAGCGCCTTGTTGAGCTCGTTGGCGCGGCCCTGCGCATCGCTGCCGGCGCCGGCGAGCCCTTCATAGAGGCCTTTGATGCGGTCGCGCTCACTCTCGGCCGAGGCGAGGCCGGCGCGCAGCTGCGCGACCTGGTCGTCGACACTGAGCTTGGCGAGCTTCTCCAGCGACAGCATATCGTTGAGCTGGGCGATCCTGGCGTTGAGCTGCTCCAGCGCCTTGTCCTTGCCGGTGACCTCCTGGGACAGGAAGAACTGCACCACCAGGAAGACGGTGAGCAGGAACACGATCGACAGCACCAGCGTCGATAGCGCATCGACGAATCCCGGCCAGTAGTTGAGACCGGATTCACTGCGGCGGGCGCGAGCGAGGGCCATTCGGACTATCTCCGTTTTCTCCATCGTGCCCCGGCTGTGCCGTGCATCGCTGTAGAAGCGCTGCACCGTGTCCGGGACACGAGAGTATCAACTCTTCTCGGGCTGGCGCGCGAGGCGCTCGAGCAGACGCTTGATCTCCTTGCTCTGCTCGCCCTGGCCGTCGGCCCATTCGCGGATCATCTGTTGCTCGGTGCGCATATGCGCAACCAGGCCCTGGATCGCTTCCGCAAGGTTGGCCATTGCGGCAGTCGCATTGCGGTTGGCGCCGCCTTCCTCCACTGCATGGCGCAAGCGGTCGAGCGCCTGCTGCATGCTGGGGCCGGCTCCGGCTCCGCCTGCATCGTCGCGGGCATATTCGCGTACCGTCGTGGCAAGCCAGTCCTCGAGATCGGTGTAGAAGCGGTTCTGCGCCTGGCTCGATTGCAGGTCGAGGAAGCCGAGGATCAGCGAGCCTGCAAGGCCGAACAGCGAGGACGAGAACGAAATGCCCATGCCGCCGAGCGGAGCGGCGAGCCCTTCCTTCAGCGTATCGAACAGCGAGCCAGCATCGCCGCCGACCTTCAGCCCCTCGATCACCTTGCCGACGGAGCCAACGGTCTCGATCAGGCCCCAGAAGGTGCCGAGCAGGCCGAGGAAAACGAGCAGGCCCGTCATGTAGCGCGAGATGTCGCGCGCCTCATCCAGGCGTGTGGCGATGGAATCGAGCAGATGCCGCATGGTCTGCTGCGTGATGGTCATCCGCCCGGTGCGCTCGCCACCGAGGATCGCCGCCATCGGAGCCAGCAGGGTCGGATGCCGGTCGACCGCGAGGCCGGGATCGGCAACGCGGAAATTATTGACCCAGGCCACTTCCGGATAGAGCCGGATCACCTGCCGGAACGACAGGATGATGCCGATCAGGAGCACCGCGCCGATCAGGGCATTCAGTCCGGGATTGGCGAAGAAGGCGACGATGATCTGCTTGTACAGCACGACCGTCACCAGCGCGCAAAGCACCAGGAAGACCAGCATCCGCACCAGGAAAATCCGGGGCGACGACAGTTTGGTCAGCTCGATTTCCATCGCAGCACGGGGAGAAGGATTGTGGGGCATTGGCCTGACGTCATCCATGGCGAACAGCGCGGTCGGGCCGACAATATGGCACGGAAACGGAGGGAAAAAAGGTCGGAATCTCGGTCATTCGATCAGACGAAAGGGGAACCGGATTGAGGCCGGGCACTGTCTGCCCGCGCATTTCGGCAATCTTGATGTCTGGGCCCACAGATATCGGCTTTTTGGATCGCGCTCGCGTGCCTCGCGGCCCTCGTTCTGATTGCCGCCTCGTTCGCGATCCTGATGCAATGGAAAGACAGTTGCTGACTTCGCCGGCGAGATGGCGGCGCGCGATTGCGGAATTTTGCCGACGTGGCCAAGGCCCAGCACTACGAGGTGCCGACTGCCTTCTTCACGAGGGTGCTGGGATCGAACCCCAAGTGCTCGTCCTGTTTTCTACAGGGAGCCTCCTTCCACCCTGCAGGAGGTGGCAGAAGCGGCGCTCGCCGCGCGAACATGTCGAGACGGAAGCGGCCTGAGAAATCTAGGCGTCGTCACTGCAACGTGAAACAGGCCCGGACGTCGACGGGCACGCGACTTCCGTACCAAGGCGGCGCAGATTCGATTCATTCTAATTCGCGCGATGATTCGGCTGGCTGCTGCCTCACCGGACAACAATTGGCAGTTCGTTAATCATTCGTAATAATGGAACCTCTGTCACGCAGATTCACGATCCGGTGAATCCGAAAAAGCGCTTACCCTTCAGTCTTCTAGCGTCGTGTGACATTGAGCCGCCGCGAAAGATGTTGCGCCGCGGTAGTTGTGCCCTATCTTCCACGCATCGACACACGAGCACATCGCGTGACGCGGTTCGCCATTTGTGTGTCGAAGTTCAAAAAGGGGCGACTGGTTTCAACATGTTCGGCTTTCGTGTGCATTCGGCCTGCATTGCAGTGATGCTCGCCGTGCTGTCGACAATGCTTGCTGGCTGCAAGGAACCGACGGCAAAAGCCACGACGGTGTCGACGTCACCAGAACCTGATGTCAGCGTTGTCGTGGTGCAGCCGCGTGCGCGGGCGCAAGTTCGCGAGTTGCCGGGCCGTATCGCGCCGACGCGCGTCGCCGAAGTGCGTCCACGCGTTTCCGGTATCATCGTCGAGCGCCTGTTCCATCAGGGCAGTGAGGTCAAGGCCGGCGATCCGCTTTATCGAATCGACCCCCGCCCGTTCGACGTCGAGGTGCAATCGACGGAAGCAGCACTTACGCGCGCCAAGGCGGTGCTCGATCAGGCCAGCTCGCATGCCAACCGCATCGGCACCTTGTTCAGGGAGAAGGCGACGCCGGAGGCCAAGAACGAAGAGGCGATCGCGGCGTTGCGCCAGGCGCAAGCCGACGTCGCCGCGCGCAAGGCCGACGTGGCGCGCGCGCGTCTCAATCTCGATTACGCAACCATCCGCGCGCCGATCGACGGCATCGTCGGCGCGGCCTATGTGAGCGAAGGCGCGCTGGTGGTGCAAAACGATTCGACGAGCCTTGCGACCATCCAGCAGCTCGATCCGATCTACGCCGACTTCACCCAGTCGGTCAGCGAGATGCACCAGCTGCGCCGCGCGCTCGAGTCCGGCGAGCTTGACCGTATCGCGCCCGATGCGATGAAAGTTCGCCTCGAGTTCGACAATGGCGAGCTCTATCCACTGCCGGGCAAGCTGTTGTTCTCCGAGGCCAAGGTCGACGCCCAGACCGGTCAGGTCACGCTGCGCGGCGAGTTTCCCAATCCCAAGCGCGAACTGCTGCCGGGCATGTATGTGCGGGTGCAGACCCGCCAGGGCGTGGACCCCGAGGCCATCCTGGTGCCGCAGCGCGCTGTCATGCGCAGCACCGACGGCAAGCCGCAGGTGCTGCTGGTGGGCGAGGGCGATGTGGTGCAGACC
>Ga0187815_10000814_pt1 | contig 14879 bp, 16 predicted proteins | sample NC_S_5_FD_132962 | JGI IMG/M metagenome (GOLD analysis project Ga0187815, IMG submission 132962) | Wetland sediment microbial communities from Neuse River Estuary, North Carolina, USA - ASW-S_5 | ecosystem: Environmental > Aquatic > Freshwater > Wetlands > Sediment | place: USA: North Carolina...
ACCCAGGTTTGCCACGCGGGGTTGGGTGAAGGGGGTCCATCGGAGAACGAGTACGGGTAGGAGATACCCGTCGATTCGGTCGCATTCCCGCAGACTATGCCGGCGGCCGACGTGATCAAGCACCATAGGTGGAATCCGAACGTCACACCACGGTACGAGTAGTTCAGCCACGATGCGTTGCCGAAGAGGGATTCGGATTCGAACGAGTAGGTCCTCCCATCGATGGAGATGTTCCTGGCCGACGTTTGGGAGAACGGATACGCCAGGATCAGGAGGGATGCCGTCACACCGACTGCCGCAGCGACAATGACGACGCTAGCCCATCTTGTGGGCACTGGCGACATCGTCTCAACTCCGAAAGGGCGGGCCGCGGCATCACCTCGTCGCCCGCGCGCTGATTGCGGGCCGGTCATCGGCCTCGCGCGTCCTTCACGAAGTCTGCATCGACGTTACAATCTCGCCACGGACGATCAAAATCTCTGCTTGGAAACGGGCCGGTGAGCTTTCCGCGGGCGGCCGGGGACCGTCTGCGAACTTCTTCTACGATAGGGGTTCTCTGAGGATCCCCTGCAGATTGGAGGCATAAGGGGGATTGAACTACCGCTCAATCCCTGTCGCGGCTGGCCCTCCTCCCCTCAGGAAAGTTTGTTGGGGTCGTAAGACAGGACGCGCCGAACGTGGCTCCCGCGTCCTACTCAACGACCACCGGAGTGGGTTCGCCCGAACACATAGCTTCATAATCCGTAATGCGCATAGATACATCAATGCGCCCTTATCGGCGATGGCGCCGCGCCCCGCGGCGCGGCATCAGCGAGATCGTCGGGGCGGTCTTCCTCATCGCGCTCACCGTCGTTGCCGGAGTGATTCTCTGGTCGTTCCGGATCAACACGCCGCCCGCGCCTCCCACCCTATCGTTCGTCATCCGGTCGGGGGGAAGTAATCCGGTATGGGGTGACCCCACCGACTGCCAGCCACTCGGCTACAACCTGAGTTTCTATCACGTGGGGCTGGGTTCCGGAGCCCTTTCCTCATGGCTCGGAAACTACAACGACGGGCCGAACGTACATAGTTGGTACGGACAGTGCGGTGACGGCGCCACGCAGGCGACCACGGGCAATTACTCGGCGCTGAACACGAGCCAGTTCATCATCACGGCTCATTCGCCGTCCGCCATCCCGCTCAACGATATCATGCTGACCTTCGTCTGCCACAACTCGAGCGCAACAGGGGGAACTACCATCCTGTTGAACGGGTCGCTTTCGTCGATGACCTGGTACCCGGGGCTCACCCAGCAGCCCGCCCCGGACGCGCCGTACCTCGGGTACTGCGGCAGCTTCTTCGCGGGCAGTTCCATCTCCGCCAACGGAGTGTACTACAATCGACTCGGGCTCTTCGTTCCTCTCCAGGCCGGCGACTCCGACCTTGAGAACGGGGACACGTTCATCCTCTACATCCATAACGGCGGGTATCCTCTCGACTTCGAGTGCGTGGCCAACGCCGCGGGCATCATCTTCGACGGGCAGAATCATGGGTTGTGGCAGGGCTGCCCCGCGCTGGATGGTCATGGGAATCCGGAGTCTATCCCCGTCATGGACCTCGATGACTACCACGGGGCTCCCCCCTGGTGCTTCCAGAGTGTGGGCGCCTGCACCATCTACCTGACCTACACTGGCTACCCCTCGACGGTGCTTGCAGCGATCCCTGTCTACTCCCTGGCACCTTCCACCGGAACCTGAACGGTTCTGATTATTAGGCTCGAAGCGTACCACGCCCTCGATCGGACGGGAATGACGTCACCACGTTCTCGAAGGGCCCTTCGGCGCTGGCTCGGTGCCGCCATAGCGGTGGCCGCCGTGGTGGTGGTCGTGCTTCTCGTCCTCGTGGCCGAGGGAGTCCTCACGATTCCTGCCGCCCACGCACCCACCCCGGTGACCATCCAGCGCGTTCAGTTCGTGATTCAGCAGGGGGTAACCTCTTCCGACGTGCCGTGGTTCGGCCCGAGCCCGATCAACTTCACCACCGGCTATCCGCTCCAGGTCGCTCCGGGGGCCGTCTGGTCCGTGGTGTGGGAGAATTTCTTCAACTTCGATAGATACAACCACACGATCAACCGGGTCACTCCCAGTGCGCCCTTCGGGGTCTCGTCTACGCTGCCGGCACTGCCCGATGTCGTGCCCTTCGATTCCGAGGGCAATCACTTCGCGGTCTACTTGCAGGCGCCGTCCACCCCGGGCAGCACCTACGTGGTCACCGTCACCGTGTCCGCCCTGACCGAAGGGTGAGTCGACCCCCGAGACCGTTCTTCCGGACGCCGTCGGCACACAACGGCACGTCACCGGTTCGGTAGGGCGCAAGGGACCTCTCCCGAGATGCCTCCACCACCGACCCGACTTCTTCTCGTCACGCAGCAGGTTCCAAGCGCGGAGTCTGGGGTGCGCTCCGCATGGGAGCCCCGCACGGCGGACGATGAACCGTGGGGTGCCTCAGTGCTTGAGAGCGGAGGCCCAGGATTCCGCAGCGCGAAGGTGCGGGCCCGGGAGCATGCCCTCGACCACGTCCTGGATGCGCCCGTGGGGGTCCACCAGGAAGGTCACGCGTTTCGCCACGCCGAGAAACCCGAGGACTCCGTACTTCCTCGCGATCTCCTTCGTCGGGTCCCCTACCATCGGGAATCGGGACCCGCACTTCTGCGCGAACGCGGCCTGCGTTTCGGTCGAGTCGACGCTGACGCCAACGACCTCGACCCCGGATTGCTGAAACGTCGGGTACCGCTCGGCAAAGCCCCGGGTTTCCATCGTGCAGCCCGAGGTGTTCGCCTTCGGGAAGAAGAAGACGATCACGGGATGCCCCTGGAACGCGGACAGGTTCCGCGTGGAACCGTCCGCCATGGCGATCGCAAAATCCGGTGCCACTTCGCCGACGCCGAGCATGCACTACCGAGAACCGGCCCCTATTTGATGAGGTCGAGCCGAGAGAGGTCCTCCGGCGTCAGTGCAGGGCAGGAACTGAAGCCCAGCACCTCGTCGAACCGCTCAGGATCCGGTAGCGGGACCACCGCCGTGACGACCCACGGCATTCTCAGGACGAATTGCAGGGCTGCCTGAGCCAATGTACGTCGGTGCCTGTCGGTCAGGAACCCGAGCCGCAGAATCGGGTCGAACTCCTCGTGGAGACGGCGAAGGTCGACCGGGGCCGTGCCCGGTCCGCCGAAGGTTCCCGACCTCGCGAACCGGGTGCCATCGAGGCGGCCGGAAGAAAACGGGTCGCGGGCGATCAGCCTCAGGCGTTTCTTTTCGGCCTCACCCTCGAATCGTGGGATGAGGTCGGTCCGGAGGAGGGAGAGCTCGCCGCTGAATAGCCCGACCGGCGGAGAGGTGGTCGGAAGAACCGCCGGCGAAGTCGGTAGGCGGACCGCCCAAAGGGGTGCCGGGCCGGGGAGACGCATGCCCGGTAGCTTCGCGTCGCCGGACGATGTTTCGGAGGCGCTCCCTGCATCGGCCGTCCACTCGACAATTGAAATCCGGACCGGAGCGAGTCGCTGGAGGCTGCGCTCCAGGGACTCGGTGATCGCGCTGGCAAGGTCGGGAGAGTCTGTCCCTTCCCCCGGAGGCTTGCGCTCGCGCGCGAGCGTTTCGAAGGAACGACCCGCAATCACGGAGACACCGGTGCGCGGCTCGGGGAACGCCATTGCGATCAGTCGCTCCGCGCGTTCCGGGAACCGAGCCTCCGCCACATCGAACGTCGTGACCCCCAGAGCGTGCGCCTTTCGCAGCAAAGCGATCGTGCGCGCGTCGGCGGCTGGCGGAACCACCGCGGGCGGGTCGATGGTGATCGTCAGCGCAGACAGTCGGGTCGGGGTGTCGGGCACCGGACGCTGCTCGATCCTCCGGAAGTCGCGGTCCTTCGATGACGCCCCCTGAGACGGAGTCAAGCGGTCGGCCACCACCGTTCCGCTATCCCACAGGCATTCCTTATCTCCGGCGGTCGATACCCGAGCCATGCCTGCTCGTCCGGTGCCCTCGCTCCCGCTCACCGAGCGGGTCCGGCCATCGCGGCTGGACGACATCGTCGGGAACCCCCGCGCACGCTACGAGCTCAAAACCTGGGCTCTTCAATGGCAGGAAGGGCGGACACCGGCCCGACGTGCGGCGGTGCTTTCCGGACCCGCCGGCGTCGGCAAGACCACGGCCGCGCTGGCGCTCGCGTCCGAGATGGGGTGGAACCTCGTCGAGATGAACGCGTCCGACGCTCGGAACGAGTCGGCGGTGGAGCAAGTGGCGGGACGGGCTTCGCTGAGCCACACGCTGGGGGAAACGCCCAGCGGAAAAGGGCCACGCCACGCACTCATCTTGCTCGATGAAGCGGATTGCCTCACGGGCCGACTCAGCGAGACGGCTCGCGCCCGCCCGACCCCTCCGGGGCTCGGCGACTTCCTACGGGGACGCTACGGAACCGTCGAAGCCCTGAACACTGCCTGGGGACTCCAGCCGAAAGGGAAACCCCGACCGTTCGAGGACTGGGGCGCGGTCCCACGGACTCCCGGCACGGCGGGGTGGGCGCGTTTGCCGGCGGCGCGTCGGGATATCGATGAATGGAGGTCCACCGGCCGGTTCTCGGATCTTTCCGACCGTGGGGGTCTCGGGGCGATCACGCGGCTGGTGCGGTCGACGCGGCAACCGATCGTGCTCACGGTCAACGACGACCGCAGCTTGACCCGCTACTCGCCCATTTTCCGGACCGGCGTGGTGCGGATACGCTTCTTCCCGGTCCGCGACGCGGAGCTTGCGACGCTCGTCCAACATGTGGCTCGAACGGAGCGGATCCAGCTGCATGCGGGTGTCTTGGAATCAATCGTGAAGCGTGCCCACGGGGATTGCCGGGCGGCCCTCAACGACCTCGACGCGATCGCACCGCTCGCGCCAGGACCCTGGCAGCTCTCCGTCCTCGGATTCCGTGACCTTCAAGCCGATTTCGTGGCCCTCACCGAGGCCGTGCTGGGTAACCCACGGTACTATCGCAACGTGGAGATCCAGGACCGCCTCGACGCGACGCCTGACGACTTGTTCCCCTGGATCGAGGAGAACCTTCCCCTCTTTGCCCCGGATGCCGTCCACCGGGACGCGGCGTACCGCGTGTTGGCCGTGGCCGAGCAATTCCTCGCACGAGCGCGACGGGCGCGGGTCTACGGACTGTGGAGCTACGCATCCGAGCTCATGACGGGCGGTGTCTCCCTCGCCCTCCACGACCGGCCCGGCGGCGGGGGCGGGGTCGCGTTTCCCCAGTTCCTGAGCGACATGGGCCGCTCCCGGGCCCTGCGCGGGACGCGCGAGTCCCTCGCGAAGAAGGCTGGGCAAAGGTTCCACCTGTCGACGGCGAAGAGCCGCGACATCGTCCTGCCGTTCCTCGAACGGATCTTCATCGTTCCCCCAGGTCGGGGCAGCCGAGCCGAGCTTCGGAGAGTGGGCGCCGAGATCGTACGGGAGCTCGAGCTCACCCCCGAGGAGGTCGCCTTCCTTCTCGGAGCGGCGCCGGACTCCCGGGCCGTGAGCGAGCTCATGGGGAAGGGCTCGTCCTCGCTGCGGACGGACGGCCCTTCGGCCGAGGCAGCCTCCCGCGCCACCGACGAATCCGTCTCGGACGAGGGCGGCCGACCACTGAAGAGGGTCCAGCGCCAACTGTCCGAATTCGGGAGCGGTTGACCGCTCCCGCGTACCCGGCTCGTCTAGGCCAGTTTCGAGCGGACCGAGATCGCGACGTTTCCCTTGAGCGCACCCGAGATCGGGCACCCTTGGCCGGCGGCTTGGGCGGCCTGGTCGAACTCGGCCGCCGTCATTCCGGGGACCGTCCCGGTGACCTCGATCTCCATGGTGGTCACCTTCCATCCGTCGCCCACCTTGTCGAACGTGGCGGTCGCCGAGACGTTGAGGCGCTCGGGAGGCTTTTGCATGCGTCCGAGGCCCGCGGAGAGCGCCATGGAAAAGCACGAGGCCTGCGCAGCGGCGAGCAGCTCCTCGGGGCTCGTCTTTCCGCCGGGGGCTTCCGTCCGCGCGGCCCAGGAGACCGGGAGTTCGGCCAGCGCCCCGCTCGTGCCCTTGACGGTCCCATGACCGTGAAGTAGGTCGTGTTCCCACACTGCTATGGCCGTCCGCTTCGCTGCCATCGGCCGGCGGAATTTCAGCTCCGATTTAACCTCGCGCTTTCGCGGTCGTCGCCGTCGCACAACGCTTTCCGTTCTCACGCCCTTCTGACGCTGTGGCCGTAGCCCTCGCCGACCTACCGAAGTTCCTAGTGCTGGACCCCCTTTCCACGGTCCGCGTCGAGATGCTCCTCATCGCTCCAGCCTGCGAGATCGATGTGGAGCTCGACAACCCGAAACCGGGTCGGTCGTTCGTTCTCCTGATCGGGCACAAGGACGGCCCGTTCGTCCAACGCGTCCGGCTCGCGGGCAAAGCCCGGATCTATTTCGACCCGCAAGCGCCGGGCGAGTACGTTCTGCTCGTGGCGAACCCTCAGAAAGAGCCGATCGTCCTGCATCTTCGGGCCCGGGACGTGAACCTCGTTTCCGCCCGGCGCACGGGGGGTCGCAAGGCAGGGGCCTCGAAGCGTGTCTCTCCTGTTCGGCCCCCCCGCTCTCCACGGTCGCGACGAAAGGGGAGCAATCTGCGCCGTCCTGCGGCTTCGCGCCGTCCGTGAGGTGGGTCGAACCAGCGGGCCGGGCTCGGCCAGAGAGTTGAAGGCTCCGGGAGTCTCCCCCCGTCCGGGGAAGGACGATGACCGTCTTCTTGGCCTACGTTGCCGTGTTCGTGACCGTCTTTGCCCTGGTCGACCCGCTCGGGGCCTTACCGTTCTTCGTGGCGATGACCGATGGGTTTTCCGAGTCCGACCGAACGATAGTCATTCGCAGGGCCGTGCTCGTTCTGGGCTCCATCCTCGGCGTGTTCGCCGTCGTCGGAACGTTCCTCTTTGCGGCGTTCGGGCTCACCCTCGCGGCCTTCGAGATGGCGGGCGGGATCCTGTTGTTCATCGTCGCCTACGACATGCTCCACGGCGAGGTGACCCGGACGAAGCTCACGTCGGAGGACCGGGAGGAGGCCATCGAACGGCGCGACGAGATCGCCGTGGTCCCGCTCGGCATCCCACTGCTCGCCGGACCGGGGGCGATCTCGACCGTGATGATCTACGAAGGGAACGCAGGGAACGACCCGGTGATGGTCGTCACGGTGTTCCTGGCGATCATCGTCACGACCGTGGCAACCTACTTCGTCCTGAGGTACGGCCAGGTGATCATCCGCCACCTCGGAAGGACCGGTATCATGGCGATGACGCGGGTCCTGGGGCTGCTGCTGGCGGCGGTCGGGGTCCAGTTCGTGCTCAACGGGATCTTCGGCGCATTCGGCCACCCTTAGAGGACGTCGATCGCCGCCGGGACGCAGGCGCCGTCCGCTGGGTCTTTCGCGTCGTGGACCGCCGAACCCGCCCGAGGACGGCCCCCGAGGGGCTGGCCGGATTCCGGTCCTCCGCCCACGCCTTCTCGCCCGCACGGATCGGGGTAGGAAGGTCGTTTTCCGCGGGCGGGAAGGGGCACTCGAAGTCATCGGTGTACGCGCAGTAGGGGTTGAAAGCGCGGTTGAAATCGACCTCATACTCGTCCGCTTCGTTGAGGTCGAGGGTGAGGTATCGGCCGGCCCCGTAGCTTTCCGTTCCGCTCGTGAGGTCGCGGAACGGGACGAAGACCGAGGTTCCTACCCCCTCCCCGGCATGGTACAGGCGGAGGTGAAGGGACTCGCCGTTGAGCGAGAAGCTGAGGTCACCAATGTACCGCATCACGGCCTGGTTGTCGCGGTTCGTCCGAAGGTACGCCTCTTCGGGGATGGGTTTTCGTTCGAGAGTGGCCCGGACGATGTACTTGCGGTTCGGGGGGAAATAGCGGAGCGCATGGAACGGGACGCGGCCCACGATGAACGGGGACTCGGGGTCGCCCGACATGAAACCGTCCTTCATCGACCGCTCGGTCTCGAGCTCGCGCTGCCACTCGGCGGTGTCGCCCATCGCTGCCGGCGAGAGGCGCGTCCGTTTAACCCTTCGCCCCAGGGCCGGCGGGGGTCTTCGAGAAATCGAGGACCATTCGCTCTTCGTCCACGTAGTCGTTGCCCCGCTTCACCATGCGTGGAAGGTGGCCGCAGACGGAAAACCCGAATCGACGGTAGAGCCGCACCGCCTCGTTGTTCGACCACACGGATAGATACACAAGCTCGAACTTCGACCGGGCCTTAGCGAGGGATTCTTCGAGCAGGGCCGTCCCGATACCGACGCCCCGGTGGTCGCGGTGGACCAGGATGCCGAGCTCTCCGACATGGGACACTTCCGACAGCGCCGGCGGGCCGGCCCGCGCGATGTTGCAGAATCCGACCGCATGACCATCCATATCGGCGGCCACGACCGCGGCCTCGCCGATCTGACTGCGGTGGATGAGCTCCCGGAAGTAACCCGTGATCTCGCTCTCCGGAGGACGGTCGTGCCGCAAGGTGGTATGGATCGGGCTACCGGCATCCCGTTCGTCGTACATGGCCATGAAGATCCGGGTCAGGTCGTCGAGGTCCCTCGGCTGGATGGGGCGGATCAGAACTTCGTGAGGTTTGGACATGGGTGGTTCCTAGGAGCGCGCCTCTCCGCGATGCACCTTGACCGGGTCCTTAGACGTGCCGAAATCGAGGACCATACGTTCCTCGTCGAAGTACTGCCCGCCCCGCTTCACTACGCGCGGAAGATGGCCGCAGACGGAAAAGCCGAAGCGGCGATACAGGCGCTGAGCCCCCTGGTTCTGCGAAAACACGGTAAGATACACCAATTCAAACCGCGACCGCGCCTCGGCAAGAGAGCGCTCGAGCAACGCGGTCCCGACGCCTTTTCCTCGCGTCCCTTTGCGGACCAGGATCCCAAGCTCGCCGACGTGGGCCTGTTCGGACGACGGTCCCGCCCCGACGCGGTCGATCGAGCAGCTGCCCACCACGTGGCCATCGACCTCCGCGACGAGGAAGATCTCATCGCCCTCGAGAACGCGATGCATCATCCGGTCGAACCAGACCGCCTCGTCGTCCACGGTCGGGCGGGTCGCGAACAACGTGATGCCGATCGATTCGCCCGAGTCACGCTCATCGTAGAGCTGGAAATAGGTCGCTCGAAGGTCGTCGAAGTCCTCCTTTCGGACCGGACGGACTAGGATGTCGGCCGTCGAGCGCATCGGGAAGGACCCCGACGGCGACGTTAGGCGTAGCCGAACTGTCGCTTCGCGAAGTCGCTCATCCGGTCGGGGCTCCAAGGCGGGTCCCACACCATCTCGACCGTCGCGGACTTGACGTTCGGGACCTTCTCGATCGCGAGCTTCACCTCTTCCGCCAGAATCCCCGCGACGGGGCAACCGGGCGCGGTCAGGGTCATCTTGAGCTTCACCACGTCGTCGGTCCACTCGAACCCGTAGATCAGGCCGAGGTCGACGATGTTCATCGGGATCTCGGGGTCGTAGATCTGCTTCAGGTTCTCAGTGATCAACTGTTCTCGTTCGGCGTACGGCCCGGCCGCCGCCGGAGCGAACGGGGCGACCGATTCGGGCGCTGCAGGAGGAGCGGCGTCGCTCATTGTGCGGTCTACCGTCCGGGGGCCTATAAGGGTGCGCGAAGCCGAAGTGACCCTGAGGTAAGTCCCCGGCAATTCGTTTAAGCGCACCCCCGGTAGGTCGCCGATGCGCGATATCCACGCTACGTCTCCCACGCGGGGCCAACTGAGGCTGCGCTCGGTGGGCATCTCGGGGATCCGCAAGCCGCTCACGGTCCAGCGTCGCGAGGGCACCCACACCCTCACGGTGGAGTTCCACGTGGCGGTCGACCTGCCCCCGGAGCGAAAGGGCTCGGACTTGTCGCGCAACGCGGAGATCCTGGCCGAGGTGGTCGACGAGACCGTCACCCGACCGGTCGAGGGACTCGAATCCGCCTGTTCCTCGATCGCCCGCGAGCTGCTGGCCCGCCATCCGTACGCCAACGAGGCCTCCGTCGAGGCGTCGGCGGAGTACTTCCTTCGCAAGGGGATCTCGGACGCCAAGCGGAGCTTCGAGAACTACACTCTTCTCGCGGACGCCCGAGCGAGCCGCGCCGCCGACGGGTCCGTCACGCTCTCGCGCGCGGTCGGCGCGGAAGCGGTCGGCATGACGGCGTGTCCGTGCGCGATGGAGACGTGCCGGGACCGGCTGGTCGCCGAGTTCCCTCTGTTGGGAGACCCCTCCATGAAGGACCTCCCGATGATCTCCCACAACCAGCGGAACCGCACGCGTCTCGTCTTCGAGCTTCCGGACGCTTCGGAGGTCGAGGCGGATGAGATCATCTCGGCGATCGAGGCCGCCCAGTCGAGCCCGACCTACGCGATCCTCAAGCGGGGCGACGAGGCCCAGGTCGTGATCGACGCCCACCGCCACCCGAAGTTCGTCGAGGATGTCCTAAGAGACCTCCTCGCGAGCCTTCCGTCCCGCTTCCCCCGTGTCTCGGACGCGACCGTCGTTCGTGCGACCACCATCAGCGAGGAATCGATCCACAAGTTCAATGTCGAGGCTTCCCACCGAGTCACCCTGGGCGAGCTGCGACACTCCGGCGGGACATAGGGAGGGTGGAGGGCGACCGTGCGCTACGCGCTCGACGCCCTGCGCCGGCGGCCGGGACGCGCCGCCATGACCTCGCTCGGGATCGGGCTCGCCGTCGGCCTCGTGGTGCTCCTGCTGGCGCTCTCCGCCGGGATCGAAGCGAGCGCGACGACCCTGGCCACGCAGAGCGGCGTCGACCTGATCGGTGTCAGCGCGAACGCCTCGTCCCCCCTCGCCGGGCAGTTCCCTCCCATCCAGGGAGCCCATCCCCTCGTCGCCCGCATGCTCTCCCTCGACCCGAACATCGCGACCGCGAGCCCCTGGCTTGTGACCGATCTCGTGTTCGGTAACGCTTCGCTCCGGTCGGCCGCGATGAACCATACCGTGCCGAGCGACTGGGGGCCGACGGAATCCGGGACCGTTGGCTGGATCCCCTCCGACAACGGCGGCATCCAGACGCCCGACCTCTACAACGGAACCGGATTCACGTTCTCAGGGGACCCGTACTATGCCAACGGGAGCTACAGCGGAACCCCGACCCACGAGCTCGTCCTCGACCAGGGTCTCGCGAGCGTCCTCCATGTCGGGGTCGGAGCTACCGTTTGGCTGGACGCGGCGCAACCGCCTTCGCCGTCCGCACTCCCGGGATGGTACTCTAACGCGACGGCGTTCCGGGTGGCGGGCATCTCGGGTCCGTTCTGGCTCGTGCCCTCCGCCCTTCTCGCGTTCGGATACCTCTCGGAGATCCAACAGGTCGTGGGGGGTGCTTCTCCCTCGACGGACTACGCGTCCCTGGTCCTCATCCATCTCGTGGACCCCACGACCATCGATTCGGACCAGAGTCGGCTCGCCGCCGCCTTTCCGCAGATGACCGTGTTCACTCTCGCGAGCATTCTCGGAGCCATCCAACATGTCGTGAATCTCTACCGGACGTTCGGAGAACTGATCGGGCTGATCGGGATTGTGGTCGCGGCGCTCTTCACCACGACCGTCCTCCAGATGTCGGTCGACGATCGGTCCCGCGAGCTTGCGTTGCTGAGAGCGATCGGTCACTCACGACCCGCGGTCGGCACCTTGGTCGTTGAAGAGGCCCTCCTCCTTTCGGTCTTCGGGCTCGTCGCCGGCCTTCCGATCGCGTTCGTCTCAGGATATGCGCTCAACCAGTATCTTCGAAACCTCCTCGTCGGCCTCCCCACATCGTTCTCGTTTGTCTCGTTCAACCCGGGAGTCCTGGCGGACGGTCTTCTCCTCGTTCTCGCGGTAGGGCTCCTCGCTGCGATCGCGCCGGCCGCCCGGGCGATGCAGCTCCCGGTCGCGGAGGAGCTCCGGGCGCCATGATGCGGTGGGGACGGGGTGGCTCGCTGCGTCACTCCCGCCTTCAGGTCGTCCTGGCGGTCGCGGCGATCGCGACCGCTGTGGCCCTGCCGGTCGTGCTCGTGAGCGTGGGCGGGGGCGTCTCGTCCCACGAGCTTGCCAATCTGCAGAACGCGGGGTACCAGATTGTCGTCAGTGCGGGCGGGGTCCACGGGATTACCCACGCCCATGGTTACACCGACCAGCTCCTGGGGCTCCAGGGCGTAACGGCCGCGTCACCCGTGCTGAGCATCACGATCGATGCGTTCTCGACGTCGGGCTCAGTCGCCCCCGTGCTGGCCGAGGGTGTGATCCCGGGACAGTTCGCACCAACGCTCGGACCGGCGGAAGCCGGGTTGTTTCCTAAGCCGATCGTTCTCGGCGACCCGACGGACTCGATCCACTTCGCGAACGGGACCTACGCCGGACCCGCGACCTACGATGTGCTGGTGTCGTCGCCCTTCGCGAACCAGTACCACGTCGCGCAGGGCAGCCGGGTCATCTTGAGCCCGGTGGCGAACCGGACCCTGGGAACCACATACAACGTGACGGGAACGTTCGGGGTTCCCCCGAGCGTTCTCGGTCCGACGGGCGCGTTCGCGGTGCTTCTCCCGCTCTCCGACCTCCAGGCCATGACCGGGTTGGCGGGGGGGTCGTCGGTCGCGCCGGACGCGGCGGACACGATTCAAGTCTCCGTGGCGGGTTCGGTGGCGACGAACCCCGGGGCCCTCGACAATCTCCGGGGAGAGGTTCAATCGCTCTTCCCATACTACGGGGTCAGTTCGTTGACCCAGGAGGCACAACAGCTCGAAGCGGCGAGCGGCGTGCTCACCGGTTTCTATCTCGCGCTTTCCTCGGTGGGACTCACGGTCGGCCTCCTGTTCCTTGCCCTCGTCCTGCTTCGACGCGTCGAGGCCGACCGACGCTCAATCGGCATCCGACGGGCTCTGGGGGTTCCCTCAGGGTCGATCGCAGGCGAGATCGTGGGGGGCGGGGCGCTCCTCGCGTCGATCGGTGCGGCGGCTGGTGTCGCGGCCGGTTACCTCATCGTGGAGGCACTCGCGAAGTGGGCGAGCTCCGCCGTCCAGGAAGCGGCGCAGTTGGCGGTCTTCGACCCGGTACTTCTCGGAGAGCTGGTGGCGGCGGTCATCGCCCTCTCCCTGCTCGCGAGCGGCGTCGCGACCCGCGCCGCTCTTCGGACGGAGATCACGGAGGCTCTCCGATGAGCGGCATCGCCGTTCCCTCGATCGAGCTCACCCGTGTGGTCCGGACCTACGGCGCCGGCTCTCCGGACGAGGTACGGGCCCTGCGAGGTGTCGACCTCACCATCCCTCCCGGAGAGTTCGTCTCCGTCGCCGGTCCGAGCGGGTGCGGCAAGACGACCCTCCTGAACCTGCTTGGGCTTCTCGACAGCCCGAACTCCGGGGAGATCCGGTGGAACGGTCAGGCGGTGGGCGACCGGAGCGACCGGGCTCGCGCGCGCCTCCGCCTCGAGGGAGTTGGGTTCATCTTCCAGCGGTTCTACCTGCTCCCTACCTTGACCGCGCGGGAGAACGTCGAACTGCCGATGCGGGCGCTTCGAGTGCCTCGGAACGACCGCAGCCGCCGGGCCGCGAGGCTCCTCGAAGAGGTCGGTCTGCAGGGACGTGAGAAGGCGTTTCCTCATCAGCTCTCGGGCGGAGAGGAACAGCGTGTGGCCGTCGCTCGGGCGCTTGCGAATCAGCCGGGCCTCCTGCTCGCCGACGAGCCTACCGGCGAACTCGATTCGGGCAACGCGCAGGCGATCCTCTCCCTCCTCGAGAGGGTGCGCCGCGACCGGGACGCGACCCTCGTGGTCGTTACCCATAACCCCGAAGTGGCCCGCCGGGCGGAGCGCCACATCACCATGCGGGACGGAGTGGTCACCGAGGACGTCCGGGAGGCGTAGTCGACCGTGGCGCGGATCGCGATTCTCCTTCAGGACCGTTGTCATCCGAAGGAGTGCCAGTGGGAGTGCCAGGCGTACTGCCCACCGGTCCGGATGGGCCAAGAGTGCATCGTCGAGGGTCCCGACGGCCGGCCGATCATCTCGGAGAGCCTGTGCATCGGCTGCGGTATCTGCGTCCACAAGTGCCCCTTCGACGCGATCAAGATCCTGAACACTCCCGAAGCGAACGAGGCGGAGATCGTTCACCGGTACGGCTACAACGGCTTCCGACTGTACCGGCTGCCAATCCCTCCCGTTCGGGGGATCACCGGCCTCCTAGGTCCGAACGGAACAGGAAAGACGACGGCCCTCCGCCTCCTAGCGGGCACGGACGTTCCGAACCTCGGGGACTACGGTCAACCGGGCGAGTGGTCGAAGGTCCTGGCGCACTACCGAGGAACCGCGTTGCATGCCCATTTCGAAAAGGTGGCGAAGGGCGAGCTCCGCAGCGTGGTCAAGCCGCAGTACGTGGACCGGCTCGCGGACGAAGCGGTCACGGTCCGTGAGTTCGTGGGCCAGGCCGGGGGCCGCGCCGGCGCCACTCTCGAGGAGGTCGGGCTCACGAGCCGAGCTGACCGTCGACTCACCGAGCTCTCGGGCGGCGAGCTCCAGCTCGCCGCGATCGCCCGCACCCTGGCTACCGATGCCGACCTCTACCTGATCGACGAACCGTCGAGCTACCTCGATATCGTCCATCGCCTCGAGGTCGCGCGCCTGCTGCGCCGGCTCGGTGAGACGAAGAGCGTCCTCGTCGTCGAGCACGACCTGGGTCTCCTCGATTACCTGGCCGACCAGGCCCACCTCCTCTATGGGGAGTCCGCGGCGTTCGGGGTGATCAGCCATCCGATCCCCATGCGCTCGGCGATCAACACCTATCTCACCGGCTATCTCAAGGACGAAAACGTTCGGTTCCGGACCGAACCGGTTCGATTC
>Ga0187815_10000815_pt1 | contig 14876 bp, 8 predicted proteins | sample NC_S_5_FD_132962 | JGI IMG/M metagenome (GOLD analysis project Ga0187815, IMG submission 132962) | Wetland sediment microbial communities from Neuse River Estuary, North Carolina, USA - ASW-S_5 | ecosystem: Environmental > Aquatic > Freshwater > Wetlands > Sediment | place: USA: North Carolina...
ACGCGGATCTCAGGGCCGGGAAGCGGCTGTCCGCAGGACACCATATCGACGGCGCCTTCCTCCCCCAAGGCGGGGTCGGCGACCCCCCGTTCGCTCAGGGCATGTCGCGAGATGCGGTCGATGACCGGGGCAGACTCCCGTGCCGGCAGGGTCAGCCCGACAGTGTTCTCGGCCAGGCCATAGGCCGGCGCCATCGCCTCGGCGCGGAAACCGTAAGCGCCGAACCGATCGAGAAACCGCCGCAGCGTCACCGCGCTGACCGGCTCCGATCCATTCGCCACCAGGCGGAGCGACGACAGGTCGAGCCCGTCGATCGCGGCGTCGTCAATATTCCGCAAGCACAGCTCGAAGGCGAAGTTCGGCGCCGCGGACAACGTCCCGCGATGACGGTGGATCGCCCACAGCCAGCGCTCCGGCCGCAACAGGAAACTCTGCGGCGGCATCACGACCAGCGGCGCCGCATAGTACAGGCTGCCCAGCCAGGCGCCGATCAAACCCATGTCGTGGTAGAGCGGCAGCCACGAGACAAAGACGTCGGAGGCCGACGCGCCCATTGCCGCGCCCATCGCCCGGATATTGGCGAGAAGATTGCCATGGCTCAGCACGACGCCCTTGGGTGCCCCCGTGCTCCCGGAGGTGTATTGCAGGAGCGCCGTAGCCTCCGGCTCCTCGACCCGCGGCAGCGCGGTCTCGGCAGCATCCGGAAGCTCATCGACGCTCGCCACTGTCCCGAGGCTGTCCACCAGCGAGCGCAGCAGGGCCGCCGCGGCGTGCATTGCCGGCGGCGCGATGAGGATGGTGGCCCCGGCATTCTCGAGGATGACGGCCTGGCGCCGGAGATGCTCTTCGATCTGGCTCGCCCGTGCCGGCGGATAGATCGGCACCGGAATGGCGCCGGAATAGAGCACGCCGAAGAAGGCGATGAAGAACGCCTCGCTCGTCGGCAGCATGATGGCGACACGGTCGCCGGCGGCGACATGCAGCTCCCGCAACCCGCATGCCGCCCGCCGCGCCTTCTCCGCGAGGGCGCCATAAGAGATCGTGAACGACGCAGCGTCAGCCTGTTCGAGGATGATGTGCGGCCGATCGGGATGCCGTCCGGCGTGCCAGTCGAGCACCGCGCACAGCGTGCTGGCTTCGATCGGTGCGGGGACCGCGGCCGCCGGTGCCGGCGCGCGCGGGATGCGTTGCTGCGGGATCGCCGCGACGTTCTGCCGAGCGAGGACCGCGGCGAGCAAGTCTCCCGGCGTCTCCGCCTCGGCGAGGGTGTGCTCCGGCAACGCAACATCGAAGGCTCGTTCGATGCGAACGACGAGTTCCGCCCGCCCGAGGCTGTCGATGCCAAGATCGCGGTCGAGCCGGCTGTCGAGGGTCGCCGCGATGGGCGGGCGGGATGGATTGAGCTCGCGGACGACCTCGTCGACGACAATAAGCAACGCCGCGGCGGCATCCGGACTTTGCGCCGAGCCTAGTTCCCCGTTTCGCGTACCAGCGGTTGTGACCGGTTCCGGCACCTGTGGCACCTCCCCGTCAACCGGTCGCGAGATCGGGTAGGCGCTCCGCCTCGCGGCCGCGGACAACCCGGCGCCCCCTGTTCTCACCGTGCGTTTCGGTGACCACGGTGCGCTGCCCCTCCGGCGAGCCGTCCCTGTGGAAGAAGATGACGACCCAGTCCTTGGTGCGGCCGAGCTGATGGGCCCGGGCGGTATTGGAGTAGATCGCGGTGAAGTGCCAGCCGTCGCGAACGGTGTGCAGCACCGGCAGCCAAGCCTCGCCGGTCGGGTTGAACCGCTTTGGCGCGATCCTCGGCAACTCGTTCGCAGCGGCGCGCGCGCGATATTCCCGATCGACACCGAGCAGCAGATTGACCGCGGGCTCTGCTTCGCCGCGAAGCCGCTGGCGGCGGACCCGGCCGAGCATCTCGGCAAGGGCGGTGCGCACCATTGCCGCGCGGCGGCGGCCAAAGCCGGCAACGCTTTCCAGCCGGCCGTCATGCGCCGCCGCTTCCAGTGCCTCCAGTGTGCCGATCTGCAGTGTCTCGCAGACCCGGTGCGCCAGCGCCGGCCCGAGCCCCGGAATGGAGCAGAACAGCTTCTCGGGGTCGGTTGCCCCCCGGAGGTGTTCGAGGAATCCCCAACGGCCGGTCGCCAGCATCTCGGCGATCGCGCTGCCGATCGAGACACCGACACCGGGAATCGCGTCGAGGGCTTTGCTCCCGCCGCGCTTGACGACCGTGCTGAGGTCGTCCTCCAGCGCCAGAACCGACTCGGCAGCCTTGCGATAGGCGGCAACCCGAAACGGGTCTGCCCCTTGCGCGGCGAGAATGTCGGCCGCTTGGCGCAGCTTGTAGCCGATCTCGGCATTGGTCGGTGCCGGCGCCGCATTCTGCTCCCTCCCCGCTCCGCCGCGATTGGACGAGGGCTGGCGTAGCGCCGGCTCGCGCTGTGCTGTCGCAGGCTCGGGTACGGGCAGGGCCATGGCCGTTTTTCCGATCGATCGGCATCGAGGATGCCCGTGAGCGCAACACCGCGATATGATCTGGGTCAAGGCATGCCCGTCCGAGGCCAATCGAGCTTGAGGGCCACGTTCCGGTTCTGCGGAGCTAGACGCATGAGACAACCCGTGCCAACCCGCCAACGCCGGCAGCCCCTACCGGAGCACCGGCCAAAACCGGGTACCGAGGATCCCGGCGCGCCGGCGAAGATCAAAGCGATCGTTTCCAGCCCGAGCTATCGCGAAGCCGATCAGGACCCGGATTTTCTGGCGCGCGGCGACATGCGCGGCGTTCGCCTGCTGCTCGATTATCAGAAGCCGCAGACGCTGCTCGCCGAACACGATGTGGCGCACACAATCGTCGTGTTCGGCAGCACGCGAATCCCGGAGCCGGTGGCGGCGCGCCGCAACTGCGATGCCCTGGCCGCCGCACTTGCCATTCGGCCGGACGATGCGCGGCTGCAGCAGCGGCTCGAAACCGCCCGCCGGGTCCTGGCCAAGACCAGCTACTATGACATGGCGCGCGACTTCGGCCGCCTGGTCGGCGCCTGCGGCGACAGGGCCATCGGCGGCCGGATCATGGTCATGACCGGCGGCGGGCCGGGGATCATGGAGGCCGTCAATCGCGGCGCCCACGATGCCGGCGCAAAATCGATCGGGCTCAACATCACCCTGCCGCACGAGCAATACCCGAACCCCTATGTCAGCCCCGAACTCTGCTTCAGCTTTCACTACTTTGCGATGCGCAAACTGCACTTTCTGATGCGGGCCCGAGCGCTCGTCGCCTTTCCCGGCGGGTACGGGACGATGGACGAACTGTTCGAGGTCCTGACCCTCGCTCAAACCCGAAAGATCGGTCCCGTGCCGGTGATCCTTGTCGGAGAGGACTATTGGCGGCGGGTCTTCGACCCCGAATTCCTGGTAGCCGAGGGCGCAATCGAGCCGGAAGACCGCGAGCTGTTCTGGTATGCCGAGTCGGCCGTGGATGTCTGGCGTGACATCCTTACCTGGTATGAAATGAAGGGCGAGCCGCTGTTGCCGCTGGGTTCGATCGCGGAAGTCTGCGGTCCTGACGCCCAAACCGGGGGTGGCAAGTGAGATTGTCGTTTCACGGCGCCGACCGGAGCGTCACCGGTTCCTGCCACATGCTCGAATGTGCCGGCCGGCGCCTTCTGATCGATTGCGGCCTGGTCCAGGGCAGCCGCGACCTCGAAGAGGAGAACGCCGCCGATTTCGGCTTCGATCCGAGCGCGGTCGACACCCTGCTGCTGACCCATGCGCATCTCGACCATTGCGGGCGGGTGCCGCTGCTCGTGAAGCGCGGCTTTCGCGGCAAAATCGTGACGACCGCCGCGTCGCGCGATCTGGCCCGCCTGGTGATCCTCGACGCCGCGCATCTGCAGGAAGAGGAGGCCAAGCGCCGCCAGCGCCGCGCTCGCCGAGGCGGCCGCGAGAGCGACGAGAGGCCGCTTTACACGCTGCTGGATGCGCTCGACAGCCTCGACCGGTTTGGCGCTTTGGCCGAATATGGGGAGCCTATCGAACTCGCCCCGGGCCTCAGAGCAAGCTTTTTCAATGCCGGCCATATCCTCGGCTCGGCGAGCATCCTGATCGAGGCGGAGGAGGCGGGGAAGCGGCGCCGGGTGCTCTTCTCGGGCGACCTCGGCAATGTCGGGCGACCGCTCCTCCCACCGCCCTCTCCACCGCGGGCCGCCGAGATCGTCGTGATGGAGTCGACTTATGGAGACAGGCGGCACCGTCCGTTCTCCGAATCCGTCGAAGAACTCTACGAAGCTGTGCTGGCCACCTTCGACCGCGGCGGGAACGTCATCATCCCAACCTTCGCGCTCGAGCGGGCGCAGGAGATTCTGTACGTGCTCCGTCAGGGCATCGAGCAGCGCCGATTGCCGGCGTCAATGGCGGTTTTCCTCGATTCGCCGCTGGCGATTGCCGCCACGGAGATCTTCGAACGCCACCCCAATTGCTACAGCACTGCCGTCGCCGAGCTGTTTGCGCACGGGCAAGACCCGTTCGGCTTCTCGGGCCTGCATTTCACCCGCGAAGCGGCTGACTCGATCGCGATCAACCGGATCGGCGGCGGCGCCGTCATCATCGCCGGATCGGGCATGTGCACCGGCGGCCGTATCCGCCACCACCTGCGCCACAACCTCTGGCGGCCCGAGGCGAGCGTCGTCTTTGTCGGATTTGCCGCTGCCGGGACACTGGCACGCAAGATCATCGATGGCGCCGAGCAGGTGGAGCTCTTTGGTGAGGTGATCTCGGTGCGCGCGCGGATCCATACCATCAACGGCTTCTCCGCGCATGCCGATCAGCAGGAGCTGGTCGATTGGCACCAACAGATAGCCGGCAAGGAAACTACCTTTCTGGTGCACGGCGAGGAAGCCGAAATGAACGAACTGGCGCGGCGCCTCAACGATGTCCGGGTGGAGATGCCGCAACCGCACCAGGCATTTCCGCTGTAAAGGCCGCTACTCGTAGCGCAACGCCTCGATCGGGTCGAGGCGCGCCGCCTTGCGCGCCGGGTAGTAGCCAAAAAAGATCCCGACGGCGGCCGAGAAAACGAAGCCGCCAAAGATAGCAGTCGGCGAAATCGGGGTCGGCCAGCCGGCGACGGCAGAGATCGTCTCGGACACGGCGATGCCGAAGAGGATGCCGGCCGCGCCTCCGATCAAGCTCAGAAACACCGCTTCGGCGAGGAATTGCAGCAGCACGTGCAGGCGGCGCGCGCCGATCGCCATGCGCAGCCCGATCTCGCGCGTGCGCTCGGTCACCGAGACCAGCAGGATGTTCATGATGCCGATGCCGCCGACCAGCAGCGAGATCGAGGCCACCGCCGCGAGCAACAGCGCCATGACCCGACTGCTGCCCTCGCGGGCGCTGGCAATCTGGCTCAGGTTGCGCACGGCAAAGTCGTTCGGTTCCCCCGGCCTTATGTGGTGCCGGCGCAGGAGCGTCGCGGTCACCTGGTCGATTGCTGCCTGGACTTGGGTTTCACTGGCCGCTTGGACATAGATCTGGTTGACGAAACCGGTCAGGCGAGGCTGGATCCCGTAGGGGTTGGGCTGCGGCAGAAAGATCGCGCTTGTCGTCGCCGTTTGCGTCGGCGCCGCGACACCGAGCACCTTGGTCTCGGCGGTGCTGAACGGCACCATGACCAGATCGTCCTGATCCTGGCCGTAGGTCGATTGGCCCTTGGCGACGAGCGTGCCGATCACCCGCAGCGGAACGCCCTTGACCAGGATGACGGCGCCGATTGGATTGTCGGAAGCTGCGAAGAGTTGGTGGTAGACGGTCTGGCCGATCACCGCCACGAGCGCGGCACTGCCCTGGTCTTCGGGGCTGATGGCGCGCCCCGCGGCAATCTGCCAATTGGTGATCGGCGGGTAGTTCGGGGTGACGCCCTGAATGTTGGTCATCCAGTTCTGGTCGGCGTATTGGGTCTGGCCCATCTGGCGGATCAGATAGGCGACCTCCCCGACCGCGGGGTCCTCGCGCCGGATCGCCTGGGTGTCGCTGACGGTCAGGGTCGACGCGCTGCCTGCGCCGCCGCGGGCGCCGAACGCCGTCACCGCTCCGGGCACGACGACAACCAGGTTGGTGCCGAGGCTCTCGATCTGCTTCTTCACGGCCTCGTTGGCGCCTTGACCGACCGCCACCATCGCGATTAGCGCGGCGACGCCGACGAAAACCCCGAGCATGGTCAACGCCGAGCGCATCTTGTTGCGCGCGAGCGCCTGGACCGCCGCGGTCAGGATCATCAGGGCGAAGGCCCAGGACAGCGGCGCTCCGCTCGTCATTGCCGGCGGCGCGTGCGGATGAAAGATCGACAGGTCGGTCGTCGCGGGCGGGACTGTCGCACCGAGACTCGACTTCCTGCGCTCGTCGGCGACGATGCGGCCGTCGCGCATCGTCACCGTGCGATCGGCGTAGGCCGCGATATCCGCCTCGTGCGTTACCAGGACAATCGTGACGCCCTCTGCCCGATTGAGCTGCTTCAGCGTCTCCATGATCTCGTGCGAGGTGCGTGTGTCGAGATTGCCCGTCGGCTCATCGGCGAGCAGCAGGCTCGGCGAATTGATCAGCGCCCGGGCAATCGCGACACGCTGCTGCTGTCCGCCGGAGAGCTGCCCAGGCGTGTTTGCCGCGCGATCGGCAAGCCCTAGGCGGCCCAACGCCTCGTGCGCACGGGCGAAACGCGCCTGGCGCCCGGACCTGCCGTCGTCGCAATAGAGCAGCGGCAAGGCCACGTTTTCCGCCGCGCTGGTGCGCGACAGCAGATTGAAGCTCTGGAAGACGAATCCCAGCCGCTCGCTGCGGATGCGGGCGAGTTCGGGCTCGGGGAGCCGCGCGACATCGATGCCGTCGAACAGGTAGCGGCCGGTGGATGGGCGATCGAGGCAGCCGAGGATCGCCATCAGTGTGGATTTTCCGGAACCCGACGATCCCATGATGGCGACGAACTCGCCGCGCTCGATCGTCAGGGTGACGCCGCCAAGCGCGTGCACATCGACGTCGCCGACATGATAGGTCCGCGTCACGTCCTCGATCGCGATGACCGCGTCCGGCATCGGCTGCGCCGTCGCGCTACAATCGCGGCGCGGCGACGGTCGACCGACCGGCGCCGCCGCTCTGTTCCGACAGGATGACCTGAGCGCCGGGCTTCAGGTCGCCGCCGACGATTTCGGTGAAGTTGTCGTCGTCGAGCCCGAGCGTCACGGCAACGCGGACGGGCCTGCCATCGGCCAAGACCCAGACCTGCCCCTGCCGGCCCCCCGCGCCCGCGGTCGGCTGCGGTGCTCCGGCGGCGGCATCGGCCGGCACGTAGCGAAGCGCCTGATCGGGCACGCGAAGGACGTTGTCGCGCCTCTCGGTAACAATCCTGGTCGTGGCCGTCATCCCCGGCTTGAGCAGCAGATCCCGATTCGCGACGCCGACCACGACATCAAAGGTGACGACGTTCTGAATCGTTTGCGGCGCCTGGCGCACCTGCACGACGCTGCCCTCGAACGGCCGCCCGGGATAGGCATCGACCGTGAAGCTCGCGAGGTTGTTTTCCTTGATGCCGCCGATGTCGCTCTCGCTGACATTGGTGTCGACTTGCATCTTCGTGAGATCGGTGGCGATCAGGAACAGTGTCGGCGTCTGGAAGCTCGCCGCGACCGTCTGCCCCTGCGTCACGTTGCGCGACACCACGGTGCCGTCCACCGGCGAAATGATATCGGTGTAGCCAAGGTTGACCTGTGCGGTCGCGAGCTCGGCCTCGCGCTGCTGGACCGTCGCCTCGTCGACCAGGATTTGCGCCTGAGCCTGATGGTAGACACTCTTCGTCAGATCGGCCGTGTCGAGGGCGATGGATTTTTGCTGGGCCAGCAGCGCATTGCGTTCGTAATTGACCTTCGCGTATTCGAGGTTCGCCCTGTCTTTCTCGATCTGTGCCTTGGCGACAGCCAGGATCGCCTTGTCCTGATCGACGATTGTCTGATAGGGACGCGGGTCGATCTTGGCGCAGATCTGGCCTTTTGTTACCTCGGTATTATAGTCGCAGTAGAGTTCCTGGATAACGCCGGAAACATAAGTACCGACGATGATCGTCAGCACCGGGTTGATCGTTCCGGTCGCGGTGACGGCACGGGCGACCGCGCCGCGCGTCACCGGTGTCGTCGTGTAGTGCATGGCGACGGTGCCGCTGGCGCTCCACCACAGGACCCCGCCCGCTGCAAGAACCAGAAGCAGGATGCCCGCGGGCAGATAGCGCCGCGAACGCGTTGGGGATGTCGGAGCTGCCACACGGGGCTCTTTGCTTCGGCTATCTTCCGCCGAGCTGATCGCAACCCCATCATTCATTGCCGAACCTCACAGAACGTGGCCGACATTGGCGCAAACAGGACCGATGCGAATTGATGCGGATCAAAGCGAATGCGATTGCTTGCTGCTCCATTCCCCGAACAGGCTGGGTGCGCGAAATTGCGCTGGATCAATCCCCGCCGGGTCGAGATCGCCTAATCTCGCTTCTATCGAAGGCAGGAGACATTCGATGCGCATGCCGCTTCAGATCACCTTTCGTCACATGGATCCTTCTCCGGCACTCGAGGCGCGCATCCGCCAGCGGGCCGAAGACCTCGAGCGGTTCTTTACCCGGATCACCTCGTGCCGGGTCATCGTCGAGTGCCGGCACCAGCGCCACCAGCAAGGCAATTTGTTCGAGGTCCACATCGATCTTACCGTCCCTGGCGGCGAGATCGTCGTCGGCCGCGACAGCGGCGCGAACCACGCGCATGAGGATGCACATGTCGCGGTTCGCGATGCGTTCGACGCCGCCCGACGCCGGCTCGAAGACCACGCTCGCGATCGCCGCGGTGCGGTAAAGTTGCACACCGTGCCCGATCACGGCCATGTCGCCCGCCTGCTGTTTGACCGGGACTGCGGCTTCATCGTCACCGCCACGGGCGAAGAAATCTATTTCCACCGCAACAGCGTCGCCGGTGGCGCGTTCGACAAGCTCGAGATCGGTGCCGAAGTCCGTTTTGTCGCGCAGTCTTCGGAAAGCGCGCAAGGACCGCAGGCGAGCACGGTGGTCCCGCTCGGCAAGCATCACCTGCCGCCGGCCGAAGCCGTGTGAGAGTGAGCGGGTGAAGGATTGGTTGTCGGCGCCGGGCTACGCTGCCCGGCGCAGCGGCGCAGGGCCCGGGGCGGGGTCGAGGGTGCGGCGCACGAGCCATTTGCGTAATTCCTCCAGGACCAGCATTCCCACCGCGAACGGAACGATAAACAGCCACAGCGCGCCGGGGGGCGCGGCGGTTCCCAGCACGAAATTGCCCCAGGACGTATAGTCGATCGCCACGAGCAGCACGAACTCCAGCACGACGCCCCACAGGATCAAGCGATTATTGAAGATCCCCGTGGCGAAGACCGATCGCACCGAGCTCCGGCACAGGAAGACGTTGACGATCTGCATGACGATAATGGCGTTGAGGCAGGCTGTCGTGGCGGCCAGGTACACCGGATCGCCCGGCGCCACGCTTTGCCCGTAACGCCAGCCGGCGCCCTCGAGCACAAAGAAGAACGCCGCCATTGCCGCGGCGGCCTCGATAATGCCGAGGAAGAGATAGGCACGCAGCGCCAGCGGCAGGCTCATCAATCTCTGATGCTGCGACCGCGGCGGCTGTCGCATCGCCTGGGGATGAGCCTCTTCGACCCCGAGGCCCAGCGCGGTCAGCGAGTCGGTCCCCATATCGATCGCCAGCGCTTGGATCGGGGTCAGCGCAAGGGGGACGCCCAACAACGCGAAAGCGAGGAAGGGGACGAGCTCGGCGACATTGTGGACGAGGACATAGGTGAGGAATTTCCGGATGTTCTGAAAGACCGCGCGCCCTTCCTCGACGCCATTGACAATGCTCGCGAAATTATCGTCGAGCAGGACCATGTCGGCGGCCGCCCTGGCGACATCGGTCCCGGCAATGCCCATGGCAATGCCGATATGGGCGGCCTTCAGGGCGGGCGCGTCGTTGACGCCGTCGCCGGTGACGGCGACAACCTGCCCGCTCTTCCTCAACCCCTCGACGATGCGCATCTTCTGGTCGGCGGCGACCCGGGCGAAGATCACTTCCGGCCGACGCAGCACCTCATCGAGTTCCGGCTCGGAGAGGTTTCGCACCTGTTCGCCGCTGACGACCGCCGGGTGTTGCGAGCGAACCAGGCCGATCTCGCGGGCGATCGCAACCGCCGTGTGCGGGTGATCGCCCGTTATCATGATGACCTTGATGCCGGCGTCGCGGCATTTGCGGACCGCCTCCGGCACCTCCCGGCGAGGCGGATCCTCCAGCCCGACCAGGCCGAGAAAAACCAGATCCTGCTCGAGCGCTTCCCCTACCCCGTCCACCGCCGGCTTTCGCATGGCAAAAGCCAGGATGCGCAGGCCCTTTTCGGCCATCGCCTCCTGCGCGCCGATGATCGTATCCCGCAGCGCGGCGTCGAGCGGCACGCTCCGGCCTTCGTCGAGAATTTGTCGACAGAGCGGGAGCACGGCTTCGGGCGCGCCTTTGCAATAAAGGACCGGCCCGTCCGCGGTGTCGTATACGACGGAATGGCGCATCCGGTCGGTGTCGAACGGGATATCGTCCACGCGGCGCATCGCGGGAAACTCCGCGATTGCCGTTCCAGCCATCTCGACCAGAGCCGCCTCCATCGGATCGCCGAGATAGACCCGGCTCCCGTTGGCTTCGGTCTCTTTCAGGTCGTGGCAAAGATGTGCCGCCTCAAAAAACCGATGGAAATGCTGCCCGAGCTCCGGCCGGTTGGCGAAGACAGCGGTCTCGTATCGCTCTCGGCCGAGCAAAAGCTCCTGCGCCCGCATCCGGTTTTCGGTGAGCGTGCCGGTCTTGTCGGTGCAAATGACGGTCGCCGACCCGAGCGTCTCGACCGATCCGAGATGGCGGATCAGGACGTTGCGCCGGGCGAGGCGCTGCGCCGCGAGGACCAGCGCCAGGGTCAGCGTCGGCAGCAGCCCTTCCGGCACCATCGCAACGATGATGCCGATCGAGAAGATGAAATCCTGCCAAAACGGCACGTCGATCACCGCGCCGATGGCGAAAAACACCAGCCCGATGCCGATCGAGAGAGCCGCAATCAACCGGCTCAAATAGGCGAGCTGCCTGCGCAACGGCGAGACAACATCATCCGCTGTCTGGGCGAGATGCGCGATCTTGCCGAATTCGGTACGAGCACCGGTTGCGAAGACGACCGCCTTGCCCTGTCCGGAAACCAACGACGTGCCGGCCAGCAGAATGTTCCGGCTGCGGATCAAATCGGCTGCTTCGGAGGGGCCGGCGTCCCGCGCCTGCGGCATCGCCTCTCCGGTCACGACCGCGTTGCTGACCCGCAGGCTGAAGGCCTCGATCAGGCGGCAATCCGCTGGAACGATATCGCCTTGTTCGAGCAGCAGGAGGTCTCCGGGGACGAGCTGCTCGACCGATAAGCGAGCCACCGCCCCGCCACGCAGCAGGTTGACCTGCTGCGGCAGCAATTGTTGGAGCGCGTTGAGGGTTTGCTCGACGCGATATTCCTGCCAGAAGGAAAAGATGCCGCTGACCAGGATCACGCCGATAAGGGCGTATCCGATCCGCGCCATCCCCTGGCCCGGCGCGCTCCATTCCGCAACAAAGGCGAGCGCAGCCGCAACCCACAGGATGACCGAGAAGAATTGGACGAACTCGCGCAGCAGGCGCAGCCCCGCGGGAGTGCGAGCGATCTTCTCGACGCGGTTGGGACCGTGCTCGCGTAGCCGGTGCCGGGCCTCCGCGGAAGAGAGTCCGTTCGGCGGGGTGCCGAGGCTGCCCAGCGCGTCCTCGACGGAAAGCTGGTGAATTTTCATCAACGCGACCCGAACTGAGCGCCGTGCGCCAAGGCGCCCTCGATTTGAAGTGATGTGCGCTGTCATTGGGCGCGCTGCGTTGATCCAGCTCAAGGCGGTAGCAGCGAACCTTGCCAATATCGCCATCCGCTCCCGAGAGGTTCTCCGTGAATACTGCCGATCTCGCCAAGCTCAGCCAGCTGAGCCCGTTCGAGCTGAAGAACTGCCTGATCGAACTCGCCGCCAGCCATGCCGAGCGAATGATGCTGAACGCTGGGCGCGGCAACCCGAATTTTCTGGCGACAGCGTCGCGCCACGGCTTCTTCCAGCTCGGCTTATTCGCCATGACCGAGGCGGAACGTTGCGCCGGCGGTATGCCGGAAGGCGTCGCGGGATTGCCGAAAGCGGAAGGGATCGCGGTGCGCTTCGACGCCTTCGCGCGGGCGCGCCGCGACGTACCGGGCATCGCCTTCCTGGTGGCCGTAGTGTCCTTTGCCCGCGACGCGCTGGGTATGTCCGATGACGCGTTTCTCCATGAGCTGGTGCAGGGCGTGCTCGGCTGCAACTACCCCGAGCCAGTGCGGATGCTGCCGCACGCGGCGGAGGTCGTGCGGCGCTTTTTGCTGAAGGAAATGACCGGAGGGTGCCCGCTGACCACGGGGATTGATCTCTTCGCCGTCGAGGGCGGCACCGCTGGGATAACCTATGTCTTCAACTCGCTCCGCGAGAACAGGTTGTTGGCTCCCGGCGACGAAATCGCCATCGGGATGCCGATCTTCACCCCGTACATCGAAATCCCGCATCTCAACGATTATCGGCTGGTCGAGGTGGCGATCAACGCCGATGCTGAAGCCGGTTGGCAATATCCCGACAGCGAACTCGACAAGCTGCTTGACCCGCGGGTCAAGGCCTTTCTCCTCGTCAATCCCGGCAATCCTTCGTCGGTTAAGATCAACCATGCCGGACTCGCCAGGATCTCCCAGATCGTGGCGTCGCAACGGCAAGATCTGATCATCCTGACCGATGATGTATACGCCACGTTTGCCGATGATTTCGTCTCGCTGTTTGCGCTGTGCCCACGCAACACGATCCTGGTCTATTCCTTCTCGAAGTATTTCGGGGCCACCGGCTGGCGCCTGGGGATGATTGCCACCGCTCGAACCAATGTGTTCGATGCCCAAATATCGGCGTTGCCGGAGTGCGATCGGGAAGCGCTCGATGCGCGCTATGGCTCGCTCGTTCTCGATCCGCGCCGTCTCAGCTTTATCGACCGTATTGCCGCGGATAGCCGGACGGTTGCGCTCAACCACACCGCCGGGCTGTCGACACCGCAGCAGATACAGATGGCCCTGTTCGCGCTGTTCGCGCTGATGGACAAAGAAGACGCCTACAAGCAGGCGATGAAGCACCTGGTGCGCGGTCGTCATCGCGCGCTCTACCGTGCGCTCGATATCGATATCGAAGAGGATGCGAACGCCGTCGACTATTACACGATCCTCGATCTCGAAATTCTCGGCACCAGGCGTTACGGGCGCGACTTCGTCGATTGGCTCCTCGCCAATAAGAACCCGCTCGAGATCCTGTTTCGCCTCGCCGATGAAGCGGGGGTCGTGCTGCTGCCCGGCAGGGGGTTCGGGACCCCCCACCCGTCGGCGCGGGTCTCCCTGGCGAACCTGAACGAGGCGGATTATGCCCGGATCGGCCGGATCATCCGGTCGGTGATGGAGGAATATGCCGACGAGTATCGTTCAGCAGAGATCAGGCTGCCGGTTGCCTCGCCCCATCGGTGAGGATAGGTAAAGGGTTGACGGCAGCAAACCCGATCCACGCCCGCAGCGGTCATGAATGCAGCCACCGCAGATTTGGCAGCCACCGCTTCTCCTGTCGCCGCCGGGCTGTCCTCCGCAGAGGCCGCTCGTCGACTTGCGCATTTCGGCCCCAATGCCGTCGCCGAGGAGCAGGAGCACCGAGTCCGCCGGGTCCTGCGTCATTTCTGGTCGCCCGTCCCGTGGATGCTCGAAGCGACCATCGTGCTCCAGCTTGCAATCGGGGAGCGCCTCGAGGCGCTGATGATCGCGACGCTGCTGGTCGCCAATGTCGGGCTCGGCGTGTTTCAGGAGAGCCGCGCCACCGCGGCGCTCGCGCTGCTCAAGGAGCGGCTGTCGCTGAGAGTGCGGGTGAGGCGCGATGGCGCTTGGCGCGAGGCGCCGGCCGCCGCGCTGGTGCCGGGCGACACCGTGCAGCTGTCGCTCGGCGCCATCGTCGCCGCCGATCTTAGGATCGCCACCGGCTCGGTGCTGCTCGATCAATCCATGCTGACCGGAGAATCGATCCCCGCGGAGGCCGGGCCGGGAAATACGGCCTATGCCGGCGCGCTGGTTCGCCGCGGCGAAGCGGTCGGGGAGGTCGTCGCGACAGGAGCGCGCACCTATTTCGGCCGCGCCGCCGAGCTGGTGCGCATCGCCCATGTCGAGAGCAGCGAACAGAAAGCCGTGCTCAGTGTGGTGCGCAATCTGGCGATCATCAATTTTGGGATCGCGGTGGCGATGGTCGCCTATGCGCACAACCTCGCGATGAGCGTCGCGCAGATCATCCCGCTGGTGCTGACGGCGCTGTTGGCGGCGGTGCCGGTGGCGTTGCCGGCGACCTTTACCCTGGCCGCCACGTTAGGCGCCAAGACGTTGGCCCTCAAAGGGGTGCTGCTGACCCGCCTGACCGCGCTGCACGAGGCGGCGATCATCGACGTTCTGTGTGCCGACAAGACCGGGACATTGACCGCCAATGAGCTCGCGGTGAGTGCCGTGCGGATCATCAAGGATGGCCACGCCGAAGGAGATGTGCTCGCAGCGGCGGCGCTGGCCAGCTCGGCGGAGGGACATGACCCGGTCGATGCAGCCATCCGCTCGATCGCTCGACGTAGGGGTACCCCGCGCGGTCAAAAAATCCTGCGCTTTACCCCGTTCGACCCGGCCGTGAAGATGGCCGAGGCGGCCGTGCTCGACAGCGATGGCGC
>Ga0187815_10000818_pt1 | contig 14848 bp, 15 predicted proteins | sample NC_S_5_FD_132962 | JGI IMG/M metagenome (GOLD analysis project Ga0187815, IMG submission 132962) | Wetland sediment microbial communities from Neuse River Estuary, North Carolina, USA - ASW-S_5 | ecosystem: Environmental > Aquatic > Freshwater > Wetlands > Sediment | place: USA: North Carolina...
CGCGAACGGATGGCGCAAGAAATTCTACACGGTGCTCGCCTTGGGATGGCAGGGTACGGATCGCCAGTGGCGGCACTACTCAATGGCCTACTTGCTAATGGCGGGCTTGGCGACTCCGCTGGTGCTGTCGGTGCACTCGGTGGTGTCGTGGGATTTCGCGATGGCGATAAATCCGGGCTGGCACAGCACGATCTTCGCGCCGTACTTCGTCGCCGGCGCGATTTTTTCCGGCGTCGCGATGGTTATCACGCTGTTAATCCCAATGCGCAGGCTGCTGGGCATCGAGGACCTGCTGACGGAGTGGCATTTCGACAATCTCGCCAAGGTCGTGCTGCTGACCTCGCTGGTCGTTTCGTACTCGTACATTACCGAAACTTTCATGGCCTGGTACGCGGGCGATCCGATCGAGCTGATGACGTTTCGTATGCGCTACTTCGGGCCATGGGGCTGGATGTTCGGGATGATGGTGTTGTGCAACTGCCTGATACCGCTGCTGCTGTTTTCGCCGCGCATCCGGGTCAATATGATCGCGCTCTGGGTAATCTCGATTTTCGTCAACATCGGGATGTGGCTCGAGCGTTTCGTGATTATCGCGGGTTCGCTGAGGGTGAACTTCGAGCCTTCGCAGTGGGGCCCCTACCATCCGTCGATCACTGAAATCATGATCACGGTCGGCAGCTTCGCCTGGTTCGTTGGGTTGTTCTCATTATTTTCGAGGTTCCTGCCGATCTTCTCGATGACGGAACTTAAAGAAGGAATCGTCTGGCTGCGCAAGGCGCTCAAGATGGATCGAGTCAAAGCCGCATGAGCACGATAGCGATCATCAGTTCGTTCGCGGATGACACTCGATGCGCGCGAGCGATCGAGCAACTCCGCGAGGCCGAGCTCGGCGATTTCAATACGTTCTCGCCGATCCCGAGTCACAAAATCGAGCATGCAATCGGCCGCTCGAAGAGCCCGGTGCGGTGGCTGGTGCTGGCGGGCGGAATTTCGGGCGTTCTTACCGGGCTCGCGATCACCATCGGCACGACTTACGAGTGGGGTCTCAACGCGGGCGGCAAACCGCTGGTGTCGTGGCCGCCATTCATCGTGATCTGTTTCGAGTTGATGGTCCTGCTTGGCGGAATTTTCGGCTTCCTGGGAGTGCTCATGCTTTCGGGCGTGCCGACGACCGAAACGGCGCCGGGCTACGACGGGCGTTTCGGTGGGGATCGGTTCGGGATCGTGGTTCGATGCGACGAGGCGCAAGCGGAGCGTGTCGAGTCGATGCTGAAGGAATCGGGCGCGGAAGAAATCGTTCGCGAAGACGAGGCGCAGCCGCGATGAGCAGCAATCTTCAACTGGCGCATCGCAAGCGCGCAGCGACGAAGCCGCAAGCCGTCGAGTCGGTGGCCGGCGCGACGATGAAGGCGGCGGCGGGCGCTATGATTGTGCTCGGCGCGATCGCGTTCGTGGTGGCGCTGTCGCGAGGCGGCGCCGCGATCGCATGGGAAGCCTATCTGGTCAATCTGCTGTTTTTCCTTGGCGTCGCGCAAGGCGCGGTGGTTGCGTCGTCGTCATTCTATCTGACGCAGGCAAAGTGGGGCGGTTCGACGCCGTATCGGCTCGGCGAGGCGTTTGCGCCGTTTCTGTGGGTGGGATTCTTTCTGTTCTTTGGATTGTACTTCGGCCGCAGCCTGATTTTCCCGTGGGTAACGCATCCGATAGCGCAGAAGGCTGCGTGGCTGAACACTCCGTTTCTTTTTGCCCGTGATGGAATCGCGCTCGGCGCGATGGCTGTAGCGAGCTTCGCGTTTATTCGGGTCTCGCGTGGCGACGGCGCACGGGCGTGGACGATTGCGACCGACGAGATCGAGTTGCCGCCCCATTCGATACGAGTGCTGGCTCCGGTGGTTGCGGTCCTGTTTGCGGCGGTCTATTCGCTTATCGCATTCGATCTGGTCATGTCGCTGGCGCCGGTGTGGCGCAGCACGCTTTTCGGCTGGTATTTTTTTGCCGGCTGTTTCTGGAGTGGAGTGACCGCGATGGCTCTGACAGCGGTTGTGCTGCGCGGCCGGTTGGGCGAGAATAACCTGTTCACGAACCCCACCGTCATGCACGACTTGGGCAAAATGGTGTTCGCGTTCTCGGTATTCTGGATCTATCTGCTGTTCGCACAGTACATCGTGATCTGGTACGGCGACTTGCCGGTCGAAACTTTCTTTATCGTTCAACGGGTCCATCACATGCCCTGGTCGCCGCTATCGGTGGCGTGCGTGGTTCTGATTTGGCTGATTCCGTTTACGCTGCTAATGAGCGTGCGGGCAAAAAAAACGCCGGTGATTCTGGGCACGGTTTCCGCGCTGGGGCTGGCGGGAATGTGGCTCGAGCGTTACGTGCTGGTGGTTCCGTCGTTGTCGCTCGATGCGATCCCGTTTGGCGCCACGCAATTTTTGATCTCGATCGGTTTTTTGGGCGCATTTCTGCTTTCGGCGGTGCCGGGACTGAACCGCGTCGCTCAGGCCGCGACCTCGGGAGAGCCGGTGGGAGACGACGCGGAATGATCAGACGCGGTTCAAATAGGTATTCGACCGCGGCGATGGCTATGCAAGTGGCTATTGCACTGGCTATTGGGGGATGCTCGGCGGCGGACCATCCGATGACGACCCTGTCGCCGAAGTCGGACCTGGCACAGTGGATTCAGAGTCTTTACATCAATGTAACGGTGTGGGACGCGATTATTCTCGGGATCGTGATCTCCGCGTTTATCCTGGCGGTGTTCGTCTTTTCATCTCGAGTCGGCGAAGCGGCGCCGCCCTCGGCCACGTCGTCAGACCTGGGCCTGGAAATTGCGTGGACGCTGGGCCCGGCGCTGGTGTTGCTGATGATCTCGGTGCCGACGATACGCACGATCTTTCGCTCGCAGCCGCCGGTCGCGCCCGCGGGAGCGCTGGAGATCAAAGTGGTGGCGCATCAGTGGTGGTGGGAGTTCGACTATCCGGACGGCGCGAAGACCAGCAACGAGCCGCACATTCCCGTCAACCGGCCGATTCGCCTGTTGCTGCAATCGGCCGACATCATCCATAGCTTCTGGGTCCCGCAACTCGGCGGCAAACGGGACGTGGTGCCCGGCCAGATCAACGAGCTGACATTCGTCGCGACGGTGCCGGGAATGTACGCCGGGCAATGCGCGGAGTTTTGCGGCTTGTCGCACGCGAACATGCGCTTTCGAGTGTTCGTCGATTCGCCGGAGGATTTCGCAAAGTGGGACGGGGCGCAGCTTGCCGGGCCGGCCGCAATTCCGGCGACTGATCTGTTGGCGTCGAAAGGCGCACAGGTTTTCGCCAACAGTCCGTGCACCACCTGCCACATGATCCAGGGCGTCTCGAAGGGCTATATCGGACCCGACCTGACGCATTTCGCCAGCCGCACGACGCTGGCCGCCGGGGTGCTGAAGAACACGCCGGAAAACGTCGCCAATTGGATCGAGAATCCACAGGAAACCAAGCCCGGCGCGAACATGCCGGCGCTGCTGCTGCCGGGGCCAAAGATGAACGCCTTGGTCGCGTATCTCGAGAGTCTGAAATAGGGAGCGTTGAATGGCTGCCCAGCCGAAACCATTGCCATCGCATCAGCCGAGCTACCTCGAGGGCGGCGGCGTACTCGGATGGCTGACGACGATCGATCACAAGCGCATCGCCGTGATGTACCTCGTCAGCGCGCTGTTCTTCATGGCGTTCGGCGGATTCGAAGCGATGGCGATCCGCGTACAGCTGTGGCGTCCCGACAATCACGCGCTGTCGGCGGCGACCTACAACGCGTTTTTCACGATGCATGGAACGACGATGGTCTTCCTGGTCGTGATGCCGCTACTGCTCGGATTTTTGGGCAACTTCCTGATCCCGCTGCACATCGGCGCGCGCGACGTCGCGTTTCCGCGGCTCAATGCGCTGAGCTTCTGGCTGGCGCTGGTGGCGGGAATCCTGCTCCATCTCGGCTGGATTCGCGGCGGACTTCCCGATGCTGGATGGTTCGGTTACGCGAACCTGACCGAGCGCTACTTCACGCCGGGCCTCGCGATCGACTGGTGGGTAATCGGGCTGCTGGTGTCGGGCACTTCGACGGTGCTCACCGGGATTAACTTCCTGACCACGATCATCGCGATGCGCGCGCCGGGCATGACGTACATGCGCATGCCGATGTTCGTCTGGGCGCAGATGGTGACCTCGATCCTGATTCTGATCGCGTTTCCGGCGCTCACGATCGGGCTCATCTTCCTGCTCTTCGATCGTTTCTTCGGCACGCATTTCTATGTCGCGTCGGCGGGCGCTACGCCGATTCTGTGGCAGCACCTGTTCTGGCTGTTCGGTCATCCCGAAGTTTACATCATGGCGCTGCCGGCCTTTGGGATAATCTCGGAAGTCATTCCGGCGTTCTCGCGCAAGCCGCTGTTCGGCTATCCGATGATGGCGTATTCGATCTGCCTGATCGCATTTCTGTCGTACGGGGTTTGGGGACACCATATGTTCGCGACGGGAATGGGCCCGGTCGCGGACTCGGCATTCGCGGTCACTTCGATGCTGATCGCAATTCCCACCGGGGTGAAGATCTTCAGTTGGATCGCGACCGTCTGGGGCGGCTCGCTGCGCATGACGACCGCATTCTATTTCGCGCTGGGGATGCTCCTCGAGTTCACGCTCGGCGGGCTCAGCGGTATCATGCACGCATCGGCGCCGATCGATCTCCAGCAGACCGACTCGTACTTCGTCGTCGCGCACTTTCACTACGTGCTGTTCGGCGGCGTGATGTTTGCGATCCTGGCGGCGTTCTACTACTGGTGGCCGAAGATCACGGGCCGCATGCTTGGCGAGCGGCTGGGCAAGTGGCACTTCTGGCTGACGGTCGTTGGCTTCAACCTCACGTTCTTCCCGATGCATATTCTCGGGCTGTGGGGGATGCCCCGGCGCACCTACACCTACGGCGCCGACATGGGCTGGACGCATCTCAACCAGCTCGAAACGATCGGTGCATTCATTCTCGGCGTCGCGTTTCTGTTCTTCTACCTCAACATTTTCAAAAGTCTCGCCAGCGGAGAGCGGGCGCCCGCTGATCCATGGGACGGACGCAGCCTCGAATGGTCCACGGCGTCGCCGCCGCCGGCGTACAATTTCGCGACGATTCCTCAAATCCGCGGCCGCGACGCGTGGTGGATTCTGAAATACGGGCGCGCCGGCTCGCGCGGCGTTGCAGCCTACATCTCGGGCCAGGCGCCTCCGCCACCGCAGCCCGGCGAGCCCGTGTCCGCCCCGGACATTCACATGCCGGCGCCGTCGATCTTCCCGCTGGTGTTGGGCCTGGCCGTGGGCATGATGGGTCTCGGCCTCATCATCGACTGGTATCGCATCGTCCTGATCGGCGCGGCGGTCGCGGTCCTTTCGATTGTCGGGATGGGATTCGAGTACGCGGACTTTGGCGAAGAATCGCACGATCCGGAGCACGCCCCATCGTCTGGTGGAGTCGATGTACGCAAAATTGGCGTGTGGTCGTTTATCGGCTCGGAGTGCGTGTTCTTCGCGAGCTTGATATCGACCTTCATCGTTTACAAATCGCGCAGCGTTGGCGGACCAGGACCGAGAATCCTCAACATCCCGCTGACCTCGTTCAGCACTTTCATTCTGCTGATGAGTTCGTTGCTGATGGTGCTGGCGCTCGCGGCCACGCAGCGCGGCGACAAGCGATGGGAGCGAATCTGGCTCGGCGGCGTAATCACATTCGGGCTGATTTTTCTTTCGGGCCAGGTTTACGAGTTCACGAGTTTCTACAACGAAGGCATGGGGCTGACGACCAACCTGTTCTCGCAGTCGTTCTTCGTGCTGGTCGGATTTCACGGCGCGCACGTCGCGATCGGAGTGCTGTGGCTGTCGGTGCTGTTGCTGGCGGCGTCGGCGGGCAAGCTCGGCCAGTCGCGGGCGCTGTCGGTCGAGCTCGCGGGACTCTACTGGCATTTCGTCGACGTCGTGTGGATCGTCATCTTTACCCTTGTCTATCTGATGCAGGCGGTGCCCGGAGCATGAGCGACATTGCAGAATCCCACGGCGGGCAGATTCGTCATCCCGGTGCGGCGACCTACCTGATCATCGCCGCGTTCCTGGCGGTATTGACGGCGATGGAGATCACCGTCTTTTACGTCCACGCGCTCCATCCCGTGCTGGTGCCGGTGTTGATCGTGCTGGCTGCCGCCAAGTTCTCGCTGGTCGCGATGTTCTACATGCATTTGAAGTACGACAAATGGCTGCTGACGGGAGTGTTCGTCTTCCCGTTGATAATTGCGACGCTCTTGCTGGTCTCGCTGATTTTGCTCTTCGCATATCTATCGAGTCACATGACGCCGGTCGGATAGCCGCCTGGCTCAAGTCTTTGACGATGGACATCTTCGGCGAACATCCGAGCATACCGATAGGCGTCGCGATCCTGATCGCGATTTACCTTGGCGCATGCCGCGCGGCCGGCCGCAAACCGACGCGGCGTCAGGCGATGTGGTTCGCGCTCGCGATGGGCGCGATCTTGTTCACCCACACCGAGCTCGACGAACTTGCCGACGCGCGAATCTTTTCGATGCACATGCTGCAGCATCTGATGCAGACTTTCGTGATTCCACCGCTGCTGCTGCTGGGGACGCCGGGCTGGATGCTGGAGCCGTGGATACTGCGCAAGCCGATCAAGCCGGTCGCACGGTTGCTGACGAATCCGGTGATCGCGTTTCTGATTTTTTCGGCGGTCTTCGTCACCGCGCACTTCCCGCCGATCTTCGACCGGATGTGCCGCGACGAGAATTTTCACATTTTCCTCCATCTCTGCTTCATGGCGTCGGGCATGCTGCTGTGGTGGCCGATTCTGAGCCAGGTCCCCGAGCTGCCGCGGCTCTCGTACCCGGCGCAGATCCTTTATCTGTTCCTGCTGATGATCCCGATGACGGCGGTGGCCGCGCCGATCACGCTGGCGACGCGAGTGATTTATCCGTGGTACACCGAGGGCGCGCACGGATGGGGCCTCAAGCCGATCGAGGACCAGGTGCTGGGCGGGCTGATCATGTGGATCGGGCAGGGCACCTACCTGATGATCGTTTTCACGTTCATCTTTTACAGGTGGTCGCAGCGCGAGGACCGCGATATTCCGGTTCTGTCCGCGACCGCCAGTCCGGAGCTGCGCGTGATGCGATCGCGCCGCGTCGCCGGCTCGTAGAGTAGCGGCTGGCAGATGTTGATAAATCAACAGCCTGCCCGCTCTCTTATCTCCCCCGTAAAAGAGCGGGAGAGAAGATTGAGGAAAGAAGCCAGTTTTTCCGCAGGGTGTTGAGGTCGAACTCGCGAGAGCCTTCATCGCAGGCATTTTCTCAACACCCTGCTAGGAAGGAAGGATGCGCAAATCGGTTCGCGCCGCCGGCGGCATCGCTGCGCGATAGGCGAAGCTGAGCGTCCAGAGCGTCACCGCCGAGTAGACGACTCCACCGGCCGCGATGCATGCCGAGCCGGCGAGCGCGAGATCGATCGACCCGGCGAGCAGGCCGCCGGCGACCATCGCGACCCCGAGGTTGTAGGCGACGAAGACGAACGGCCGCGTCCGCGGGATCGACAGTTCCGCTATCGTAACCGCCGGCCATCCAGCCCCGGTCCGCGCACGCGCCACGAATCCCGGAAAGAGCTGATACGACATCCCGATGATGAAATTCGAAATCCATCCGAGCAGACCCGTCACGCCGTAAGCCGACGCGATGCGGCTGCCGTATTCGCCGCCGGCGCCGGTGAAACCGAGCGCGAGCCCCATCGCGATCGCAATGACCAGCCAGACGACTCCGCAAATCGCATGACGCGGCGTCCAATCGAGCGGCATCCGCCGCGTGCGCACCAGCCGTCCGATGGTGAAGATGTACGCGAGCAGAGACCCTGCGATCACGATGCTCCATAGGGTCACGCCGGCAACGCCGGCCAGCAGAGTCACTCCGAGCCCGACGATTCCAAGAGTCAGCGCGTAGAGTTGCCAGATCGCGGCCGCGGGGAGTTCGATCTTCGGCAGCAAAAACGCGGGCAGCATCCGGTACGACACGGCGCAGATGGTCAGCGTTACCCATCCGAGCGCGGCGAAATGTACGTGGCTGGAAAGATTCGTCAGCACGCTGCCGCCAAGGAAGTCGTAAGTCTTGTCGAGGCCGAGCGTGAGTCCGATTGCAGCCGCGAGCATCAGAAAGCACACGCCGAGGAACATCCCCGTTTCGGCAACACCGCGTCCGACATGCGCCCACAGACACGGGATGATCTCGGCGGCGAACATCAAAACGCTTATCACCACCACGATCGCGGCGAGCCAGAGTCCAAGCCAGATTCCGATCGCGAAATGCGCGACCATCCCCGAAACGCCGATTACGTAGAGCGCGAGTTGCGCCAGCGCCATGCGCGGGTAGGGGACCGGATGGTGCGTGAGGGCAGGGACGTAGCGATACATCACGCCCATCATGGTCGCGGTGATCCACCCAAGGGTGAACGTGTGCACCAGCGCCAGCGGCGTCATTTGATAGAAAAACCCGGCGACATCGGTGATCACCAATGGCATCGCGGCGACGCCGACGGCGAAGAACGCGACCGCGAGCGCGAAAAAATGGATCGGCGTGCGGCCGATCCGGAGCAGGTCGGGATGACTCAGATACTCGTGATGTGAAGCGGCCCGCGCTGTTTTGGGAGGCGACAGCGGAGAAGAGCCGAGGGCTCCGGAGCGCGCTACTGTTTCAAGTCTGTCAGGCATAGGCGAAATCTTATCTTACATCGCAGCTTATCCCGTAACGGGGCACCGAGCTAAGTCCGTGGCCGAGGCGTCGCCACATGGGGGCGGAATGCGACACCCTTGGGACGCAGGCCGATAGTCGTGGACGCCGGGTACACCGAACGTGTAGAAAACGGAGAATGAAATCCTCTCACGCAGCGGCGCTCGCGCTTGTGGGCTGGTATCTGATGATACCGCCGAGTGGCCGCGACTATCCGATGGGCAACGTGAATGCGCCGCTAAGTCAGTGGGGCAAGCGACCCACGACCTATCGCGACAAGGAAGAGTGCGAGCATGCGCTTGATCGGCACGTCCGACAGGTAAATGCGAAGAACAAACAGGTTGCGGCCAAGTTCTACAAACAGGCTCAGTGCATCGCGAGCGACGATCCGCGCCTCAAGCAAAAGTGACACGGACGAATCTTCGCCACCGCACCGCGCGCAACTCCACCTTGCGCGGCGCAGTTTGTGAGAGCGGCGCGCTCGATTCGGATGCTGGCTTAAATCGAGCTGAAGGCTAGCTGAACGCGTCGTGGCGGGTGCGTCTGTCAGGCATTAGGCGAGGACCATTTCACCTTGTCCCGCAGGCGGTGTCCGCGGGCGGGGCGAATGACCGGCGACCCGTTGCGACGGGAGCGCAGGGAATCCGCGGCGTGCATGATGAGAGGCGACAATTTCTGCTGCGGCATCCATGCTTGCCGTATGAGGATCTTGGCGTTAGTAGTGGGGACAGAGACGGGCTAATCATCGGCTGCATGGGCCAGCCGCGTGACTAGGAAAGATGGAACACTCGAGGACGCGGATCATCATCGATGGAGCGCTCGCGGGAATCATTGGCGCCGCTGTTGTCGCCGCCTGGTTTTTAATTTTCGACCTAATTCGCGGCCACGCATTGCAGACACCGGCTCTGCTGGCGGCGACGATTCTGCACGGGTCGCACGGTCAGCAGATCCATGACGGGCTGAAGCTGCTGGCGCTGGAATACTCGCTGCTCCACTTTGCCGCATTCGTCGCCTTCGGCATCGCGGGCGGATTGCTGCTCGAAGCCTGCGAGAGCGAGCCGCCGCTGCTTTTTTCGCTGGCGATTTTTTTCGCCGCATTCGAAGTTTTCTTCATCGCGGTAGCGATGTTCCTGGGCCCGAACCTGATGGCGCAACTGACCTGGTGGGGAATCGTGGTCGGCAATCTGCTCGCCACGGCCGCGATGCTCTCCTATTTTTTGTGGCGGCATCCGGCGCTTGCGCGGAACATCCTGGGCGGCTGGATCGCGGTCGCGCGCGAGGGCGTGACGGCCGGACTGATCGGCGGGATCGCCGTCGCCATCTGGTTCATGGGCTACGACCTCGCCTCGGGCAGTCCGTTTCACACGCCGGCGATTCTCGGCGCGATGATTTTTCGCAGCGCGCAGGTGAGCGATGCTCTCCAGGCGACGTTGCCGCTGGTGCTCGGCTACTCGATTCTGCATTTCTTCGCGTTCGTCGCGTTCGGGCTGGCGCTGGCGATTTTGCTCGCGGCGGCGGAGTGGGAACCGTTCATGGCGCTTGGCGCGATGCTGCTGCTCGCGGTGTTCGAGGTTTTCTATGTCGGGTTCGTTTCGCTGGTCGATCAGTCAGTGCTCGAAGCCCTGGGATGGTGGAAAATCGTCGCGGCAAATATCCTGGCGCTGATCGCGATGACGATTTACTTCATCCGCGGCCATCGCGGACTCCATATCAGGCTGATCGAGCGGTGGGCGACGCTTGACGACGAAGGCGGCGAGATGGGCGCTACGCCGGCCGCGCCGCCGAAGCACGCGCCCGACGGCCATCCGACACATCTGCCGGGTTAAATTCCGAGCACGTCACGCATCGTGTAGAGCCCCGGCTTGCGGCTCACGAGCCATCCTGCGGCACGCATCGCGCCGCGAGCGAGCGAGTCGCGGCTCTGCGCGCGATGAATCAGCTCGAGGCGCTCGCCATCCCCGCCGAAGATCACGGTATGATCGCCGACCGCGTCGCCCGCGCGCATTGCGAGCACCGCAATCTTGCCGTCGGGCCTGATCCCGGTGACTCCATTGCGGCCGAAGAGCGCGTTGGAGGCGAAATCCACGCCGCGCGCCGAGGCAATCGCCTTGCCGAGCGCGAGCGCGGTGCCGCTGGGCGCATCGATTTTGGTGCGATGATGAATCTCGATAACTTCGGCGTCGAAGTCGGGAAGGATCGCGGCGACTTCGGCGACGATCTTGGCGAGCACGTTGACCCCGATACTCATGTTGGGAGCGATCACGGTGCGCGTCTTAGCCGCCAGTTCGCGCGCGCGCCGTTCCATCTCGGGCGTGAAGCCGGTCGAGCCGATTACAATCGCGGCGCCGGCTTTGGAAGCGACCTCGAGATGTTCCATCGAAGCGGCAGCGGTGGTGAAATCGAGCGTGACGGTGTCGGGCCGCGCGAGCGACGCATAGTCGTCGCTGACTTTCACACCGAGCGGGCCCACGCCGGCGAGCACGCCCGCGTCCGATCCGATCGCGTTGTTGCCGCGCGCTTCGAGCGCGCCGACGATTTTGTGTGCCGGATCGCGCGACGCAAGCGCGACCAGCAGGCGGCCCATCCGGCCCGCCGCTCCAGCCACGATTAGATTAGGCATCGAAATTCACCTTTTACGTGGCCCGCGCATCGCGGGCGGGGAAAGAAAAGCGGCCGCGGTCAGGAAGCCGGAGCCTCGGCGGCCGGCGCCGCGGCGGGCGCGGGCGATGCTTCCGCAGGCTTGCCATGCTTGGCCTTGAAGTGTTCTTCGCACAGGCTGCTGGTGCCGTGGCGATGCTTGCGGCATTTCTCGAAGGTGCAGGTTTTGTAGCGCGCCTTGGGCATCTCGCCCGCTTTCCAGAGCCGAAAATGCATCCGGCAGTAGCCCTTGCCCACCGCCTCGCGGGTGCAATCCTTTGCTTTGCAGTTTCCTTTGTTCGCCATGAATCCCTTCTTGGAGGCCGCTTTCCGGCGCGAGCGCGGAAGTTTTGCGGCCGAGCAATCTATCTACAATAGTGTTTGGCGCCGGTGCTTCATAGAGCCGGTCGTTGCGACGATGGCGCAGGGAATCCGCGGGGCGAACGATGATCGGCGATAATTTCTGCTGCGGCATGCGCGGGGAAAGACCGGGATTCTTCGCTGCGCTCAGAATGACAAGCATCGCGTGGCTCGCGAGTGCCGTTACGCGACGGAGCGCAGCACGCGGTAGAGTGGTTCGAGCTCGCGAAAGGCGTCGAGTACTTCGGCGCGATCGACGCTGAGCGCGTCGCGCACGGGCCATCCGAAGCCGACGTCGATGCCGCCGGTTTTTTTCGCGAGCGCGTCGGCGAGTCCCTCGAAGAAGTCGCGCCCGGCCGCGGTCGCGTCGGGCAATCGGCGGAAGTCCCAGTTTTTGTACTGCTGGATCCTGGTGCCGCGCAGAGACTTTTCCAGGTCAGCCGACTTCGACTTGACGAGCCGCGCCATCTCGGGGCGCCGGTCGGCCTCGGATTTGACCACCGCGCGCGCGTGGATGCCGGCGCCGGAGATGCATAGCGCCAGATAGCTGTAACGCTTGTATCCTCTGGGCGACGGCCCGAATGCTGCCCATGTCTCATCGGGAGGATTCACCGTGCGCCGCATATGCTTGGCGACGTGAGGAAAGAACTCGATGTGGAGAGTTCGCGACAGTTCGGGCGCCAGTTCGATCCCCAGCCGGACCAGACGGGGCCGGATGCGCTCGTAGATCTTCGCCATGCGAGCGCTGAAACCCTCGATCGCGAACACCTCAAAATCGCCGCGCGAAAAACCCAACGTCGCCATCAGCCCGACCTCACTTAGCGATTCGGGCGCGCTCGCGCTTCTCTCTGTACGCCACGATACTCCGCTCCCAGTTGCGCCCGTCAAAATGGTCGTACTCGAGCCGGGTCAAGTCCACACCCTCGAGGCATCGCGCATTGACGTCGATGCGGTCGGGGTCGGAGCGCGGAATATAAAACGATGCGACGCCGCAATTGGGGCAGAAGAGATGCTTGGCGACCTTGGTGTTGAAGGTGTAGGCCGCGATGTTGTCGGACGGGGTGAGCAGCCGGAACGCCGGCCGATCAACGATCCAGTGGAGGTAGCCCTTTTTGGTGCAAATCGAGCAGTTGCATTCCGAGACGCGCTCGAGCTTGCCCTTCACTTCGAAGCGGATGCGTCCACAATGGCATCCGCCACGGTAGGTTCGTTCGCCTGGGTTGTTTCTCATGAGCGCTCTTTTAACCTAAGCCCATGGCGCGAGGAAACCGGGCGGCGAAATCAGGGTGTCGGCTATACGATTTGGAACGCATCAATCCGCCGGGATACAACTTCGCATCATCGAAAAACCGCATATTCCCGAGAAAAAAGCACCGCCGGCGGCATGGCATGAAGATCGCTTCTGCTATAATGCTTGACGCGTTGAAACCAGACACGAACCGGTGTCGTACTTAATCCAAGCGGGCGGAGGTCCATGATGAAACGAGGAATAACGATATTATCGGCAGCGGCGTTGACATTGGCGTTGGCAGGTCCCGTGATGGCACAAAATCGGGTCACTAACCCAGGAGCCGAAAACGCGGACTATGCGTTTTTCGATTCACATCCTAACGTGGCGCGGGCGCTGAGGGAAAATCCGTCACTGATCGACAATCAGCAGTGGGTGGACCAGCATCCGGACCTCCACGAATATCTGAAGACCCATCCCAACGTGCGCCACGAATTCAAATCGCACCCGTACAAATTCATGCATCGCGCCGAGGAGATGCAAAATCAACCGCACCCGGGGGCGTACGCCCATGGGCCGAATTACCAAGGGCACCCGGGCGAGTACACACATGGCGAGGGGCCGTACGAAAAGCATCACCACGACTAGAACTGTCGCGAACAGTTGATCCTCCAGCAGCGCAGGAGGCCGGCCGTCCGGCCTCCTGTTTCTTTTGTCTTCGCGGTCCGCGGACGCCACGGCTTTGGCAGCCGTTGCTGGGCGGAGCTAGTCACGATCCCGAATGCGTGTTAGGTGGAGGGTCGATCGCGCCGCGAGAGGCCGCGAAACACGGGTGAAGATCGTCCGTCGGACCGAATCGAGGGTGCATGCCAATGAAGACCAAAACGAACACTAATGTAGTCGTGGCCTTGGCCATTTTTTGGATCGCGCTGATAGGCGGAGCCTCTGCCGCGAACAACCCGGTTCCCGGATGGGATCCGAATGCGTTCCGCGACCAAAGCACGCTCCAGATCATGACGGTCGGGCCCGAGGAGGGAGAGCACTGGTCGAACCTGTGGCTGGTCGTTCTAGACGGGCAACTATATGTCCGGCTGGGCGATCGATCATTCGGGAGAGTTCAGAAAAATACGACGAGTCCCTACGTGAAGGTGAAGATTGGCGACAAGGAGTTCGACAAGGTCCGGTTAGAGGCGGCGCCCGAGATGGCCGATAAGGTCGCGGCTGCGATGGCCGACAAGTACTTCATGGACATCCTGGTTCGGCACGAATCGCATCCGATGACGGCGCGCCTGGTTGCGGAGTAATTCACTTAATTTGGTGTGAAACCCGGAGATTAAAATTGATCGACTTCGAGTGGGAACCGCGGGAAGCGGGCTTGCGTGGCATGTATCACGCGGTCGCTGAGCAGGTGATGCGCCCGCTGTCGCGGGAGTTCGACGAGCGGGAAGGCGAAAAGCCCTGGGGCTTCTATGAAACGATGTGGTCGGCTTCGCGCGCCGGCGACCTGCAACTGCGCGTCGGGCGCAGCCAGGCTTCAGAGGCGGGTGGCGACGGCGGATCGGCGCACAAAGCGGTAAATCTCGGATTGGTGCTGGCCGCCGAAGAACTGTGCTGGGGCGATGCAGGGCTGTTTATTTCGATTCCCAATGCCGGACTGGGCGGCGCAGCGGTCGCGGCGTCGGGCACCCCCGAACAGAAAGAAAAATTCCTGCAACGCTTCCGCGAGGGCGGGCCGAAGTGGAGCGCGATGGCGGTGTCCGAGCCGGGATGCGGATCCGATCCTGCGGCGATCGCCACCACCGCAACGCGCGACGGCGACTATTGGGTGC
>Ga0187815_10000820_pt1 | contig 14837 bp, 14 predicted proteins | sample NC_S_5_FD_132962 | JGI IMG/M metagenome (GOLD analysis project Ga0187815, IMG submission 132962) | Wetland sediment microbial communities from Neuse River Estuary, North Carolina, USA - ASW-S_5 | ecosystem: Environmental > Aquatic > Freshwater > Wetlands > Sediment | place: USA: North Carolina...
CCTTGCGGTGCCGCTCGAAACCGGCGTCACGCTGCATCGACAAGCTCATCTGCTTGGGCGTCATCGCGTACGATCCATCCTCAGGTCGAGCTTCGACCGCGGGGCAAAATCAGAGTTTCCCTAGGCATGATTGTTGACTCAGTCAACTATATGGCAGAGGGTGGCCGCCGTGCGAACGAATGTCGGCCCGCCTGATATGCTGCAGCGCCGCCGACCATTCGACGCCCCGCATGTCCGACGTTCTCGATCTCGCTTGTGACCTGATCCGCCGCTGTTCGGTGACGCCGGTGGACGCCGGATGCCAGGAGACCATTGCCGGGCGATTGGCGCGCGCGGGTTTCCGCATCCAGCACCTGCGCCACGGCGAGGTGGACAACCTGTGGGCCACCCATGGCGAGGATGGGCCGACCCTGGCTTTCCTGGGCCATACCGATGTGGTGCCCAGCGGGCCGGAAGCCGCCTGGCACAGTCCACCTTTCGAGCCGGTTGTTCGCCTTTGCGATCATCCCGACCGCGGGAGTCAAAAAGCGGCCAACCATGACCGCACTCCTCACCTATACGGCCGCGGCGCCGCCGACATGAAGGGCGCGGTGGCGGCGATGACGGTGGCGCTGGAAGGCTTCGTCGCGGCGCATCCGCGGCATGGCGGCCGCGTGGCCCTGCTGCTCACCAGCGACGAAGAAGGTCCGACCAACCTCGACGGCGTGCGCAAGGTGGCGGAAGGCTTCCGGGCCAGCGGCGAGCGCATCGACTGGTGCGTGGTGGGCGAGCCATCGGCGAAGGCGACGCTGGGCGACCTGATCCGCGTGGGGCGGCGCGGTTCCCTCTCCGGCACGCTGGTCGTGCGTGGCGTGCAGGGGCACGTGGCCTATCCGGAGCAGGCGCTGAATCCGATCCATGCCTTCGCGCCTGCGCTGGCCGAACTGGCCGCCGAACGCTGGGACGAAGGCAATGCGGATTTCCCGCCCACCTCGTTCCAGGTCTCCAACCTCAATGCGGGCACCGGCGCGAACAACGTGATTCCGGGCGAGCTCACCGCGCTGATCAACTTCCGCTACTGCACCGCCAGCCGCGCCGAAGACCTGCGCGCTCGCACCGAGGCGATCCTGCACCGGCACGGGCTGGACTTCGCACTGGACTGGAACCTGTCCGGCGAACCCTTCCTCACGCCGCCGGGCGGCAGGCTGCGCGAGGTGGTGGTGAGTGTGTGCCGCGAACTTTGCGGCATCGAGCCCGAGCAGAGCACCGGCGGCGGCACTTCGGACGGCCGCTTCATCGCGCCGCTGGGTGCCGAGGTGGTGGAGCTGGGGCCGGTCAACGCCAGCATCCACAAAGTGGACGAATGCGTGGACGTGGCCGAGCTGGAGCGCCTGCCTTCGCTTTACCGGGCGGTCTGCGAGCAGTTGCTGCGCTGAAATCGACTCGCCGGAAGTGTGATTTGCGTCACATTTTGTCGAGCGACGGCGTATGCTGGCGATCTTCGCAATTGCGAAGCCCTTCGCGCGACGCGGAGAGAGTTGGGGCCCCTACCTCGCAACTGTCAGGGCGAACGCCCTGAGGGAGACTCTCATGAAGCGCATCACCGCCTGGCTGGCGCTGGCCGCCGGCCTTTCCTGCATTCTCGCTGCACAGGCTGCCGACAAGGACAGCCCCAGGGTCATACGCGACTACACCGACTCGGTGGTGCCCGCCGACCAGCAGGCCTACGAGGCCGGCATCAAGGCCTACAACCAGTGCCTGGCCGGACACAGTTTCAAGTACGCATGGACCGCGGTGAACCACGAGACGGGCGACGTGTACCTGTACTCCTACGTCACCGACCCGCTGGCGTGGAAGGACTTCGACGCGATGCGGACGGCCGGCAAGCCCTGCGACGCGACCTTCCGCAGCAGCGTGAACCCGCACCTTAAGGGCGAGACCAGCAGCTTCATGAAGGTCATGCCCGAGTTGAGCCACATGCCCAAGGGCATGGATCTGGGGCGGGGCTACATCGAGATCGTGTTCTTCGCGCTCAAGCACGGACACGAGGCGCACGAAGCCTTCGAGGACGCGGCGAAGAAGCTCGCCGCCGCAGCCGACAAGTCGAAGTGGCAAAGCCCCTACCAGCTGATGCAGGTAGTCGACGGTGGCGAGGATGCGCCCGACTACGTCCTGGTCAGCCCCTCCAAGAGTTGGGCCGACTTCGGCATGGAGCCCAATCCTAGCTTCTGGAAGATGGTGTCCAACGTCTACGGCGAAGATCAGGCCAAGGCGCTGCGCAAGACGGTGAACGACGCCGTCAGGCACACCTCCTCGCACGTGGACAGCTACAACGCCGGGCTCAGCTACAAGCCTTCGGGCAACTAGCCGCCTTCCCATGCATGGCCCCGTGGCCCGTCCTGCGGCGGGCCTTTTCTTGCCTGCGGCGATCGCTGCCAGGCGGCATCCTTCGCGGTCGCGGTCGCGGTCGCGGTCGCGGTCGCGGTCGCGGCCCGGGCGCGCCAAGCCGCTCAAGCTGGCGAGCCTGCACCCCGTGATCCCGTCGCGGGAAGCCCTCGCGGCGGCATTGAAGCAACGCTTCGGCATCGCCGTGACCTTGTCGCAGCCGGACATGCAACTGGAATGCCTTAGCGCGTGCTTTCGCGCCGCGCGTAGTCGGCCGGCGCACAGCCGACCAGGCGGCGGAAGTCGCGGATGAAGTGGGCCTGATCGTAGTAGCCGAGCGCCAGCGCCAGCTCGGACCAGGCCAGCTCGCGGCCCGCCTGCAGTTGTGCTATCGCCTCGTGCAGGCGGTAGCGCGCGATCACCCACTTCGGGCTGGCGCCTACGTAGTCGCGGAACAATCGCTGCAGCGCGCGCAGGCCCAGGCCCGCGCGTTCGGCCAACTGCTCGGCGCGCAGCAGCTCGCGATCGCTCGCCGCCTGTGCCACCAGTGCGCGCGCCTGCGCCGCGAGCGGGTCGGGTAGCGGCGCGTTCGCCAGCAGCCATGGCTCGACCAGTGCGGCCATCGCGGCGATGTCCGCGCAGGTCGGAATGGCCGGCACGATCATGTCGATGCCGGCACCGAACACCTCGCGCGCGGGCCGCGAGCGGTTCGCCAGCGTCGCCACCGGACTGCGTAGGAAGGGGCGGAAGCCGCCGGCGGAAAACTTCACCCCGAACACGGTTTCGCGGCCTTCCAGTACACGGCGGTAGCGGCCGTCGTGCACGCCCCACACGCGCGCGTCGCCGCGCTCGATCACCAGATGCACGTTCGGATGCGGCAGCGTTTCCTGCAGCTGCGGCGGCCGGCCGCGCAGGTCCCAGCGCACGCACCAGTAGTGTTCGACGCATCCGGCCAGCAGCGGCGAAGGCGCCAGGCGCGCATGTTCGAATGCGCCTGCATCGAGGCGCGTGTGCAACACGCCGCGTGGCGGGTCGGCAGTTGCAGTGGCGGGATGTCGCGTTTTTCCAATCATCGGGAAACCGGCGGTGCTGGAATGCGTGGGCGCCAGTGGCGATCATCGCAGAGGCGGCGCCGTCGCACGGCCGTTCTCACCCACAAGGAGGCAAAACCATGCAAGCCAGCGGTACGTTCACGGTGAAGCTGGAACCGCAGCCGCCCGCGCCGTCGGTTGCGGAAGCAGGGCTGGGCCGCATGACTCTCGACAAGCGGTTCAGCGGCGACCTCGAGGCGCACAGCCTCGGCGAGATGATTTCGTACCGCAGCGCGGTCGACGGTTCGGCCGGTTACGTGGCGATGGAGCGCGTGGTTGGTGCGCTGCACAGCCGGCATGGCGCGTTCGTACTGCAGCACTCGGGCACGATGGACCGCGGCGCCGCCACCCTGCTCGTGAGCGTGGTGCCGGATTCGGGCACCGACGAACTGGCTGGGCTGAGCGGCACGCTGGCGATTCACATCGATGCGCAGGGCGAACATTCGTACACGTTCGACTACGACCTGCCCTGAGAGCCTGGGACCGGCCCTGGTTTCAGCGCGCCGGTTCCAGCGTCAGCGTGTGCTGCGCGGGGCCGGGCAGCAGCGGGGTGGGGTGGCCGCGCACCCAGTCCTCGTCGCCGGTGCCGTAGTAGGGCGACAGCGGGTTGTCGCTTTGCCCGCCGGGCATTTCCAGGATGCCTTGCGCCTCGTGGCCGGGCGATACGTCGAGGCGCTCGGAGGCGCCGAAGCCGGGGCGCGCCACGCGCGGCGTGTTGTCGTCGCCGGGCAGTTCGTCGTCCGGCATGTCGAGGAAGTGCGTCACGAAGCCGGGCAGGGCGCGCGACAGCGGATGGTCGATCCCGGCGTGGTTGATCTCGCCCCAGTTGCGTGCGGCCAATCCGCCGGGCTGCCGGCCCAGCCTGTCGCCGACCCGGCGCGCGGCGTCGAGCAGAAGGGTGTGCCAGTCCGCGTATTTCGGATCGAGCAGGTTCATCGGCTGGCGCTGCACCAGCATCCACACCGCGGCCTCCGGATCGCCGAGGCCGGGCCAGGTGAAGTCGGGGTACTTCGCCTTGACGCGGGCAGCGAACGGGGCCAGCACCGCGTCGTGCACCTCGTTGCGGAACGCGCGCACCAGGCGGTAGTCCACGCTGTCCGGATCGGCGCGGTTGCGCCAGCTGGCGGTGAGTTCGCGGAGCTGGCGCAGGGTCGGATCCCCGGTGCCCGCCAGGGTGTCCTGCAGCAGGTGCTGCCAGCGGGTGAGGAACACCGCACGGTCGTCGAGCTGGATGTCGAGCAGGTTGCCCGGCGTGAAGCCCGCATACGCCGACAGGTCGTCGCGGATCTGCCGCGCGCGCGCGCCGAGGTCGTGGCCGCCGTTGCCGAGCAGGGCCAGGGCATCGCCGCCCACGGTGCGGTTGTTCGCCGTCCACAGGCGGCCGGCGGCGGGATCGAGCACGCGCGGATACTGCGCAGGCGCGGCCCAGCCGGTCCAGCCCATGCCGGCCTGCGACCAGTCGGCGGGCAGTTGCGGGTCGTAGCCGTGGCGTAGCGGGATGCCGTTGCCGGCGATGGTCCAGCCGATATGGCCTGCGCTGTCGGCCACCAGGATGTTCTGCGGCGGCATGCCGAACGTGGGCGCGAGATCCAGCGCGGCCGCGGTGCCGGTGGCGCGTTCCAGTTGCATCATGTCGAGGTTGTAGGCGCGCGGTTCCTGGGCGATCCACGCCAGCGCCAGGGGCGTGCCGTCGGTGTCCTTTGCCACGATCGGCCCCCAGCGTGTGTCCTCCACCTTCAGCGTGCGCGGCGCCTCGCCCTTCACGCGGATGATCTCCTGGTGCGTCTGCAGCGTGGCCCAGCTGCCGGGTATCTTGTAGCGCGAGGGATCGTGCGGGTCGCGCTGTACGCGCACCCAGTCCATCCAGTCGCCGTAGCTGTTGGTGAAGCCCCAGGCGATCTGGCCGTTGGAGCCCATGACCAGCGCCGGCGTGCCGGGCAGGCTCACTCCGGCCACGTCGCGCTCGCCGTGCGGGGCGGTGGGATCGGGGTAGCGCAGGCGGGTGCGGAACCAGATGTCGGGCACGCGCAGCGCCAAGTGCATGTCGTTCGCCAGCATCGCCGCGCCCGTGGCGGAGAGCGCGCCGGTCACCGCGAAGTTGTTGCTGCCGGGTCGACGCGCGTCGTGGCTGGGGGCGAGCGCGGCGGCGAGGCCGGCGACCGGCTTCGTCGCGGGCAGGGTGCGCAGGTCGAACGTGCCGGCATCGGGCGGCACCGGCTGCGGCGACAGCGGGCCTTCGAGCGGCGCCTCCCACTCGGGGTCGGGCGCGAGCAGGAAGTCCACCAGCGTGCCGGGCAGCACCGCGTGCATCTCGGCGATGCGCAGCTCGCGCGTGTTGCGGCCGTGGTGGTTGAGGTCGAGGTACATCGCGGCGATCACCAGCAGCGTGTCCTCCGAACGCCACGGCTTGGGCCTCTCACGCAGCAGCAGGTATTCCCAGGGCCGCACGCGCAATGTGGCGAGGCCGGCGTTGACGCCGTCGCGATAGCGGTCGAGTTCCTGCCGCTGGGCCGGCGGCAGCTGCGCATAGGCCGCTTCGGCCACCGCGCGCAGGCGGTGGCGGCGATGGTCGAGGTCGACAGCCAGTGCCGCCGGGCCGAACAGTTCGGCCAGCTCGCCCGCAGCAGCGCGGCGCGCCAGGTCCATCTCGAAGTAGCGCTCCTGCGCGTGCACGTAGCCCAGCGCGAAGTCGAGGTCGCCGCGGTTTTCGCCGGTGAACGTGACCGTGCCCAGCGCGTCGCGCTGGATCTCCACGGCTGCCCGCACGCCGACCGTCCGCACCTGGCCGTCCAGCCGGGCGCGGCTGCCGGCGAGCAGATACCAGCCTGTGCCGAACCCACCCAGCATCAGGACGACCACGGCGAGCAGCAGGCCGCGCCACCCGTGGAAGCGGCGCGCGCTCATTGCGGCACGAACACCGCGAAGATGCCCGCGTAGGGCTTGACCAGGAAAGCCGGCGCGCCGGCGTAGCCTTCGCCGTTGACGAAGATCTGCGAGATGCTGCCGTCCAGGTACAGCGCGTCGCGGCAACCCAGTTCGTCGCGGAACAGCCGCGCGAAGCTGTGGAAGTTCACCGGCACCTCGCTCACCGCGAACACCACTTCGCCGGGCGTCTTCGCACAGACGCCGCTGCGCCATTTCAGGCTGCCCGAGTCGTCGACGAACTGCGGGTTGAGCTGGCCGCCGATCACCAGCATCGGGCCGGACTGCGTGGCCCAGCGCGCCGGTTTGCCATCGGCCTTGAATTCGGCACTGGTGCGCACTGCGGCGTGCCCGTCGGGGTAGATCGCGAACACGCCGTTCGGCAGCAGCGAGAAGTTGCCCGAGGCGGGGTTGCCGTGCGCCATGTTCAGCGGCACCAGTGTCTTGCCGTTCTCCACGTACAGACCCAGCGGTGCGTTCCGGCGGTCGTAGATGCCGGCGTTGGTGGCAAACAGCAGGCGCTGGCCATGCGCCTCGCCCCATTGCTGCAGCGTTTCGATGTCGCCGTAGGCCTCGTTACTGGTCGGGTCGCGCCAGTGCAGGCTGAGCGGTTCGCGCTTCAGATCCAGCGTCACCACGCGGTAGTTCTGGCCGTCGAAGCTCAGTTCGCGGCTTGCCGGTGCGCGGGAGGATGCGCTGCAGCCGGCCGCGCCCGCCAGCAGCGCCAGCAGCAGCCAGCGCCGGCGGCGGGTACGGGCCGTGGAGAAAAGGCAGGACATCATGCGCATCCGTCGATGGTCGCCGCCCGACGGCGGTTGGCGCAAGTCCGCCCCGGTTCACCGGCTCCGCTTGCGGCAGCCGTTAGAATGAATGCTTTTCCCGGCTGCTTCGCCATGCCCTACACCCCCATCGTCGCCACGCTCGGCTATGTGCTGTCGCCCGACCGCACGCAGGTGCTGATGATCCACCGCAACGCGCGGCCCGACGACCAGCACCTGGGCAAGTACAACGGCCTGGGCGGCAAGATGGAGCCGGGCGAGGACATCGCCGCCTGTATGCGCCGCGAGATCCGCGAGGAGGCCGGCATCGAATGCCTGTCGATGCAGCTGCGCGGCACGCTGAATTGGCCGGGCTTCGGCAAGCAGGGCGAGGATTGGCTGGGTTTCATCTTCCTGATCGACCGCTACGAAGGCACGCCGCTGGCGCGCAACCCCGAGGGCACTCTGGAATGGGTGGCGCGCGAGCGCTTGATGGAGCTGCCGATGTGGGAAGGCGACCGCCACTTCCTGCCGCTGGTGTTCGATGCGGACCCGCGCCCGTTCCACGGCGTAATGCCGTACCGGGACGGCCGCATGCAATCGTGGGCGTGCACGCGGCTTTGAATGCTTTGCTTCTCTTCCCGCGTACCGGCAGAGGCGCTAGAAAAGCGGAGCGTCAGGGCACGTCGGTAATCCATGCATCCGTGCCGAACTTGTCGTTCGCTAGCGCCTGCGCCTGTGCCAGCTCGCTTTCGCGCAAGCGGTCGTCGGTGAGCCCGTGCAGGCGGCGGAAGGTGGCCAGCATGCGTCCGGCGACGGCTGCGCGCGGCAGGCCGGTCTGGCTGCGCAGCGGATCGACGCGCTTCGCCGCGCTGGCCGTGCCCTTGTCGGAGAGCTTCTCGCGGCCGATGCGCAGCACGTCCAGCATCTTCGCCGCGTCGATGTCGTAGGCCATGGTGACGTGGTGCAGCAGCGCGCCGCCACGGCGGGTCTGCGCGGCGCCGCCGATCTTGCCCGCGGCGGAGGTGATGTCGTTGAGTGGCTGGTACCAGGCCTCGACGCCCAGTTCGCGCAGCGCCTCCAGCACCCAGGCATCCATCAGCGCGTAGGACTCCTGGAAGCCCAGGCCTTCGATCATCGACAGCGGCGCGTAGATCGAATAGGTGATGGTGTTGCCCGGCTCGATGAACATCGCGCCGCCGCCGGAAATGCGCCGCACCACCTCGATGCCGTGGCGACGCGCGGCATCGCTGTCCACCTCGTTGCGCAGCGACTGAAAGCGGCCGATCACCACGGCGGGGGACGCCCATTCCCACAGCCGCAGCGTGGGCGGCCGGCGGCCGGCACCGACTTCCACCAGCAATGCCTCGTCCAGTGCCATGTGCAGCAGCGGCGCCTGCGGCGCGGTGTGGATCAGCCGCCAGTCGTGGTCGCGCCAGTCGCTGCGGCTCATGCGGACGCCCCTTCCAGCAGGGCGCGGCGCAGCGCCACGACGATCGCCTCGCAGGAGAGGCCGTACATCAGGGTGTCCGCCGGCAGGGCGGCGGCGATGGCGGCGGCGAGCATGGCGTCGTCCCCTGCGACGGACTGGCCTTCCAGCGCGGCATTGATCGCCGGCAGCGCCGTGTCCGGTTCCAGGAAGAAATCGCCGCTGAGCTGCACGTCAGCGAGACGCTCATCGCGCAGCGCAAGGTCGATCACCACCAGCTTGCCGCCGGGCATCTTGTATTCGCCGTGCATGGGACGCTCGCCAGCCTGTCGCCCGGCGGCGCCAGGACGGAAGCAGCGATTTTAGCGCGGCGACGCGTTACCAGCCGCGCCCGTGGAAATGCCCCTGGCCCACGCCGATCGAGAAACTGACACCGCCGGTGGGGTGGTCGCAGTCGCCGAGGTTCTTGGTGATGTTCACCGTGCCGGTCTGGTAGTTGCCGCTCACGTGGTTACCGGCCATCACGCCCATGCCCACGCTGCCGTGCATCTGCGCCTGGTTGTAGGTGGAGTCGTCGCAGTGCTGCGCGTTGGCGGCGCGTTCGTCCGAAGCGCTGGTGCTGCCGCTGGTGTCGCCGTAGTACATGCCGGGCGCGCTGCTGGCGGGCTTGCTCGTGCTCGCGCTGTGGGCGGGGAGGTCGGAGGGCGGCAGGTCGTTCTGCGGCGGCAGCTTGAGGTTGAGCGGCTGGCCGGAATTCTGGGCCATGGCCGAGGTGGCCAGCAGGCCGGCGGTGAATGCGATGACTAGCCGTTTCATGGGGTGATGCTCCGGGAGATGGCGTGTACAACGCGCGACGCTGCGCCGTGGTGGACACGCCACAACCTTGGACGGCTCGCCGCAGCCGGAAGTTCCGGCCGCGCTCGGAACCTGGGGTCAGCCCGTGGTCTCGATCCGCTCCACTCGGCGCAGGCCGCGCGGCAGCAGGCCGCCGCGGGTGGCGCGGTTGCCGCCGTACTCGACCAGGTCCGCCCACTTCAGGGTGAGCTTGCGCGCGCCGGCGTACAGCGTGACTTCGCCCTTGCCCTCGGCCACCACGGCGATGCCGGCCACGCGTTCGCCCTCAGTCAGCTGCTTCCTCGGGATCTCGATCAGCTTGTTGCCCTTGCCCTTGTCGAGCTCCGGCAGCTCGGCCACCGAGAACATCAGCAGGTGGCCTTCCGTGGTGACCACCACGACGCGGTCGCGCGCAGGGTCGGCGCTGGCCTGCGGCGCCAGGATCTTGGCGCCGTCGCCGAGGGTGATGAGCTGCTTGCCGGCCTTGTTGCGGCCGGTGAGCGCCTCGAAACGGGTGACGAAGCCGTAGCCGAAGTCGCTGGCGAGCAGGAGCCGGGTGTCGTTGTCACCCGCGGCCAGTGCGTCGAAGCTGGCGCCGCCCGGCGGCGTGAAGCGGCCGGTGAGCGGCTCGCCGTTGCTGCGTGCGGAGGGCAGCGTATGCGCGGGCGTGGAGTAGCTGCGGCCGGTGGAGTCGATCACCGCCACTTGCTGGGTGGTGCGCGCCTTCACCGCGGCGAGCAGGCCGTCGCCTTCGCGGTAGCTCAGGCCCTCGGCGTCGATGTCGTGGCCCTTGGCGGCGCGGATCCAGCCCTTCTGGCTGAGCACCACGGTAACCGGCTCGCTGGCGACCAGGGCGCTCTCGTCCAGCGCCTGCGCAGCTTCGCGCTCGACCAGCGGCGAGCGCCGCGCGTCGCCGTACTTCTCGGCGTCGGCGCGCAGTTCGTCCTTGATCAGGCCCTTCAGCTTGGCCGGCGATTTCAGCAGCACGTTGATGCGCGCACGCTCCTCTTCGAGCTGGTCGCGCTCGGCGTTGATCTTCATCTCCTCCAGCCGCGCCAGCTGACGCAGCCGGGTTTCGAGGATGTAGTCGGTCTGCTCCTCGCTGAGGCCGAAGCGCGCCATCAGCACGGGCTTGGGCTCGTCCTCGGTGCGGACGATGCGGATCACCTCATCCAGGTTGAGGTAGGCGATGCGCAGGCCTTCCAGCAGGTGCAGGCGACGCTCCACCTTGGCGAGGCGGTGGTTGAGCCGGCGCGTCACCGTGCTGGTGCGGAAGGTGAGCCACTCGGCGAGGATCTTCTTCAGGTCCTTCACCTGCGGCCGGCCATCCAGGCCGATCATGTTGAGGTTGACGCGGAAGCTCTTTTCCAGATCCGTGGTGGCGAACAGGTGCGGCATCAGTTCGTCGGCATCGACGCGGCTGGAGCGCGGCACCAGCACGAGGCGGATCGGGTTTTCGTGGTCGGACTCGTCGCGCAGGTCCTCGATCATCGGCAGCTTCTTCGCGCGCATCTGCGCGGCGATCTGTTCGAGGATCTTCGACGGGCTGACCTGGTGCGGCAGCGCGGTGATCACGATGTTGCCTTCCTCGCGCACGTAGACCGCGCGGGCGCGCACCGAGCCGGTGCCGCCCTGGTACATCGCCAGCAGTTCGCTGCGCGGAGTGATGATCTCCGCCTCGGTGGGGTAGTCCGGCCCCTTTACGTGCTCGCAGAGCTCGGCCACCGTGGCGTCCGGCTCGTCCAGCAGGCGGATGCAGGCGGCGGCCAGTTCACGCAGGTTGTGCGGCGGGATGTCGGTGGCCATGCCCACCGCGATGCCCATCGAGCCGTTGAGCAGCACGTGCGGCACGCGCGCGGGCAGCCACGATGGCTCTTCCAGCGTACCGTCGAAGTTCGGCACCCAGTCCACCGTGCCCTGGCCCAGCTCGCCCAGCAGCGCCTCGGCGATCGGGCTGAGCTTGGACTCGGTGTAGCGCATCGCCGCGAAGCTCTTCGGGTCGTCCGGCGAGCCGAAGTTGCCCTGGCCGTCCACCAGCGGGTAGCGATAGGAGAACGGCTGCGCCATCAGCACCATCGCCTCGTAGCACGAGGAGTCGCCGTGCGGATGGAACTTGCCGATCACGTCGCCGATGGTGCGTGCCGACTTTTTCGGCTTGGCGCTGGCGGCCAGGCCCAGCTCGCTCATCGCGTAGACGATGCGCCGCTGCACCGGCTTGAGGCCGTCGCCCACGAAGGGCAGGGCGCGGTCCAGCACCACGTACATCGAATAGTCGAGGTAGGCGCGCTCGGCGTATTCCTTGAGCGGGATCTGTTCGTAGTTGGCTTGCAGGTTCATGCGGGAGGTTCTGGCGCGGGCAACTGGAGGATGGTGCCAGATCGGGAGGGTGGGGGACAGCTTGACGGGCGGTTATCGCGTGCCGCGTTGAGGTCGTGGCCTCTTTTGTTTTCGCAGGTTTCAAAGCCGTTTCGTGCGCCCTCCGGGCGCCCGAGCTACTTTCTCTTTGCTTGCCCAAAGAGAAAGTAGCCAAAGAGAAACGGCACCCCGCGGCGGCGCTTTCCGCCCATCCCTGGGCGGAAAGTCCGTGAGGCGCGGCCGGGCTTTTCGGCCGGGCCTCCTGCCCGGTCGAAAAGGCATCGCCATCCCTGGCGATGCCCGCTGCGCGGCCTGATCGTCCACGCCTCACCGCCGCCGAGGGGCCCCCAAGAGCCGGCGCGCATCCTGCGCGCCAGAAGCTAAGCGCAAGAGCGCCGCATGCATCGGCGAAACGTACAGCGAAGGAGGACAGAGAAACTTCGCGGCTCACGCCTCCGTACCTACCTCCCTCTCCGGCTACTGGTAGATTGGGTGCTGCCGCACGATGTGCGACGTACCGCCCATGGGCAAACACGCGGGCAGCGCGTGATAGGTGGCTGGCGCTTCGCGCGCGCCGGTTCGCCCGTGCCCCAAGGGCCGCAGCCGCTGATCATTCACGTCGCGAAGGATGTCGCGTAGCTTCTCCGCATCGCTGAAGATGATATGGCCCACCATCGACAGCGTGTGGTCGGCGAACTCGGCCTGATCTTCGGCGATCACCACGTCGCCATGGGCCCGTATCATGTTGATCAGCATGTACAGCTCGTCGATCTGATCCAGGGTGACGCCAAACAGGTAGGGTTTGCCTTCGCTATCGCCCTCCTCCTCTGCGGCTTCCATCGCCATGGCGTCCAGCGCCACGTCTTCCGCCTCCACCGCGGCCGGCTCGGCATCCCCGCTTCGCACCGCCGCCCCCTCGCCAAGCCTTGCCGGCCACGAGAGTTCGTCCAGCACCTGCCCGATCTGCTCCTCCAGCAACTCCAAGCAGATCGCCGCTTCGCCCACGCGAATCTCCGCAGTCCACTCCTGGTCCTCCGACGTGCGCGGCCGCGCCAGGTTGGCCAGGAACGCCACATACTCGCGCAGCTTCTTCAACCGCAGCTGGCTGTCCTCCGGCAGGAAATAGCCCATCGCACCCTGATCATCCGAATCGATCGTCGACATGCTCGCCTCCTCGTTCCGTGAAGCATGAAGTGCCCGTCCACGGCATGGAGCCGGACGGGAAGTCGGGAGGTTAGAAACCGCACAGAGCCGGCGGGCGTATTCCCCTTGCGGGTGTTGTATTAGCCGCCCTCCCGACGCAGGTATCACGTCGGATTGCACCCACGGATGCAGGCACAAAAAACCCACCGGTTTGACGGAGGTGGGTACCGCTCTGTGAGGAGTTTCTACGCTCCTTGCGATCGAGTCTGCTATTGCAGTGGAGCCGTGTCAACGGCTGCGCGTTGAACGCTGCCTGGGCATCTGATGCGCGAAAGGCAGCTGATCAGCTCTGGGGCACGGATATGCCCATGTCAGCTCCAACGCTGGATTAAGCGGCGGCGCAGCCGCCTGCCTTGAACGGAGAATTCTCAGACCGCGCCCGTAGCCCGCGCCTGCATGAACTGCTGGGCAGCGGACTCCCAGTTTTGCCCGTCAAACGAGTGAATCTTGAGACTCGATAGATCAATGCCTTCGACGCAGCGCAGATTTACGACCCATCTGGCCGGAGCAATCCTGGGGTGGCTGAAGGGGCTGACACCGCAGCTCCGGCAGAAGTAGTGCTTGGCCGTCATGGTGCCGAATTGGTAGAGGCCAAGTTCGTCCTCTCCGGACAGGATGCGGAAGTGCGCATCGTCGGTACCGTGCCAGATGGCGCCTTTCATGCGGCATATAGAACAATTGCATTCAATGGCAGTGCCAACGTCGCCATCAAACTCGAAGGTAACGCGCCCACAGTGACACGAGCCTTTGTGCTTTTGCATACGCCAAGATCCTCACGTGCGGTGTAACGCTGAAGCTCAGCCGCTGCGCTTTTTTGCAGTCTGCAGGAGCGACTTGTTAGATGCCTTGTAGTTCACTGAAGCCGCCATACCGCATCGAAGGCTCCAGACGCGAAGGTCAGCATGCTTAGAACTATTAATGTCAGCGTTATGTAAAGCCACCTGATATGGGAGCTCCAACCATCGCCGTTCACGTTATTGATTGATTCGTTATAGAGCATGAACTGGATTAAATACGTGGTGAGCGTGGCACCACCAGACAGCAGTATGCCGGAAAGAAATAGCGCCAAGGCCACCTTCATGTTTGGAACAGGATCGCCCTTGGCGTATAGGTTGCCAAGGAACGTCAGGATTGAGATGACAGCTGCTCCGTTCGCTAAGAACGTAAAACGAAGCATCCCTTTCCCGAACTCGATCATGGACCGGTAGGTCTCTTGGGCGTGCCAGTTGTCCTCGGTCTTAGGCATCGTGTTGTATCCGAATTATTGCTATCTAACGCTTGAGTTGAGCGGCGGCGAAGCCGTCCGCCTCGAATGATTGGTTAGCCGGCACTGTACGGACCTACTGTGGGAGAGACTGAAGCCAAGTGGCGGCGCCATTGGGGATGCACCGAAGACCTGCCGCCTTTATTTGCAACTGCTCGCCGCTGGTAAAGACTAGATCGGCAGCAACGACACCATCTATTGAGGCCGGCACTGGTAGGAGCTGAAGTGTTGCCCCAGAAACGGTGACAAGGCAATCTGAAATCCATCCGCTCGCGGCAAGGTCGCCCACGATCTTTGCTGCCAGAAAGGTGAGGATTACCGGTTGCTGATACGTGCCCGGTGATAGCGATACCTCTCCAGCCGCAGGGTAGACAATAGCCTTCTGAATGTCGACGACCAAGTCCGCTCCTGAGAAGCGCATGGCCCTGACGACTGAATCATGAAATTCGAGTTCGGTGTTCATTGAGGCTAACGCTAGAGTTAAGCGGCGGCGAAGCCGTCCGCCTTGAATGATTGAATGGACTCCTCCCGCGTCGCCACACGGCTTCGATGAGCCAGACTGAGCCGTTGCCGTTCAGTCGACGGGATCACGAGAGGAGTCCGCCATGCATGCTACG
>Ga0187815_10000823_pt1 | contig 14818 bp, 12 predicted proteins | sample NC_S_5_FD_132962 | JGI IMG/M metagenome (GOLD analysis project Ga0187815, IMG submission 132962) | Wetland sediment microbial communities from Neuse River Estuary, North Carolina, USA - ASW-S_5 | ecosystem: Environmental > Aquatic > Freshwater > Wetlands > Sediment | place: USA: North Carolina...
GGCGGCTTTCGACAGTTCGCTGACGCGGTCGTTGGTGGTACGGGCCTGGCCGACCGCTTCACCCGCCATCCGCGCGGCTTCCTGCACCTGGCGGCTGATCTCGGTGACCGAGGACGACAGTTCCTCGGTGGCGGACGCCACCGATTGCACGTTGGTGGAAGCTTCCTCGGAAGCCGCCGCCACCGTGGTCGCCAGTTCCTTGGACCGTTCAGCCGTCGAGAACAACGTACCCGCGGACGCCTCGAGCTGGCTCGAAGCAGAGGACACCGTGTTGACGATCTCGCCGATCATCGATTCGAATTCGCGGGTGATGTTGTCGACGCGGTGGCCACGTTCGATCTTGGCCTCCGCCTCGGCGGCGGCGGCCTCGTCAGCCGCCTTCTTGGCGATCAGCGCCTCCTTGAACACCTGCAGTGCGTCGGCCATGGCGCCGATCTCGGTCTTCTCGCCCTGATGCGGGACGATCGCGGTCAGGTCGCCCTTGCCGAGCGCCTGCATCGGCGTGACGATGGAGGCGATGCCCACGGAGATGTCGCGGACCAGATAGAAGCTGACGCCCACGCCGACGATGATGGCTGCACCCAGGATGATCGAGAGGATCAGGAACGCGGACGCGTAGCTGTCAGCCGCGTCGCGGGCCGCCTTGTCGGCGCCGGCATTGTTCAGCTCAACGTCCTTCTTCAGGATCTCGTCGGCCTCGAGCCCGATCTTGTTGACGACCTTGGTATTCAGATCCTGGGCTTCTTTCGGGAACTTGCCGGCTTCCTTGCGCGACAGGGCCATGACCTCGTCGGTGCCCTTCTTGTACTTGTCCCAGAGGTCCGACCATTGCTTGTAGAGCGCGCGCTCCTCCGGCGAGGTGATCATCGGCTCGTACAGGGCGCGGGCCTTCAGGTTGCCTTCGACGACGCCGGCAAGCGTCTTTTCCATCGCAAGCTTGTCCTCGAGCGTCTCGCTCAGCATGTGCTGGCGAATGACGTTGCGATAGGTAATGACGCCGGCGCGCAGGTCGCCAAGTACGCGAACGCTGGGCAACCAGCTGGTGGTGATGTCCACCGTGTTGGCGTTGATCGAGCGCATTTCCTTGACGGCGAGCAGGCCCATGCCCGTTATGGCGGCAAGGAGGAAGGCAACGACGGCGATGAGCTTGGTGCGTATCGATATTTTGGAGAACATGACGGGAGACTTTTTTGCTGGCGCGTTGCGCTTCAATGAATCCAGTAGTCGCGGACGGGCGAATCGCAGGAACGCCCGAAGCATTCATGCCTGCGACAAACTGCCGTTGTATTAATGCGAGTTCCCGTAGGATTACGGATCGGCGTCACGCCGTCGGCGCGTCGGAACGTTCAGCGCATCAGGTTGAGGGCATCGGAGAAAAACTCCGGCCCGCCGAAATTGCCTGACTTCAGGGCAAGCAGCATCTCGCCGTTCCCGGCACCGACCGCGCGCAAAACCGGCACTCCTGCAGCGATTTCGTCGCCCACAAGGAATCCGGGGATGCCCAGTCGGTCGACGACGGCGCCTGATGTCTCGCCGCCGGCAACGATGAGACGACGAACACCGGATCGCACCAGTCCTTCGGCGATATCGGCCATCGCCTGCTCGATGGCATGCCCTGCCTGATTACGGCCATGACGCGATTGCAGGGCTGCCACTTCTTCCGGCGTCGCACTGCTGGCGATCAGGACCGGACCGGAGTGGATGCGCTCGGCCGCCCAGGCCGTCGCGCGGCGCGCCTCTTCCTTGCCCGCGACGACGCGATCGGTATCGAGGTGCAGCACCGGCATGATCGCTTCCGCCTTGGCGATCTGCTGCAAAGTCGCCTGCGAGCAACTGCCGGCAAGGCACGCCGCGGGGCCGCCGACCGCTGCGCCCGAAGCTGCGTTCGAGGCGGCCGCTTTCACCTTGCCCGACTTGACCAGCGCGCGCGCGAGCCCAAGCCCGATGCCGGAGGCGCCGACCGAGAGCCGGTGCTCGGCGGCGACAACGCCGATGGTCTCGAGGTCGCTGTCGAACACGGCATCGATGATGGCGGCGCCGGCGCCCTGCCCGGCCAACTCGCCAAGCCGCCCGCGAATGGCGTCGGGCCCGCGCGTGAGCGTTGCCAGGTTGACCAGGCCGACCTTGGTCTTGCTCTGCCGTGCCAGCACCCGCACCAGATTGGAATCGTGCATCGGGTTGAGCGGATGATCCTTCAGCGGGCTTTCATTCAACGGCACGAGGCCGACGAACAGGTTGCCCTGGTAGACGGTGCGGCCGGTTTCCGGAAAGGCCGGTGTCACCAGGACGATCTTCTCGCCGCAATCGGCGCGAAGGGCATCCATCACCGGGCCGATGTTGCCGGCATCGGTGGAGTCGAAGGTCGAGCAGATCTTGAACAGGACATGGCCGGCGCCGCGGCCACGCAGCCACCTTTCCGCATCGCGAGAGCGCGCCACCGCTTCGCCCGCCTCGATGGAACGGCTCTTCAGCGAGACGACGACGGCATCGACCTCGGGCAACGCCAGATCGGCCGGGGGCACGCCGATGGTCTGCATCGTGCGCAGGCCCTGGCGGGTCAGCGTGTTGGCGAGATCGGAGGCGCCGGTATAGTCGTCGGCGATGCAGCCCAGCGCCAGCGTCAAGGCCTTGCTCCCGCGTAGGGCTTGAACCAGCCGAGGCCGTCAGCAGTCTTGCCGCGCGGATTGTATTCGCAGCCGACAAAGCCGCCATAGCCGAGCCGGTCGAGCTCGGCGAACAGGAACGGATAGTTCAGCTCTTCGCCATCAGGCTCGTTGCGCGAGGGAATGCTGGCGATCTGGATGTGGCCGACGACCGGCATCATCTGGCGCAGCCGCATGGTGACGTCGCCGTGGATGATCTGGCAGTGATAGATGTCGAACTGCAGTTTCAGGTTCGCGATTCTGAGCTCGTTGATGAGATCATAGGCGAAAGCGAAATCGTTGAGGAAGTAGCCGGGCACGTTGCGCGGGTTGATCGGCTCGATCACCACGTCAAGGCCGTGCGGCGCGAAGAACTCGGCGGCGGTCGCCACCGACTTGTAGAAGGCCTCCACCGCCTTGCTGTCGGAGCGATCAGCAATTCCGGCCATCAGATGCACGCGCTTGACGCCGGTCGCCTGCGCATAGGGCACTGCCGTGTGCAGGCTCTTCTTCAAATCATCGAAACGCGCGGGCAGCGCCGCAAATCCCTTTTCGCCGGCATCCCAATTGCCCGGCGGCAGATTGAACAGCGCCTGGGTCAGGCCGTTGTTCTTGAGCCGCTTGCCGACTTCCTCGGCCGGATGATCGTAGGGAAACAGGAACTCGACCGCAGTGAAGCCGGCCTTTGCCGCGGCTTCGAACCGGTCGAGGAACGGCACCTCGGTGAACATCATGGAGAGATTGGCGGCAAAACGGGGCATCGACTGACCTCTTACTTCTCGCCCGGCAGCCTGGTGCCGGTGACCTTTGCATACATCCGCGCCACCGACGCATCGTCATCGCGGCCCATGCCGGCGGCGGCCGTCATCAAAAACATCTGCAACGCGGCGGCCGAGACCGGCACGGGAAAGCGCGCGTTGCGCGCCATGTCCTGGATAATGCCGAGGTCCTTGACAAAGATCTCGACCGCACTGCGCGGCGTGTAATCGCCGTCGAGCACATGCGGCATGCGGTTCTCGAACATCCAGGAATTGCCGGCGGAGGCCGTGATCACTTCATAGACCTTGCGGATGTCGAGGCCCTGCTTGGCCGCAAACGCCATTGCTTCCGAAGCAGCAGCGATGTGCACGCCGGCCAGCAACTGGTTGATCATCTTGAACGCTGCGCCTTGCCCTGCGGCATCGCCGAGCTCGTAGAGCTTTGCCGCCATGGCATCGAGCGCTGGACGCGCCTTTGAAAAGGCCGCCGGGCTACCGGACGCAAGGATGGTGAGTTCACCCTGCGCGGCGCGCTGCGCGCCGCCGGAGATCGGCGCATCCAGATAGTGCCGGCCGGTTGTTTCGAGTTGCCTTGCCAACCGCCGCGCCACGTCGGGGTCCATGGTGGCGGAGGAGACAAAGACTGCGCCCTGTGCCAGTGTCTCGGCGACACCGTTCGCACCGAACAGGATGGTTTCGGTCTGCGCAGCATTGACGACGACGCTGACGACGATGTCCGCGTTCCCAGCGGCCTCCGCCGGCGTCTTCGCGCCCTTGCCACCATCGGCGACAAAGCGGGCGACGCTGTCGGCGGAGACGTCGCAGCCCGTCACCTCAAACCCCGCACGCCGCAGCGAGGTCGCCATGCCAAAACCCATCGAGCCGAGCCCGATCACGGCCATGCGGGGCTTTGCCGATTCTGACATGCGGCATTTCCTTCCTTGCCGCATTTCCGTTGCGGCTTGACCCTGCCTATCACGGCTTGGCCGCGCTGCCAAAGCATGAGACAAGGCGATTTGAGCATGATCCGGAAAAGTGGGCACCGGTTTTCCGACAAGATCATGCTCCAACCAGAATTAGAGGGAATGACGCATCGAAGATGCGTCATTCTTCTGGGAACGCAAGATGGGCGACGCCAAAATCCGCGAGGACATCTGCCGCTTCGGCCGCTCGCTGTTCGAGCGCGGGCTGACGCCGGGCTCGTCAGGCAATATCAGCATGAAACTCGATGATGGCGGCTGGCTGGTGACCCCGACCAATGCCTCGCTCGGTTTCCTCGATCCGGCGCGGCTGTCGCGGCTCGGACCCGACGGGCGGCTTCTGTCCGGCGATGCCCCCACCAAGGAGGTGCCGCTGCACACGGCGCTGTACCAGACGCGCAATGCGGCCGGCGCGGTGGTGCATCTGCACTCGACCCATTCGGTGGCGCTGTCGATGCTGCCCGAGATCGACCCGCGCGCCGCGCTGCCGCCGATGACCGCCTATTACGTGATGAAGTGCGGCCAGACCGCGCTCGTGCCCTATTACCGTCCGGGCGATCCCGCCGTTGCCGACGCCATCAAGGGGCTGGCGGGGAAGTATTCATCGGTGCTGCTCGCCAACCACGGCCCGGTCGTGTCAGGCGACACGCTGGAAGCCGCCGTGTTTGCGATGGAAGAGCTGGAGGAGACGGCAAGGCTCTATCTGCTGCTGCGCGGGCTCAACCCACGGTATCTCTCGCCACAGCAGGTGGCGGATTTGACCAAGGTATTCGGGCTGACGCTGCCGGAGCACGGGCACTCGTAAGTGCTCGCAGGATGGGTAGAGCGAAGCGAAACCCATCAACATCCTTGCGCGGAGAGGTGATGGGCTTCGCTACGCTTTGCCCATCCTACAATCAAAGCCCCAAATATGCCTTCCTCACGTCGGGATTGACCTTGATCTCCGCGGACCGGCCCTGCATCAGCACGCGGCCGGTCTGCAGGATGTAGGCGCGGTCGGCGATCTCCAGGCACTCGGCCATGCGCTGCTCGACGATCAGCACGGTGAGACCGGTGTCGCGGATGCGTTTCACCGCCTGGAAAATCTCGTCGACCAGCTTTGGCATGATGCCCTGCGACGGCTCGTCCAGCATCAATAGCCGCGGGCGCGTCATCAGCGCGCGGCCGATCGCGAGCATCTGCTGCTCGCCGCCGGAGAGTGTTTCGGCACGTTGGTCGAGCCGCTCGGAGAGCCGTGGGAACAGGGTGAAGACGAGATCGAGCGGTCCCTCGCGATCGGCCTGGCCGCGATAGATATAGCTGCCGAGCCTCAAATTGTCGCGCACCGAAAGGCGCGGAAACAGCCGGCGGTTTTCCGGCACATAGGCGATGCCGTGCGAGGTGATGACATGCTGGGCCATGCCGTCGATGCGCGCGCCGTCGAAGGTAACGGTGCCTGAGCGCAGCCGCTCGGCGCCGGCGATGGATTTCAGGAGCGTCGACTTGCCCGCGCCGTTGGCGCCGGCGACGCAGACGATCTCGCCCTTGGCAACCTCGATCGAGACCGCGGAGATCGCCACCAGCCCCTGATAGGCGGTCGTGACTTCATGCACCGAGAGCATGACGATCTCCAAGATAGGCCGTGATCACCTTCGGGTCGCGCACCACCTCCGTGGGCTTGCCTTCCACCAGCACCTTGCCGAGGTCGAGCACGATGGCGCGGTCGACCAGCGGCATCACGATCTCCATGACATGCTCGACCATCAGCACGGTGACACCGGTCGCGCGCACCTTGCGCACCAGCTCGACGCCCCTCTGCGCCTCGATCGGCGTAAGTCCCGTGAGCACCTCGTCGAGCAGCAGCAGCTTCGGCTCAGTCGCGAGCGCCCGCGCCACCTCGAGGCGGCGCTTCTCCGATGGAATGAGCTCGCTGGCCGGCACGTTGGCGCGCGCAGCAAGGCCGCAAAAATCGAGCACCTCGTGCGCCTTCTGCCGGGCGATACGCATCACCGTGTTGCGGATCAGCGCGCCGACGATGACATTGTCGATCACGGTCATGGTCTCAAAACTTTTCACGACCTGGAAGGTGCGGCCGATGCCGCGCTGGCAGCGCTCGGCCGCCCGCAGTCTTGTCACGTCCTCGCCGTCGAAGATGATCGTGCCCTGCGTCGGCGGCAACACGCCGGCGATCAGGTTGAACAACGTCGACTTGCCGGCACCGTTCGGGCCGATCAGGCCGACGATCTCGCCGCGCCCGACCGAAATCGAGACGTCGCTGTTGGCGACGAGCCCGCCGAAACGCTGCCAGACACCGCGAGTTTCCAGAAGAGGCGTAGTCATCGCACCGCCTCCTTGCGTTTGGGCGAAAACAGCCCGACCAGGCCCTGCGGCCGCGCCAGCGAAATGGCGATGATCAGGCCGCCATAGACGATCAGGTCGACGCCGCGGCCGGAACCGCCGATGAAGGAGCGCGTCAGCTCGGTGAGCGGAATCAGGATCACCGCGCCCAGCATCGGCCCCCACAGCGTGCCGATGCCGCCCAGCACGGCCGGCAAGGCCATCAGCAGCGAGAACTGGAAGCCCATCACGCTTTCGGGATCGATATAGGAGACGAACTGGGCATAGAAGCTGCCGCCGACGGCGACAAGGAAAGCGGAAACCGCGGCCGCGCCCATCTTGGAATCGAACACGACGACGCCCAGGCTTTCCGCGGCTTCCGGATTGTCCTTCACCGCGCGCCACCAGAAACCCCATTTGGAATCTTCCAGCCACCAGGTGACCAACCAGGCGACGCAAGCAAGCGCCAAGGCGAAATAGAAATATGGCAGCTTGCTGCGGGTGAACTGGAATTTCAGCCAGCTGTCGCCTCGGATCGGAATGTCGATGCCGAGCGCCGCCCCCGCCCAATCCCAGTTGTGGAACAGCAGCAAGCCGATTTCCGCGATGACGATGGTGGCAATCACGAAGTAATGGCCGCGCAGGCGGAAGCAGGGATAGCCGAGCGCCATCGCAATGAGAGCGGAGATCACCCCGCCGCCGAGCATGCCGAACCACGGCAGTACGCCGAATTTGGTGAACAGCAGCGCGGTCGTGTAGGCGCCGACCCCGAAATAGAGCGCGTGGCCCAGCGAAATCTGCCCGCAATAGCCGGAGAGGATGTTCCAGCTCTGCGACAGCGCGCCCCACATCAGCGTGAGGACCATGATGTTCTGGACATAGACGTCCTTGACGAACAGCGGCGCCAGCGCGGCAAGTGCGGCGAGAATGGCTGCCACGATGAGGTCGCGGCGGCGGCGTTGGGCAAAGCTCGTATCCATCACATCGACCCGAACAGGCCGCGAGGCCGGATGAAGACGACCAGGAGATAGACGGCGTAGATGCCGACCGATTTCAGCGAGGGCGGCAACACGAGCGCGGTGACGGCCTCGACGAGGCCAACGATGATACCGCCGGCAAAGGCGCCGAACACGCTGCCGAAGCCGCCGAGCGCCACCGTCACATAGGCGATCAGTGCAAAGGACGCGCCGACATCGGGATAGACGTAGAAGAAGATCGCCATGATCGCGCCGGCCAGACCCACCAGGGCCGCGCCGAGGCCCCAGCCCAGTGCGAACACCCTGTTCTTGTCGATGCCGACCAGCGCCACGGCGCCTGCATCCTCACGCGTCGCTTCCAGCGCCCGGCCGAAATCCGTCCGGTTGATGAAGAAGTAGAGCGCGACGAAGGCGGCGATCGCCACCAGCGCGCCGACCAGTTGCGGTTGCGGCAGGAAGATGCCGCCGATCGAGACCGTCTTGCCGCCCAGCCACGAATGCGTGATGCTGCGATAGTCCGGCGTGAAGAAGAACTGCGCCAGCCCGCGCATGACGATGGCAAGACCGAAGGTCGAGAAGATCTGCACCATGCCGGCATTGGCCTTGGCCCGCACGGCAAATCTCACAATCAGCAGGTAGACCGCCGCGCCGAATACGAACAGGCCTGCCGCCGTGAGCGGCGCCGACAGCAGCGGATCGACGGCGAAGAACGCGAACAGGAAGAAGGTCATGTACATCGCCGCCATCAGGAACTCGCCATGGGCGAAGTTGACGACGTCCATCAGGCCGAAGATGAGCGCAAGCCCCACGGCGATCAGCCCGTAGAGCAGCCCCATCAGGAGGCCGCTCGCCAGACTCTGCATGATTGTTTCGGCTGTCACGGCTAGCGTCCCCCTCCCCGCCCGGACATCATTTCATCGGCCAGACGGCTTCGGCAACAGCCGCCTGCGGCGGGAAGATGGTGACGAACTTGCCGCCGATATACTGCAGCAGTACGGGGTCGGCGTCGTTGTTCTGACCCATCTCATCGAACTTGACCCGCTTCCAGGGCATGATGGTCTTTTCACCGGGCATATCGGTCGCCACCAGCGCCTCGCGGATTTTCTCGCCGTCGGTCGACTTGGCGCGGTTGATGGCGTCGGCCATCACGATCAGGCCCATGAACTGCCGCGACGAGTAGTCGTTGAGGTCCTTGCCCGAGCGCTCCTTGTACATGGCATTCACCGTGCCGACCATCGGGCGCTTGGCGGCAAGGTCGAGCGAGAAACTGCCGCGCGAGATCACGCCTTCGAGCTTGTCGCCGACGGCGTCATACAGCGCCTTCTCCGAGAAACCGGCGTCCTGCGCCACGATCGCATTCGGCTTGTAGCCGAGTTCGGCCATGGTCTTCACCAGGAGGATGCCGTCGGTGGTGTAGCTCGAAGGCATCAGCACGTCGGCATTCGCTGCCTTGAGCTGCTGCACCTCGGCCGACAGCGACGGCGAATTGGAGCGATACTTGATGTCGGTCGCAATCTTGTAACCCCGCTCCTTGGCGAGCTTGAGCTGGGCATTGGCGGAATCGGTGCCGAAGATGGTGTCTTCGTGGAACAGCGACAGCGTGTCGATCTTGGTGCCCTTCTTCTTCATGGTGTCGAAGAAGTCGAACATTGCCTGCGAGAACATCTCGTCATGCGGGGCGGCCCGGAAATAGAACTTCAGGCCGCGCCGATGCAGGCTGGGAGAGGAATTGTCGGCCGACAGGAACGGAACGCCATAGCGTTCGCAGATCTGGCTCACGGTCACGGCGACGGCGCTCTGATAGGTGCCGATGATGGCGCACACCTTCTCCTGCGTAATCAGGCGCTCGGCTTCGGCGCGGCCCTTCTGCGGATCGGCCTGGTGGTCGGCGAACACAAGGCGCACCTTGGCGCCGCCAAGGCCGGGCAAGCCCTCGCCCTTCGCCAGCGGCAGGTCGAAATCGTAGTTCTTGTTGATGATGTCGGCGGCGGTCTCGAACGCCTTTTGTGCATCGACACCGATCTGCGCGCTCGCGCCGGACAGCGGATAGATCACGCCGATCACGACCTCGGAGGCTTGCGCACGCGCGCCCAGCGGCGCAAGCGCGGCAGCAGCGGTGGCGCCAAGCAGTACGTTACGGCGAGTCATCCTCATGGCAAGTTCCCCTGTTGATCGAACGCGTTGGATGAAGCGATTGAATAATGCAGTAAAGCCTCAATGATCGGCAACAAGTGCCTGTCAAATCACCGCGAATTGCCTGTTCTTCAAGTCCGTCACCAGCATCAGTCCCGGCGAATGTGTGATTGCGAATGGAACTTTTGCGTTGGCGATGACCGCCTGTGGAGTGACGCCGCAGGCCCAGAACACCGGGATCTCGTCGGGCCCGATCGGCACGGGATCGCCGTAATCGGGCTCGTTGATGTCCTTGATGCCGATCGCGTGCGGGTGGCCGAGATGCACCGGCGCGCCATGCACGGCCGGATAGCGCGACGTGATCTGCACCGCGCGGATCGCATCCGCCGGCCTGAACGGACGCATCGACACCACCATGGGACCCGCGAACGGTCCGGATGAAGCGCATGCGACATTGGTGCGGTACATCGGCACGCGCACCTTGTGCTCGATATGGCGCAGCGACAGACCTTCGTCCATCAGCGCTTCTTCAAAAGAGAAGGAGCAGCCGAGCACGAAGGCGACAAGGTCATCGCGCCAGTGCGCCATGACGTCGGTCGGCTCGTCGACGATCTCGCCGTCGCGCCAGACCCTGTAGCGCGGCACGTCAGTGCGGATGTCGAGGTCCAGGCCAAGCGCGGGGATGCGGGGATCGCCGACATCGGACATGCCGATGATCGGGCACGGTTTCGGATTGAGCTGGCAGAAGCGGTGGAAGGCGCCGGCGAGCTTCTCCGGCAGGATGGCGAGGTTGCCCTGAACGAAACCGTTGGCGACGTTCGAGGTTGTGACCGATTTGCCAGCCCGGAAATCCCGTCGTGCCTGCTCGCTCGGAAGCATCGGTCCCTCCCCGCCGGTTTGCTGCACTGCCACAAAAACAGTCATGCGATCGACTTGCCTAAAGATGTCCCAGTGAACCGCCGGTCTGCTATAATGTCTAATCTTCATTTTTGATCGAAATCGATAAGCTGATTTTATCGACAGGGAGGAACGTCTCATGCTGGACTTCAAGTCAATCGAGACGTTCCTCTGGGTGGTGAAGCTGGGCAGCTTCCGCAGTGCTGCCCAGCGGATGAACACGACGCAGCCCGCGATCTCGCAGCGTATCGCCCAGCTCGAGCGCGAGATGGGCGTAAGGCTGTTGAACCGCGATCATCGCGTCGCCTCGCCGACGCCGAGCGGTCGGCAAATGCTGGTCTATGCGGAAAAGCTGATCGCGCTGCGTGCCGAAATGATGACGGAGATCTGCGACCGTTCGGCGGTGCGCGGCGTGCTGCGGCTCGGCGTCGCCGAGACCATCGTGCACACCTGGCTGCCGCAGCTGGTGAAGCGGGTGAACGAGGCCTATCCAAACCTGTCGCTGGAGATCGAGGTCGACATCACGCCGAACCTGAGCGCGCTGCTGCTTGCCCAGGAGATCGAACTCGCCTTCGTGGTCGGACCGTTGTCCGCGCCGGATGTGCAGAGCCGGCTGCTGTGCGACTATGACGTCAACTTCCTCGCCAGCCCCGTGCTCGGCCTCGGCAACAGCAAGGTGACCCGGCGCGACCTTGCGCGTTTCCCGATCATCACCTTCCCGCGCAGAACCCGTCCCTACGAGGCCGTGCGCGGCGTGTTCGACCGGCCCGACCTGCCGCCGATCCGCCTGCACGCGAGCGCGTCGCTCGCAACCGTGATCCACATGGCGATCGAGGGCCTGGGCATCGCCGTCATTCCTTCCGCGATCGTCGAGAACGAGCTCGCCGACGGGCGGCTGCAGCTGCTCAATACCGACGTCAAGGTGTCACCCCTCACCTTCACCGCCAGCTGGCTCGCCTCGCCCGATACGGTCGCGATCGAACGCGTTGCCGATCTGGCGCACCAGATCGCGCAGGCCCGCGCCGCGGTTGACGCGGCCGCTGCGTCGCGCCATTGAACAGGGAGGGAAGAAGCCGGAACGCACCGCATGAGCCGAGCCGCCACCAACCTGCAGATCGATCCTGTCCGCCTCTGGGACGCCATTCACGAGACCGCAAAGTTCGGAGCTACCCCAAAGGGCGGCGTGCGCCGGCTGACGCTGAGCCAGGAAGACAAGCAAGTGCGCGACTGGTTCCGGAAGGCCTGCGAGGAAGCAGGCCTCGAGGTGCATGTCGATACGCTCGGCTCGATGTTTGCCCTGCGCAAGGGACGCGACATGTCGAAGCCGCCGATCGGGCTCGGCTCGCATCTCGACACCCAACCGACCGGCGGCAAGTATGACGGCGTGCTCGGCACGCTTGCGGCGCTGGAAGTGGTGCGCACGCTCAACGATGCCGGGATCGAGACGGAAGCCCCGATCTGCATCTGCAACTGGACCAACGAGGAAGGCTCGCGCTTCGCGCCGGCGATGATGGCCTCCGCGGCCTATGTCGGCGATTTCACCGTCGACGACATTTTGTCGCGGCGGGATGCCGAGGGCGTCACCGTGGCGCAGGCCCTGGATTCCATCGGCTATCGCGGTGCCACGCCTGTCGGCACGCAAAAATTCTCCGGCTTTGTCGAGCTGCATATCGAGCAAGGCCCGATCCTCGAAGCCGAGAACAAGACCATCGGCGTGGTCGATTCCGGCCAAGGCGTGCTGTGGTACGACGGCAAGATCGTGGGATTCGAGAGCCATGCCGGCTCGACGCCGATGCCGCTGCGGCGCGATGCGCTGGCGACGCTGTCGGAAATCGTGCTGGCGATGGAGAGCATTGCCAGGAAGCACGGGCCGAAGGCGGTCGGCACCATCGGCGAAGCCGTCATCGCAAATCCATCGCGCAATGTCATTCCCGGCGAGATCGCCTTCACCATCGACTGCCGCAGCGCAGACGCCGCCATCATGGACGCCCTCGACAAGGATTTGCGCGCGGCGGTCGTGGAGATTGCCGCGCGGCGCAAGGTCGAGGTGCAGCTCGATCTGGTCTGGCGCAAGCCGCCGACGCATTTCAATGCGAAGTTCGTCGACGCGGTCGAGAATGCCGCCAAACAGCTCGGCTATTCGCACCGCCGCATCACGTCAGGTGCCGGCCACGACGCGTGTAACCTCAATACGGTGATGCCGGCGGCGATGGTGTTCGTGCCGTGCAAGGACGGCATCAGCCACAACGAGCTGGAAGACGCCACGCAAGCCGATTGCGCGGCGGGAGCCAACGTGCTGATGCATACGGTGCTGGCGCTCGCCGGCGTCGCGTCCTGATCGACCAATCGCGAAAACCAAGGGGGGAGTGCCGTGCGGGGTGTTTTTGTCGATGCCAATGAATCGCTGGCCGTGATCTTCGACCGGCTGCGCAAGTCCGGCGATCCCGACGTGCGCGTGCACCGTGATCCCGATATCACCCCGGAGCAATATCCCGCTCTCCTCGACGGCGCTGCGATCGCGGTGGTCGACCACACCGCGCTGCCGACGCCGATCGCGAAACAATGCAAGGGGCTGAAGGACGTCGTCTTCCTCGGCACCGGCGCGCGCAGCTACATGAATCCGGAGGAGCTGGCCGAGCTCGGCATCTCCGTGCACCTGATCAAGGGCTATGGCGACACCGCCGTGGCGGAATCCGCCATCGCGCTGATGTGGGCCTCGGCGCGGGTGATCGCGATGATGGACCGCGAGATGCGGGCCGGCAACTGGCTGCGCGAGGACGGCATGCAGCTCACCGGCAAGACACTCGGCCTGATCGGCTTCGGCGGTATCGCCGCCGAGGTCGCTCGCATCGCGCTCGGCAGCGGCATGAAAGTGATCGCCTGGAACCGCTCGCCGAAGAAATTTCAGGGCGTCGAATTCGTCGAGCTCGATGAGCTCATCGAACAGAGCGACGTCGTCTCGATTCATCTTCTGCTCAACGACGATACCCGCGGAATGATCTCGCGCGCCTGCATCGAGGCGATGAAGCCCGGCGTGATTCTGCTCAACACCGCGCGCGCCGCCATCGTCGACGAAGAGGCCATGATCGACGCGCTGAAATCCGGCCACATCCGCCACGCCGGCCTCGACGTCTTCAACATCGAGCCGCTGCCTGGGGATCATCCGCTGACCAAACTTCCGAACGTCACGCTGTCGGCGCACTCCGCCTTCCGCACCCCGGAAGCGAGCGAGAATTTGATCTTCGCGGCGTGGGAGCACTGCCGGAGGATTGCGAACAGGAAATAGAGAAGCCATCCCGCCAAGAACCGAGCGGGACTGGATTTCGTTGCAATAGCTTCGCGTGCATCTGGCCGATAACCAATGCTCATGCTGCAGCGGGGTTATGCCTGAGCAGGCTTTCCGCTTGTTTGATTTCGGGCAGATCCTGTTCCGTATCGAAATCAGCGAGTATTGGTGCGAGCACGCCGAATATGGACCCGGCTTGGCCATGTGCGGCGTAGAGATGTGCCAGTCCAATGGCGCTGCGCAGCTCGAACGTCTTGGTGTGCTGGGTGTGGGCTATTTCCAGGGCTTTACGAAAGGCGCCTTCGGCCATTGAAACGCCGGGCGGATCAAGACGCAGCAGAAGCTCAGCCTGGCTGCGATAGAGTTCGGCATCAAGCCAGCGTTGGCCGCATCGCTCTGTCCCGGCGATCAGCTCCCGCAGAATTTCCAACGCTGTCTCAACCTGCCCGGCCTCCGCGTTTGCCACGGCAACCTGCATTCCCCAAAATGGCTCACAAAGATAGCAGTCATTCTCGCGAAGTGATGTCCAGCCCTGGCGCATTTCTTCGAGCCCGTTTATCCGATCGCCGGCACGCCACTTTGCGAGGCCAGTCAGGTAGCTGCCGGCGGCCACGTATAACGGCATCGTGTGCTCACGGGCGAGCGCGAGGGCAAGGATAGTCTCTGTTTCCTGCAACATGCCCCCGCACAGCCCGTCGAAGACGGCCCTGTGCACCAGCGCATTGGCCTGGGAAAGCGCTCGCTTTTCGCCCGTGGCACGCACCGCTTCGGCAGCGAGCCCGCGTGCGCGGTCGATGCTGCCAAGTGGCCAGAGCACCAGAGCAAGGAA
>Ga0187815_10000824_pt1 | contig 14817 bp, 15 predicted proteins | sample NC_S_5_FD_132962 | JGI IMG/M metagenome (GOLD analysis project Ga0187815, IMG submission 132962) | Wetland sediment microbial communities from Neuse River Estuary, North Carolina, USA - ASW-S_5 | ecosystem: Environmental > Aquatic > Freshwater > Wetlands > Sediment | place: USA: North Carolina...
GCTTCCGGCTTCCTCCAGACGCCCAGTCACCCGAGACGCCCTTGCCTTCCGCTAACTCTTCCCCTTGCCGGGTGAGTAGAGGACTTTCACCTCCAAGCAGGTGCGCCCTGCCGGGCGCACCCAAAAAAAAGGCCCTTCCGGAGAAGGGCCTTTCGATGGAACGATGAGCGTGGCTCAGTTGCTGCTGGCGGGTGCCGCAGCCGTGCCCGCGGGCGCCGGCACGCTGCCGGCGGCGGCCGGGCCGTTCACTTCCAGCGTCGGCTGCTTGATGCCGGCGGCCTGCTCCGGGGTCTGGTCCGGCGCGTTGGTGATCGGCAGGTACACGTCGAATTCGGCGTAGCTGGTGATGTTGCCCTGCGCATCCTTCACATCGGGCTTGGCGAGGATGTCATAGCTGCGGTGCACCGCGTCGTCGAACTTGTAGCCATGGGTCAACGCGTAGGCCTTCAGCATGTCGCGGGTCTGCGGCACGCCGGCAGCGGTGCCGTTCCACACGCCTTCCAGCGCGGCGCCGCCGAACGCCAGGGTGGCGCGCACGTTGCCGTCGACGACGAGGCGACCGAGCTTGTCGTGGTCACCCGGCTTCAGCACTTCTGCGGCTGGGGCCGCGGCGGTGCTGGCCTCGGCCGGCGCACTGTTGTCCAGCGCGGGCGGCGTCGGCGCGGTGAGCTGCTGGGCCTGGCCGTTGACGTTGAGCGAGCTGGAGTCGATCGGCATCGCCACGTCGAAGGTGTAGGTCGTGTCGCCGTAGTTGGTGGTGAAGACGATGCGCGGACCGGTGACGTTCACGCCCAGCTTCTTCGCCGTGGCCTGGATCTGCGCCACCGCCTTGTTGACGGTGTCGGCCAGACCTTCGATGCCGTCCTTGCGCTGGATCGAGGCCGGCACCAGCAGCACCGGGGTCTGCTCGGTCTGGCGGATGTACGGGATCAGGTCGCTGTAGTTGACGTTCGGCACCGAGGCCAGCACGTTCTGCAGGTTGTTCAGGCCGTACTCGATGAAGGAGTCGGGATCGCCGTGGATGTACAGGTTGGCGAAGCGGTTCACCAGGTTCCAGCCGTACTTCACGTCATACGACCAGGTGACGTTGGTGAGCTGGTTGCGGCTGCCCTGACGCTCCAGCGCGAAGGTGAAGGTCTTGTCGTAGCCCTTCCAGCCATTGTCCAGGTCCCACACGATCTGCGCGGTCTTGACGGTGCCGTCGATCTTGTTGAAATCCGGGGTGGCGCTGTCGATGGTCAGCGAGCCATTGCCCGCCCGGGGATCGCTGCTGGTCCAGTTCACCTCGGCACCGGGGCCGTAGGCCTTGCCGGAGAAGTTGTACTTGATGTGCGCGTCGTACGAGTTCAGCACCGAGTACTCGGGCAGGCGGTGGAAGTTGTCCAGTACGTCGTAGACCTGGCGCATGTCCTTGCCGACGGCCAGCGAGCGCTCGATGTGGCCGCTGCCGGGCATGACCACTGCGGCCAGCACGCCGATCGCGACGACGATGACCAGCGCCATGAGAAATTCAAGAACACGAACACGCATCATTCCAGGGTCTCCGAGCGTCTGTACGCGCTACTTCAGGTGTTGCCCCAGCCATCGCGCGAACCTGGAAGCGGCTCGATCGCGGGGAGGTGACCGGGGGTCGGCAAACGCCGAAGGACTGGATGTTACTTGCTCATGCGCCGGAACGCCATCGGGTTCCGGCAAGCCGTATGGACGGCCGCAAGGCCTTGTCGCGGCTGGGTTGTCGGTCCGCGACCGACGTTGCGCCGCAGCATCCGCGGGCGCATGGAAACGCGGTTCCGTAACGTCCTCAGACGATGCCCAGCTCCAGTGCCTTCAGCACGGCCCGGGTGCGGTCGCGCACGCCCAGCTTGGAAAGGATGTTGGAGACGTGGTTCTTCACCGTGCCCTCGGCCACCTTCAGCGAGTTGGCGATCTCCTTGTTGGAGTAGCCGCCGGAGAGCAGGCGCAGGATCTCGGTCTCGCGCTCGGTCAGCGGGTCGGGCTGCTCCAGGCTGGTGAACTGGTTCTGCATGCGGCCTACCCCGGCCAGCAGGCGCTGGGTGACCATCGGCGCCACCAGCGAACCGCCGGCGGCCACGGTGCGCACCGCCTCCACCAGCTGCTCCAGCGAGACGTCCTTGAGCAGATAGCCGCGCGCGCCGGCCTTCAGGCCCTGCAGCACCAGCTGGTCGTCGTCGAAGGTGGTGAGGATGATCGTGGGGGGCAGCTCGTTGCGGGCGGACAGCGCCTGCAGCACCTCCAGCCCGCTCATGTTCGGCATGCGCAGATCCAGCAGCACCACGTCGGGCTTGACGCGAGGGATCTCCTGCACGGCCTGCGCGCCATCGGCGCACTCGGCCACTACACGGATGTCCTGGGCCAGATCGAGCAGCGAGCGCACACCCTGGCGCACCAGGTTCTGGTCGTCGACGAGACAGACGGAAATCATCGCGGGTCCTCGAAGCGGTCGTCGTTCCGGCGCGCCGGCGAACGACAAGGGGAGCAGTGCGGCGTCCGAACCGACGCATTCTGGCATGTGAAAACCGCGCAGCGCGAACCCATACTGTGCATCAGGGCACACTCAACGCGGGCGGCTCGACGCGCGAAGGCGCGTGCGCCAGTTCCAGCTGTTCACCCAGCGGCAGCCGCACGGTGAGCGCGAAGCCCTCGCCCGGCGCAGTATCCAGCACCATGCTGCCGCCGAACTCGGCCAGCCGCTCGCGCATGCCGGACAGGCCATTGCCCGCCTCCGGCTGTGCGGCGCCGCGGCCGTCGTCGCGCGCATGCAGGCCCAACAGGCTCGGCCCGGCGTAGGCGAAGGTCAGCCACAGGTTGCGCGCGCCGGCATGGCGCGCGGTGTTGGTGATGATTTCCTGGGCGCAGCGCAGCAGCACCTGGGCACGCCGCGGATCCTCCACGCTGAAGCGCGGCGGCATGGTCACCTGCACCTTGAGGCCAGGCACGCCCTCGGTAAGGCTGCGCAGCGCCTGGGTGAGGTCGATCGCGTCGTCCTGGCGCAGCTCGCTCACCGCCTCGCGCACGTCGGCCAGCAACAGCTTGGCCGTGGTCTGGGCCTTGCGCACGTGCGCGCCGGCGTCCTCGTTGCAGACATGGCTGGCCACTTCCAGGTTGAGGCTCAGCGCGGTGAGGTGGTGACCGATCAGGTCGTGCAGCTCGCGCGCGATACGCATGCGCTCGGCCAGCCGGCTGGATTCGGCCAGCAGCGCACGGGTGGCGCGCAGCTCGGAGTTGAGCCGGCGCAGCGCCTCGCGCTCCTCGGTCTGCTGGCTGGCCACCACCGAGGCGATGAACGCCAGCGCGCAGATGCCCAGGTACATGCACACCTGGAGCAGCGCCGTGCCGAGCGTCCAGCCCATGTAGCTGGCGATCAGCGGCACCAGCAGCAGGTTCTGCCCCAGCATCCAGAGCAAGCCGGTGATCGTGGGCAGCTGCCAGGGCAGCACCACCGAGATCACCACCATCAGCATCGCCGAGAGGCCGCTGCGGCTGGCCCAACCCATCACCAACGCCGAGCCGGTGAGCACCAGCAGCCCCAGCAGGCGCACCACCAGCGCCCGTCCGCCCTGGGTGGTCATGCTTGCGCGGCTGGTCAGCGCAAGATAGGTCAGGGCGAAAACGACATCCGAGATGATGCACAGCGCCAGCGAGCGCCCGCCCACGCGCATGCCCCAGCTGTTCGGCAGCAGCTGGAACAGCGGCAGCGACACGCACACGCAGGTGAACAGCCCCGTGTAGCGCAGCAGGCGGATATGGTTGAAATTCGTCCACGACATGCCGCACATCATTGGGCACACGCCCACCGCGCGCAATCCGCGGGAAGTCATGCCTGCCGAAAGGCACGGAGGAGCCCAGGCTTCCGGTTTTACGGAGCCTTTACATGTGGCGGCGCGAGGTGTGCCGGTGGCGGGTGCATGCCATAATGCGCCACTGCCGCGAGGCCATACCGGCCTCGGCCCACTCCATCCCTGCGGAGCAACGAATGGCCCTTGCCATCCGCGACGTCAACGAGCACGACCTGGACGCCGTGCTGGCCCTCAACAACGCCGCCGGTCAATCCATCATCGCTCTCGACGCCGCGCAGCTGCGCTACTTCTTCGAGCATGCCGACTACTTCCGCGTGGCCGAGATCGACGGCCGCCTCGCCGGCTTCCTGATCGCGCTGCGCGAAGGCGGCAACTACCACAGCCCCAACTATCGCTGGTTCAGCGAACACTACCCCGCGTTCGTGTACATCGACCGCATCGTGATCGCCAATGCCTATCGCCGCCACGGCCTCGGCCGCATCTTCTACTGCGACGTCACCAGCTACGCCGAGGTGCGCGTGCCGCTGCTCGCCTGCGAGGTGTTCCTGGAGCCGCGCGACGATGTGATCGTGCTGTTCCATGGCACCTACGGCTTCCAGGAAGTGGGTCAGCAGCACATGGCTCCACAGGAGCGCCAGGTAAGCCTGCTCGCCAAGGAGCTGCCCAGCTACGCCTACGTGCGCGAGACCTGGCTCGAACACGGCGGCCTGCCCGACCTCCCCTGGCTGGCCGAGCGCCAGCGTCCGGCACCGGCGTCCAGCCCGCGCCGCCTCGCCGGGGAGCGCCGCCCGTGAACGCAAGGATCGAAGCCGACGATGCCTGTGACCTGCGCTTCGGTCAGGTCGGCATTGCCAATGTGCGCATCAAGCGCGTGGATGCCGCCGCGTTGTGCGAGGAGCTGGAGCGCCGCGTGCGCTCCGCGCCGCAGCTGTTCTCCCGCGCCGCCGTGGTGCTGGATCTCAGCCACCTGCTGAAGCTGCCCGACGACGGCGCGGTCGACGCGCTACTGGAGGCCGTGCGCAGCGCCGGCATGCTGCCGGTGGGCCTGGCCTACGGCACCAGCGAGACCGAAGCGCTGGCCCGGCGCATGGGCCTGCCGCTGATCGCCAAGTTCCGTGCCGCCTACGAGCCGGCGGGCGGCACCGTCGCGCCGCCCGCCGCAGCCGAACCCGCCGCCATGCCGGCACCGGCACGCGAGACGGCCCCGGCCGAACCCGCGCATGAGCGGGCGCAAGGCACGCTGCACCACGATGGCGCGGTGCGCTCGGGCCAGCAGGTCTATGCGCGCGACCGTGACCTCGTGGTCACCGGCGCCGTCGCCAACGGCGCCGAGGTGATCGCCGACGGCGACATCCATGTCTACGGCGGCCTGCGCGGCCGCGCCATGGCCGGTGCCCAGGGCGATACCGACGCGCGCATCTTCGTGCACGACTTCCGCGCCGAACTGGTGGCCATCGCCGGCCATTACCGCGTATTCGAACAGATACCGAAAGACCTGGAAGGCCAATCCGTGCGATGCTGGCTGGAAGGGGAAAAACTGCTGCTGGCCCGTTTGTGACGGGCTGCGGCTGCTGCAACAACCACAACGACAAGAACGTTCCCGGGAGATGGTTCCTTGACTGCTGAAATCATTGTTGTCACCTCGGGCAAGGGCGGCGTAGGCAAGACCACGACCAGCGCCTCGCTCGCCACCGGCCTGGCGATGGCCGGCAAGAAGGTCGCGGTGATCGACTTCGACGTCGGCCTGCGCAATCTCGACCTCATCATGGGCTGCGAACGCCGCGTGGTGTACGACTTCGTCAACGTCGTGCACGGCGAGGCCACGCTGAAACAGTCGCTGATCAAGGACAAGCGCCACGAGAACCTGTACGTGCTGGCCGCCAGCCAGACCCGCGACAAGGACGCGCTGACCCAGGAAGGCGTGGAAAAGGTGCTCGACGGCCTGTCCGAGGACGGCTTCGACTACATCGTGTGCGATTCGCCTGCCGGCATCGAGAAGGGCGCGCACCTGGCGATGTACTTCGCCGACCACGCGGTCGTGGTGGTGAACCCGGAGGTCTCCTCAGTGCGCGACTCCGACCGCATTCTCGGCCTGCTCGCCAGCAAGACCCGGCGCGCCGAGCGCGGCGACGGCGCGATCAAGCAGCACCTGCTGCTGACCCGCTACAGCCCGGTGCGCGTGGCCAACGGCGACATGCTCAGCGTGAAGGACGTCGAGGACATCCTCGGCATCAACGTGGTGGGCGTGATCCCGGAGTCGGAACAAGTGCTGGCCGCCTCGAATTCGGGCGTGCCGGTGATTTTGGACACGAATTCGCACGCCGGTCAGGCCTACAGCGACACCGTGGCCCGCATCCTCGGCGAAGAGCGCGTCCTGCGCTTCCTCGAAGCGCCGAAGAAAGGTTTCCTGCAACGCGTATTCGGAGGCTGACCCGATGGGCATTCTCGACTTCCTGAAGCGCAAGCCCGAGCCCACCGCCGGCCTGGCCAAGGAACGCCTGCGCATCATCGTGGCGCAGGAGCGCTCCACCCGTGGCGCGCCGGACTACCTGCCGTTGCTGCGCAACGAGTTGCTCGAAGTCATCAAGAAATACGTCCACGTCGACCTCGACGCGATCAACATCAACGTCGAGCGCGACAGCGGACACGAAGTGCTGGAACTGTCGGTGGCGTTGCCCGACGGCAAGGCCGCGACCACGCCTGCCACCTGACCCATCGTCGCCCGCCGAGCGGGCGACGTTCCACCATGACCGACGCCCAAGCCGAACCCGGCGTGCTGCGCCTCGCCGACATCGGCGAGGCCGCGCCGGCCGCCCTGCTCGCCCGCCACGGCCTCGCGCTGCAGCGCGTGGTCGACGGCGCGCCCATCCCCGGCAGCTACTGGGGCGACGAGGAGGCCGGCATCATCGGCCACACGGTGTACGCGCGCGGCGACACCCCGGTGCACTCGCTGCTGCACGAGGCCTGCCACCTGATCGTGCTGCCGCCCGAACGGCGCGCCGCCGTGCACACCGACGCCACCGACTCGATCGAGGAGGAGGATGCCACCTGCTACCTGCAGATCGTGCTGGCCGGCGCGCTGCCCGGCGTGGGCCGCGCGCGGCTGATGGCCGACATGGACGCCTGGGGCTACAGCTTCCGGCTCGGCTCCACCCGTGCCTGGTTCGAGCAGGACGCCGAGAACGCGCAGCGCTGGCTGGTCGACCACGGCCTGCTCGCGCCCGATGGCGAGCTTCCCGCGCCGGCCGGCGCTACGATGCGCGCCGTCGTCTGACACTTCCGCCCCTACCCTGCAGGCCTGCCGTGGCGCGATCCCCGCACGACTCCTTCGACCTCGACCATCTGCGCCGCCGCGTGGCGCGCGGTCTGATGCGCCTGTTGTTCGGCGCACCGGCGCGGCCCAGCGGCGAGCCGCTACCGCACCGCGGCGTCTACCGCATCCTGGTCTGCCACATCAGCCACACGCTGGGCAATGCGCTGTTGCTGACACCGCTGATCCAGGAACTGGAAGCCACCTATCCCGGCGCCGAGATCGACATCGTCACGCGCAGCCAGGCCGGTCGGGAACTCTACGGCCACTACGACCGTGTCAGCCAGGTGTTCCAGCTGCCTGCGCACGGCGTCGGCCATCCGCGCCAGTGGCTGCGCGGACTGCGCGGCATGCGCAAGGCGCATTACGACCTGGCGATCGATGCCGATCCGCAGTCGCAGACCGGCCGTCTGTTGCTGCTGAAGGCGCGTGCCACCTGGACGCTGGGTTTCAGCGGGCCGAAGAAGAGCGGCAGCGTGACCCACGCGGTCGAGGTGCCCGAGCACGTGCAGAGCAAGGGTCAGCGCCCGGTGTATCTGCTGCGCCAGGCGCTGGGCACCGCTATCGAAGCCAGCTACCCCGTTCCGGACATCCGCCTGGACGAAGCCGAGCACGCCCGCGGCCGGCGCGTGCTGGACCGCGTGCTGGCCACGGCACCCGCCGCTGCCGCGCAGCGCAAGACCATCGGCGTGTTCGCCAACGCCACCGGCCCCAAGCTACTTGGCGCGGACTGGTGGAACCCGCTGCTGCAGACGCTGGAACAGCTGCGCCCGGATTGCCGGCTGGTGGAGATCGTGCCGGCGTCCGGCCGCTCCATGCTCGACTCGCGCTACCCCGGCTACTACTCCACCGACCTGCGCCAGCTCGGCGGCGTGCTCGCCAATCTCGACGGCTACCTCAGCCTCGACTGCGGCATCATGCACCTGGCCTGCGCCTCGCGCGTGCCCACACTGGGCATCTTCACCACCACCCGCGCCGACGAGTGGGGGCCCTACGGCCCGGGCAACCACGTGATCCACGCCTACGGTCTCGCACCCGAGGCGGTAGCCCGCGAGCTCGCCGCACGGCTCTAGGCCGCGACACCGGCCCCGTGCCCTGCGGCACTGCGCGCAGGTACGGTGCTGCGCTAGGCTTCGTGTTTCGCCGTGCCGCCACCTGCGGACGCGGCCATCACGCCACGGGAAAACACTTGATGAAGCCGCTTACACGGATCGCCTGCGTCTTTGCCTTCGCCCTGCCGCTGGGCGGCACCGCCCTCGCCGCACAAACCGCGCCTGCCGCCGCGGTATCGCCTGCCGACCAGGCTTTCGCGCGGCTGGCCGACCACTACTTCGACGACTACTACTTCCCGGCCAACCCGAGCACCGCCACCTCCGACGGCCTGCATGCCTGGGACGGCAAGCTGGAGGACTACTCGCGCGCCGGCGTCGACGCCAACGTCAAAGCGCTGAAGCAGTGGGAAGCGCGCGTCGCCGCGGTGGACCCCAAGACCTTGAGCGAATACGTGCAGGGCGACCGCGAGCTGGTGCTCAACAACATCCGCAGCACCCTGCTCACGCTGCAGACGATCCGGCCGTGGCAGAAGAATCCCGACAGCTATTCCAGCGGCATCACCAGCAGCGCGTTCACCCTGATGGAGCGCAAGTTCGCGCCGCCGGAGACGCGCCTGCGCACACTGATCGCCCGCGAGAAGCTGATGCCCACCGTGCTGGCCGATGCACGCAAGAACCTCGACAACCCGCCGGAGGTCTACACGCAGGTCGCGCTGGAGCAGCTGCCCGGCCTGGTGAGCTTCTTCCAGCACGACGTGCCGGCCGCGTTCGCCGACGTCACCGACGCGGATCTCAAGCGGCAGTTCGTCGCGAGCAACGGCGCGGTGATCAAGGCGCTGCAGGACTACCAGGCCTGGCTGAAGGCCGACCTGCTGCCGCGCTCGCGCGGCGACTTCCGCATCGGCGCACAGGCCTTCCGCGACAAGCTGAAGTACGACGAGATGGTCACCCTGCCGCTGGACCGGTTGCTCGCGATCGATACGGCGAACATGCATGCGAACCAGCAGCAGTTCGCCGAGGTGGCGAATGAACTCGACCCGACGAAGACGCCGCAGCAGGTGTTGGCCGAACTGGCCGCCGACCACCCGTCGCGCGACCAATTGCTCGACGCCTTCCGCAGCACCTTCGGCCAACTGGTCGCATTCATCCGCGCCAGGAACATCATCACCGTTCCCTCCGACGTGCGGCCGATCGTGGAGGAAACGCCGCCGTTCATGCGAGCCACCACCTTCGCCTCGATGGACACACCCGGGCCCTACGAGAGCGTGGCGAAAGAGGCCTACTTCAACGTCACCCTGCCCGATCCGGGCTGGAGCAAGCAGCGCACGCAGGAGTTCATGGCGCAGTTCAGCTACCCCGTGATCAGCAGCGTGGCCACGCACGAGACCTACCCGGGCCACTACATCCAGTTCCTGTGGATGCACCGCCTGCACGACCGCGTGCGCAAGCTGCTTGGCGCAAACACCAACGTGGAAGGCTGGGCGCACTACTGCGAGCAGATGATGCTGGACGAGGGGCTGGCGCAGTTCCTCTACCCGCACGACCGCCGCCAGCAACTGCTGCTGCGGCTGGGCCAGCTGCAGGACGCCCTGCTGCGCAACGCACGCTTCGTCGTCGGCATCAAGCTGCACACGGGCCAGATGACGATGGCGCAGGCGGTGGACTTCTTCGTCAAGCAGGGCTACCAGTCGCGCGCGGTGGGTGAGGTGGAAACCAAGCGCGGCACCTCCGACCCCACCTACCTCTACTACACGCTGGGCAAGCTGGAGATCCTCAAGCTGCGCGCCGACCTGGAAGCGAAGCAGGGCAAGGCCTTCAACCTGGAGCATTTCCACGATGCCTTCATGCAGCAGGGCTTCGCGCCGATCGCGATCGTGCGCAAGGCTATGCTGCACGACGACTCGCCGGTGCTGTGACGCGGCACATCATCCACATCGCCTTGCCGGCGCGGCCATGAGGTGACCCGGCGTTTCGATGGACGCGGTCGCATGCCGCCACGGGGGACGACATGAGCAAGCGCAGGCTGGTCGTACTGTTCGACGGCACCTGGAACAAGCCCGAGTCGAACACCAACGTGGAGCGCCTGCGCCGGCTGATCGCGCCATGCGACGCGGCCGGCACCGGGCAGCTCGTGCAGTACATCCCCGGCGTAGGCGTGGCGCCGGGCATGGTCCACCTGCTCGGCGGCGCGTTCGGCTACGGCCTGTCCGGCAACGTAAAAGACGGCTACCGCTGGCTGTGCCGGCAATGGCAGCCCGGCGACGAGATCTGGCTGTTCGGCTTCAGCCGCGGCGCCTACACCGCACGCAGCCTCGGGGGGCTGATCCGCAAATGCGGCCTGCTGCGGCGCGACGCCGGCGGCGTCATCGCCGAGGACGCGATCACAGAGGCCTACGCGTTCTATCGCGACACCGCGATCAAGCCAGGCGACACCGCCGCCGTGGCCTGGCGCGCGGCGCGCTCGACGGAAACGGTCATCCATTTCATCGGCGTGTGGGACACCGTCGGCGCACTGGGCATCCCCGACACCGCCTCGTGGTTTCCGTTCGCCCGCGCGCACTACCAGTTCCACGACACCGAGCTCAGCCGCATCGTCAAGCACGCCTACCAGGCACTGGCGCTGGACGAGCATCGCGCCGACTTCCAGCCGGCCAAGTGGACACGCAATCCCGCCACGCTCGCCTCCGGCGAATCGCCCACCGCGAAGAAGGCCGAGCAGATCGAAGTGGAGCAGCGCTGGTTCGTGGGCGCGCACGCCGACGTGGGTGGCGGCAACGACCACGACGGTGCCGGCCGCGTACCCGACCTGCTGCCGGAGTTGCCGCTGGCCTGGCTGCAACGCAAGGCGATGGCGGCAGGGCTGGCCTGCAGCGAAACCGGCGTGCCGCCCCCGGATGCCGCCTCGGGCGTGCCGCGCGATTCCTATGCCGAGTTCATGCTCGGCGTCTACAAGATATTGAGCCCACCGTTCGATCGGGTGATCGGCAACGGTGTCAACGAGACCGTGGACGAATCGGTGTGGCGGCACACCAGGCTCGTCGCCGACTACCGCTCGCCGACGCTGGCGCAGGCGCTGCGCGACGGCGTGATCGCAGCGCCGCCCGGCGTCGCTTGACTGCGGCCCCGCCACATCGGCTAGGAGCGTGGGCGGTAGAAATCAAGCAGGCGAGGCAAAGCCGTTTTGAGGCAGGCTTCGTGACGGTTTGCAGGCCCATAGTGGTTCTATGGGCCAAAAGCCGGCGCGGAAGATGCCCAAAACGGCAAAGCCGCAGCCGCTTGCGTTTCTGCCGCCCACGCTCCTAGCATGCCGGCTCATGAGGGAGATGGCATGCCTCCCGTCCCCTGAGGCCCGGGAGACGAACCGCCCCGCCCTGCACGGCGCAGGGGTTGATGATGCCTGCACCACCGGATTCCGGCGGCGCAGGCGTGCCTGTCGTCGCGGACGCAACGATTCGCGGACAGGAGACAAGATACGTGAACCTCAATGGATTCATCGCGGTGGGCCTCGGCGGCGCCATCGGCTGCTGGACACGCTGGCTGCTCGGCATCGCGCTCAACCCGATCTTCCCCACCGTGCCGCTGGGCACACTGGCGGCAAACCTGCTCGGCGGCCTCATCATGGGCTGCATGATGGGCGTGTTCGAGCATTTCCAGGCCCTGCCGCGGGAACTGCAGCTGTTCGTGCTCACCGGCTTCCTCGGCGGGCTCACCACCTTCTCCACCTTCTCGGCCGAAGCCGACAACCTGCTGCTGCGCCAGCAGTACCTGTGGTTCGGCGGCCACGTGGCCATGCACCTGGTCGGCACGCTGGGCATGACCCTCGTGGGCATCGCGCTCACCCGCGGCCTGCTGCGGCACTGAGAGCTTGTTCAATGCCTCCACATGGCTCGCGGAGACGTTGAACAAGCTCTGACACGGAGACTACGAACATGAGCACGGAAACCCTGATCGATGGTGTGCAGTTGCGCTTCTACGTGCACATGCACGCCCGCCATGACGGACTGCTGGTCTCCGAGTGGCTGCTGGAACTGGCGAAACGGCGCAAGCTCGGCGGCGGCTCGGTGTTCCGCGCGATCGCCGGCTTCGGCCGCCACGGCGTGCTGCACGAGGAGGCCTTCTTCGAGCTGGCCGACGACCTGCCGGTGGTGGCGGAGTTCCTGCTGCGCGAGAGCGAGGCCGAGGCGCTGCTGCAAGAGGTGCGCGACGCCGGTGTGGCGCTGGTCTACGCTCGCATGCCGGCTCGCATCGGCGTGCTGGGCGACAAGGATTGACGATGAGCCAGGGTTCACTCAGGCAACGCGCCGCCGAACTGCTGGAACTCGCCGGCATATCCATCGACGGCGACGCGCCCGCCGACATCCGCGTGCACGACGAGCGCCTGTACGCACGCGTGTTCGCGCACGGCTCGCTGGGCCTCGGCGAAGCCTACATGGACGGCTGGTGGGACGTGGACGACCTGCCCGGCTTCTTCGCCCGTCTGCTCGGCTCGCACCTGGACGAGCACCTCAGGACGCTGGACACCGTGATCGCCCACCTCAAGGCGCGCTTCGTCAACCTGCAGCGCGGCGAGCACGCATTCGAGATCGGCAAGGCGCATTACGACCTCGGTAACGACCTGTTCCAGGCCATGCTCGGCAAGCGGCTGGTGTATTCCTGCGGCTACTGGGCCCGGGCCGGCAACCTCGACGACGCCCAGGAAGCCAAGCTCGACCTGGTCTGCCGCAAGCTGCGGCTGGAACCCGGCCAGCGCGTGCTCGACATCGGCTGCGGCTGGGGCGAGGCGCTGAAATACGCCGCGGAACGCTATGGCGTCAGCGGCGTGGGCATCACCGTGTCCGAACAACAGGCTGAATTCGCCCGCGAACTATGCAAGGGCCTGCCGATCGAGATCCGCCTGCAGGACTACCACGAGATCGACGAACCGTTCGACGCCGTGTACTCCATCGGCATGTTCGAGCACGTGGGCGGCAGGAACTACCGTGCCTACTTCGACACCGTGCGGCGCTGCCTGAAGCCCGGCGGCCTCTCCGTGCTCCACTCCATCGGCAGCAACGGCACGCCGGCACGGCCGGACCCGTGGATCGAGAAATACATCTTCCCCAACTCGGTAATCCCGGCGATGAGCCAGGTCGCCACCGCACTGGAGAACCTGTTCGTGGTCGAGGACTGGCACAACTTCGGCCCCGACTACGACCGCACCCTGATGGCCTGGCGCACCAACTTCGACTCCGCGTGGCCCGAGCTGTCGCAACGCTACGACGAGCGCTTCCGCCGCATGTGGCATTACTACCTCGGTGCTTCGGCCGCGGTGTTCCGCAGCCGGCGCGACCAGCTGTGGCAGATTACTCTCAGCCCTGACGGCGTGCCGGGTGGTTATCGTGTGCCGCGCTGAGGTCGTGGCCTCGGTGTTTTCGCAAGTTTCGAAGCGGTTTCGTGCGCCTACCGGCGCCCGAGCTACTTTTCTCTTGCGTGGCCAAGAGAAAAGTAGCCAAAAGAGAAGGCCACCCCGCGGCGGCGCTTTCCGTCCATCCCTGGACGGAAAGTCCGTGAGCCGTGGCCGGGCTTTTCGGCCGGGCCTCCTGCCCGGTCGAAAAGGCATCGCCCTCCATGGCGATGCCCGCTGCGCGGCCTGATCGTCCACGCCTCACCGCCGCCGAGGGGCCCCGAAGAGCAGGCGCGCATCCTGCGCGCCAGAAGCCAAGCGCTAGCGCGCTGCACTCGTCGGCGGGATGTGCATATGCAAACTTTCAGGCGGATAAAAAATAGCGCCTCGTTTCGTACGATATGCGCACTGTCTCGTTTCGCGGACCAATGCCAACAGCACGGAAGCAAGCCCTTGCTGCAGCATGGAATTTTTCAGCTTGACGGCGCGAAAGCCATGGCGGAGCATCCATGCTTATCCCCCGAATTCGGGGGCAACTAAGCGTTAGCGCTCATACCATGCATCCAAGTATTTGGAACTCACTCGAAATTGCCAAGCTCATAGCCGGGGTCCTCACCCCTATTGCGCTGGCTGTCCTTGGCATCTACTTGCATCGACTTGCAAAGCAATTCGAGTATCTTCAATGGCGCAGCCAGAAGCTCGTCGAAAAGAGGCTCGACGTGTATGACTCTCTTGCGCCAAAGCTCAATGACCTTTTTTGCTACTTCACCTACGTTGGTGCATGGCGGGACATGTCTCCAACTTCTGTCGTGGGGCTTAAGCGTTCAATAGACAAAGAGATCCATCTCGCTGCGCCACTTTTCGGCAAAGATTTCTTCACTGCGCTCACCGCATTTCAAGACGTGTGTTTTGAGACGTTCACTGGTTGGGGGCGTGATGCTTGCCTTCGCACTGGGCTCGATCATCGTCGCGATCACTATCCTGGTGAGTGGCAGGATACATGGGATGGCCTATTCACTGAAAATGTGTCCACAACTGCAAGCGTAAAACTCGCGTACGCTCATGCCATGCAGGCATTCTCGAAAGACATTGGCGTTCACGAGCGGTCACCGGCAAGTGAGCACTAACAATTCGTGTATGGACTCCTCGTGCAACTAGCCCGATTTGCCGTGGCGGTTGATGCCGGGTGAATGAATCGGTTGCATTCGTGTATTCGGCCTTGAGGTGAGCAGATGACGCTCGGGCCATCATGGA
>Ga0187815_10000825_pt1 | contig 14815 bp, 16 predicted proteins | sample NC_S_5_FD_132962 | JGI IMG/M metagenome (GOLD analysis project Ga0187815, IMG submission 132962) | Wetland sediment microbial communities from Neuse River Estuary, North Carolina, USA - ASW-S_5 | ecosystem: Environmental > Aquatic > Freshwater > Wetlands > Sediment | place: USA: North Carolina...
CACCCAGGACCGCACCGACGACTCGCCCCGGAAGGAGCCCGCGCCGCGCCAGACGGCGAGCATCGTGTCCTGCACGATCTCCTCGGCCAGCACGCGCTCACCGGTCACCAGCAGAACCTGCGCGAGCACGACCCGGCCGTGCTCGCGGTAGAACTCGGCCATCGCGTCCTCGTCGCCCCGGCCGATCCTGCGCAGCAACCCAACGTCGCCGCGGGCGTCGTCCTGACTGCCCGTGGAGATCGCTGCGCCGGGGTCCCCGCGCGGGCCGTTCACCTGTGACCTCGAAGACATCCCATGCAGAGTTAGTAGCAGCAGGTGACGATGCGGTTCGGCTCACCGCTGAGGTTTCTCGCCGCGAACACGCCGGCCTCGGACAACTGGGCCGTCAGGCGGGTCGGCCGACGGTCGGGAACGAGGTCATCCAGCGGCCGGAACCGCCGGCCTAGTTCCCCAGCGGCAGCGGCGGCAGCACGTCCGGCGTGTACGGCCAGCGGACGCCCGCGATGGACAGCACTAGCTTCTGCAACTGCTTCCCGGACTTGCTGTAGTCGTCCAGGAGAGGGGTGTTCGAGCCGGGGATCGATACATACCGGCAACCGGTGTAGGTGGCGAGCACGGTGGCTACCACCGGGCCGCCCTTCCTCGTCCTGAAGGTCAACTTCATCGCGGCGCCGTTGCCCCGCACGCAGCTGAGGATGCCTATGGGGAACCGGGGAAGGCCGTCAATGATCGCCGCGATCCTGGCCACCTTGGGCGGGTCGGTGATCGTGAAGGCGTGGTCGAGGTGGTGCCGACTGGTGTTGGGGTCGAGGCCGAACACCGGGGTCACGGTCACGACCTTGGCCGTGCCCGGAATGACCCTGACCCCGCCCGGAACCGTCCCAGCGGCCGAGCCGGACGGCCAGATGGCCAATCCGATCGCGACGGCGGCCGCGATCACGCTAGCGGTGAGGAGAAGCAGGAGGTGGCGCCGGGACAACCGGGCCGCTGTAAGGACATTCGTCATGACACTGAGACGGGGCCCTCGACACAGCGGTTCCGGCCGCTTCGAAACCGTTACTAGCTACTTCCCGAGGCACCCAGGCCGGGCGGCGCGCCGGCCGGGCGGCGCAGGTTCGTGATGCTCTCGCGGCTGAGGTCGAACACGGTCTCGGCCCGGCCGTCCGAGCTGACCCTCAACTGTCCGGTACCGTCCAGCGTCCCGACGCGCGCGGCCGTCAGCCCGCGCTCGGCGAAGGCACGCAGGCACTCGCCGACCCGTTCCGGCGGAACACACAGCAGGAACGCGTAGCACGGAAAGCAGATGAGCCAGCGGTCCAGCGCGACCCCCGCCGGGACGGGCAGCCCGTCCAGGTCGAGGACGACCCCGAGCCCGTTGCACTCCAGCAGCATCGCGAGCGAGCCGACCAGGCCGGCCATGCTGACGTCCTTGGCCGCGACGGCCAGGCCGCGGGACGCGACCTCGGCCAGCACGCGCACGTCGTCGGCGAGCAGGTCCCCGCGCTGGTCGAAGGAAGGGAAGAACGGGAAGTCGGCCCGCATCTGCCCGTCGAGGCAGGCGGCCACCACGAGCGCCTGCCCGGGCGCCGCGGACCGTGCGGACAGCGGCCGGTCTGCCCGCCCTAGCCCGAACGCCGACAGCGCGGGCACCCCATCGGTGATGGTCAGGTGGCCGCCGACGACCGGCACCCGGTACAGCCCGGACGCCCAGCGCATGCCCTCCAGGAGCCGGCGGGCGACCGGTTCGGGCCCGGTCACGGTGTCCACCACGGCGAGCGGCCAGGCGCCCATGGCGGCCAGATCGTTGACGTTGGTGAGCACGGCCGCGATGCCCGCGCCGTACGGGTCGGAGGCCACGAAGGCGGGAAGGATCGCCTCGCCACCGACGACGAGGCTGACGCCGGCGTCCCGGACGACGGCGCCGTCGTCGCCCGGGCCGGACACCCAGTCGGCGCCGGCGAAGATCTCGCTGACCAGGCCGATGGCGGACTTGCCCCGCAGGCCCGGGCTGTCCCGGATCAGCTTGACCAGGTCAGGAAGATCTACAGGCATCCGCACGCCCCTCAGGCGGGTCCCGATTTCTTGCACTAAAGTGTAGGCATATCTATCATAGCGTTCATGCCACGGCCCGACTTCCTCGACTTGCCGGCCAGGACGACCAAGCCGCGCCGCACCGGCATCACCCACGTCCTGGATGCGGGACTCCCGGTCAGCGAGGCCGCGGGGCTGCTCGAGTCGTGCGGGGCGTACGTGGACGTCTGGAAGCTGGGCTGGGGGGTGGCCTACCTCGACCCGAACCTCGAGGCCAAGCTCGAGCTCCTGGCCGCGCACGGGGTGCTGGCCTCGCCCGGCGGCACGCTGCTCGAGATCGCCTGGGCCCAGGGCCGCGCGGCCGAGTTCCTCGGCTGGGCGCGCTCGGCGGGGTTCCCGTGCGTCGAGGTGTCCGCCGGCACCGTCGCGATGGCGGCCGGCGAGAAGGCGGCCCTGATCGCCGAGGCCGCAGAGCATTTCATCGTGCTCGCCGAGGTGGGGGCCAAGGACCCGGAGGTCCGGATGACGCCGGGCGAATGGGCGGCCGCGACGGCCCGTGACCTGGCCGCCGGGGCGACGTGGATCCTGGCCGAGGGCCGGGCCAGCGGGACGGTCGGCATCTACTCGGGATCGGGCGCGGTACGCGAGGCGGTCGTCGCCGCGATGGTGGATGCGGCCGGGGCCGACAGCGTGGTCTTCGAGGCCCCGCAGGAAGGTCAGCAGGCGTGGTTCGTCCGGCGTTTCGGCGCTGACGTCAACCTGGCCAACATCCGGCCGGCCGGGGCGCTCGGCCTGGAGACGCTGCGCTTGTCGCTGCGCGCCGATACCTACCGCGCGCCCTCGCCCATCCCCGCGGCGGCGTGCGGAACGTGACCGGGCCGGGTGTCAACTTCGTTCCCGCGCGTTACCGCAGCATCAGCGTGGCCAGCGTGCCCGTCCCGCTGGATGAGGCCAGCCTGCGCGCGTACTTTCTCGGCCGGCCGGCCTACCGGCGCACCCGGTACATCGTGGTGCGCGCCGCAGCACCCGATCGGCCGGAAGGTACCCGCGCGACCGCGGTCATCGAGGTCGCGAAGAGGTCGGAAGTACCGCTGTTCTCGGAGATCACCGGCCTCACGCAGATCGCCGGACCGGAACAGACGGCGTTCGTGGACGACCCCGAGGTGGACACCGGTGTGCCTAGCAGCCTGGCCCGGGCCGCGGCCAGCCACGCGCCGCAGGCGCGCTGCGTCGTGGTCCGCGGCCGCTACGGCCACGTGGGGTTCATCGCCGACCCCGTCCCCATCAGGGTCAGGGTGGTCGAGGTGGTCCCCCCGCACCCCGCCAAGCTGCTCGACCAGGCCAGCCGGGTCCTCGACCTGGCCGAGGACCTCCCCCCGATCGAGCTGATCCCCGAGCTCACGGACCTGGGCGTCCTGGCGGGCAGCCGCCCCGCCGGGCACTACCTGTTCCCGTGCCGGGCCGGGACGGCGTCCGCGGGCGAGGCCGTCTCCTACCTCGACGAACTCCCGCCGCGGGCCGACTGGACGCTGGTGGGCTGCGCCAGGTCCCGCGCCATCCACGACTGGTTCTACCGGGACGAGGCACCGGTGGTGGACATGTGCCCGCGGAACCTGGCCCGCCGGGACCGCGCGCGGACGGGCGAGCCCGCCGTGACCCTCACCAAGTGCTGCCTGCTCGAGGACGAGATCTCCGTCGCGGACGGGCTGGTGGTGGTCCCCTGGGGGGCGAGCCTCGCGCAGGTCAGGCAGGGGCTGGCCCGAGCCGTGGCGGAGCCGGGGACCGCCGCGGCCTGTCCCGCCGGTCTGGCCCTGCGGTGAGTACCCGGATCACGGACTCCGCGCTCTACGGTCACCTGTGGGGCACGGAGGAGACGCGGGCGATCTTCGGCGAGCAGGGCCGGCTGCAGGGCTGGCTGGACGTCATCGCCGCGCTGGCCCGGGCGCAGGCCGCCGAGGGCGTCATCCCGCCCGCCGCGGCGCGGGCGATCACCTCCCGCGCGCGGGCCGAGCTTATCGACCTGGACTTCGCGGCCGAACAGACGCGCCACACCCGTCACTCCACCCTGGGCGTGATCCGCGCGCTGCAGGCCGTGCTGCCGCAGGACGCGAGGGAGCACGTCTACGCCGGCGCCACCGTGCAGGACATCACCGACAGCTGGACGGCCCTGGCCATCCGGCGGGCGGGCGCGATCGCCTGGCGGGACCTGCGGCGGATCGAGGACCAGCTGCTCACCCTCGCGGTAGAGCACCGGAACACCGTGATGCCGGGGCGCACGCACGGCCAGCCGGGGAGCCCGGTGACGTTCGGCTGGAAGGCGGCGTCCTGGGCCGACGAGATCCGCAGGCACCTGGACCGGCTCCGTGACGGCGCGCCACGCTGGCTCGTGGGCCAGCTGGGCGGCGGTGTGGGCAGCCTGGTCTTCTACTCGGGCCGGGGGCTGGCGGTCCGGGCCCGGTTCTGCGCGGAACTCGGCCTGGCCGACCCCGCGATCTCCTGGCTGACCTCCCGCGACCGGGGCGCCGAGTTCGCCCAGGTCCTCGCCCTGATCTGCGGCACCCTGGCGCGAATCGGAACCGAGGTCTACGAGCTGCAGCGGCCGGAGATCGGCGAGCTGGCCGAGCCCGCCCCGGCCGGCGCGGTGGGCAGCATCACGATGCCGCACAAGCGCAACCCGGAGGCGAGCGAGCACCTGGATACCCTGGCCCGGCTGGCCAGGGCCCAGGCCGGCGTGATGGTCGAGGCGATGGTCCAGGAGCACGAGCGCGACGGCCGCGGCTGGAAGGCCGAGTGGGTCGTGCTCCCCGAGATCTGCCTGCTGACCGCGGCCGCCCTGCAGAACGGGATCGAGCTGACCGGCGGGCTGCAGGTCAACGCCGCCGCGATGCGGCGCAACGCCGAACGCGGCGTGGGCAGCGAACGGGTCCTGGCCCGGCTGGCCCCCGAGCTCGGCGCCCGCCGGGCGCAGACGCTGCTGCACGAGGCCCTGGCCGGGGACGGGAACCCGCATCCGTCGGGCCGGACCGCCGCCCGGGTGCTGGCCGAGGCCGGGCTGCTCAGCGAGAGGGAAGGCCTGGACCTCGCGGGCGCCCTGGACACCGGGGCGTGCGGCGACATGACGGACCTGGTGGTCGCCCGGGCCAGGGCGGCGCGCGCGGCCGAGGCGGCGCCATGGCCGTCCTGAGCCTGGCCTCCGCGCAATCGGCCGGGCTGCCCGCCCGCGTTGAACTCGCCGCGCTGCCGACCCCGCTGACGCAAGCCCCCCGGCTGGCCGCCTACCTTGGGCTCGGGCTCCTGCACATCAAGCGCGATGACCTGACCGGGTTCGCGGTCGGCGGCAACAAGGCCAGGTCGCTGGAGTTCCTCATCGCCGACGCCCGCCAGCAGGGCGCCGACACGCTCGTCACCGGCGGCGCGGCGGAGTCCAATTTCGTCGTCTGCGCGGCGGCGGCGGCCCGGCGGGCGGGCCTGTCCTGCCAGCTGGTCATCGCCGGCGAACCTCCGGAGCACGCGCCCGGCCTCGATCTGGCCCGCTCCTGGGGAGCGTCCGTCACCTGGACCGGAGCGGCGGAACGCGCCAGCGTGGACGACGGGCTCCCGGCCGTGGCCGCCGGTCTCGCCGCGGGCGGGCACCGGACCTACGTGGTGCCGCGCGGAGGGGCCACCGCCCTGGGGGCCGTCGGGTACGCGCTGGCCGCCGCGGAGCTGCACGACCAGCTCACCGCCCGCGGCCTGCGGCGCGCCCGCGTGGTGGTGGCGGTCGGGTCCGGCTGCACGCTGGCCGGCCTGGTCGCCGGGAACGCGCTGCTCGGCTGGCCGTGGCGGCTGCTCGGCGCCTCGGTCAGCCGGCCGCCGGATGAGACCCACCGCCGGGTGCTCGAGCTGGCCAGGGGCTGCCTCGCGCTGCTGGCCGACTCCGGGTGGGTCGACCGCGACGCCGCCCGCCGGGCCGCGTCGGTTGTCCGCGGATCCGGGGTGGAACTCGTCGATGCGCGCGGTCCCGGGCACGGGCTGGCCTCGGAGGAGGGCAGGCAAGCCGCCGACGCGGCGCTGCGGACCGAGGGGCTTTTGGTCGACCCGGTCTACACGGCCAAGGCCCTGGCCGCGCTCCGGCGGAGGGCGGACGAGCCCGTGGTCGTGTTCTGGCACACCGGAGGGCTGCTCGGTGCGGTCTCCGAAGCCGCGGCCGTGCCGGGGAGCGCAACCACGGAGGTCCCGCCGCCATGACGCACGTGCCCAAGACCGCCGGGTCGCCCGCGGGTCCCCCGGCGGGACCGCCGGCCGCCGAGCTGATCGCGGCGGGCTTCGAGCTCGAGAACGCCGACGCCCCGCTCCTGCACGACGGGATGAACCTGGCCGACCTCGCCCACGTACTCGACCTGGCCGACGCCGGGGTGATCCCGCCCGGGGCGGCCCGGCAGCTGCTCGCGCTGCTGCTCGAGACGCTGGACGTCCCGGCCGAGCAGTTTCCCTACCGGCCCGAGTACGGGGAGCCCTACAACTCCCGTGAACGCTACTTCGCGGGCCGCGTCGGCGACGTGGCGGGCTGGCTGCACGCGGGCCGGCCGCGGCGCGAGGCCCTGCGCATCGCGTTCCGGCTCCGGCTGCGTGACAGCCTGATCGACCTGATCGAGGCGGCCGCGGAACTGGCGGGCGAGATGAGCACCGTGGCGCAGGCCCACGCCGGGACGCTGATTGCGGACCAGACATATTTGCAGCACGCGCAGCCATCGTCGTTCGGCCATTATCTGCTTTCGTTTGCTTACCCCGTACTGCGCGAGGGCCGGCGCCTGGATGAGGCGCTGGCCTGGACCGACGCCAGCCCCGGGGGGGCCGGCTGCGTGAACGGCACCCGGCTGCGCGCGGACCGGGCCAACGTGGCCGCGCTACTAGGTTTCCGCGCTATCGCCGAGCACACCAGGGACGCCATGTGGCAGACCGACGGCCTGTTCGCCATGGTCAGCGCCGCCACCGGGCTGCTCGTGACCCAGTCCAAGCTGGCCGAGGACCTCGAGATCTGGGCCAGCCAGGAGTTCGACTACGTCACGCTGGCCGACGGCTACAGCCGGGCCAGCGTGCTGATGCCGAACAAGCGCAACCCGTACGCGCTGTCGATCATCCGCGGGGGCGCGGGCACCCTCATCGGCAAGCTGACGGGGCTCCTCGCGGTCGCGAAGACGCCGTCCGCGCGCAGCGACAACCTCATCTTCGCCTACGGCGAGGTGCCCCGGGCCCTGGAGCTCGCGCTGCGGACCACCCGCCTGAGCACGGGCGTGGTGCGGACGCTCGAGGTCAACGCGGAGCGGATGAGCGCCGCCCTGGTGGCGGGCTTCGCGCAGGCCACGGACCTCGCCGAGTACATCATGCAGAAGTGCAGCGTCGACTACCGGACCGCCTACCGGGTCGTTGGCCACGCGGTACGGGAGGCCAGCGCGGCGGGCCTGCGGGGCGTGGACGTCGACGGCTCGCTGCTCGACCGCGCGGCGGTGGCGGTGACCGGCGGGCCGCTGGGGCTCACCGGGCACGATCTGGCCGCGGTCCTTGACCCCGGCCAGATCGTGCGGAGCAGGACGGGCCTGGGCGGCGCCGCGCCCGAGGAGGTCATCAGGATGGCGAACCAGGTTCGACGGCATGCGGCTGAGATGAGCACCGGTGCCGGGCGCTGGCGCGAGGCCTACCAGCAGGCCTCCGGCGGGCTCGTCGCGGCCGCGCGCCGCCGGGTTGAGGCCGGCGACGACCCGGGGAGCGCGTCATGAGGGACATGCCAGGGTCCGGGCCGGTCCTGCCGCAAGCCGTCGGCGTGGTCAACGTCGGGCTGCCGCTGTTCGCCGACGCCGTGGCGGCGCAGGGGGCGGAGGTCGTCTCGGTCGACTGGCGCGTTCCCGCGGGCGGCCAGCTCGCGGCCGTCGCCGCCCTGGGCCGGCTGTTCGGGCCGCACGCCGGGCGGATCGACGCGGCCAACGCCGAGGTGATCAGGCGGATGGACACGGCGGTGCCCGTGCTGACCGGGGTCAGCACCGTGGCGGAGGCGGTGCGCGATCTGCCGGACCGCACGCTGCTGCACTGCGGCCCATCCATCGCGTACGGTGACGCCCCTGACCCGCTGCGCCGGTCGATGCGCGCGGCCGTGGTCGCGGAGGGCTGGGCGGCCGGGCCGCCGGAGGCCCATGAGCTGCTGGGCCGCGGCGAGATCGGGCTCAGCCCCGCCAACGAGCACCGGGTCGTCGTGCCGATGGCCACTGCCCTGGAACCGGGAGCCCCGCTGTACGTCGTCGAGAACCGGGCGGGCGGCACGACGGCGTTCGCGCCGATCTGCCAGGGCCCGGGACAGGTGGCCTGGTTCGGCTGCGACAGCGCCGGCGCGATCGAGCGCCTCGTCTTCCTCCGCGAGGTCGCGGGGCCCGCGATCCGCCAGGTCGTCGAGCGGTCCGGGCCGCTGGACGTGCTGGCCGTGGCCGCGCAGGCGATCACCATGGGGGACGACGTGCACGTCAGGACCCAGGCCGCGACCAACCTGCTCATCCGGCAGTGGCTCCCCGACCTGGCCGCGCTCCCCGACCCGGCCCGCGTCGCGTTCGCCCGCTTCCTGTCGGGGAACCACCTGTTCTTCCTGACCCTCGCGATGGCCGCCGCCAGGTCGGTGACCGAGTGGGCCGCCCAGGTGCCTGAGGCCTCGATCGTGACGACGATGGCGCGCAACGGGACCTCGTTCGGGATCCGGCTGGCCGGGGCCCCTGACCGGTGGTTCACCACCGCGGCGCCCGAGGTCGGCAGCGCGCTGTACTACCCCGGCCAGGGGCCGGAGACCAGCGCACCCGACATCGGCGACAGCGCGGTGCTCGAGCTCACCGGCCTGGGCGCGGCCGCGGCCGCCGGGTCACCGGCGGTGGCGCAGTTCCTGGGCGGGTCGATGTCCGCCGCGGCCGCCCTGACGGACCGGCTCGCGACGGTGTGCGCCGGGCGGTCGAGCCGGTTCAAGATCCCGGTCCTCGGAATGATGGGGACCCCGCTGGGGGTGGACGTCCGCCGGGTGGTCGAACTCGGCATCACCCCCGCCGTGACCACCGGGATCCTGCACCGCGACGCCGGGACGGGCCAGGTGGGCGCGGGGGTGGCCGAGGCGCCGCTGCGGTGCTTCGCCGACGCCCTCACCGACCTCGACCGCCGCCTGGCCGGTCAGGCCGGAGGGGCCTGATCCCCGGCCGAATCTGCCGCGCCGGCCGCATCTGCCGCGCCGGCCGCATCTGCCGCGCCGGCCGCATCTGGCGCCTCGGCGATGACCACCTCGACCGGCGGCGACGACGCGATCGTGTTCGACACGTAGCAGACCCGCAGCGCGGGCTGGATCAGAGGGCCCACCACCTCGGCGGGCGCGCTGGTCGCGACCCGGAGTTGCAGCGCGCCGAACCTCGGCCCGTCGTAGACCCCGGTCGCGGTGACCGCCAGGTCAGGCAGCGTAACGCCGCGCTTGCCCGCCGCCCAGCTCAGGGCCAGCGCGTAGCACGAGGCCATCGCGGCCAGCAGGTACTCGGTCGGCATCGGTCCGGCACCCGTGCCTCCTGCCTCCGGCGGCTCGTCCACGATCAGGTCGAACCCGGCCGCCGAGACGCGGCACCGCCAGCCGCCCTCCCATACGGCGACCACCGAAGCCGAATCCAAGTGCACTCCGTCCGTCTGCATTGAGCAGAGCGCCGCCGCTGCCCGCGGGAGCGAGCAGGGCGGCACCCTGCCCGTGGTGGTCAGACGGTCCAGGTGTTGATCTGGAAGGCACCAGCCCGCCACGCGGCCAGGGCGGAGTCGAGCACGTCGAGCGGGTTGAAGGGCTTCACGCCGTCGATCAGGTCCTCCTCGCGGAACCCGTACAGGGCGCCCATCGCGAAGCGGCAGGCGTAGACCTTGGCGCCCTCCTTGAGGAGCGTCTCGATCTGGCGGTTCCCGGCCAGGTTGCCCGGGAAGCCCTCGTTACCGACGGTCGGGTACCCGCGGTGCCGCGAGGCGAGCAGGACGCCGGGGCCGTACAGGATGATCGACACGTCGAAGCCCTTGCGGACCAGGCGCGTCGAGGTGAGCAGGTTGACCAGCGACACCGAGCCCTCGAACGGGACGGAGTGGATGAAGACGAAGGCCTTCTCCCCCGGGTTCGCGCGAATGTCCTCGAATACCTTCTCTTCGGTGTTGTACAGCGACTCGCCGGGCTCGGCGCGCGGTGACTCGACGGTGATCGGCATGACTGCTCCTGACTGTCGTGTGTCCTTCTCGGTGGTGTAGACGGTGGTTCAGGCGGCGGGGCGGCGGGGCGGCGCTCCGGTCGTCCACTTCATCCGGTGGCTGCCCGGCATGCTCCGCATGATCACGGACCGCAGGCGCCACGGGAGGGCGTGGTAGGCCGGGACGTACACCCGCAGCCAGAAGATTTCGGCCCCGCGGGGCGGGCGGGGCGGCGGGACCCCGTACTTGGCAGCCAGCTTCCGCTGCGCCGCGATCATGAGGTAGCGCTCGGAGGTCGCGCGCAGCCACCGCGAGAAGGCCATCTCAGCGCCCGAGGCCGGCGAGCAGGTTCTGCGCCGCGAGCGCGATCGGCTCGTTCAGCGCGCCGATCGGGGGCGAGTACACGTTCTCCATCGTGGCCAGGTCGCGGACGGTGATCCCGGTCCTGACCGCCATGGCCAGGAAGTCGGCGCGCTCCTTGATGCCCTCCGAGCCCACCATCTGCGCGCCGATGAGCCGCAGCGTGCCGGGCTCGGCCAGCAGCTTGACCCGGATCTTCTTGACCCCCGGGTAGTACCGCGCCCGGGAGATGCCCTCGGCCACCCCGACCACGTGCGGGATCCCGAGCGCGGTCGCGAGCGTCTCGCTGAACGAGACGCCGCCGATCATCCACTCCCCGGCCACCATCCCCCAGGGCACGCTGACCGGCTGGTACCTGCGCTCGCCTCCGGCGGCGTTGGTGCCCGCGACCTTGCCCTGCGCGTAGGCGTGGCTGCCCGACAGGCCCTGGATGGGGACCTGCGAGACACTGTGCGGCACCTCGATGCAGTCGCCCGCCGCCCAGACACAAGGCGTGGTGGTGCGCATGCCCTCGTCGACGATCAGGCCGCCGGCCGATCCGGTCTTGAGCCCGGCGGCGCGGGCCAGCGCCGTGTTGGCCTGCTTCCTGGTGCACACCACGGCCAGGTCGCACGAGATCTCCCCGTCCGAGGTGGTTACCGCGCGGACCGAGCCGTCGCCGACGAAACCGGTGAGCGTGGTGTTGAAGTGCAGATGCGCCCCCGCCTCGCGCCAGGAATCCTGCACCGGCCCCGCGATGTCGGGGTCGGTGGCGACGGCGAGCGCCCACGCGTCCTTGTCGACCAGGTGGGTCTCGATCCCGCGATGGCACAGGGCGGTCACCATCTCCAGGCCGAGCGGCGACGCCTCGACGACTACGGCGGCCTTGACCCCGTCGAGGACCTTGTCCCACTCCATCGCCCGGCGGATGTTCTTGACGTAGTACAGGCCCCCGAGGTCGGCACCCGGCACGCCCGTGGGCGCGTAATCGAAGCCCGTGGCCACGATCAGCTGGTCGTAGCCGGCCTTGTCGCCGCCCCGGACCGAGACGGTCTTCGTGCCCGGGTCGAACCCGGTGACTTCCGTCTCGTAGCGGATGTCGATCCCGGACTTCTCGTACGTTTCCCTGGTCGCCAGGAAGAGGCGCTGGAAGTCGGGGATCTCCTTGCCGTGCACGTAGGGAATGCCGCACGGGCTGTACCCGACGTCCTCGAACTCGGTGTACACGCGGACGTCCGCCGCTGGATCGGTGGCCTTGGCCGCGCCGGCGGCTCCGATGCCCGCCGCGCCCCCGCCGATCACCACGATCCGCTGCGCCACGAGTACCCTCCTCAGATGAGTAAGGGAAGCTACCGTTTAGTATCCGCGATGCTTCGTACACTATACTTGCTGCGACGTTCATGAACGTCAAGATCAAACGATCCGCCCGGAGGGAAACGGGACCATGACTCGACTCCCGCGCACCCAGGGCCCGCCGTGCCTTGACGCACAGTCGGCTTCGCACGAGCAGGACGCCGCGGACAACCTCGAGCGCATCGTCGGCTCGATCGGGCTCAAGGTGTTCACCCTGCGCAAGAGCATGGGCCTCTCGCTGCAGCAGCTCGGCGAGCGCTCCGACGTTTCGGCCGCGGCGATCCACAAGATCGAGCAGGGCGGGATGGTGCCGACCATCACCACCCTGCTGAAGATCGCCGGGGCCGTGGGGCGCCCGGTCTCCTACTTCGTCGAGGAGGACGGCGGTCGCGACGACCTGGCCGTGTTCACCCCGGCCGACCAGGTGCGACCCGTGTTCACCTCGCACAAGGGCATCACGCTCGACAGCATCTCCGGCCCCTACGCGCGCTTCCTGCTGGCCGGCGCCCGGGCCACGGTGGTGCCAGGCGCGAACAGCGGCCGCAAGCCGATGCAGCACCCGGGCGAGGAGCTGGTGTTCGTCACCGACGGCGTGCTGGAGTTCGCCGTGGCCGGGCAGACCTTCCAGCTCGAGCCGGGCTCCTCGCTGCACTTCCGCGGAGACCAGCCGCACACCTGGCGCAACCCGGGCGACACCGACGCCAAGGCGGTCTGGATGGCCCTTCGGCCGCAGTGATCGCCGCGGTGATCGGCCAGATCCTGCCGCCGCAGGCGGCAGCGGCCGAGGCCTTCGGCGACGTGGCCGGGGCGCCGCTGTTCGCCGCGGAGGAGGCGGCGCTCGGTGGCGCAGGCCTGCCGCGGTACGCCGAATTCAGCACCGGCCGCGCCTGCGCCCGCGCCGCCCTCGCCCGCCTTGGGTTTCCCCCGGTCCCGATCCTGCCCGGTCCGCGCGGAGAGCCGCGCTGGCCCGGCGGCGTGACCGGGAGCATCACCCACTGCGCCGGCTACCGTGCCTGCGCCGTCGCGCGGAAGGCCCAGGTGACGGCTCTCGGCATCGATGCCGAGCCGGACGCCCCGGTGACCGCCGGGGTGCTGGCCGCGGTGGCCACCCGGGCCGAGCGCGCCTGGCTGGAGAAGCGGATGTCCGCGGATCCGCGGGTGCGCTGGGACACGCTCCTGTTCAGCGCCAAGGAAGCGGCGTACAAGGCGTGGTTCCCGCTCACCGGGGCGACCCCCGGGTTCGCCGACATGGAGATGACCGAGCCCGCGGACGGCCGGTTCACCCTGCGCCTGCTTACCCAGGGCCGCGGACGGACCCGCCCCGGGCTGCCGAGGCTGGAGGGCGGCTGGCTGGCCAGCCGCGGGCTGATCATCACGGCGGTGGCGGCACCGGCCTGAGCCTGCCCCGCGGACGGCTATACGCTGGGGCAGCAGTCCGGCCGAGAGGGGAACCAGGTCAGTGAGCCGCCTCAGCGAGCAAGCCGCCCGGCTTGATGTCGACAGCTACCCTGTGCGGTTCGCGTACCGGACCTTGTTCAGCGACATGGACACCAACCGCCACCTCAACAACGTGGCCTTCGGCCGCCTGTTTGAGGAGGGCCGGCTCGAACTCCACCGCCGGGTCTTCGGCGCGTCCGCGCCGCCTCCCGGCCTGACCATGTTGCTCGCCACCATCACGATCGAATTCATCGCTGAAGCGCGGTATCCCGGCTCGGTCGAGGTGGCGTCGGCCGTGACCAGGATCGGAAGCTCCTCCTTCACCCTGGGCCAGGCCATCTACCAGAGCGGAGCCTGCGTCGCGCTGGCCGACTGCGTGATGGTGAAGGCCACCGCGGGCCGGCCCGTTCTACTCAGCGAGCACGAACGCGAGCGCCTGGGCGGGCTGACGTTCGCCGGCGCAGGAATCGGAGGCCGACGGTGACAGACGCATCAGGGACCCTGCCCGCGAACGGCCTGCAGATCGCCTACGAGACGTTCGGTGATCCTGACCACCGTCCGCTGCTCATGGTCATGGGGCTCGGCGCGCCGATGCTCTTGTGGCACCCCGACCTGTGCGCGATGCTGGCCGGGCGCGGGTTCTTCGTGATCCGCTTCGACAACCGCGACGCGGGGCGCTCCTCGCACCTGCGCGACGCGCGACCGCCCGACCTGATGGGCGCCCTCATGCGCGGCGACGTCTCCTCCGCCTCCTATTCACTCGACGACATGGCGCAAGACGGGTTCGGCCTGCTTGACGCGCTGGGCCGGCCGGCCGCCCACGTCCTCGGGGCGTCGATGGGCGGGATGATCGCGCAGGTCATGGCGGCGCGCCACCCCGAGCGCGTGCTCAGCCTCACCTCGATCATGTCCACGCCCGCGCCGGCGCTGACCAATCCGACCCCAGCCGCCACGGCCGTGCTGATGCAGTCCCCGGCGACCACGCGGGAGGCAGCAATCGCGCAAGGGCTCGAGGCGGCCCGGATTACCGGCTCGCCCGGGTATCCGGCGGACGAGCAGTGGCGGGCCGAGCTGATGGGCCAGCTGTGGGATCAGGGCCTGGACCCGGCCGGAACGGCGCGGCAGCTGATGGCCATCTACGCGTCGGGCGACCGCACCGAGGCCGTCCGCGGCATCGCCGTACCGACCCTCGTCGTCCACGGTGACAGCGACCCGCTCATCAACGTCTCGGCGGGCCGGCGCACCGCCGAGCTCATCGGAGGGGCGGAGCTGCTGATCATTCCCGGCATGGGCCACGACCTGCCGCGCCAGGTGTGGCCCGCGATCGTCGATGCCGTCTCGGCGGTGGCGGACCGGACCGGGGCGGACCGGACCGGGGCGGACCGGACCGGGTCGTGACGGGGCCGGAGCTGGCCGGCCGGGTGATCCTGGTCACCGGCGCGAGCAG
>Ga0187815_10000826_pt1 | contig 14810 bp, 17 predicted proteins | sample NC_S_5_FD_132962 | JGI IMG/M metagenome (GOLD analysis project Ga0187815, IMG submission 132962) | Wetland sediment microbial communities from Neuse River Estuary, North Carolina, USA - ASW-S_5 | ecosystem: Environmental > Aquatic > Freshwater > Wetlands > Sediment | place: USA: North Carolina...
CAGGGCAGGTCAGCGAAACACTGTTTCTCGGCCATTTCCTCGAATTGCGTTCGCTTCATGAAGCAGAACGATGCAAGGCTCGTGCCAAACCCCTGCAAACCACTGCATTTTCAGAACGGTTGAGTTTCAACTTCGCCTGCTAACGCCAATCGCGACGTACGGGATCGATCTGTTGAAGATGTGGAAGACGCCGCGCGGTTCTATCGTTGGGCCTGCCGGTGAGCTTAGCACCGAGGATGTTGCATGGTGTTATACGCGTGTTGTGAGGATCCAACTTCGAAGCCTGCGAACGCCATCACACTCGAATAGGTCTGCAATCCTTTCGCTCGGTATTGATTCATCTCTGTGACCCGGGCGACGACTTCGTCGGCGCTAAGAGGCGTGATGGGACTCGCCTGCTGAGCCTTGATCGGTAAGCAAGTCATAAGGAATGCGAGAGTCACGAGTACTCATTGCTTGCGCCACGGCGGCGCTACACCCGAGACAATCTGCATCATTTCGCTCTCAGAGATGCTCCAGCCTAGCATCGAGTCCACGCGGTCCCAGGCTGATCCATAAGCGGTTTTGCTCAGAATGCGTTTCACGATGCTTTCCCTCCTACGATCCAAGGCTCCACTCACTTGCTTTCTTCCTTATGCAACGCATTTCGTCCGCCAACTGCTAAGGTTCCGCAATGCGCTTCTGAACAGGGAAATTAACGTTCACGTGAGTCCCTCGACTCTGCCCGCATTGAGGCACTGCCCTCGAAATGGCACGATCAGCCCCAGCTGAAATGCTAAGAGCGCAAGGGAATACAAGACTTTAGCGTCAAACCGATATTGGCAGGCCAACTGCATCATGGAGGCTGAATCTGATTTCGGACCCCTGAGAACTCAGCCGCTACTGCAAGTATTGCGGGAGGATTGAAGCGTTGATGTTTGGCGAGTGATAGCGCAGGAGACAACGATGAAATTGTTCTTGATGAGAGTTTTTCCCGGTGTGCTGCTGTTGCTATTCAATCCGCTGGTCCTTTCCAGCGTCGCGCAACAGCCCGGAGAGAACGTCGGCGTTGTACACGTTATCGGGCTCGCCGGTGTCAAGCCGAAAACAAAAGGAAACCTGAAGATTGAGGACGGCAAACTGCAATTCTCAGCCTCGAAGACCAAGGCTGACGTCGAAATCACGTCCCTGCAAGATGTGGTCACCGGCAACGACAGCCAGCGGGTATTTCGAGGGACGATCGGAACGCTGACGATGTTTGCGCCTTACGGAGGCGGGCGATTCCTGAGCCTGTTCCGGACCAAACTCGATACGCTGACGATTCAGTATCGTAACAGTGACGGTGCTCTTCACGGCGCTATCTTCACGATGCCGGTAGGCAAAGCGGACACGCTCAAGAACTTGCTGTTAGCACAGGGAGCACACACGAGCATCCCGATGCACAGCGATTCCGCCATTTCGAATCCGAGGCCGGATGAAAGCAAGGAGAAGAAACCATGAAGCGCCTAATCGTTGCGATCGCTGCATTCGTTTTGTTGCTGAACGCTCATGCCTCGGCCGCGGGAGCACACGCGCAGTCTACACAGAGTGCTGCGAAGAAGGCATCGGCCATCCAAGTCCTCATGATCCAATCGGACGAGATCAAGCTACCGCCGGAATTCCAGATTTCGCTCTACGAGAATTTGATCCAGCAACTGGAGAAGCACGGTGGCTTCCACGTTTACCGCGATGGTGATCGCAATGCCGCTAACTCTGCCGACTTGGTCGTGCTTCACAGCACCGTCCGCGGATTCAAGAAAGGGAGCGAACTCCAAAGGCAGGTGACCACCGTCGCGGGCAAAACCTCGATTAAGGTTCACTGCTGGTTTACCGACAGCAGTGGGGCCACGGTTCTGGAGCGTGACTTGGACGGCAAGGTGCTTTTTCTCGGGGGTAATCTGCGCGCAACTTTCGATTTTGCAAAGAAAGCAGCGAAGCTCGCGCACGACAATTTCGCGGCAACACAGATGAGTGGTTCCTAGCCCGCCCCCAAAGGCCGTGCCCGGACAGCTTCATATTCGCTGGGCACGGCCTCGTTTATCGAAGAGGTGCAATAACATGTCTTGGTTCCACAAAACTGAGAACGGCGCCCAGCGGAGGGGTCTTGCGTCAGCGTCCGACGTTTTGGCGTACTTCCGCGATGAACGAGACCTCCTCTTGCAACTTGCCTTGCTCATTACTGGCAACAGCGCGACAGCAGAACAGTCCGTAATCACCGCGCGCGAAATGGCAATTCAAGGTCCCACCACCTTCCATGATTGGCTGATTGGATGGGCCAAGTGGGTGACGATCAACGCCGCAATATCGAACAATCGTGATGCAATTTCCAACTGCGAAAAACGGTACAAAGACCTACGTTGCTACCACACAGACAACCTCCCCCAAAGCGGTGAAGCTGAGGACCAGGTGGATTGCACTCTTGTGCTCCGGATCGATCCCCAAATCGTCATCGCCGAACTAGATCCGCTGGCCCGGGCAGTCCTGATACTCAGAACTGCCGTCAAGTCATCGATTTCGTATTGCGCTCTACAGCTCAACGTCTCTTCCGGCGCCGTTCTCGCTGCAAGATGCCGGGCCATCACATGGCTTCGTGACCTGCAGCTACGGGACGCCGCCGGCGCGGAGTCGAGGTCGGACAAGCTTCGAGCGACAAACAGCGCTGGCCAGGGGGGATATGAACAGAATGCCAACACTTCAGCCTGAATCTCACATTCAATCGGCCGCGAAGGACTACGGCGTTGTCTGGAAACTATGGCCTGAGACCGCCGTCGTTGACGGCCAGCGTCAGAACATCGGCTTCGAAGCGGAATTGATCGGTTCACATACATCCGATCCTGGTCATTTTGACCCAGCATGTTCGATGTGCTCCAGGGTCCGATCCGTGCTCCTCGACATTGTCAGCAGGATGATCGACGGCACGAGCTTGAATACAGATATCGTAACGTTCGATGTCGATCCTCATCAGAGCACCGTCATCTGTTATCCAGGCTTGGGAAATCATTCATTCGTTTCAGTAAGCATTAATGTCCTCTATCGGAATGGCAACGGGCGATCCATCGAAGCGCCCCTGGTGAACGATATCAAAGAGTATCTGGCCCAATGTGGCGTTTATCAGCGTTAGCTTTGAACGATGTCTGTAGGTGCGGGTACTCGCCTACAGAAGTCACACGGCTTGCAGCCGCGAAGGGTGGCAGCAACACGTTTTATTGTGCAGGTTTGTTCGATGGCCATCAGTGACAGGGCGGGGGTTAATTTGGAAAGCCATTTGCCCGCTATATCTCAGCCGAAAAGCGCGACACAGACCGCCGATCCGAGGAACGACATGTTTCGCGCAGAGATCCGCCAGTCTGCAAATGGCCCGACGCTGAAGTTGGAGGGCAGGCTTGTCGGTGATTGGGCAGAGCAAGCAAAGACCATTGTCACGCAAGATTTGCTGTCGAACGGGCTGATCGTTGATCTCACGGACGTGACCTATGTCGATTCAGCTGGTGAACAGGTGCTGAGCTGGTTGAGCAGTATCGGTGCGACGTTTATCGCAAACGGTATCTATGCCACTGGCGTATGCGAACAGCTGCGTCTTATGCCCAAAGAGTCGGCTCATTCGTCCAAAGAAAAGGCGCTCAAGCGGCGTGCACGCGGAGGCCTCCCCGTGTCGCCGACCGAGGTGGCCCCAGCTCAAGACGGTTAACGAGGAACAGGTCTCGACTCGCTTCGACTCCAGGCTTTAGCAAGAAAGCAGGTTGTAATGTCGATCCTCACAGCGCCTCTAGATGTCGGTTTGAAATCGGTCTTGGTTGCCACAGACTTCTCGGCCGCATCTCAGAAGGCCCTTTATCATGCGCTCGCCCTCGCTCGGCACTTCGGGGCTAAGTTCTGCTTGGCGCACGTAATCCCCTGGTTGCCAATGGCCATGGTGGGGCCGGATGCGGTTGTCGCTGGCGAAGACGCAGTCTTGAGAGATGTCGAGCACCTGCAGGACAATCTCGCTCGAAGCGGGGCGCTGGCTGGCTTGCAGACCCAATTCATCATTCGCGAGGGTGAGGTGTGGCGGGAGCTGGAAACAGTTATCAAGCAAGAGCAGGTTGATCTTGTTGTGGTCGGAACAAGTGGGAGGCGGGGCGTTGAAAAGTTGGTCCTAGGTTCGGTGGCGGAAAAGATCTTTCGCCGCGCCGATTGTCAGGTTCTGACAGTTGGGCCAAGTAGCAATCAGGAGCTGCGGGTCGAAACGAGCTCGGCAGATCGAGTAGTCCTGTTTGCCACAGATTTCGGTAAGGCTTCACTTCGCGCACTCAACTACGCAGTCGCATGCGCCAATCATTTCGCTGCGAAACTCGCTTTGCTTCATGTCGTGACCGCGGTCCCCATGCCCGAAGGCTTCCACTGGCGAAGTTCTAATGATGCAACGCAGATGCGAGAGAGTATTCGCATCGCATGCCTTCGCCATCTTGAAGAACTCACGCGCAACGTCTGGTTAGAACATAAACCTGAATTTTTCGCCCATTTCGAAATGTCAGGTCCGGTAAGCGATAAAATCCTCGACACAGCCGAAAAGCTGAAAGCCGGCCTCATTGTGATGGGCCTCCATCGCTCAAGGCATGTCGGAACGGCCGCTCACATGCCTTGGGCCACTGCGTACGATGTAGTGTGTGGTGCGAGGTGCCCGGTGCTGACGGTCAAGCAGTGAGAGTCAGTTCTGTAGCGCTTCTTTGATAAGAGCGTTTTAGACGAATTGGTTTGGAACCGCTCCAGAAGGGTAAGGAACAACGGGACGACCGGGTGGCTAAATCCTTCGGAGATGTTTTAGGAGGCGACTGTGTCTGAATCGAAATGTATTTTGATCCTCTCTCCAGATGAAGAGGGCCGGGACGGGATTTCCGCCAGCATGGGCAAGTTCAACCTGGACCTGCACTGCTGTGCAGGCCTCAAGGACGCCGGGGCCTTGCTGCAACGCTATAACTACAGCGTCGTTTTCTGCAGCGAGAGGCTTGCAGACGGAACGTATGCAGACGTCATATCAGCGGCTAATCCAGTTCCAGTGGTAGTCTTCTCTCGTTTGGCTGACTGGCGGCGATATTTGGAGGCACTGAATGCTGGCGCGTTTGACTACATTGCCTGCCCCCCAAATACGCGCGACATCAATCACATTATCAAATCTACGCTCGATAAGAACTCGTGTCTGATTGCCCAAGAAGCGCCTAGTAGGTGAAGTGCACGCCTTATGGGCGAGGATTTTCTTCACAGACGTGTCGAATCCGCCTACCACTCGACAACATTGGGCGGACCATCGGTATGCGATCCTGGATAGCGCAAATGGGAGCCTACCGCAGGGATTACTCGCTTGTTTGCACGATGTTGCGAATGATGTGCGGGAGCCGCGATGCTATAACGTGCCCTGGCCGCCAGCCCGGCGCAAGGTGAAAGCTTAGGCTGAAGCCGGAGAGGTCGACCGAACCCCTGCCACCCACGCGATTTAGTCGCGGAAGGACAAAGCCTCGAAGACTGCCCCGCTCTGGCCCTAACATGATGCTGTCCATGTGCAGCGCGCTTTGAAAAGCGCTTACTTCCAGGTGTCCACCACAGAACTGGACCAAGGGCAGCCGCCACTGGGAACGGAATAGAGTCTCGTTACGTTCTGCACCCGCAAGGTGCTGCAGGTTCAATATAGTCGAAGTGGATGACCTGATCGCAACGTGAGGAAGCCGGGCACCAGGATTTTGCGCAACGGTCGGAGAGGGAAAAGCCGTTCGATCCGGAAGATCCGCCGCCCGATACAGCCTAATTGTCGAGTCGCGGCGCGGCTGACCCGGCACCGCTGGCGTCGCTGCTGTTTGTGCCGCGGTCGGGAAGAAACAACTGAGAACGGTTCCGATCAAAAATACGATTTTCGCGGGCACGGCGCTTCTTCAACCACTCGCTATCTGGAGCACTGGCTCCAAGACTTACCATAGTCTACCCGAAATATCTCTGGACAATTAATCTCTTTACTCAACTTCGGTATGTCATTTTTCTGCTCGGTGGGCAGCCTTGGTCAAGGTCGTAGTGCGCTCGCTCGTGAGCCCGCGATAGTCGCCGTGAAGTAGTCCGGAAACCGAGGGTATCGCAATGCCGTCGCGATTGTCCTCCAGTTTTGGACGGATCATTCTCCGATTTGCGTTGGCTCGACTTGGGCAATGCCCGTGGGTGGGCATCTGGTCTGAGGTTCCCGCAACGTGTGTGCGGGCTATATCCTTGCCCTGCAACACATTGCGGAGAACACCATCGGTTACGCGAACTGGTTACGCGAATGCTCATCCTAGATAGTTCAAGCGTCGCTGTGGCTAGGTGTCCATGGATCAAACTCGCGAAAGAATTCTCCTCCTGGAAACTAATTACGGCAAGCTGTGAAGATCTGGATCGACTGCTCCAAAAGGCCGGCTACGACGTCGCCGTTTTTACGCATGGCCGCAAAGCTCTCGAGGAACTGCGTCGTTCGAAAGCCGATCTGGTCCTGCTCGATGCTGATGCCGATGCTTCTGCATTTCCCGAACTTCTTTCCGAGATTCACGGCGGGCAGCCCAGCGACGGAACCCGCCTGATTGTCCTAGTCGGCGCTGCACCGATGAAGCGGGCGTCTGCCCTCGATCTTGGCGCCGACGATGCCGTTTCCCGACCATTCGATCCAGGCGAAATGCTCGCGCGAGTCCGTGCTCAGTTCCGCGGCCGCCGTGTTGAGCAGGCTCTGCGCGATAAAGTTCATATCGCCGAAGAAGGCCAACAGATCGCTCACACGGCGTTTGAAGCGCTGGCAGTCACGGAAAAAATGACGAGCGATGCGTATTCTATTGGCCGAAGACTCAAGGTCGGAATCGGCGCAGCCTTCGCAGCACTTGCTGTCATGCTTGGCGTCTCTTTTCTTTTCGCGCGCAGCGCTCAGCATCAGACCAAGCAGGTGAACACTATCATTGCGCAACTGGACGGCACCGTGTTCGGCCAGGGAGATCTGATGGGCAAAGTGCGGCGATTGCGTGACCAGCAAGGCGCAACCTCGAATCTTCCTACCGGCAACTATCAGATGCAAAAGCGTGTTGCGGACCTGAAGGCCAACATGGCAGGCGCCGATTCGCCAGAAATTGTTGCATTGCATCGGGGGTTAGCCGATACAAATGCACGTTTAGAGCACATCGAGGGAGCTCGTAGCGCCGTCGAGAACCTCATTGCCGTGAACCTGCCAAGCGTGTGTTTGCTTCACGTTACTGTTGCTTTCCGAGAGAAGGAAAGCGGACGGCGTCTTCGCTATTCGGGTTTGGATGCACAGGGAGAGCCGATTCGGGATAGCGAGGGGAAACCACTCCTCACACTCGAGGGTCGCGGTCCGGAGGTGAAGGCCGATATTTTCGGAACGGGATTTCTTGCTGCCGCTGATGGCCGCGTGGTCACGAATCATCACGTGGCTGAGCCATGGTGGAAAAATGATGAATTGGGTGATTTGACGCTGCAGGGCTTTCAGCCCGAGATTTCCATGATTTGCGCCTACTTTCCTGGCGATCCGCGCGCGTTTCATGCCGAAATCCTGGGCATTTCACAGGATACCGATCTCGCCACGATGAAAGTGGACCTGCAGGATTTGAAACGACCTGTGCTGCCTATTGCCTCGAGAAACGCTGGGGCAGTTCCCGGCGAGCCGATCGTATTAATGGGCTACGCCACCGGATTAGCCGCGATTCTCGCTCGGGCCGATGAGGCTACAGTCAAAAAGATCGCCGACAGCAGCAACGGCGATGTGTCCAAAATTCTTGATGAACTGGCCAAACGCGACCTCATTCGTCCCATCGTCACGCAGGGCCACATCGGGGACGTTCTGCCCGATAAGATCCTTTTTGACGCCCAGACTACGTCCGGCGGTTCCGGCGGTCCGCTGTTCAATGATCAAGGCAAGGTCATTGGCGTGACGTACGCAGTCCTGCAGGGCTTTGGAGGCTCGAATTTCGGCATCCCCATCCACTTTTGCCAACCGCTCCTCGTGCACTGAAACGAACCCATGGACCAACGGCTCAACCTGGACCTATGATCGGCTGTTGTTAAGCCCAGGGAAGACACCGGCCTTCAACATAGACGTCCCTTGAAAGTCGCTGCGCGTGATGACAGACCAGATTTGATTACATGGCTTCCGGTTATTGCTTGGACGCTAAACGTGGGCTGGGGCGCTGCCGGCCGCTCCTGCATAACGGCTTTCCAGTGCTGGGCGCAATGACTCCTGAATTTTATCGCGGGCCCGACTTACTCTCGACTTAAATGTACTACGCTGAATCCCAAGAAGCTCGGTTGATTCCGTTGTAGACAAACCATCTAACTCACGCAACCGGATCGCCACTTCCAGACCTGGTGAAAGTTCGTGGATTGCTTTTTCGAGGAGCGACGCTATCTCTGCGCTTGCGCAAAGCTGCTCCGGATCCCGGCGGGAGTCCGCTAGTTCGCGACGGCCTTGTAAGACGCCCGCGTCCAAAGCCTCTTCCAAGGAAACTTCTGGGCGAACGCTTTTCCTACGAACCATCATTAGGGCCGAATTGATGACGATCCGTGTCATCCAAGTTGAAAACCGGCACCGGTTTTGGAAGGAGCTAAAGTTTCGATATCCTAACAGCAACGCGTCCTGTACTGCATCTTCAGCGTCCTCTTTGTTCCGCAGCATGCTCACTGCAATCTGGAGAAGCCGAGGCCTGTGGCAGGCGAAGAGCTGGTCCAATGCGTTGTGGTCTCCGGCTTTTGCTCGACGAATCAGATCCAACTCTTCGCCCAGCGGTGTGAAAACGTTTGCACTCGCAAAACTGGGTCCATGGAGGGAGTGCGAGATCGCCCCTACTTGCTTTTGTTCCGAGAATTGCCCCATTCCGAAGGGGAATCCCATCTCAGCACTTGTCAAGCTGCCGGCCAGTTCACTCATAAACGAAAACCTCTGATTAATCTCGCCCGCGAAGCTATGTGGAACTAACTACCACGACCGCGGACGGGTGTGACCGAATTCGCCGCTGATCAGCAGGAGTACCAAAAGCACGATAATGACCTTAATACCGAAAGCTCCCATGGTGACTCCCTTCAGAGCCACAACCGCGAACATTCCAGCAGATAGCTGTCTACTAGCCGCTCAACCTCTGCGAGCCGTTTGCGCTGCGCGTCGATCAGCTTGCGCTTCAACAGCAGTCTGTGAAGCGCATTGCGACGAGGCTCGGAGCACCCGTATTCGCGGAGCCTCCGAAGCATCGCTCGCCTGACCCTACGCTCTCGGAGCCATCGCATTTGGCGTCTCCCGAAATGACTGCCAGCCGCAGCGACAAACGAACGGTTCGGGTAATCGCACTTTCACCGCTTTGTCCTTGCAGACCGGACAACTCATCGTCCCGACCATAAAGCACCTCTCTTGCGGTTCGCTGAACTCCCCCGCTATCACAAGCGTTGGGAGTGGCTAAAGTGCGAGCAATTGTGTCGGTGCACAGAGGTTGCCAAACCGGCACAACAACAATCCCCGTAAGTTCCTGATTTATATCGCGTAAGACAGAGGTGGATCCTGATGTTCAGAATCCATCCGGCATCGCGCTGCCCCCACGCGGGCACTGCCCGTTTCTTGGCACAAACGCTCGGAACGCAGAGCGAGTTACGTGGAAGCCGGGAGTCAAATTGCTTCGTATCGTGATCCAGTTCCGAGGGAGTGCACGGGGGAAAACATCACACTGCAGGGCGAACGGCTTTCTGGGCCGCACATCGAGGAGTTATTGCACAAGTCCGGCCAGCGGGAGCTCTAGAGGCAGAATTAGTAGTCACCTGGGCCACGAGTGGCGTGACGCCGGGAAGTGTCCTCCGAGTCGGTCATGGCCGTAGTCGCGCGGGAGAGTGTTTCCAGTCTCCCGAGCGACCCTAGGCTCATCGTCCTTTTACAAGAAGTGGACGACGTCTTCTCCAGCGATCGTGATCTCCTTGATCCTATCTACACCACCAACGTTCTCGAGCAAAACAGAGGTGTGTGTCGCCTTCTGATAGAGCGGCTCATTCGTGCAGTTCACTTTGGTCATCGTCTGTGACCAGGTCTCCCTCGGACCCGTGAACGTCGCAATGTTCTGGCCTGCTGAAACCACGTGCTGGAAGGTGTAGGTTCCGGCTAACAGAATGGTGTCACCAACCCGAGCTGGCTTGACCAGTACGATTTCGCCCTTCTTGTCCTTCGTTTCCTTCCGATTCGCCGCCACAGCTGACGCCGTTCGCATTTGCACTACGGCGCCGCCCTCGTCGAACTGAACCTCATCCATAAAGGTCTGCATCAGGTGGATACCTCGCCCGTGGGACGACAGCCGATTTTCGGGAGCCGTCGGATCTGGCACCGCGCGGATATCAAACCCGCGCCCCTCGTCGCGAACAGTGATGGAGATTTCCCCGTCTGCGCTGCAGCGGCATACGACATCAACTCGTTTGTTGCGGTCCTGGTGATTGCCGTGGACTACCGCGTTCTTGCGCCATCGATGACGCGCTTGCGCGCATCAGGAAGGGAGCCTATGGCATCTGCGACACGTGCCGGCAGCTAATCTCGAAAGCGCGCCTGGAAGCCTTCCCTGGGCGCGTCTCTGCCGCGCCTGCCAGGAATCCGAACCCGCGGCTTGAGCTTCGCAAGCAGGGCGGACCGTGAGAGCGTCATGTGGTGATCACGGCTGGCCCCGGCAAGGCACCGGAAAACTAGCCGGCAGCCGACTTCCCCCAGGACCCTGCGCGGGCGTACCTCGCCTCGTTACTGGTGCAAAAGAGAGGTTTGCTCCCTGAAATATTCTGAGCGATCAGATTCGGAAGTTCAGTACGATTCTCACGCCCATTCCGGGGTGAGCACACCGTTTTCGACGTATTGCGGAAGGGTTTGCAGCGTAGCTGGCAGGGCCACACTGCGCACTTCCCTCAGGAACTTCAGACCTGAGATCTGGTCATCGCAGTCAATCGAGATCACATCACCCAAGCACACTTGATCGGTCGCGAGCAGCCTGGCCAGCGGTTGGACGATGTGACGTTCGATCGCGCGCTTCAGGTGACGCGCGCCATATTTCATGTCAGTTCCTTCGCGGAGCAGGAATTTGCGTGCCTTGGCTGTTACGCGGAAGAGGAATAGTCCCCTTGTGGTTTCGAGAACGCGTTGCTGTACCATCCCCAGTTCGATGTCGAGAGTCTCGTCGAGTTGTTCCGAACGGAGCGGATGGAAAACGACGACTTTATCAATCCGGTTCATGAATTCCGGCGAGAACTTGCGCTTCGCCGCTTCTTTTGCGGTTTGCTCGACCTTGTCGTCGAGCCGCTGCCTTGTGTCTGCGCGTGCCTTGGGACCAAATCCTATTCCGCCTCCGGTCATGAGTTCCGTGATTTCGCCGCCGCCTAAATTGGACGTCATGAAGACCATGGTTTGCGACAGATCGACGCGACGGTTGTCGCCCAGCGTGAGCGTCGCTTTATCAAGAATGCCCAGCAGCAATTGCCAGAGCGCATCGCTCGCTTTTTCGATCTCATCAAACAGCAAAAACGAAATCTTCAATTTCGTGGTGTGATACCGGGCAAGCGCTTCTTGTGTGATCAGCGGATGTGTTTCGCGATGCCCCAGATATCCTGGTGGGGAGCCGATGAGCTTGGCAATTTCGTGCGAGTGCTGGAATTCTCCGCAGTCGATTTTGATCACCGCCCGCGGATCGCCAAATAACACTTCAGCCGCGGTCTCGACGACGCGCGTTTTGCCCGTGCCGGTCGGGCCCAGGAACAAGAGGTTGCCGATTGGGCGCCCAGGCGAGTTGAGCCCGGCGCGAAAAACCTGGTACAAATCCACCACTGTTCGCACCGCTTCGTCTTGCCCGACGATTCTTCGCCGCAGCCCGGCTTCGAGTTCCTGCGAGTCCGCGCTGCGTCTTCTCAGATCAAGTTGAACCGCTTGGGCCGCCATGGCTGTACTCCTCTCGTTAAAGTCCTTACCTGTCCATCAGCCGTGCTCGTTTCGGATTCTGTTCGTCATCCCTTTTTCCGGTTGCCTCGCTGTCCTTCACGATGCGACGCTTGAACATGTCTATCCAGTGCACAGACGCTGCCAAACGAAGAGCCGCCTCAATCGTGGTAAATTACTGATTTTGCAGGCCTAAGACGGGGCTGTGTTCGGGTTTTTAGAATCCGGCGCGCAATGGCCTGCCCATCCTGCGTCACTGCCCTTTTTCTGGCACGAGCCTTGCGAACGCGGTCGCCACATACAGACCGGCAGCAAATCTCGCGTATAGAACGATGACGATGAGGCCGGCCACCTCTCCCCCGCATCAAAGGTGACGGAGGATTTGGATGGCATTGTCTCGCCCACAAAACCGCCTCACTTCAGCTCTAAGAAAAGTGCTGCGTTGTTTGGTGGCGTCAGCGATTCTTTGCTTCGGCGCGGTAGTCTGCACTGAGGCCCAAGACTCGCACACGAACAACACCCAGGATTCGTGGACCGTGACTACCCAATATTCTGGGAACAACATGACTCCATGCCGCACCACCGAAACCCACACCACCTCTGGCAACCGCCGCATCGACACGCTGCATAAGGAGGTTCTTGGACTCAGTGGTGACTATCAGCCTTATTCCGACACGGAGACAGAAGCGATTGACGTAAACCCCACCACAAAGCGCACCGTCGTGCGCACTTACACCTGGGACGGAAATGGAAGAAGAAATCTGGCGGAGGTAACGGAAGAAGAAGCGCGGAGCTCCGCGGGTGGCGACATTCACGTCGTTCGCACCACGTCCACTGTAGATGAGAGCGGAAATATGCAAGTTGTGCGACGCGAAGTCACGGGCACAACCAATCCAACTCCGCAGACACAGCAGGTGCAAACGACGACGTACGTTGGCGACGGCAATGGCGGCTTTACGCCATATTTGCAAATACGCGAGTTGCAAAAGCGCATCAGCGATCACACCATAGAGATAACGAAAACAACGTTGCACCCTGACCCCGACGGCAAGTGGGCAGTAGGCGAGGTCAGGCAAGGGACTATCGAGGAAGGGTCCACAATGACGGTTGGTGACGAGCGGGTCTCACGATCCAACGTAAATGGCCGTCTTTCCGAGGTTTCACGTACCGTCGCCAAGCAGACAGTTGACGCCTCCGGAGAGCAGCGCGATACCGTGGAGACCTATTCTTTGAGCGACACTGATCCGCACCTGAGTCGCCGCGTCACTACTATCCAACAAAACAAGCCAAGCGAAAAAACAAGCACGGAGCTGATTGAGGAAAGCGATCCCGGCGATCCGGATTCGCCTCTGCGAGCGATCGCCAAGACGACCGATATCTTCCATTCGGACCCCACAGGTATGGAGCAGACAAGGGTCTCTCAGGTGCGCGACGTTAACGGCACTTTCAAAATTGTAGTTGTTCAGACGCGAAAGAGTGACCAAGCCACGCCTCCCCAAGACCATTGATATATCAGCCGAATGCCCGCAATGGCCGTGGGTGCTCTGCGGTCCACCGCGGGCGCTCTCCAACGGGTCTGTGGCTTTGTTCTTGCGACAAGCGACGTTTTCAGGAGCGCCTTTGCGTCCGATGATATTGATATGGGCAGCGTGGCGATGTGGGTCGTTTCGTAGGGAGGAACACTATTGCGGCCGCTCCGAATCGTAAAAAGCATCGGAATCGTTGGTTTGGTCGTCGCGCCCCTGCTGTGTTTGGCGCAGCTTTTCGAGCCGATGTCGAAACTCTATCGCGCTAGGGCGGAGGACGTACCGCCCTGGGCGGAGCAGGGTAATTTTCGTTTCATCCGGCTGGACGGAGGACAAATCGAGAGCTGGAAGGCCGAGCAGACGTGGTGGGGCAAGAAGTTCAGCGCCGAAGAGAAGGAGGTGCTGAGCCACATCTATGACCGCGATTTCGATCAGATGCTCAAACTGCTCAAGCAGGCCGAGTTCAACTGGATCTGGGTGACGTGGAGCAACGGCTGGTCTCTTAAGGACGAGGACGAGAACCGGGAGAACCTGAAAAAGGTAATCGCCCGCTGCCATGAGAACGGCATCCATGTCTCTGCTTACCTGTCGGCTTCCAACATGTTCCGCAAGAGTGCCTACCGCGACGACCCGCAAACGAAGAATTACGGCCTGTGGATGCACGGTATTCCGATGTTCTACGGCGGCCCAGCCTGGACCGACCTGGACATCTCCTGGGATCGCCGGTTGGCCGACGCGCGCTATCCCGGATGGCGGGCCTATCTCTTGAAGAAGGCGGAGCTGGCTGTCGATGCGGGAGTCGACGCGATCATGTGGGACAACATGATCGGTTACAACGGCGGCTTGGCTCAGTTGCTCGATGACACCCAGCGGATGGCGCAGCGGAAGGCGCGGGAGACCGGCCGTCCCAAGGTCATGGTCTATGCCAATATCCATATCTGGCCGGACCGCTTTGGGATGAACGACATCAACGAGGCTATCTGGGAGGAGGACGGCAAGGACACTCCAGGGGTGTGGCGTGGTAAATGGCAGGTGGACAACGCGCGCAAGATCAAATTCCTGAACGGCGAGAAGCAGCTTTGGCAGCCGCTGATGTATGAGAACGACCTTTACCACTGCGGTCCGCGCGAGCGCTGCATCCCCAGCCCGGCCCAGCAGAAGCTTTCCATCGCCGAGGCCTATGCGTTCGGCGCGGCCACTTCGCGGAACATCGAAGGCCGATTCCTCTCGGCGCTGATCAAGGGCGAGCCGGAAGCCCTAGAGGCCTGGGCGGCCATCGCTCAATACAACCATTTTCTGGTCGAGCATTGGGACCTGTACTACCGAACGGAGCC